>PDWJ01000675.1_pt1 | contig 48165 bp, 41 predicted proteins | sample 1430881 | NCBI WGS metagenome assembly PDWJ01 (sample SAMN01162460, study PRJNA174530) | Oral metagenome, whole genome shotgun sequencing project. | biome: Marine environment; feature: Marine mammal; material: Swab sample of the gingival sulcus; isolation source: swab sample of gingival sulcus...
ATGGCTGCTCAGGGAGTCAACCCGCTTGTTGCCATTCAGATTGCATTGGCAGAACAAAACAGCACTCCTGATCATAATGGGGGGTGAGTAGTTACATCTCAAGTTAATAACCCTGTGCACTATATCATAAAAGAATGAGGCGTCAATTATATTATAATATTATTGACATCTTACTGCTCCATACTTTCTGTGGTGAACTTATACTCTGTGCATGTTTGTAAACAGTGAGTAACGATGCAGTTACGAGTACTGTTGAGAAAATTATATAAAACTTTCCTCTTTAACCCAAGTACAGCATGATGAAAACGAAGGTTAGATTATACCTAGATGGTATGTTACTTTATCATACTCGTATAACACTACTTTTATGTTTTTTGTTCCGTAGATGTCTTTTGAACATTCCAGAGAGAGGATTGGATGCCAACTATTGTATGAATTGTCCGTAACACTCTTTCCGCTCTAGTGCTTTTGCGTAGATGTAGGGGCTTGTTGTTTTTACATCGCATGAAAATCCTTCTCTACATTGCCAAAGCAGATTGCAGATTGTTTTAGCTTTTTGTTATTTTTGCCCCTTTACGTTGATACCAAACAAAATTACCAGAGAGCCTCTCATTTTTGCAAGAGTTGCCGTTTCGCTGATATTTCCTTCAAGACCCTCGCTTTGATGTGGAAAGCCTTGAAGAGTTCCGATTTATCCCCGACTGGCCGTCAGCATAGTCTGCTTAAAACCTTCAGCAGAACGTTCTATCACCTTTTCATCGACACAGAAGGCAAGACGAAAATGTCCCGGTGTGCCAAAGCCGCGGCCTGGTACAGCCAGGATTCTGTTTTCCTGCAGCATAGCGCAGAATTTCACATCATCAATGGGTGATTTTGGGAACAGATAAAACGATCCTCTGGGTTCTACAAAGGAGTATCCGGCATCTGTTAAGATTTCTTTGAACAGCTGATAGCGTTTTTCGTATATCCTGTAATCTACTGCCGCATCCTGCAGTTCAGCGATCGTCCGCTGCATAAGTGCGGGGGCGTTGATAAAGCCGAGAATTCTGTTGGCCATGGTCATGGCGTTGAGAAGATGAGCCTTTTTATAGATATCAGGATGTACGGCGATATATCCCATTCGCTCTCCGGGAAGAGACAGGCTTTTTGAGTAGGAAGATACGACAATGGAATTGGGGGTTGATTGCAGCACGCTTGGAACCGTGTAGCCGGAAAAGACAATTTTCCTGTATGGTTCATCTGCTATAAGGTAGATAACAGTATTGTATTTATCGCCCATTTTTTTTAGAAGTTTGCCCAATGCCATCATGTCTTCTTCCGGGTAAATCACTCCTGTAGGGTTATGGGGTGAGTTTACGATGATGGCCTTGGTTTTTTCGGTGATTGCCTCTTCAATGGCGTTAAAGTCAATATTAAAGGTATTATCGGTGTTGACGATTTTGGCAACACCGCCATGGTTATCAATATAAAATCCGTAATCCACAAAATATGGGGCGAGCAAAATCACCTCGTCTCCTGGATTGAGCAGGGATTTCAGGGTAACATTGAGTGCACCTGCTGCACCGCATGTCATAATCATGTCGGCACCGGTTATCATCATATCCTGTTCTTCCGATATCTTGGTCGCTATAATATCCCGTACCCAGGGATAGCCGCCGTTTGGCATGTAACCATGAATGCCTTTTGTGTTGTCCCCCGCCACCTTTTGCAGAACCTCTTCAAATTCAGGCGGTGGATCAAGATCAGGGTTACCAATGCTGAAATCGTATACATTTTCAGCACCGTATTGTGCCTTGAGTTTTGCGCCTTCTTCAAACATCTTACGGATCCAGGAGGATCTGTCAGCAAAGGCTTTCATTTTTTCTGAAATTGCCATGTCTACCTCAATTTATTATTTGTTGTTATGCTGCTTTTTAAAAAAATCATATGCTGCGTTGATTTCTTTCATCTTCTCTTCAGCTACCTTCTGAAACTCTTCCCCGAGATGCTGAACCTTGTCCGGATGGTATTGCATACTCAGCTTTCGGTAGGCTTTCTTTATTGCATCATAGCTGGCTCCATCCGAGAGTCCTAATACTGCGTAATAATGGGATGCAGAAGATGTACTGCTCGCCTGCTGCTGACGGTTACGATAGGTGTATTTCGCCTCTATTGTGCGTTGGTCATAGTCTGATATCCCCAAGAAATTTGCAATATTTCTGGCTATTTGCAGTTCATCTTCAGGGACATGCTGTTTGGTGTAGAGAATCTGGTAGACCAGCTCAACGAGAATCAGGCGGGGTTCATAGGGAAAGGCCGCCTTAAATTCCTCAAGCAGTGTTTCGAGGGTTCGATCAGATGCTTTTGCCTCCTTGATCAGGTCTTTTACCCAGGCCATCTTGGTTTGGTTATAGCCCAGGTTGTATTGAAAAAAGCGATGAATAGTGGAAATTTCCTCTTTGGTTATGATCCCGTCAATTTTGGAAATATTGACCAGGATGTGTACCAGTAACCAGACAAAATGGGTATGGCTTTCGCTTTGCGAATTGGCGTAATCTGCCACTCGCTTCTGCATCCAGAAAGAAAACCCCCAGAAAATTGCCACAAAGAGGACGATCGCGGCGATTCCTGAAACGAAAAGTGTGCCGATAAGATTTATAAGAGCCGGGGCTCCGCCAGTAACTAAGGCAAGCAGCATGAGAACAAAAAGGCAGCCTCCGCATCCCGGCTGTTGTGGACGTTGATAAGAGTTCATGATATCTGTGTTAGGTATTTGCTATAGGCTCGCCAAAAAGGGCGGCTATAAATTCATCTGGCTCAAAATCCCGTAGATCTTCAATTTTTTCACCTATGCCGATAAAGCGGATTGGAATATTCATGTCCTTGCTGATGTTGAAGACGATGCCTCCCTTGGCTGTACCGTCCAGTTTGGTGAGGGCAATGCCGGTAATATCGACAGCGGCATCAAAGAGTTTTGCTTGGGAGATACCGTTTTGGCCGGTGGTCGCGTCAATAACCAGCAGTACCTCATGCGGTGCGCCTTTCAGTTTTTTACCGATAACACGTTTAATCTTCTTAAGCTCTTCCATCAGGTTTGACTGGGTATGCAGTCTGCCCGCTGTATCCACAAGGACAACATCAAAGTTGCCATCCACAGCCCGGGTCATGGCATCAAAGGCGACAGAAGATGGATCAGCGCCTTCTGCCTTGCTTACCACCTCTACACCGTTTCTCTCACCCCAGATTTTAAGCTGTGATACGGCCGCAGCACGGAATGTATCACCAGCAACCAGAAGCACCTTCTGGCCGGCGTTCATGAGTTTATGTGCTATTTTGCCAATGGTTGTGGTTTTACCAACCCCGTTGACACCAACGACCATAATCACAAAGGGCCCCTTGTCGGGCATGATCAGCTCTGCCGGTTTTGATGCGTTACGGATGTAGGCACCCATTTTTTCCTTGATGAACCTTTTCAATGCAGCGGGATCATCGAGTTCGTTTCTTTTTACCTTTTTTCTTGCGTAATCAATCAGTTCAGCAGATGTAGATACGCCAATATCGGAGGTGATGAGTAGTTCCTCAAAATTATCGAGCAGATCAGCGTCAATTTTCTTTTTTCCAAGAAAGAGTGCGTCCATCTGGTAGACTATGGACTCCCGTGTCTTAGAGAGTTTTGAGGTGAGTCTTGAGAAAAAACCTGTTTTCTCCTCTGGTAGTGCAGTCTCTTCCGGGGTACTCTCCATTTTTTCAGAGCTTTCCGTTTCTTCTGTTTCTCCAGTGCTTCCTGTAGTATCGATATCTTCAGCTTCTTTGTCCAGTCGTTGTTTATGCGCGTCCATTTCCGGTGCCGTGGAGAACTGGCTCGCTGACTCTTCATCGGTTACAGACACTTGCGGAGAGGGCGGAGTATCCGATTGTGTTTCCCCGGAAGGCTCTAATTGAGATTGAGATGGATTTCCAGCACTCTCGTCTGGCAGAGTGATTTCCGGTGTTTCTTTTTCCTGTTCTTTTACGCGTTTCTTTTTTTTAAACCAGCCAAGCATGTGATCCTCTTTACGGCAAGTAAGGTATATAGAGATAAGATATGAATGGGAACAGTCCTCCGGTTCCAGTATATATCCTGAATTTGCAGATAACCGATAATAATAGGGGCAGATAGCAAAGAAAGCAATAGTAAGGGTGAAAATAGCTGAAAAAACCATAGAATAGAAAATGTGATATATTGGCACTGTTTACGATTCGATACCTGTATGAAACTCCAATAAAACGACAGCATCAGATGATAAAAGTGTTGCAAATGTCAGTTGTATTCTTACAGTACCTGGTATTATTTTCCGTTGCTACTGGCAGGGTACATTGTTCACATGTAAATGGACATAAGGTTCAGTTTTTTCAAATAAATATAATCAGGAGGTTAGAGCATGTCACAACAGGGACAGACACCAGAGGCGCAGCAGGCCGCTATAGCGCAACAGGATAACGCTATTACCCGGTCGCTTGGTAAAATAAAAAACAAAATTCTGGTAATGAGTGGTAAGGGCGGTGTCGGAAAATCAACGGTTTCAGTTAATCTCGCCCTTGGACTGGCTAAAAGAGGTCACAAGGTGGGTATCATGGACGTCGATTTACACGGGCCTGACGTGATACGAATGCTGGATTTAAAAGGAACTATTTCTCCTCCTGAAGATCCCAATGCACTTATTGCCCCACTCGAGTATAATGAAAACCTTAAAGTTGTCTCTCTCGAGTATCTTATGCAAAATCGTGATGAGGCCATTATCTGGCGTGGGCCTTTGAAAATTCAGGCAATTAGACAATTTATTGCCGATATGGACTGGGGAGAACTGGATTATTTGATAATTGATGCTCCTCCAGGCACTGGGGATGAACCGCTTACCGTGGCGCAAACCATCCCATTAACCAGGGCTGTTGTGGTCACAACTCCGCAGAAGGTTGCCCTTGCTGACGTTCGCAAATCGATTAACTTCTGCAAGACAGTCAAGCTTGATATTGCCGGTGTTGTCGAGAATATGTCCGGTTTTGTCTGTCCCGGCTGTAATGAGAGGGTGGATATTTTTAAAAGCGGCGGCGGAGAAGCCATTGCCCGTGAATTTGACCTGCCCTTTCTTGGCAAGGTGCCGATGGATCCGCGCGTAGTTGAAGGAGGCGATGATGGTAAGCCATATCTTACCACCGATGTTGACAGTCCTGCTGTCAAGGCATTTGCAGAGGTTGTGGAGGCTGTTGAAAGACGGATGCCACCGGTTGCTGCTCCTGTAACATTGAATATGGCAAATTCAGGCTGCTGTGGTGGTGACTGCGGGTAGTCACATCAGAACATGAACGATCATCTGACCCGATGAAACAATTTTCTTTGGTATCGGGTCATACAATTGGAGAGCCGCAATGATTTTTAAACAGCTGGTTGTCGGATCGATGGGTGTTTGCAGCTATATTATTGGCTGTGAGCAAACCAAAGAAGCAGCCATAGTTGACCCGGGCGGGGATGAGAATGTACTTTTAGACGCAGTGAAGAACCTTGGCCTGCATCTGAAATATATTATTGCAACACATGGTCATCCCGATCACGTATGCGGCAATGCCTGCATTAAAGAGCAGACCGGAGCTGAAATTATAATGCACAGAGCTGATGCCGATTTCTTTCAGCAGAGTGAGGTGAAACAATATTTCTCGATGTTTGGGATGGCTCCATCTCCTCTTCCGGATATGTATGTCAGTGACGGTGATCTTATCGAGATTGGAACTATAGTCTGTAAGGTAATGCATACACCTGGACACACTCCCGGAGGTATCTGTTTGTATCTTGCACCCAATCTTATTACCGGTGATACGCTGTTTGTCGGCGGCGTTGGACGAACGGATTTCCCGGGCGGTGTTCATGCCACCTTGATGAAATCGATCAAAGAGAAAATTTTCCCTCTGCCTGATGAGACTCTTATCTGGCCAGGCCATGGGTATGGCGGTCTGCAGTCGACTGTGGCAGAAGAAAAACGCAGCAATCCATTTCTGGCTGAACTTCTATGAGAGAAATAATCCTTGGCACCGCAGGACATGTGGATCACGGAAAGACCAGCTTTGTCAAAGCTCTTACCGGAATTGAGACAGATCGGCTGAAAGAGGAAAAAAAGAGAGGGATAACCATTGAACTTGGTTTTGCCTTTCTTGATCTGCCCTGTGGACATCGTCTTGGAATTGTCGATGTTCCAGGCCATGAAAAATTTGTCAAAAATATGGTGGCTGGTGCTACCGGAATCGATATCCTTGCCTTTATCATAGCCGCAGATGAAGGGATTATGCCGCAGACTCGGGAGCATTTTGAAATCTGTCGTCTTTTGGGGGTCTCGCAGGGAATCGTGATTATCACCAAAAAGGATATGGTGGATGAAGACTGGCTTGAGATGGTGGAGGAAGAGGTTCACTCCTTTATTGCCGGGAGTTTTCTTGAGGGAGCGCCTGTTGTTTCTGTATCATCAATCACAGGAGAAGGGATTGATGAAGTGAAGGAACTGATAAATGGCATTGTCGCAAGCCTTGAATTAAACGATGTCTTTGGCCCTTTCCGTCTGCCGATAGATCGAATATTTGCAATGAAAGGGTTTGGCTCTGTTGTGACAGGCACCTCCATTTCCGGTCGTACGGCTGTTGGTGACGAGCTGATGCTTTATCCCGCAGACAGGGTGGCAAAGATCAGGGGAATTCAGGTGCATTCCACCCCTGTTCCTGTTGTTGAAGCGGGACATCGGACAGCAATAAACCTGCAGGGCGTCGATGTTAGTGAGGTAAGGCGGGGGATGGTTGCAGCAACCCCGGGAACACTGATGCCCAGTTACATGCTCGATTGCAGCCTGCATTATCTGAAATCCAATACCAAACCGCTCAAGCATAGAACCCGTGTGCGCGTTCATATAGGAACCGCCGAAATACTGGGGCGGGTCTCCCTGCTGGATCGTGACGAGCTGCAGCCTGGTGATGATGCGGATATCCAGCTGCTGCTGGAAGAGCCAATCGCCGTATGGCCGAAGGATAACTATGTTATCAGAAGTTATTCTCCGGTTATCACTGTTGGCGGCGGGGCGGTGCTTGGCAACGTTTCCAGGAAAAAGAGAAAACGCGTTACAGACAATGATCGGCAGGAAAACAGTGATACCTTTCAGGTTCTGCGAAGTGGTTCAGATGAGGAACTGCTGCTGCTCTTTCTCCGGGAAAGCGGTACTGCTGGTCTGCTGCTCAATGAGATAGGTGTGCGGTTGGGTATATTTGGAAAGCAGCTGAAGAAGTTTTTGAGCCAGCCCCTTTCAAAAAAACGTATTACGTTGGTAGATTCTTCCGCCCAACGCTATCTGGATACTACAGTATTGGATAAGGTAACAGCGGCTATACTCGAATTTTTACACATTTTCCATACCAAAAATCCTCTTCTGGCGGGGCTGGCAAAAGAAGAGCTGCGTGCTGGAGCCGTAAGGCATATTGATCAGAAACTCTTCTCTTACTGTCTGCAGGAATTGATAAAATGCGCTGATGTGGTGCAGGAAGGCGCTTATGTGCGGTTGGCATCCCATCAGGTGGCATTGCAGGCTGATGAGGAGGAAATCAAAAAGGAGCTGCTTGCCTGGTATAAGGAAAAAGGGGTGGCCACTGCGACAGTGAAGGAAACAGCCGCCAATTTCCAGGATTATCCTGAAAAAACCTTGAAAGAGGTTTTTAACCTGTTGTTCCGCGACGGCAAGCTGGTGAAGGTCAGTGAAACACTGTATTATCATAGAGAGATCATTGACAGCCTGCAGCGTGAGGTTGTTGCTTTTATCGAGCGGGAAGGGGATATTGATGCGCCACGGTTTAAGGATCTGACGGGTTTGACCCGTAAATTTTCCATCCCCATCCTCGAGTATTTTGATCGTATAAAACTGACCTATCGGATCGATGATAAACGGGTACTGCGTAAGCGGAACAGCTCCTGAGTCGGGAGCTGTTGTTGTCAAGCCTTGCCGGCCAGTCTCCAGGTGATAATCAGGAAATCTGCGGTTGTGGCGTGTGGCTGTACTTCTGATGCAATCCGCTGGCCGAGAACTGCAATAATGGTATTATCCTGTACAAGTACAGGGAAATTTTTCCTGCTGTACCGGGGGATTTTGCTGTCTCTGAAAAAGGCAGCCACTTTTTTTCTTCCCTTCATACCTGCTGGCCTAAATGTTTCCCCCTTTTTGTGGCTGCGTATATGGAGCGGAAATTCCACCTTATCCGCAGCAAGAATCAGCTGATCGGGCTGGATGTTTTCGGGACGGGTTGATCTTTTTTCAAGGCTGAGAACGTATCCGGTTTTGCCCGCAATAAAATCTGTTACCGGCTCTGTAATGACAATATCTTCGGTGATCGTTGCCGGAACACTGCCTCTGTGATTTCCCAATGTACTGTGAAAAAAATCGAGTGTCTCTGCCGTTTTGACAGCCAGCAGATTTTTGCCAAGATGTATCTCTGTGCCTGTTTTCCCTGTGCAGGCAAGAGTGCATAATGATGTGATATGGTAATATGTGGGACGTAATCCTTTTTTGTTACAGCATTGTTCAATAACGCGGCGCTGCAGGGCTGGGTGAAGGTGTTTGAACGATTGTGATCGCACCACTATCTTTTCCTGCTCACCCGGCTGGTTATGTATTTCACAGCAGCCTGCAAAGCTGTGCTGTACCTGCCTGGTTATAAAATCATCGTCGTGAAACAGAATATCTGTCAGTTGCAGTAATGTTTCTTTGATAGCAGGGTTATAGTCCTGCTGCAACACGGGTATGAGCTTTCTGCGAATGCGGTTTCTGAGAAAATGTGTATCCTGATTAGAACTGTCCAGTGAGTAGGAAAGAGCGTTTCTGGAAAGATAGGTGAGAAGATTCTGTTTAGGGATGTTGAGCAGGGGACGGATGACAGCACCGTTTTTCCAGCGCATCCCGGAAAGTCCAGTAAGGCCTGTACCTCTGATCAGCCGCAGCAATACCTCTTCAGCCTGATCATCTGCATTATGAGCAACGGCGATATATTCAGCATTATATTGTTTTCTGCATTGTTCCAGTGCCTGATAGCGAAGGATACGACAACTTTCCTCAAGCGAAATTTTCCGTTGTTTCTGTATTTTTTTTGCATCCACCGTATAGATTTTGCAGGAGAGATTCTTTTCTTTGCAAATAGATGATATCAACTCCTGTTCTCCTGGGCTTTCTGAAGGGCGTAATCCGTGATTGATATGGGCGACCACCAGGGTTATATGAAATTCCTTGTGCACGGAGTGAAGGAGATGGAGCAGTGCGATCGAATCCGGACCACCTGACACTGCAACAATCATAGTGGTGTCGTTCTGTAAAAAACATTTTTCTATCAGGTTATTTTTTAGAAGTTCCTGGAACATCTTTTCTTGTATAATTGTTAAATTACGGTATTATACTTTTCGTGGGCAAGAGAAGAAGCAATCTGTATTAAACATCTGTACATTCATTTGTCCTATGCAAGCAGCCACCTATACAGAGCAGATAGTACGATATTTGAGCAATCAGTTCAGTCTGTCCGAGGAACAGATTCGGAGTATGCTGCCGGAATTTAAAAAGACACTCGGTGAGCATATTGTTGTGCTGAAAGAGCAGAACAGCAAAGGCCAATTGCAGAATTTGGCAAAAGCTGCACATACTATCAAAGGAGCTTTTTTAAATCTTGGCCTTTCTGACTGTGCTGCGTTGGCCGTGCAGCTTGAAATAAGTGCAGCCAATAATAATCCTGATGAGGACTATGATCTACTGGTTGCCCGAATCTCCTCTCTTGTTGCAAAAATACTCGCTGAATAGTTTTCCTTCATTAGCTTCTTGAGCCAATCTTGAACGTAACAATGCCCTTTTCTTATGTTTTTATCTTTCTGGTTTCCAGCGCTGCCAGTAATTTTTCGTGTATATTATCAAAACCTCCATTGGAGAGTATTGCTACAATATCGCCTTGTTTCAGCCCTTTTTGCAGATATGTAAGGAGTTCTTCTGTTGTGGCAAAGGCTATCGCTGTTGTTCCCTTGTTGGCTAAATCTTCAGCGAGTTTTTTTGAGGAAAAAAGCTGTTCATCTTCCATATTGGCTAAGGGGATTGGCTCTTTCAGTACCACAAGATCGGCATGATCGAAGGATTTTGTATATTCCTGTTGAAAGATAGCTCTGCGCGATGAATTTGTCCGGGGTTCAAAAACTGCAACCAGACGCTGGTCTGGAAATGCTCGTTTGAGTCCTTCCAGGGTATAGGTAACTGCAGTTGGATGATGGGCAAAGTCATCAATGACGGTTATATCATCAACCACACCGCGTATCTCCTGGCGGCGTTTTACCCCTGTAAACTGCAACAGGTATTCCTGAATGCTCTGTTGTGATAAAGAGAGTGTTTCCAGGACAATGGTTACAGCCAGCCCATTTAAACAGTTATGCCTGCCGGTAAGCGGCAGTGTCAGTGTCTTGCTTTTGTCTTTATGTGTATAGCTGAAAGTGGAGTTACGTCCCATAATATCTAGTTTGTCTATGGTGTAATCATTGGCGGTCTCAAAACCATAGTAGATTACCTTGCAAGGCGCGTTTTCGGTAACATCCCGTACGTTTTTATCATCTCCGCATGCCACGATGAGGCCATGCTCAGGCAGTTTCTGAACAAATCTGGAAAAAGAATGTTTGATTTCATCTATATTGTTAAAGATATCCGCATGGTCAAATTCGATCGATGTGATAATGGCAATTTCAGGCTGATAGTGGAGAAATTTTGAACCCTTATCAAAGAAGGCCGTGTCATATTCGTCACCTTCTGTGATAAAATAATCGCCAGTGCCAATACGGTTATTGCTGGCAAATTCACTGACTATACCGCCGATCATAAAACCTGGGTCCATTCCTGCATGATACAATGTTGTGGCAAGAAGTGAGCAGGTGGTTGTTTTTCCATGTGTGCCGGCAACAACCAGTGAGCGTTTGGCGGAGATAAAAAATGCTGCCAGTGCCTGCGGAAAGGAGAGATAGGGGATCTTTTTATCAGCGAGGGCACATGCCTCTTCATGTTTCTTTGTTATTACGTTGCCGACAATGACAAGATCCGGGTTATGATCGAGGTTTTTCCTGCTATAGCCCTCCAGGATGGGGATACCCATTTCAGCAAGCAATGTGGACATGGGTGGATAGACATTGGCATCTGAGCCGGTTATCTGGTAACCGGATTTTTGCAGCATACCGGCAAGGGCGGCCATGCCGGTACCGCATATTCCCATAATATGAATGGTCTCTATTTGTTCAGGGATGATATTGAGCTGTGGATCAAGCATACTATTTCTGTTTATTGACCGTTTCGTCTATGGCCTTGTAAATACTTTTAAATGTCGTGTTGAATGTGGTGGGCGTGATTCTGCCCGTTTCTATAAATTTTATAACAATTTCCTTTGTTACCTTGAGTACAGTTTCCCCACCAATGATGTCGTTTTTCTGTTGTGTATCTTTTTTATCCACTGTTTTCCTCCCTGGCAACTGGTTTTGTCATAATTAATTCAGGCTGGTTCGAAGGGAAATCCCGGCACGTGTCTCCACCATTTGGAAGAAGGCCAATTCATCATAAAAAACGGTAGAGACACGTTGTATGAGAATAACCGGTCAGGCCATCCCCCCAGCCTCTATTTACCAGTATTTTGTTTCATATGAAAGAGGAAGCTTGCAGAATCAACTGCTTTTTTACTTTGAATACAATCATAATGATCATGGAATTGGGGCAACTTGGTCTGCTCGCTCATGAGAACATTTATGTAACAATAATTGGGATTATGCCTGTATTTTCATGTGCTTAATTGGAAGGGGAGATACGAAGGGAAATATCTGAGAGGAGGTTGAGAGAGCTCGTACTTCTTTTGCTCATTGTTCTGGGAGGAATTCTTTTAGTACGAGTTTCGATATAGAAAAAAATGCTTTAAAAAGGAAAAGTAAGATCGATAGATAAGGGCAAGGTGGAAAGATAAATAAAAATACATGAATAAAATTTTAAAAACAAATGCTCTTGGATGGAGGTCACAATGTTTATTCGTATACAAAGAAAGAAGGGACTGATAACTTTGGTTACATACTCTGTATTATTCATGGTAATCACTTTCACAAATGCGTTTGCAGGTTCGTATGAAATTGAGGAACTTTCCTCTGTTGCCGTTGGGGCGCCCCAGCCTGCAATAGGTGATGCAGTTGAACCAACCGTACTGGTTACAAGTGGGCAGGAAGGTGAAAAGTCAGTCTTGCAGCATGTCGAGATCCGCCTTTATGGGGTGACGGAATATGCCCAGGTGGAGATTTTTAACCAGTTGGTGCAAGACAACCCCCATCTATTGCATGTTGTAAGAGAGAAAACAACAATTACTCCAGGAAATCCTGATAGATGTGTGGCCATTTGGACTGCTGATACCAGAGAAGTTGACACCTTTGCAATTGAAATTGCGATAACAGATGCCATCGATAAACTGAGTGTTGAAAACAGTGGTACGCTTGCTGTTCCTGTCCCTGTGGGCGAAGAGAATATCGAGATGATGAAAAAAATCAGACCATATTCAGCCACTGCAAAAACCCTAAACTTTGTCTTGAGTCGTATACCTGAAAAAAATATAGTTCCAGATCTTGCCTTTGGTGGAATACACTCCAGCCAATTGACCCAGGGATTCGATTAAGAAATTTTTTGCAACCATGATAGTCGCGTGTTTTCAAAAACAGAGGGGGGAGAGAAGGGGGCAGAGTGATTTTCTGCTCCCTTTTTTGCCTGTGAATTATTGAGGATTACGCAAATTCGCAACCGAGTGAGATTGAATAAGGCAGTTATAATGATATATTTGTTGAAAAAACTCTAATTTTTAGATATGCATTGTAGAATACTGATGCTATCTCCTCTAAAAAAGGTAGTGCATTTTTATGTTTGTTACATGAAAAAATACCGTAAAAAATATTAAAGGAGCATACGGCTATGGAAAAAAGAAATCATCTGTTGCTGGCGGTTTCTCTCATTTATGTCCTGTTGATAATGGCTGGTTGTGCCAAGAATCCACCACCGCTTCATACCAGTAAAGATCAGGTTATTGAAATTACTCTGATGGAAATTGATTCATCTATAACGGCAGAAGTTTTTGGACGAATTATAAGAGCTGCGGATGGTGTTATAGAGGTAAAGAGATATGGCCAGCATGTAGACCCTGGCAATCCGCAGAACAGTTATACTACATATGTAGCAACAACCATGTACAAAGATCCATCCAGGCTGGATTACTCCATACTGGATAATATCCGCACCCTGCTCTCATGTGGCGGATATGCTATGATACGCAATAATCTTTTTGAATTTTCACCATCTGCCGTTGAATCCTTGATGGGCGTGAGGCTTATTGAAGCCGGAGCACGGCATTTGGAATATAAAGTTGACCGGGAGTTGATGAGGGATCGTGAGTTTGCAGGTGAGATGGATCCCTATAACCCGCAGAGCTCAGATTGCACCGTTATGTAATGGTCGAGCGATTGTATCTCTCGTGATCGTGCTTTAACAGCGATTCTTTTTTGGTTCTTTTTTATTGTTACGGAGACTTCGTTTATCAGGAGATGAGTCTTTAAAAATTTCCTTCTGGAGGGGTGAGCGAATTCTTTCGTAAGAAGAGTATTTTAGAGGGTGTGTGACGTTGATGTCCAGCAACTTGTGGGGGGATTATGAGGAAAAAAATATTTTTTTGGCCGTTATTGTGTTGTCTTCTGGCTCCATCATTGCTCTATGGTGGTGAAATTTCAACTTGCTTGTACCATGTACTTTCCCTGGAATATCAGGAAAAATCAGTGACTGTCAACCAGCTTGGCTGCGGTGACAGTCCGGCGGTGTGTCAGCAGTTGATCCTTTTTCCTGATTTTGAAACAACCCCGAATGGATGCATTGACTGGACAGTGGAGAAAAATAGAAAACTGGCAGCGTTTTTCACGCTTGTCTCCGGAGATGTTTTTCAGGGTGCTGTGCTGGATTCCCAGATTACCTCGTTGGCCGTTGTGACAGGAAATTACATGGACTCTATCGTTGATGGGAAAAAAATCACCGATAGAGAGCTCCTGTCAGAGATCCTGCAAAAAAATGGGGGTGACGTCATTGTTACTCTCACAGCGCAGAAATCAGACGGTAAGATTGCCACAGAAGCTATGATAACAGAAATCCTGCAGGATTTTACTGCTGAAGAGTTTAATCTGGCTGGTTCTACAGTTTCCACTTCGATTTTTTGGGGGAGGGTCTCTTTCCCTGGTCTGCTCAAACTTATTTCGCATCCTGATGTTCAAGCTATTGAAAGAGACAGCAGACTGGGAATCATTAACTAAGGGGATAGAAATGAAGGTGTTGCAGATGTGGTTGAAAATTTTTGTGATTGTTCTGTGTGTTTTTACCATTGACAACAGAGAGGTGTTTTCACAGTTTTCAGGAGTTGATAAAATTGTAGATGCTGAAAATTTATTGACGACACAGGGCCATTCAGATGGCTATTATGATGTCATCGTTACCTTGAAGCCTGCCGAGTACAGTGGAAATACTGTTGGACCCATTGATGTTATTCATCCCACTGCCTTACAAAGAAAGGTGTTGAAAAAAATGTCTGAATCCACAGGCAGGGATATTGTGCAGATGGCTGCTGTTCCCATGTTCAGTGGTAGATTTTCACTGACAGGGATTCAGGAGCTTGCAGCAATGGATGAGGTGTATGCTATCGAAGAAAACAGAAGGTTATATCCCTCTACCAAACAGGGCTTACAGCTTATAGGGAAAGATGAATCAAATAAAGGCAGAGGCGGGAAAGGTGTGGCCATTGCCATCGTTGATACTGGCATCAATTACAATCACCCTGGACTTGGTGGTCCCGGTTTTCCGAACGGGAAGGTGATTGGCGGGTACGACTTTGGGGATGCTGATGCTGACCCGATGGAGGAGGTGTATCTGAATTCAGATAATCAGAAAGAACAGTCAACCCATGGAAGCAGCTGTGCTGGAATTGCAGCCGGTCTTGATACCTCTGTTGGTGATTACATTGGTGGCGTTGCTCCTGAAGCCAAGCTTTACGGACTGAAGATTGTTGATAAAAATGGCCTGATGAAGATGCAGAATGCGTTGGCAGCCTGGGACTGGGTGATACAGCATCAATATGATGACCCGGAGAACCCTATCTTGATTATTTCCAACAGCTTTGGGAATCCGAGAGTTAAGAGTACCGGATATTGTAACCACCTTTCACCTGCTATGTCCAGGATGGCTGAAGAGGCAGGAAAACGTGGTATTGCCATATATGTTGCCTCTGGAAATGAGTCGATGGCAACGGCCATTTCTTTTCCAGCCTGTCTGGAAGATACCATAGCCATAGGCGCTGTATATGATGCTGATCTTGCTGATAATGCCAGAAGAGATATGGTTGCAAGTTATTCTAATGTATCTCCTATATTGGATATGTTTGCGCCATCTCACAATAGCTATACTGTTTCTGCACCTGGACAGGAATATACAGAAAATTTTGGAGGAACATCTGCTGCTTGTCCATATGCAGCAGGTGCTGCAGCTGTACTTCAGAGTGCATTTAAAGAAAAATTTGGTAACTTTATGTCCGTGTATGATTTACGTAAGATGATGGCAGTCTCGGGACAGGAAATAATAGACCATAGATTGGGTGTAACGCAGTATGCCATAAAAAAACCGCGCATCAATCTGGCTTGGGCGCTTAAGATGCTCGATGAGTATCCACTGGCCAGACAACCAATAAAGAAAGGGATACAGGCCGGTTCAGGAATGCCTGCAGAAAGCAGGAACCCGAATACGGAAGATGGAAAGAAAACTGGAATTATTATTGATTATTAGCGCTTTAACTGCCGGGATTTTCTCTTGAATAATATGAAAATGAATATTTTTTTCTAAGTGGTTTAAAAAAGCATCTTTTGCACGATAAGAAGAATCATGGCAGGTACGTGAGTCATAGAGCAGGTGGCTGGAAAAACGGTAATGCGTTGGTAAGTAATACTATGGTTGAAGTACTTTTTATTATAAAAAAATTCAGGAGAAAAACATGAAAACAGTTCAAAAAAACAATCGGATGAGTAGGTTGGTCAGTCTTTCTATGATGGTAATGATGCTGTTTGCGTTTACGTCACTGGCTCAGGCTGCGGGGCCATACCGAATAGTTGTTGCACCATATTACACGGAAGAAGGAGTAGATGTTCGGGCAGGTGGTGAGAAAACTCTGCACTATCGCAGGATCATGAGATATATCAATAACCGTCTGGTGAAAAGTGGATTTGAGGTAGTTAATCCGGTGGCCACAGAATACAAGGAAGAAGAATACAATCGCATGATGGAGCGTAGCCGAGGCGATTCTGTGCTGGCATCAAGAACCCTTTGTAAAAAATATGGAACCGATGCTGCCTACGTTGTATGGCTGAAGGTAAAGGCTCAGCAGGTAAAGGAAGCAGATGGTCGTGTATTGTATAAGGGAATGGCCATTCTTGAGGGGGAAGGTTATGATAGTGCAGGAAGAGATCTTGGTGCAGGACTTGCCAAAGACTGGACTGTAACCCGTGAAGATTATGATAAAATGATTGTAGATGTTGAAAAGGAAGTGGGGTACGAAGTTGGCCGTGTACTCACTGCTTTTGATAACAGGAGAAATCGCAATGTCGTCTCTTCAACTCCCCGAGAAGTGGTATCAAATACGGGTCGTCCCGTGAGTAATGGAAACTCTGGTGGTGTGTTGCAGAGAAATCTCCAGAAAAATGAGCAGTTTATCAATGTATACCTTGAAGGACCAACGCAATACGAGACTGCTGAAGTTTTTGGCAAGGTTGTAAATACTGCTACTGGTGTGGTCAGTGCCAAGAGATATGGTTCCGAGATCATCAACGGCAACCCGCAACGCAGCCGGGTGAGCTGGAGAGTGCAAATTGCCAACACAGATCCTTTCAGACTGCAGGCAAACATTATGACCATGATTGACAAGGTTATCAATGCCGGTGGTGAGGAGTTTGTAATGAATGGTGTACCTTATCGTTATAACATGGCTGAAACTGAATTGCTGAAGGCGATAACCCCCCATGGTTCCACATCAATGGAAATTCGTTTTAACGTGGATAGAGACAGGCTGAGAGACATCGAATTCATGGAGCCTGAATCAAATAATAAGGGCTTTAATTAAAATTGGTAGCGTAAGAGTCCGTATGTGATACAAACATCCCTGTTTGACATTGAGTCAAGGCGGGGGTGTTTCAGTGCCTTACTGACCAGAATATGTTTAAAAAAGCAAGAAAATGTACCTGTTTTGGTAATGATGAAATGTTCTGAACACCAAGGCTTTGTCCCCTCCCTCGAGGAGGGAACAGAGTCCCGCTTGCGGGGGTAGCTATATTCCGTTAATGTTGTCTTATGGATGTGATAGGAGTTACAGAGGGAAGAACATGAGTGGTTAGGAATTTTCCTGTATTTGAGATTGATTTTTATATGGAGTCTTTGTAAATTTGTCATCATCAGATGAAAAAAGAAAGAAAACCGAAAAGGAGAGAAGAATCATGAGCAAGAAAGAAAACAGCGTTTTTCGAAACATTGTTGGAATGGCCGTGGCTACTGGTTTTTGTATAAGTGGATTTTCCACAACCGCAGGTGCAGAAAGTATTACAAACTATCCTGGTACAAAAGCAAGAGGAATGGGGAGTGCTTTCGTTGCTGTGGCTGATGATGCCTCAGCTGCTTGGTATAACCCCGCAGGGCTTACAGAAAGTGGTGTTTCTAACCTTATGCTTGAAATAGGGAACACTATCTCCATTACCAAAGACTCTGATGAAGGTTTTGAAGATGATAAAATAACAGGTTTTGTCTCAGTCGCCTGGGTGAGTGATAAATATGCTATTTCACTCTTCTATCATAACCCTTACCGCCCTGCTTTTTATGCGTCGAATTGGTGGATTAATGGCCGAAGAGTGTATGGCTTTGTTGATCAGACCATTCATATCTATGGTCTTGGTGCCAGTTACGATATTATAGAAGAGTCTGGTACTGGGGTATTAAAGAAAGTTTCCGTTGGTGTTACAGGGGAATGGGTTCAGGTCAATGGTGAAGACAGTGAGATGACCACGTATTCTGGATATCGGGTTGATACCTCTGATTTTGATAAATCATCTTTAAGTGGTTCTGTTGGTGTTCTCACCACTCTTTATCAGTCTATGACACAAGGTGTCGCGGGTGACGTGGATACTCTTGATTGGAAAATCAACCTTGGTGCCACCTATCGTCACGAATCTGACACCGACTTTACAACAACGACTGAAGATGATTTTGATACAGAATTAAGTCAGAATAAGCCAATGAGCTGGGATGTAGGTGTGGCCTTTATTAAAGAAATGGATTTTATGGCCAGTCGTTTGACAGCTTCCCTGCAGTATGGAGAGACTGATTATTCAACCATGAACGACTACTTCGATTTCAGCTATGAAAAATGGGCCATTGGGCTTGAATATCAGATAAATGGTTCCTGGTCCATTCTTGAGCAGGTCGCTGTACGAGCTGGTTATAATACGGCAGAAATGGACAAGAAACCAGCCGGATATTCGCTGTATCCCCATGAATCTTCCAGCCTGACGGCTGGTTTTTCTCTTGGTTTTTCCGGTGGTGTGAACCTGGATTTTTCCTATGAGAACAGATCCTGGGAGTTTGGTCGAAGATACAGTAGCAGAGATGAAGATTTTGATCTCACCCAGGTTGCTCTTCGATGGGCCTTTGGAGATATGTTCTATTAAAAACGAGACTGAGGTTTACCCGGTACATCAAGAGGTGTACCGGGTAATGAGTTTTTAAATCTTTTGTTAAAGATAATAAAAGAAAAATTTTAATATCCATCCTCGTCTTTTTATTAATCATCAAAGGAATATCTTGAAAAGAGTGATATGCAACGAGTTTTTACGGTAAGTGCAGTTTTGCTTTTAATGCTGATTTTTTCGCCATCTGCCTATTCAGAGATAGAGGGGTGTAAGGAAAAAATAAAATGCGATGCCCTCAATAAGTATAGAAGTGGGTTGGCCTTTCGGGCTTTTGACTGGAGACGGGCTTTAGATTCCTTTTATGAGGCGATTAGAATTATCCCCAATGATACCAATAGTATGACGGTGATTTTGAAGACGAAAAGAATTGTTAAGGGCGGGTATCGCCCCAAGGTGGAATATGTGGCACGAAAAGAGGTGTATGAGTATCTGCCCAATACACAACTAATAAAGATAAAAACAAAACATCCGCCCAAGGCTGAGATTGTTTTGAAAATGGGATGTGTTGATTCCGATCTTTGCAGAGGTTTACAGGGTGGTCGTGAAAAGAAAGTGGGGTTCCAAATAGTTAATAATGGAGAAACACGGTTTGATGAATTATCTCTGCGTGTGGCAAGTGATATGACGGGCAGTAACAGTTCACGGATTGATTTTGGCAATGTGGACCCTCAGCAGAGTAGAGAAAAAACAGAGCGTATACCTGTGAAAAACACGGTTTACCTGACCTTTACCGAAAAATATGATTTTGCACCCAAAAAATTGACATTCTCTTTCCAGCGCTAAAATGATTACGTTGGGAGGGATGAGATAAACAGGTTCAATATGGAGAAAAAAATGTTCTTGAAGAAGCGGTTATTGATAAGTTTCAGTGTCGCGGTACTTTTCCTGTTACACAATGTTTCACAGTCTTTCGCTACATTGGGTGAAGATGATATTGTGAAATATATTATTCACAAAAATGGTGAAAAGACAGATGTTGCGTATTTAATTACTTTGAAGAGAGCAGGTGCAACCGGGAGTGAATTAGAAGTAACACTGGACGGAGAAGGGACTGCGGGGACCGTTTTGCCATTTATAAGTGATTGGATGGACATTAAAAGTGTTAAGAATGTATCTTTAAACAAAGAATCTGAACTTCTGAAAATTGATATTCCTAACAAGAGTGGAAAATTCTTTACCACCTCCGTTGCCCAGAAAGCAAATAAACAGCGTATCGAAAGACTGTATGTCAAGAAGGGAAAAAGTCGTGCTACTATTGAAAAGGACGTGTCTATTGTTAGTATGGAAAGTATTTTGATGTCACTTTTCAGCGGGAATAGCCTGGTAAATAAACCACTTTTCTGGGTTGAAGAACAACGTCAGAAGCGGATGATTATCAAAAAAGATGGGAAGACCGATCTCACAGTACCGGGTGTCGGATCTATGAAGAGTGTTACCAGATATGTAGCATATCAGGTGGATCAGGTCAGCGGCAAAGAGACCCCGATGTTTAGTATTTTTGTAAATACCAGTTCATACCCTGTCTACGTACAGGCATCTTCCAATTCCTGGGCGATTTCACTCAGTGGTGTGGGAAAGGATACTGTCCTCCAGGAGGATGTATTGCCCGTTATTGATGGATATGTAAAAGAGGAAATGAGTGATTTTGCCCAAATGGATTACTCTGCTCAGCAATCGTTTGATGGTACCTACACCGTGATCTTTAAAAGGAAAAAAGCAATTCCTCAGAGCTACTACAAAGATGCGGCCGTATCAGCATTTAATGAGCTGCTGGCAGGACCAGGGGCTGCAAAACGTATACGTCCTTCACAGGCTGGGATTCTCAAAGAGGACGACTCATACTATGCACTCCAGATGTTGTGTGAAAGCGGAGGAGAGTTCCTGAAAACAGATGAGAAATGTGAGAAATCCAATTATTATGAGGATATAACCCTTGATGCTCTGGCACGGAAGAGTGGATTGCAGGCCCCTTCGTACCTGATGTATGATAAAACATTTGGCGCAGATGAAAATGCGCAGAACATACTCAGAGTAGCCTACAGTGATCAGAAATTAAAGAATTTTTATTATACCGATAAAATTCAGAAAGAGAAAAGTAAAAACCTTGAGAGTATAGTAAAAGAGCTAGCAAAGAAAAAGAAGAATTCCTTTGTTAAAGCGAGGTTTATCGGTGCTTCCCAGTACAAGCCGAAGCAGGATGAACCTCTCTATTTTACAAGGAACTATCGTGTTGCAGTAAGGTGTTTTTATTCCATGCCTTTTGATGCAGACAGCAAGCGTATTGACGTTGCAGAAATTTTTAAACGAAATCTTGGGCTCACTAATTACCCACTTGTTAAAAATGCCGCTGAGTATATAAGGTTTGAGAAGAACAAGGGGTATTTTCTGAAAGTTGCAAAAAAAACCTTGCCAGATAGGATTTGTTCTATTTACGCTGCTCAGTTACCCGGGTGTTCTCCTGAGACTGCGAGTTATGAGGAAGACGTGTCAAGACAGATTCCCGGACGGGATTTGATTGCATTTTTCAAGAAAAAGCAAAATATCAACTCTCAGGTACTCTTGCGGAACAATAAATTTGTATACAAGATGTTGAAGACTTCCGATTCAGGTCCATCTGTTACATGGGAGAAGTAGACAATGAAAAGAGGGAACAGGGGTTTTTCGATTATTCTGATATGTACCATACTTGCAGTTTTGTTCTTTACTCCATTTCAGCAAACATATGCAGCAGATGAGGCCAAGCTGCAGATGGGACAGGTGCCAATGAATGTAAATACATTTCTGGGTGATAATGTTGGCGCAGATGTAAACAGACTAAAGAATCTGCCCAGGTTTTTATATAGAACCGGCGTTGCCACGGCCTTTGTGGAAGTATTGAAAGATTGGGGGCCTAATAATATAAGGTTTGTAAATATTCGATATAAAAAGGAAAATTTGAGTTCCAGCTATAGGTCCAAAGAAAAAGTTGATCTACTGCAGCGATTCTATAACGAATATGATCAAGAAGAGGAGGGTTTTCTCAAAAAGATTGCTGTTGAGAATAAATGTAATATAATCATATTCTGGCAGCCTCTTGATTATAATGAAATTATTGAAAATGGGAATATATCCCTGGAGCTTGCAATATATGATGTACTTAACAATGTCTCTCAGACGGGTTTTGTGGAGCTTGATAAAAAACTCTGGAGCAGGGATAAGGAGCAGCACCAGAAAAAAATCATTGAACAGGTAATAGAGCTGGTGGAATCAATTAAGGCGGTATTACGGCAAGGAGTGGGGGAATGAGAAGGTTTGTTATTCTATGTTTGATCAGCCTGTTCTCTCTTGTTCCTGAATATGTACTGGGAAAAAGTGAGATTATTGTCTCCTATAATGAGGAGTTTCTAGGTGAAAAAGTCAGTTCTGTCTCAGATAGGGAGGTACGGCGTGTTATCAGCAAAGCGATCCAGACATTTTATATGGTCTACAAAAATACCGTTATAGAGAGTGACTGCTGTGATTTTGATAAACAGACGATGTTGCTGGATAAATACCAGCAAAAAACGGATCCGCTGATTACCATCGAGGTCTCTGATATCGAGTTGTCAGATTCTCCTACCTTTTCACTCGCCTTTCGTGTTCATTGCGAAGAGGCAAAATCTGGCGATGGCGACTTTTTTGATTTTGCAGCACTGTCTTTTGAGAAGGTGAAGCTGACTAAAGATAATAATATGCCAAGTTCTCAAAGAAAGGCACTTCACGCTCTTGTTTTGAAAACCCTGATTACATTTTATGATCAGAGCCTCGAGCAGACGGTACCCTGTTTACAGCCAAAATCATCAAAACCCATTTATAAAGAGTTTCTAAAGTTAAGTAACTGGAAGTTGGATGAGTGCCAGGAAAATCTTGAATATCATTTCACCAAAGTAAAGTCATCTATTGAATAAAAATATAGGTGTTCATATGTATTGTCTGCACATTACAATACAAGGCCGCGAATATCTGATTCCTGGTCAGGAATAAGATTATGATTGCAGAGGGCGGCAGGTATCTCCACATTCTTTTTCATCCTTTCCGTAACCTCGCTAGTTTTGTGCTGCTTCTGCTCCTTGTTTTTATATTTTCAGGGGGAAGTGCGTTTTTATTTTTAAACGCTGTCTATCACAGACATTTTGTAGAGCAGCTCATTGGCATTTACCCTCCGTTAATGACATTTGATTCCCTGAAGCAAACCTCCCCCGATACTATGACAGGAGAGAATGTCCTTGTTCTCCCCGAGTTTTTCCAAAAAAAAGCTGATGTTTCCTTTTTTAATGAAGCAGGGGATGAGACTGTTGTTTCCACCGGTGTTAAAAGTTATTCCTCAACTCACTGTGATTTTTTTGAAAATCTTAACGTGTCCTGTAATACGGGGGCATCAGTATTTATGAGTTCAAGCCTCAGTGATATCCTGTTCAATGAGATGGTTGAAGACAGAGATATCTATCTTCTTGATCGTAAGGGGAAGAAAAAAAAACTTAGTATAAAAAAGACCTTCACGCTGTCCAACAATGAGCGATGGATATTGATTCCCAAAAGTGAGTTTGATCAGCTTGAACTTTCTTTTAACGTTGATAAAGTCATCTCTTTTTATCCGGGGAAGAGCTCGCCACCTTTTTCTCATGTAGAAAAAGAGGTGCGAACGAAAGAGCCTGAAATTAAGCTGGTGTACTGGTCTGAACTGCTTCCTCTCTTTTACCGCTGTACCTGGGATATCGTTCAGAACAGTTTTGTTTTTATTCTTGCCCTGACCCTTCTTGTTCTTACTCTTTTTCTAATAATCTTTTTTTGGGCAAGTTATCTGCGCATGCGAAACATTATTGCATTGCTGCGCTCATTTGGAACGCCGCATCGTAGAATGCTCTCTGCTGTTTGTTTACGACTTCTCGTATGCTTTGTTGCTCTGTTTCTTTTCGCCAATGTTATAAACGTCGTTGTCATCTATTTCATAGATGTGCCTCGTTATTCTTTGACGACTGCTGAGTATATTCGTTTTATCAGCAATTATTTTTTGGGTAATATCCCGGCTGCTCTCTCCCTTATCCTCCTGTATTTCTCTATGGTGGCAGTAGTCTTTTTTGATATTTACTGCAGACAGATAGCCAGGATATGGAGGTGATCGTGAGAAAAGTCATACTCCTTATAAAAATTCCTTTTAAGGTCAGCAATATACTTAATATGGGATTTGCCTCTGTTTTGGTTGCTGCCATCACCATCTTTACAGTTCTCATCACATTGCAGGCTGAACTTGTAAGGTATTATGATTCGGCATATGGGCTTTCAGCACCTGTACAGCTTTCCCTTGCCAGTCCAATTTCTCTTACCAAAGCAAGACAGGCTGTTCAGGAATTTAAAGAAAAAACGGGCTGTAACGGGGTTATTATTCCAGGAAAACAGCAGAAGGTGGATGGTAAATTTTACTGGAACAGAGAGACCTTTGATGCAATTTTTTCATCATTTACAACCACAAAAAGAAGCAGCGTCAATAAAGAGATTGACGTATATGCCCTCTTTATTGAACCCATCATATATCCATTGCGGGTGCAGATCGAAGAGATCGGGTTTGATGATGTGGTAAATTTCATAGAAAGCCGTCCTGGATTTCTCGTTCCTGATGGGCAGCGTTGGGACACTGAATTACCAGCTCTGATCAGTGATCCTGCAACACAAAACGAGCTGGGCGAATACACATATGACCCGGACGATCATACCTTTTACCTGGAAGAGGATGAACTGGAGGAGTACGAGGAAAATGATCCTGCATTGGAAATCGCTCGTGTACGCAGTGATAACAGAAAGAGGCTGATAGCAGAGCTTGTCGAAAGGCATCTGCCTTTTCCCCAGGTTTTTCAGTTCAACGATTTGATATATAAAGAGGAAAGAGAGAGTGAAGAAAATATCAAACTCAATGATACTGTAAAACTGCATTATCTGCTTTTTGGTTCTGTGGGAACGGACGTTTCACCATCATATATTGCCCAGCCTCTTTCAGATATGATTTTCCACAGAAAAAGCCAATATCAGGCCATTTCTATTGTAAGTAATCAGCTTGCCTATAATTTTAACATTATTGCCTCCTATCGAATTCTGGCTGATGAAGGCTCTTATGCCAGGAAGAGGATTATAACCCGTTATAATGATTTGCTGTCAGCAGAGCAAAACCAGGATGTAAATACTTTCTGGTTGAAAGATGTGTCTGTAACAGAACAAAAAAAGTTTTTGCAGAAACTTGGAGATGGTGGTGGAAAAGATGTGATAGCCAGTTTCCACGGGGCCAGTTTTTCATCACTTGAACGAAAAAAATCGCAGGCGGTTTTAGGGATTTTCGGCCTTGGCGGGATTTTTTTCGTGATCTTTTTTCTAATTAGCCTGACTTTTTTCTCCAAGTTTTATATTCTTGCAAAACAAACATTTTTGACCTTAAAGGGGTTTGGCGCAAATATCTTTGCAATTTTAGCTGCCTACGGCAGCCTGCTTTTTATAATAGCGGCGGGTCTTGCATATATCTTACATAGAGGCTTGTATATTGTGTTGAATAAGTCTCTACACACATATTATTATGCGCAGACATCGCCGCCTGTATTCCAGTTTGTCATTGTTACAGGTGTTTCATTTTTGTTATTCTATAGCGGTATACTGATCTGCTATTTTTCAATATCCAAGGGTATGGACAGATGAAAGGAATTACCTTACAGCATCTCTCGTTCAGTTACGGTGACAGAGTAATTCTAGATAATATAGATTTCAAGCTTGTCCCGGGAAGACTACAGCTGATTGAGGGATATTCTGGAGCAGGAAAGACAACTCTGCTCAACCTTATGGCTGGTTTTCTGAAACCACAGGCTGGGGATATCATCTGGGATGGAAAGATGCTGTATTCGGATGTAAAAAAAACAGAGATAGATAAAAAACGACCGGAGATCATGGGGATTATCTATTCTGACTTCCGTCTGGTGGAACATCTGTCCGGCTGGGAGAATATAATCCTGCCCTCGGTTGTCAGCGGATGCCCATTTGCTCGGGATATTGTAGAAGAGATGCTCGAAGTTTTTTTCAGGAAAGAATTTGCCGAGGAAAAGAACAGGATCATATTGTCCCGTCCGGTTTCACAGCTCTCACATGGCCAGCGTGAGCGTATAAGTGTGCTGCGAGCATTTTCGGTTGTGCCTCCCTATGTGATAGCCGATGAGATGTTCAGTGCCATCAATCCTGAATTAAAAAAATGCTTGTGGAGTCTTGTTAAAGAGGTTTGTGGAAAACATAGTATTGGTCTTTTGGCGGTCACTCATGATCAATTTCTCATTGAAAAAGATACTGATTTTATAAAATATGAACTTAAAAATAACAAAATTACTGAAAAAGAGACGTAATCTTTATTATTTCTCCATAGCTGCTGCTATTGTGTTGTGTAATCTGGGGGTATGTTTACCAGGAAACAGCTTTGCAGCGGCAACGCCATCCGCTGCCACTGCCGAAACGGCAGAAATTGCGCCATTGACCGAGCCTCTGACCATCCTCTCGCCCATGGTGGCAAGTACGCGTGCAAATGTTCAGCTGCCGAAAAACCTGGAACAGAAATTTTCTTTTACTGCAATACAGCAGGCTGTCTCGGCATTTTTAAAGGAATCAAACTCCAAATTTCCTGCTGCCTTGCCTAAAAAGGCTAATTTTGTGCAGGTCGATAAAACATTCTATGATCAAGTTGATATCAACGACAGTGTATTTTTGCTCGATTATGTAGTTTCTAATCATATCCAGTTGCTTATTTATTTCCTTGTAGATGTAGATGTAAAGGCGGACTCCTTTTCATTGGTGCCTGAATATGTCTACGTTTTTCAAAATGGTGAGACACCTGTTATGGAGACAATTCCCGTACAGCCTGTATCTCTACAGGACGTGCATGTCTTTGAGGAACTTGTGATTGATTCTCTCTTCAATATTTTTAACAGGATTCAAAACCTGGATACTAACTCAAACGGCGGTAACAATGAATAAATTACTTATCCCCTTCCTCGCATTGTTTGTGCTGTCCGGCTGTAATATGGTAAATACAGGTGGTTTAACTCAAAAGCCAGTGCGTGAATCCAGACTTGATCAGAGGGTCGGAAAACAGCTTGAGGAAAAAACTTTTCGACAAACCTATAAATTTGATCCTGTAACGGAGGTGATGGTTCGTACATATAGTGAAACCTCGGTTGAAGCGGGCAGTAACTATAATATTGAAGTGGAAATTCCCAAAAACGGTAACTACGCTCATGGTATTTTGTGGGTGAAGTATATTGACCAGCAGGGGGAAAAGATCCGTCTCAACCGTGGGTCCAGATATGCTTCTGGCAGAGGGGTGGATGGTGATTATTTTATTCAATGGGAGGGGCGGAAAAAAGTGTACTATGTCAAGATTACTCCGTTACCGCGGTTTCGCAAATCAGAGATCCAGCGGTTTGAAATTGCCCTTACTGATAAAAACAACAGGGTCGTTGTTATAAGACGTACCTTTATAACACGCTCATCATAATAACCAATGGATTCAGGTCGTATGCGAATAAGATATTTCTTATCTCTTGGTGTTTTACTGCTTACTTTGCTCTTTCCTCTCTCGTGTGTCAGTGCTGATGCTCCTTTCAGAATTTTGGTGCTGCCATTCTATTCAGAAGATGGGAAGAGTGTAATACATGGTGGGAACAGGTATTACCATTATCAGCGGGTTATGAGATTTATGAATAACCAGTTTGTGCGTGCAAATTTTGAGGTGGTCAATGCCCGTGCCTATGAGATGATCCTTGAGGAGTGGGCAGGAACGGGTGAAAAAACAGATGGCGGGACATTTTCAAAAAATATTTGTGCGAAGTATGGTGTTGATGGAGTGTATATTATCTGGTTGCAGATTCAGACGCAAAAACGGGGCCCTTTTGTCAGGGTCAAGGCCATTCTTGAAGGTGAGGGGTACGACAGCGCTGGCCGGGATCTGGGGGCGGGGCTGTCCAAATCGCTTGAGCATAAAGGCAAGGATATTGATGCGTCCTACGAATATGTTGAAAAAGAGATTGGTTATCTTGTTGGCGGTGTATTAACAAGGGGAAGATGATGAGAATGATTGGTGATGTAAGCCCATATATGATGAGAGTACGAAAAATTTTTGTTTTTCTTGGTATTGCTAGTGTTTTTGTCTCTTTCTATCCTTTTACAGGCAGTGCCTTGACGCTGTCAGCGGATATGGACGCTGCTGTCGAGAAGATAGTTGCTGACATGGATAAGAAGGTATCCTTAGAGGGAAAGAAGGTTCTTGTTACCCGTGACGCATTCACTGAGGCGCAATCTACATTTGCGCTGCCCTTTTCTGATGTATTGGTGGCAGATCTATCCCAGGCAGTTACCACCTATGATGGACTGGTTATTCATTATGAACCGTGGGAGGAGGGACCATTCTTGCAGCTGCATGGCTCATACCGAAAATATAAGGACAGGGTTGTTATCAGTGTGAGTGTAAGCAGCTTTGCAGATATGGAAGAGCAAAGGCTCTATTTTCAGGCGGGCTTTCCATGGGATGGTGGTATGCAGGAACTCTTTGAGACAGGATGTGAGGCGGCTATTGCCAAGCTGGTACAGGGGCTTGTTGATAATAACAGAGAGAGCTTTAATTTTGCCATTACCACGCGATTACCTCTGCCAGCAGGTATGAATGCAACTCCCTTGGCACTTGCCGGGTACCTTAAAGAGCTTATGGCACTGGAGATTACAAAATCACCTTTTGGCGATCAGGTGGTGGCTACCCGTTCTCTGTATTTCGACTCTTATTATACTGTTACTGAAACAGATCTCATCGTTCATGGCGCCTTGGTGACCAAAAAGAATGAAGGGATAAGCAGGGCAAAGGTCACGATCCCAAAAGAAAAAATACCTGATATATTTTTTGAACCCAAGGATTATGCTGCCAGCAAGGTATGTCTCTCGTATAGCCCTGAAAAGCCGCAGGATGTGCAGCAGAACAGTTTGTTTGCAAAATATCTTCTCAGGGCGTTTCATGATGTAATCACCAAAACAGGTTCCAAGGTACTGCCTGAGACAGAGAAAAAACAGTGCGATTATTCAATTGCTGTGTCCCTGGCTGTTCACAATATGCCGGGTGAAGATGGTATAGGGGATATGAACGTAGATGCAGTAATTCAGATAATGAAAAAAAGCAATATTTTTTTCGCTGCTGAAAATCTCTCTGGCCAGGCTAAATATGTAACTGCAACATTTGACGGCCTCCAGTATTTGGTAGAAACAAAATTCAGGAAAGAGTTTGAAAAAATCTATTCTCTTTTGGTACTGCGAGATGCAAATACACCAAAGAGATAACACAGAGGTTGAGGGAGGAAAACGGTGATACATGTTATTTCTTATCTCATCAAAGAGGTTTGTATATTTCTGTTGATAGTGCTTTTTTTGTTTACTTCTGCGGATTTTCTTCAGGCTGCAAAGTATCCTCAGATTGACTGGGACGAGATGAAGGCCGAGATTAAAAAGAATGAAAAAGAAAAAAACACAATGCCAACAACAGATTGGGATGAGATCGAACAGGATACGCTTCCCTACCCGGTAGACCAGGTTGATAATTCAATTGATGAACTGGTCTTACGCATCGCCCAGACTGTCAAGGAAAAGTTATCTTCCCATGATGCAGTGCATCTTTCCACCAGGACTATACGGTATAAACTGCAGAATGTTACCACGATCACCGCCTTTTCTTCGAAGCTAAGAGAACGTTTGAGAGGCAGTTTTCTTGAGAATCAGATCAATCTTTCGGATTCAGTGAGCGGCAGTGTGTATATTTTCACCATTGTCTATCAGGTGGAAAAAAAAGGTTCAGGCAGCTATGTACAGTTTTCCCCAAAGCTTGTTTCCAGCCGGGGAAATGAAGAGGTGGCGATTCCTGAGAGGTATATGGAAGAATGGATTTTGGAGAAGACGAACCTTCCCTTTACAGAAATTGACGCGGAGAAAACCGCAGAATATATTATATCAGATCTTGATGACGGACAGTTTGATGCCACCATTCATTTTGATGAGACTATGCAGGTGGAGGGGCGAAGCGTTGCTAACATTGCGGGTATGTTGAAAAAATATATACTGGAAAAAAGCAAAATGAGTAAAAATGGACTGGTTTTTGTTGCCAGTTCCAAGAAAGCACAATTGACAGCAACTATGCGTGTAATTCAAAAAAATGATAATAGAGCTGCAATTCATTGTATCGTTAAAAATGGCAGGGGAGATGTTATCAGGAATATGCAGTACTCTTTTCCCATTGCAAATATGTAAGGTGACGTGCTGTTTCCCAATATATTGTTTTAGGAAAAGAGTTCTCGATTTGTTGCAACCTCATCCCTTCGTATCTCTCCCTCATCTCTCTATTCGGCTTCTCGGTATTACCTTTTTTACCAGGTCTTTTCTTCGCGATTGGCAGATGGGATACAAACGGGTAAAAACTAATTGAAAAGTAAAAACAATCTTCGATACTCCAGGGTAATAAAACATGGAACAACTTTTGACAAAATGTGCCCGGAAGGCATATCGAAAATATGTCCTGGGGAGCGATAATGAATACGTTATCAGTGTTGATGATCTTAAACACGCTGGCGCCATTGGGTATCTCAAGGCTGAAGCCGTATTTGATAAAAGCATTGGGTATCACAAGGAAACATTTTTAGAAAAAAGAGTTTACTGGGCTATAGTTGATTGGATTCGCAGACAACAGGTCATCTCTTTGCCCCAACAGCAGTATGCAAAGGTTAAAAAACTGCGTAAGGCGAAAGAGGAATTATTACGGCAGGGTAAAGCTGTGGAAATAGACGCACTTGTCGTATATCTGGGCTGGTCTGCTGATGAAATTTATGCCGTGGAGGCAATGATACCCCGTGTCCAGTCGGTCGAACAGCGTACCAACGAGGAGGAAGATGATTTCTCGTTATTAGACCGGCTGCCTGGCAAGACCCCGGAACCGGCAAAGATTGCAGAAAAAAAAGAGATTGCCAAGGTGGTGCAGGGCTGCCTGGAAAAGCTGCAGGATGAAAAAAACAGGTTGATACTTATCGCATATATGGATGGTTCATTGAAGTTGGAAGATTTGGCAAAACAATTTGCAATCAGCGCACAGGCTGTGCATCAGCGCAGGGTAAAAGCGTTGAGACAAATGAAAAGCTGTGTCGAGATGAACGGGATACATCTCGATGATGAGGTGATATAAGGAGTATGATATGGTTACAGGAAAATCAGGACAAAGGGGGCTTTCTCTTCAGACATGTATGGCAATCTGGAGCGATGAAATAGATAGTGAAACAGTTGCGGGAATTCATCTTACCCATGAACAGCTGCATGAGATCATCCGGCCAGGAGGAATGAACAGGGTGTCACCGGAGGTTTTGTCGCATTTGTCACTGTGTCCAGCGTGTCAGAAGAGATGGCTTGAATATTCCAGCAGTTCTGCAGAAATCCCTGTATCTTCCCCAAATGCCATTCAGGTTTGTGAGGCGGCTGATGACTGGTTCACTGGAGGCCTGATGGAGGCTGCCCAGGGGGATGGTGTCTCACTCCCGCTTCTTCTCAACAGCCGCTGTGGTCATTTCCGTCTGCATGTCTATCCAGATAAAGATACAGACGGATGTGGCATGGTTGTTCTTGAACATCAACGGTTGGAGGGCGAACGTGATCCTGAAGGATGTGAAGTGGAAGTACGCGATGCAAACGGGCATATAATTCTTAGCGGTACAATGCGTTCGGGCCATATAGCAAAACAGTCAGATATTCTCGATAGAATTGACCTTCAGACGTGGGTGGTGCAGGTCTGCGGTAAGGAATAATGAATAGGACTCATGAGAAAAAGGTCGAAAGTGAGCAGTATATATGGATGCTGTTTGCTTCCGGCAATAATGGCAGGTTGACGGTAAATGGCTACCCGCCACCTGCCGGGAGCAGTAAACCTGTTGATGCATACCTTGTTGCCGATGTTGATGGTGATTGTAAGGTTGCGGCAACAAGGGCTTCCATTTCCGTTTGGCAGTATCTTGCTGCGCAGGGGCGTCAGCCTGGGGCACAGGTGCTTGGTTTTGATATTTCTGAGATGACTGCCGGAAGTCCTGTTGTCGGTTCCAGCGGCGGACTTGCCTTTGCTCTGGCTGCGTATTGTCATTTTACCGGGGAAGATATTGGTTTTGTGGCTGCCACTGGCATAATACATGCGGCAGGAAATCGGGCAAAAGTAACTGGAGTAAAGGGCATAGGTAACAAACTTGAAGGTGCGCTCTCCGTTCTTCCTGCTGGCGGCCAGCTCTTTTATCCTGCTGAAAATGATGCTGAGATAGATGAACAACTGAGACAACGTCTTATAGCTCATGATATTGCGCTTATACCTGTTGTTGATATCTCTGAACTCTTTTCCTCTCTAGAGAGGGGAAAAAAGAAAGTACCCGAAAAGAAGATTTCCGTCTCTTTGGTTGCAGCAGTAATGTTTATTGTCTTTTGCCTGTTGACCACGGTAGGGTATGTCTATTTTTCAGACTCTGAGATATCGGTTCCTGTTCCTGTTCAAACGTCATCTGCACCAGAATCTGATTCTGAACAAAAGGGAGAATCTCCTGTAACAGAAGAGCAGCCAGATGGTATGAAGAGTGGGGGAGATGAAGAAACTTTCTCATCTTCTGATGAAAGGAAAACATCAGGTTTACAGGGAAATAATTCTGCTCCAGAACAGGAGAATGATGATGCTGACAGCCATGAGGTGAATCGAGATCCTGTCCCTCCAAAATTGTTTCTTCCAGAAAATGAACTCACGAAAGGCTTTGAGTAAGAGAAATATCTGAAACCTCTTATCACTACAGACGCCTTCTATACAATCAAATAAGTAAAAAAAACATCTTTAAAAATATTTTGTCCCATCGATACCTTCCACTGGCTCATTACTAAAAAAACTGGCTGGATTTTTATTTTATTATAAGGAGGGCGGATATGGATAATGCGAAAGAGACGGAAAAGCATTGTATTGTTGATATTTGTATAAACGATACTCCAGAGCTTTCCCCTGGTGAATGTATGTTCCCGGGTATCGAAATGATATCTGATCATAAAGAGACAGCATCCATGTTGAGAAAGGCGAATCTCTGGTGGATGTTTATATGTCTTTTTTCTCTTGTTTCCATCGTGGTTTTTGGAACCGCTCTGATTGTAAAGCCCTACATGCTTGTATCTGCCAAAATGGACAGGGTGGTAGATGGCAGATATAACAAGCTGCAGCTTTCCCCTTTCAGTGTTAGACGAGGTCTTGATCTTGGCAATGTCGATCTCATTGGTCATCTTGAAGCTGCCGGATATAGTAGATCCGTTAGTGATGATGTTGGGGAAATGCAATATTTTTCTCAAGCCGGGCAGCTTTATCTTCGTGGAGATAAAAATTATAGCGATGTGACTCTCCATGTAGAAGATGGGAAAGTGGTGAGGATAGAAGACTCCGTGACCGGACAATTCATGGACGAATATACCCTGCCGCCTCAAACGTTCACCTCTTATATTGACTCAGTGTGGGAACAGCGTGAACCACTTCGTTTTGAGGATATTCCAGAGCCGCTTATAGATGCAATAATCGCTGCAGAGGATCATCGATTCTTTAACCATATAGGGATTGATGTACGTGGTATAGCACGGGCTGCCTGGAAAAATCTTAAAAGCGGCAGGGTCATACAGGGGGGGAGTACTATTACACAACAGTTGGTGAAGGTGCTGAACGGCAGGACAACGCGTGGCTGGAGTGAGAAATTTATAGAAACTGGAATGGCTGTTATCCTGGATTTTTTTTATTCCAAAGAGGAGATACTTACCGCATATTGCAATATGGTGTACATGGGATATGTAAACCGGTTCAAAATTCATGGAGTTGGAGCAGCAGCACGGCTGATTCTGGGAAAAAGTTTGGATTCTTGCACCACCAGTGAGTATGCTGCGCTGGCAGGACTCATTCGTTCACCCAACAAGGTATCACCGCTTCGTAATCCCGATAAAGCTATAAAAAGAGTTAAAACGGTTTTACAACAAATGGGCGTAAAAGATTATACAATCTCTAAAACCATTGTCAGCTCGATTCATCAGGATCATAGTCAGCATGATCAACTGAAAGCGGTTGGATATTATCTGGCGAGACTTGAAAAAGAACTGGCCGAGCTTCCCGCAATAGCCGGTAAAAATACAGTCGGATTCACCATCGACCTCTCCCTTGATCTTCAGTTGCAGAAGAACGTGACAGAGAATCTGGCTCGTCATCTTCGCTCGCTGGAAAAGCGGCGGGGATTGCCCCTTGGTACGTTACAGGGGGCAGTGATTGTAACAGACCCGGAAACCGGTGCAGTCCTGGCTTGTGCTGGCGGCAGAGATTATTGGAAATCACAATATGACCGTGTTTTTGCTTCAAAAAGGCAGATAGGATCTCTTGTGAAACCTTTCGTCTATCTTGTGGGGCTGGGACCGCAGGGATTGCAGGGAAATATCACCCAGGCGGATATTATTCTCGATACCCCCATTAAGGTGAAGTATGACAATACCAGCTGGCAGCCGAAAAATTATGACCTGAAATTCCTTGGTCCGATCACTGTTCGTGAGGCCCTGGCTAAATCAAGGAACATTCCCGCAGTTCGGGTGGGATTGAACAACGGCTTGGATCGTGTTGCTGATCTTCTCCAGCTTCTGAATATTAGCCCAACCCCCGATAGACGGCCTGCCATGCTGCTTGGCGCATGCAGCTCATCGCCTGCTTCCATGGCAAGTGCATTTTCTGTATTTGCTAATGGCGGCCAGAGAGTCCAGGCACATCTTGTCAGAAAGGTGTCTGCAGACGGGAAAACCTATTGGCAGGAAAAGGCGGCTGAACCTGTTCTGGCCCCCTCGTCCTGCTATGTAATGACTGATATGCTCAGGGCTGTGATTACAGATGGTTCTGGCAAGGGGGCAAGAAAACTGGCAGAAAAAGTCCAGATTGCAGGGAAAACAGGTACTTCGAGTAAAAAACGTGACGCCTGGTTTACTGGGTATACCAGCGATACGGTTACTACAGTCTGGGTTGGCAGAGACGATAATAAACCCACTGGCCTTACCGGGGCTTCAGGAGCCCTGCCCCTATGGCGGGAAATTATGACATCCTATCTTGCCAGGAAGCCGTCACCTTCTTTCAAAATTCCTCCTGGTGTTGTTTTTATCAATATCGACAAGAAAACAGGAAAACCAGTTGTCGATCAAAAGGATAGTGAGCAGCAGGCTTTTTTGCGTACTCCACAGATGTATGTCAGGAACTCGGGCTAACTGGAAAAAAGAGCAGAACCCGCATAGGCCACCACTCGGCGGGTATCGCCTGAGACATAGCCGGAATCTGTATAAACCAGATTTTTTGCCCTGTTTACACCCAGTAAGATGGCTGTCTGCATGACAATGACCATGGGGATGAAACCACACATGGTTATATTGTGTTCACGCACCGTGTGATAGAGGCCTGAGGGGTCGAGTTTTTCTATCATGTCAAGAGCGAGCTTGTCTTTTACGGCTGTGATCTCACGTGATTCGTAGTGATTCATATCACTTGAAGCGACCAGCAGGACCTTATCCTCATATGCTGTGATTACCTCTTTCAACCCTTCTGCAAAAGAAAAGCAGTTTTGCAGCGACAGCTGTGAGACCGTTACTGCCGCTATGCTCAGGGCTGGCTGCAGGTGATAGAGAAAGGGGAGCTGTACCTCAAGGGAGTGTTCATGCCGATGCGCATTTTCATTGAATACAGCTCCTGGTACATGGTCATGGATACCGGTTACAAGATCATCATTTGTCGGAATCGTTCCCGTAGGGATAGCCCAGTCTTGTTGTGAAATGGAGATGGCCGGCCCAAGGCCGTGATGGTTCGGGCCTATAAGGATTACGTTTTCAGGGATCTCCGTACAGAACATGGTCTCCGCGCAGGCTGCGCCCGAATAGATATAGCCGGCGTGCGGCACCATTATTGCTCTAACCCCCTCGATGCGCTGAGTTTGAGCAGAGCCGAGCATATGGGTGACAGCTGTTTCCAGCTCTTTTGGATTTTCTGGATAAAATGTACCAGCTACTGCGGGTTCTCTGCGTTGCATGTTCCCCTCAAAACAAATTTTGTTGACCCGGCTTTCTCCTAAGTTCAATCACCGCGTTTTACTGTCCAGCCCGTCCCGTTTGCAGTATCCTGTAACTCAATATTCTTTTCGAGCAGCTGATCACGGATGGCATCGCTTCTGACCCAGTCTTTTGCTGCTTTTGCCTGCAGACGTTCTTCAATAAGGGCGTTGATTGTTTTCTCATCAATAGCAAGTCCTTCGAGCATTTTCGCCTTTTTGGCTGCAAGATACTCAGTAGGATTTTCTCGTAAAATCCCCATAATATCGGCTAGACGTATGAATGTCTCAGCTGTCTGTTTTATCAGCGAAACATCTTTTTCAGCCGGTTTTGCCGGCATCATCCTGCATATTTTATTGAGAGTTTTGGCAGTATCGAAGAGCACACCCTGGGCCTGGGCAGTGTTGAAATCATTGTCCATGGCTGTTTGAAACCGCTCTTCCAGTCTGGCAAGTTTTTGGGAATCCTTCGCGGAAAGAAAGGTCTCTCCTGCCGGGCTGCCGTCTGCAAGTGCCTGAACCTGAGCCATGCATTCATATAGCCGGTCAAGCCCTGTGATGGCATCCTGCATTGCACTTTCTGAAAAATCGAGTGGGTTGCGATACTGGGTTGAAAATACAAAGAAACGCAGCTCTTCGGGATGATATTTTTTTAGTATATCACGAATGCGAAGAAAGTTACCCAGCGATTTTGACATCTTTTCATCTTTGATAGTTACAAAGCCATGGTGTATCCAGGTAGTTACATATTTTTTGTCATTAGCTCCTTCACTCTGGGCACGTTCATTTTCATGATGAGGGAAAATCAGGTCCTGACCGCCGCCATGAATATCAAAGGTGTCGCCAAGATATTTTTTGCTCATAGCCGAACATTCAATATGCCAGCCTGGTCTGCCAGCTCCCCAGGGGCTCTCCCATTTCGGCTCACCAGGTTTTGCCTTTTTCCAGAGTACAAAGTCCATAGGATCGTTTTTCTGCTCATTTACTGAAATTCTGGCACCTGCCAGCATATCATCTGTGTTCCTGCCTGAAAGTCTGCCGTAGTCTGCAAAGGCGGATACAGAATAGTAGACATCACCGCCTGAGGGATATGCCGCCCCTTTTTCGATGAGCTCGCTGATTAAAGCAATCATCTCGGCAACGTTCTCGGTGGCCTTTGGTTCCATTGTCGGCCGGGCAATACCCAGACTGTCCATATCCAGATAAAACTCATCAATGAATTTTTCAGCAAGCTGACTGGACGGGATATGCTGTTCTGCTGCCCTGGCAATGATTTTATCATCGACATCGGTGAAATTTCTCACATAGGTGACCTTGTATCCCCTGTAGCGAAAATAGGATACGATCATGTCAAAGACAAGTGCGGATCTTGCGTGACCAATGTGACAGTAGTCATAGGAAGTTATTCCGCAGACATAGATCTTGATATGACCGGGTTCCAGGGGGGTAAAAACCTCTTTTTTTCTATGGAGTGTGTTGTATATTTTTATGGACATGATAAAAAATGGTGCTACCCTGTATTTATAAAAATAATCTATTTTCTGTATATCTGAATCCCCCAACATAATTCTTTACGAAGGAAAACACAAGAATGAGCACATCTTTTGCAAAAAAACGTTCGTGGAAAGAGATTGTCAAGAGCTGGACGCATCCGAAAGTGATCACCATGCTCTTTTTAGGGTTTTCTGCCGGTATTCCCATTCTGCTTATCTTTTCCACCCTCTCGGTGTGGCTGCGAGAGGCAGAGGTGAGCAGGAGCAGTGTGACCTTCTTCAGTTGGGCGGCTCTGGGGTATTCCTTTAAATTTATATGGGCTCCCCTCATTGATAAGATCCCCTTTCCTTATCTGGCAGGCCTCTTGGGAAGAAGACGCTCCTGGATGCTGATTTCTCAGTTGAGTATCATTGTTGCTATTCTGCTTATGGGCAGCACCGATCCCTCTTCCGGCATGACGGCGTTGACTGTTATGGCCTGTTCCGCTGTGCTGCTTGGCTTTTCCTCGGCAACTCAGGATATTGTTATCGATGCATATCGGATCGAGTGTATCGATGAGAGCTATCAAGCACTGCTGGCATCAGCCTATATTGCAGGATACCGGGTGGCGATGATTGTGGCAGGAGCAGGATCGTTATTTATCGCCTCCTTTTTGGGTACAACAAGGGAGGTGTATCTCTATTCTGCCTGGCAATACACCTATTATATCATGGCTGCAACCATGATTGTTGGTGTGTTGACAACACTTATTATTAAAGAACCCGCTGCAAATACCGCCAAGGCCGTGTACCGATATGATTCCAAAGAGTACTTTACCCTCTTTGTCGGGTTTCTTATTGCCTGTGCCGTCTTTGTAATCCTGTTTTTTATCAGTAGTGACAGCGTAAACTTTTTAAAGGAAAAAATTGGTGAGATGTTGTTTGGCAAAAAGGAACCTGCTACCAGTTTTCTTGTTGAAATGGTCAGGTTTCTCTTGGCTGTTCTGGCCGCTGGTGTCTTGTTCAGGACGCTGGTCGGCGTAGGGTTCCTCAACAGAGCCCTTGTTGCTGAGACATATGTTGAACCAGTGCAGGATTTCTTTAAACGCTATGGTATACAGACGGCGTTGCTGCTCTTGCTGCTCATAGGGTTTTACAGGGTTTCAGATATTGTCTTAGGGGTTATCTCCAATGTATTTTACACAGATATGGGGTTCAGTAAAAATGTGATCGCAGGAATTACCAAGTTCTATGGCTTGTGGATGACCATTATCGGTGGTTTTATCGGTGGTGTGTTGACTCTGCGATATGGTGTGTATGCCATTTTGTTTCTTGGCGCGCTTCTTTCGGCCGGTACAAACCTGCTTTTTTTGTTACTATCCGGCCACAGCGGTGACGTAACCCTTCTGACTGTGGTGATTGCCGTTGACAACTTAAGCGCTGGTATTGCGGCCACAGCCTTTGTTGCCTTTCTCTCAAGTCTTACCAGTGTCAGTTTTACAGCGATTCAATATGCACTGTTTTCATCGTTGATGACACTTTTTCCTAAACTGTTTGGCGGCTATTCAGGCTCGATTGTCGACTCTTTTGGTTATGACTCCTTCTTTATCCTGACCACGGTAATGGGAATACCTGTGTTGGTTCTTGTTTATCTCGCCATGAAAGTCCTTGGGGAGAAGGCAGGCTGAACCTTGCCTTTTGCAACAGAAATTCTTTTTCTCCCAGCCGTGCCTATAGATGCGAAATCACCATGTTACCCTGAAATTTTCAAGGTAATGCCCGGCGAATCGAGGTCGTCGACAAGCTGAACATCCTTGTTGATATCTATTCGTGCCGGGTCAATAGCGTATTTTTTAACGATGAAATCATGAAGTGCCTTGAGCCTGCTGTATCCGAGCCTGGTGAGCATCTCATCTGTAACGCTCTGTGGTTTCGCTTTTACCGGGGTAAAGGTGTTTAGCTGTGCTGCGGGGATATCCCTTTCAGTGATTGTACCGTCAGGTGATGGTTGCGGTGCTGTCTGCTGCTTTGCTATCCTTTCCTGCCACTCTTTTTTCAGTCTGATATTTTCCAGGCGTACCCGTTCAGCTTCTTGTTCTTCAAGTCTTTGCTTGATAACTTTTCTGTCGCTTACCGGGTTGACCACGCTGGATAGTTCCAGGTGCAGGTAGGGACGCTGTTGCAGTATCTGACAGAGTTCCTCAAATTCCAGAGCGTCTTTAGAAGGGAGCGTGGCATCACCTTCGGCAAAATAGACAGTATATTCCAGTGGAATTTCCTGAAAATATGCGGGTAACAGGAGAGATGGCGATAAACCGCTCTTGATTTTCAATGTCTGGAGATGAGTGCTCAGCTGGGACAATACTCCCATGTCATTTCCCTGCAGGGAAAGGGTGCCGTGGATGGTATTTTCCGGGGTGATGAGATACTTCGTAAATGAAGGGAGTTCTTCCTGTGGCAGTGGCGTTTCAGGGAACGTGAATGTAAACGAGACATCCTGCTGGTCGAAAGCGTTGTCCGCCAGGGTGAGATCAAGGAGCAGTGAAGAGATGATGTTATTATTCGGGAAGACGGCTGCAAATTCTTCTGCATATGCAGACAGAGGAAGCCTGGAGAGAGAAAAAGAGGTGAGTGTATTACCATTTTCTTTTCCAGCGTCAAGTTCTCCTGAAACGGTAAACGGTGTTTCAGCAAATGTACCCGTAAAGGTATATACTATGGGATCATGGGTCTTGGAAATATGGAAATGGGTGATTGTGCCATTGAGTGCAGAGAGCCGCTGTTCATTTTTCTGCCCAGTGTCTGCATGAACTGTGGTAATTGCGCCATCAGTAACCTCGATCTCCTGAATGTTCAACGGAGAAAAAGAAATTGCTGCCTTCTTTTTCTCTGTTTCTGAGAATAATTTTGCGATTTTGGAAAAAACGGCAGCAGGCAGGGCGGTTTCTTCCCTGACAAGCTGCATGGTTGGTGTATCCAACTCGAGTGAAGCAATTGAGCTGCCGGCGCTGCCGGCTGTGAAACTGAAATCAGTAAGTGCTGCCTGATCCCAGCTGAGAAGTGGTGCTCCATCAGTAACCAGGCCACCTTCAGCTATCGTAACAGATCCACTGTAGTGTGGAGACTGTAAGCTGCCTCTTGCCCTGCCCGATACGTTCCCCTGCAGGCTGGTGAAGGACATATTATCCATAAGAGCAGCTAAAGATTCAGCGGGGACAGCATGCAATGTGAAAAATGTCTCTCCCTGCTGCAGTGATGAAGAAACAGCGGCATCGCCTTCGATGCGGCCAGCTTCTTCGAGAGTAAGGGTAACATGAAGATTGGGTTTTCCCGGAACCTTTTGTGTAATAGCCGATGAGGAGAAGGCAAAACTCCCTTTTTGTTTCCTTGATAAGGTCTTGCCTGCCTTGCCCTTTTGGGGGACGATGGAAAAAACACCGGAGATGTCCGCTGATGACAGGGATAGCGGTGCAAGCTGTTTCGTAGATGCTTTGATGGCAGAAAAGAGTGGTCTGGTTGTGGTGATGGCGGCTTTTTTTCCAATAATTGCACCGATATTCAATCTGGAATCTGCGAATACATAGCGATCCAATAAAAGGGATGCTGCCGAAATAGTGGTTTGGGAAAAGGTATTACTATAATTTGTAATGTGGATTTTTTTAGCGCTGAGCTGCTTCTTTTGGGGCTGAAGAACACATTGGGTAAAGGCTGCTTGCGTAAAGGCATGGCTGGTTCCATCATGTTGTATCGCACCATCTTCCAGGATAAATGAGCCGGTAAAGGATTCATCTGGCAGCGTAATGTTACCTGTTGCCGAGAATGTAGTCGTGGGGGCGAGCAAAGACAGCGGTTCGAACAACGAACGCATAGCCTGGCTGGAAGCCATCTTGTTTACATGAATTTGCAGGGTTCCTCGTAAGGGCAGGATGTCCATCTTTCCTTTTGCCTGAATGGAACCCTCTGTACCCGAGTGAGCCGAGAGCGCGAAGTTTTCCCCGGCATTATTGGGTTGTGATATAACCTGAAAGGAAACTGTGTTGAGTAATACGGGAGGATGCTCTGCTGATTGAAAGGAAAGCTTTCCCTTGTAATCGATCCCCTTGAAACTGAATTCCTTTTTATCCAAAAAGGATGCGAACAAGGATGGTGTGTATGTATCCCTGAGGGTAAGATGCCCTTCTTCTACGAAAATATTCCCTGCATCCCATGTTTCATCAGAAAAATGAGCTTCTGAAATACGTATCAGGTCACTGCTGAACCATGTCCGTTTTTTTTCTGAAAAGCTGACATCATCCAGGATGATATGGGCCTTGTCAAAAGAAAAGCGGGGCTTTTGGTGATCGGTGACGAAGGTGAGCTCACCCTTGATATCGGCAGTGCCAGCTATTTCGGTAGAGTCTTTTAACAGAAAATTCACCATCTGTTGCAGTTTGATGTTTTGTACATCGAGAGGGCCTGTAAATCGGGAATTGTTGATTTTTCCTCTCCATGTTATAAATCCCAAATCCTGGGATGATTCACCGTAGAAGCGAAATGTCCCCTTATTCTGGGTGGCTGCACCTGCCTTTTGTGTTTCTTCCTGTGTGCTTGTGTAATTTTTTACGCTGAGCTGTACCGAATGAAACTGCGTTGTTTTTTTCTCTCCTGTTATTTCCACGTTGCCGTTATCGCAGACGAGCAAATCGACGGACAGGGCTGGAAAAGACCTTTTTTTAATCAGTTCTTTTTGTCTGTCTACTGTCTCTCTTTTACCGCTAGCAGGGAGCTTGTGTAAATGAAGATCGGGTTCCTGGACGAGTATGTTGGAGATGGATATATTGTTTTTCAGCGGTTGTACATCTCCTGCAATGGAAAAAGAAGGGATCGTCAATTTGGCAGCCTCACTAACAAAAATACTATCTTCGACGTTAAGTGAAAAATGAAGATTGAGCTGTCGGCCTGTCTTTTCATCACTGGTAAATGTGAGATCGATACTGCCTGAAGCCTTCCCTTTTTCAACCTGGGCCGGCAATGCAAACGGGGCATAACCGGCATACATTGGCAAGTCTACACCTTCAAATGTATAGGAGAGCCTGGTCTGGGCAGGGCCATCTTCATTGCCGCCCTGCCGTGATTTGCTGACCAGTTTCACCGGGCTGCCATTAATTGTTGCAGAGAATCTGGGCTGGATATACTGATCCAGTACATAGTTAAAGTTTGAGAGCGAGGGGATCTGTACCGCTATGTTATTGATTGTATGTTTTTTTTCAGCCGCAAGGTCTTCAAAGAGCAGGGTGCTCTCTGAGATCTTGATATTGTTTAGTGAGTAAAGAAATGGAATTTCAAGAAAATCCATCTCACCAACTTCTTTTTTTCTGTAGTGGGTGAAGATGTCTGAAATGGTATAGCTGCCATCCTGGTAACGGGTAAGCTGAATGTCTGCGCCTTGCACTATAAGTTGTTTTGTAACGATGTCGTGCCGGAGATAGGCGATAATATCCATGTCTCCCCGTACCTTTGCCACATGTGCAACCCGTGTTTTTTGAGCGTTTTTGTCCACTGTATCAACAGTAATATTATAAAGCTCCAGCTCTGTGGTCAGAGGGTTGTAGACCACTTTTTCTATGGCGAGAAGAAGACCTGTTTCAGCCTGCAGTGACTGCGGCAGTTTCTCCTTGATATAATAGGGTACCAGCAAGACAGAGAGCCCATAGTAGCAGCCAGAAAGAGCAAGGAGAATCACGGGGAAAAGAAGATATTTCAACCTCGATTTTCCAATATTGTTTTTTTTATGTTCCGTTGGTCTCTGGGATGTTGGTTTTACCCTGCTACGCGTTTCTTTTTTACGCTTGGCGGCGGGGACAGGGGCAGATGGGCGCTTTTTTTCCCCTGGATGGTCTCCTTGGATGGGAATATTTCCAAATAAATCAGTCATGTTCTATTCTAATGGAGAATTTTTGAGAAGAACGGTTCCCGATGTTTCTCCTTAAGTAAAAAGTTTGGGTAAGCCTACATTTGTTTTGCTGTAAAATTGGTAATTATACGGGGTTTACCTTTCTGTGTCACCATTCATTTGTATTAGAAGAGGGATATCTTATATCACTGGGCGGGATTTTCTGGGAAAATGCCTCTTTATTTTTATAGAGGAAATAGAAAATATACAAAAAATGCAATTGTATTGATAATTTTTTGGCAATTACTGAAAATCTCTGTAGAATAGAAGAAAGGAGTTTTTTCCTGGGAACCCCGCACCATAGAGATGATTTTTTCCAGAACTGTATAGATGTCTGATTTTTTAGAGCTTTTACGATGGCAGGATGTTGTGGATATCCTGGTTGTTGCCTTTGTTATCAACCAGTTGATTTCCATTATCCGTGGTACACGATCAGCCCAGATGCTGCTTGGGCTCATTGTGCTGTCCTTTGTCTATTTCATGGCAAGTATCCTTGATCTTGCCGCCTTGATGTGGCTCTTGAAAACCTTTCTCAGCTCAATTTTCCTCATTATCATTATCGTATTCCAACAGGATATTCGCCGGGCGCTCACGCAGGTGGGACAGTCTCCTTTTCACAGGTCCACCGGCATTATGGAGCGTGACATTGAGGAGATTATCAACGCCATCTATTACCTGGCAAAGAGAAAGATAGGTGCCCTTATTATTCTTGAACGAGATATGGGCTTACAAGAGTTTGTTGAATCAGGTACGGAGCTTGATGCGCATCTCAGTAAGGAAATTCTGATCTCTATTTTCATGCCGGTTTCCCCGCTCCATGATGGCGGTGTTATCATCAGTAAGGGCAAGGTGCAAACAGCGGGATGCATCCTGCCGTTGACCCAGAACCCCTATATTTCAAGGAAATATGGAACAAGACACAGGGCAGCCCTTGGTCTGTCAGAAGAAACTGACTCGGTGATTCTTGTAGTTTCTGAGGAAACACAGGAGGTGTCGATGGTTCAATATGGCGCGTTGAAAGGTATTAAGGATGAAAACGCATTACGTAAAAGTCTGCGTGCTATTTTTATGATAAAAAAGTCTTCCTCGATGAACTGGCGAAATATTTTGAAGCGACTATGATGCGAGAGTTTTTTAAGCAAATAAGGGATTTCTGGACAAGAGACTGGATACTGAAAATCATCTCCCTGGTTATTGCCGTTGTTTTGTGGCTGTATGTTGGCGGCGAGGATGTGGTAGATAAAACTGTTCTTGTTCCTGTTGAGGTGATCAATCTACCGAAAAAATTGATAATCTCCAATAAATTTAAAAAGGAGATTGAAGTGACTGTGCGTGGGCCTCGCTCTCTTTTGCTCGAGATGGATAAAAAGCAGAGTCCTATCCAGATTGATTTGAATGAGGTGAAGCCGGGGACGCATGTCAAGACCATAGAGCATGGCCTAATCCCGGTGAGTCGAGGTGTGGAAATCCAGCGAGTACAGCCATCGACCATTATTTTGTCTCTTGATAAGTTAATTGAAAAGCAATTTCCCATACATGCTGTTATTGAAGGAAGTGTTCCAACCGGGTTTATTATGAAAGGTATCCAAATCAACCCTGATTCCATAGCCATCACCGGGCCGCAGACAGTGCTCTCTCAGATTGACTTTCTAAAAACGGTTCCCATCGATATTCATGGTCTTACCGCCTCGAAAAAACTGCAAATTCCACTTCAGCTGGATGATGCCATTGTCGATCTCATTGGAGAGACATCTGTAACCGTGGACCTGAAAATTGATTATGAAACTATTGTGAAAACCCTGGAGAATGTCCCGGTACAGCTCTTTATAGATGGAGTCGTTCAGGAGGTGGAGCCAGCTTTCGTTTCCATAACTGTGAGTATTCCCCAAATAGCAATGCATGAAGACATGGATTTGACAACCCTGGTGAGGGCAACTGCTGAACGAGAAGGAGAGAGTAACAGCTTCAGGGTGAAGGCCATACCGCAGGATTTTAACGGCGGTCCGGTCACAGTGGTGTCCACTATTCCGGCATCAGTTCGACTCGTAGAAAAGGATCCTGACAAACTTCCCCTGGTACCGCTTACTGACAATAAAAATAGAGATTCCATTCAGGACAGCCAAAGATGAGAAAACTATTTGGTACCGACGGTGTGCGCGGGGTTGCAAATGTCTATCCCATGACAACGGATATTGCGATGCAGATTGGCAGAGCTATCGCCTGTATCGTCAAAGACAGCGATAAACGGCACCGCATCGTTATCGGCAAGGATACGCGAATTTCAGGCTATATGCTGGAGAATTCCCTGGCTGCCGGGATTTGCTCAATGGGTGTGGATGTGCTGCTGGTGGGACCTATGCCGACACCGGGTATTGCCTTTATAACCGCCTCGATGCGGGCGGACGCGGGTGTTGTGATCTCAGCCTCGCACAACCCTTTTCAGGATAATGGTATCAAGATCTTTGCTCGTGACGGCTTTAAACTGCCAGACCAGACTGAAATGGAGATCGAGGATCTCATTATCTCAAATAAAATGGCGGCCCTCTGTCCTGTTGCTGATGAGGTTGGAAAGGCTGCGCGCATAGATGATGCCAGGGGCAGATATATCGTTTTTCTGAAACATACCTTTCCTTCTCTGTATACCCTGGAGAATTTCCATATTGTCCTTGATTGCGCTCATGGTGCCACCTACCGGGTTGCGCCTCACGTTTTTGAAGAATTAGGAGCCAGGGTAACCGCCATTGGTGTGACGCCGGATGGAAAGAATATAAATCACCAATGTGGTGCACTATATCCTGAAAAAGTCGCTGAAAAGGTGAAGGAGCTTGGTGCTGATATAGGTCTTGCCCTCGATGGTGACGGTGACCGTCTTATTGTCTGTGATGAAAGGGGTGAGATTGTTGATGGTGACCATATTATGGCGATCTGTGCCAAAGATTTGATAAAACGCCGGGCCCTGAAAAAGAAAACGCTGGTTACCACGGTGATGTCAAACATGGGTCTGGAAAAGGCCTTGCAAGATATAGGCTGCAATATGGTACGCACCCGGGTGGGAGATCGCTATGTTGTCGAGTGTATGCGTAAGGACGGTTACTCCTTTGGTGGTGAGCAGTCCGGTCATCTGGTCTTTCTGGATCATATAACTACAGGAGACGGCTGTCTTGCCGCCCTTCAGCTCCTTGCGATAATGGAGAAGAAACAGCGGCCGCTTTCCGAACTGGCGACCGTTATGGAAAGTTTTCCCCAGGTACTTAAAAATGTTCGCATCGGGGAAAAAATTGCCCCCGAAGATATTCCAGGATTCACTGAAACCTTGAGAAAACTTGAAGCCGATCTAGGCAGGAAGGGCAGAATCCTGGTGCGTCCCTCTGGCACCGAACCTGTTATCCGGGTGATGGTGGAGGGTGAGGATGGAGATAGAATCGAACAGATTGCGGACGCCCTATGTGAGGTGATCAGCCCAAAATGCTGATAAATATTTTTTTTATTATAGAGTGATCCATAGGAACAATCTCTGAATTGGACAAACAGGAATAAATCTCTTGTCTTAATTTTTGCGATATAGTATTCTTACGTCATTGTGTAAACGTATAGGGGCAGGTGGAGAATGTCCCCCGAAATATTTGCCAAAATATATTTTATTGTGGTGATTCGTATGGATAAAATTTTATCAGCAAGGGTTGATGAATCTGTAGTAGAGCAAATTACGCTATTAGCTGCTGAGCTTAATATGACTAAAAAAGCAATTATAGAATCAGCAATAAAACATTATTCAGAACAAAAAAGGATGGATAAGAAGATTAATGTTTTTAAAAAAACATGCGGGATTTGGAAAAGAGAAAAAACGGCTGAAGAGAGTATTTCGGAAGCTCGTTTAGCTTTTAACAAATCCATGAAGAGGCATTATCCATGAGAGTGTATATCGATTCTGATGTTTTAATTTGGCATTTACGAGGTGAACAAAAGGCTCAGAATATACTGTTGCAGCTTCAAGGTGAGAAACACTGTAATTTGTATATTGGTGTTATGCAGCGGGCTGAGATTGTTTTCTTTATGAGACCAGAAGAGGAAAAGGAAACAGAACTCTTTCTCTCTCAGTTTAGAACGCAAGCTGTAGACCAGGAAATCATTGATAAAGCTGGAATGTTATATAGAAAATGGAATCCAACGCATGGAATTGATGTCAATGATGCGATTCTTGCGGCGACGGTAATGGAAACAGGTGGTCTGATATATACTTTAAATATCAAACATTTTCCAATGCCTGAAATCAATGTCCAAAAAGCCTGGTGACGTGTGTCTTTTATGCTTGAATGAATAAGGATAAATCGTGATAGGGACGTGTTCCGCGATCTACCCTGGAGGGGCGGCTCGTGGTAGTAGGTTGTTTATCGAAACACAGCCTGTAAATAATGACCATATTATGAATAATGGTGTGTGTTTTGATATTCCAGGAAGCTTGAATACCCTGTTTCTGCCATTGTATCTGGCCGAGCGGTTTAAATCTCTGATTGAGACAGCACTCTGTAAAGAGGAGATCGTTTTTTTTGTGAAATGCTGGCTGGAATACGTTGTTGTACAGAAAATTTGGCACTGTCTTTGTAAAATTTTTTAATAACTCATAAAATATATTTATCCTTTTGTCTTCTTGCATATCACTAAATCATCGTTAAGACAAGTGAACTCTCAACCGCCTAAAGGCGGTGGCTTCAAACCGTAGGCCGCCTGCAAGGCGGCTTTAAGTACCAATGGTGAAGTCGTCATCGCGGACTC
>PDWJ01000677.1_pt1 | contig 48122 bp, 55 predicted proteins | sample 1430881 | NCBI WGS metagenome assembly PDWJ01 (sample SAMN01162460, study PRJNA174530) | Oral metagenome, whole genome shotgun sequencing project. | biome: Marine environment; feature: Marine mammal; material: Swab sample of the gingival sulcus; isolation source: swab sample of gingival sulcus...
TCGTCGGTTGCTTGCTACCAGCAGGCGCCCTCCTCGCTCCTACGCCGTGATTCCGCATCCTTAGCGCAGCTCGGTCCGGTAAGTTGATCAGCGCTCTAGCCGAGAAAGCTGGCGAAGCGACGATAGATCAGCCCGGCGCCAGGGATGGTGTCGATGAACGACGAGATCAGATCCCAATAGTCTCGATAAGCGACGATTGAGCCTCCCTCTACCACCGCGTGGGTCGCGCCCTCGATCTGGATCGGCGACGTCCAGCTGAGACGGAAGGACATCCGCCAGCTGAAATAGAGGTTGGCCGCGTCCCCGGTGCCGCCAAAGGTCTCGAAGCTCAGCTCGCGGCTGCGGGTCCGCAGCTTCTGAAGCATCTCGAAGAAGGCGTCGCGCCCCTCGAGCACCTGCAGCGGGTCTTGAAAGCGCATCTGCGGGTGACAGAGCGCCTCGAGCTGCCTCAGGGCGCCCTCAACGTCGCCGGAGAAGGACTCCAAGGCCGCGCAGAGCGCGGAGACCTGGCTCTCGTTTATCTTGCTCATGAGCGGGCACGTTAGCAGACCGAGAGGCGTCGACAATCGCGGGCTGTCATGGAGCGCACATTCGACCCGGAGAGTCTCGCGTAAGATGTGAATGTGTCCGCTGCTCGCAACGCCCTGCCCCTGGGCGCCGTCGCGCTCGCCCTCGCTGGTCTCTGCGCGTGCGCCGAGGACGCCCCAACCATCGGCCGCCGGGAGCTGCCGGTGGCGGCGCTCTGCACCGTCTTGGTGCGCACCGGCGGCAGCACCAACCAGCTCGACACGGAGAACGATTACATTCCCCATGTAGTCGCCTGTGAGCATGGCAACGCGACCGAGCCCGCCACCCTCGAGGCCCAGGCCGTCGCCGCCCGCGGCTACGCCTACTACAAGGTCACCATCGAGAAGAAGACCCTCGACGACAGCCAAGGCGACCAGGTCTACGGCTGCCCGGGGCGTAATTTGGAAGACCTCTCGGCGACCCAGCGGGCGCGGATCAAGACCGCCGTCGCCAAGACCAAGGGGCAGATCCTGACCCACAACAGCCTCCTCATCGCGCCGTTCTACGTCGCCGGTAGCAGCACCAACAACGCCTCGTGCAAGCCGTCAGCGAGCCAACAATCGGGCACGGAAAAGCACGTCACCTACAACGAGGGCAAGAGCGGCAGCGCCGTCACACCGAGCTCCCTCGGCTCGAGCTCGAGTCCGCGCAACCGCGGCTGTATGTCGCAGCTCGGCGCGCTCTGCCTGGCGAAAAAGGGCTACGACTACCAGCAGATCCTGCGCTTCTACTATGGCGCCGATATCACGATCGCCACCACCACCGGCAGCTGCGGCGGCGGCGGTCCTCCCACCTGTGTACCTCAACCGGAGGTCTGCAATGGCGCCGACGATGACTGCGACGGCGTCATCGACGATGGCGACCCGGGGGGCGGCGCGGTCTGCGTGGTTGGCGGCGAGCAGGGCCCCTGCGCCCTCGGCCAGACGCGCTGTCAGGGAGGCGCGCTGATCTGTCAACAGACCGTCACCCCGCTCACCGAGAGCTGCAACGGCATCGACGATAACTGCAACGGCCAGGTCGACGATGTCCCCGGCGGCTGTGGCGCTTGCACTCCGAAGGCGGAGATCTGTAACGGCATCGACGACGACTGCGACGGCGTCATTGACGACGGTGACCCGCAAGGCGGGCAGGCCTGCTACACCGGCGGCAGCTGTCCGGTAGGCGTAACGAAGTGCACGCCGCAAGGGCTGGTCTGCACGCCCGCGCCCCGGCCAGAGGTCTGCAACGGGGTCGATGACGACTGCAACGGGACGATCGATGACGTCCCCGGCGGCTGCGGCGGAGCAGGCGGGGCCAGCGACGGCGGGGCTGCCGGCTGCACGCCGACAAAGGAGCGCTGCAACGGCATCGATGACGACTGCGACGGGTTCCCCGACGAGAACGACCCAGGCGGCGGGGCGCCCTGCACGATCGTCGGCCCCCAGGGCTTCTCCGGCGTGCTGGCCTGCGTCGGCGGCAAGCTGACCTGCTGGAGCACGACCCCCGGCGGCGGAGGAGGAGGCCAGCCCCCCGATCCCACCCTTCCCGCCGAGCACGGTGGGCAGCTCGAGGGCGCCTGCGCCGTCGGCGGCGCCGCGACCTCGCCCCCCCTGCCCCTCTCCCTGCTCGCCCTGCTGATGCTCGCCCGGCTCAGAGCTCGTCGACGCACTCCTTGAACTTCTGCGGCGGATCGGCGCTGACCCGCGGCGCGCAGTCGACGGGCAAGAGGATCGAGTCTCCGGCGCCGAGATCGACGCCCGCGAGGCGGCCGCAGACCAGCGTGGTTTTGCTCAGGCAGGCCTCGGTGAAGAAGCCCTGCACACGCACGGTCCAGCCGCCCTCCGCGGGCAGATCGTTAAAGACCACGGATCGGCCGAGGAGCGAGCCAAGATCAGCGAGGGAGTCGAGAATGCCGCTGGTCTTGATGCAAGCCGACTGAACCGTCAGGCCGTCGCGATCGCGCATCAGCTGCGCCCGAATGGCCAGCACCGTGTTCCAATCCAGCAGAGCTTGGTCACACTCGCCGAGCACGAGGTTGACGCGCAGCTCCTTGCCGCAGCCACCGCAAAGCAGCACGAGCAAAAGCAGCAGAGGCGTGGTCGACGTCCGCAGCATCATCACGGCCCGAAGACGACCCGGGTGGTATCCGAGCGCGCCGAGAGGGCCACCAGCGTCGTGGTGACGACCGCAGCGACGCCGATGGCGGCCCAGACCCACCAGCGCCGATACCAAGGAGGTGCTCCTGCGAGCTTGGACTCGCGTGGGGACATCGTCCGCCCCTTCCCGCCGTCGCCAAGCTCGGACAACAGGAGGCCTGCGGCGCGCTCAAGGGTCACGCCCCGCGCGCCCTTGCCGCCATCAAACGCAGCGCTGAGCTGCCGCGTAAACGCCAACGCCGCGCCTTGAGAGCCGCTCGGCGACAAGGCACCCCTCTTCGGCAGCAAGCGCAGGACGAAGCGATCTGGCCGCAAGCGCACACTCGCGACCAAGGCGAGGCTCGCCGAGGCCTCTCGCAATACGCCGCCGACGAACCTGGCGTCGGCGGCCTCTCGATGGGAGATACAATGCACCAGGGCCTGCTCGCTGGGCCGACCAGGCAGCTGCACGGCGCAGCCCAGGGGGCGGGCCTCGAGACGCATCGCTCGCGTGCCACCGAGGCGAGCTCGCAGTGTCTTGCAGGTCGGCTGCTTGTCGTCGCAGGCGCCGAGCACGACGTAGTGAGTCCCGGCGGCGATCTGCAACGCCCCCCCGCGCACCGTCGGCCCCTTACCGTCGACGAGCAAGGCATCGGCGGTCAGCGGCGCGTCGAGGCGACAGGCCACCTGCTGTCGTGGCCGACGTACAGCCTTGCGGTAGGCGCGCACCAGCGCAGGGGGCAGCAACCCGCCATCGGGGAGCGGCGACGAGGGCAGCTGCGCCGAGCGGACGAAGCTCGCCGCCGCGGCCTGAGGATCGCCTGCGCTCCACTGACACACGCCAAGCCAGAGGTTCACGTCGGCCAGCAGGCGATGGGCTCGCTGGCTGCGGGTCTCGTCGGTGTCCGCGATCTGACGACCGAGCTCCTGCTCTGTGATCGAAAGCAGCGAGACGCAGCCTGCGAAGTTTGTACGAAGGAAGAGCTTGCGGCTGCGGGCAAGGGCGGCGGTGGCTCGAGCTCGGGCGATGGCGGCAGCCCCACGGGCGCCATGGATGAGGCGCCCGCGGCGTCGGGCGACACGCCCCAACCCTGCCCCCAGACGCGGCGCTGGGCAGCGATCGCCAGCAGCGAGGAGCACGATCAGCTCCTCGCTGGCAGCCCCCGGTGCGGGGCGCTGTCGGGGGGCGGCCAGCCCCTCCGCCGCGAAGGACACGACGGCGACGGACAGGGCTAGGGCGACTGCGCTACACTGTTCGCGTCGACGACTGCGGCGGTAGTCCCCGCGCCTCGATGAGACAACTGCGCACACCTCGCGCTGGGCCAGGTGATGAGCAAAACCCGCTACGAGCTGCTCAATCGCATCGCCATCGGAGGCACCGCCGAGGTCTTTCGTGCGCAAGCGGTCGTCGCTGGCGAGCGCCGAAAGGTGGTCCTCAAGCGGGTGTTGCCGCAGCTGGCCCGTGATGAGCGCTTCCGTCGGCTCTTCGCCGACGAGGCCCGCTTCGCCGCCGCGCTCGAGCACCCCAACATCGTCCGGATCCTCGACTTCGGCGAGCTCGACGGGACCTGCTTTCTCGCTCTCGAGGAGATCGAAGGCCATGACTTGAGCCGGCTTCTCGCCTTCAGCGCAGAGGCCGGGCAGCGCGTCCCCGCGCCGCTGGCCGCGCTGATCGTCGCGCGCGTGGCGCGGGCGTTGGCCTTCGCCCACGAGCAGGTCAGCGCTGAAGGAGTGCCGCTGCAGATCATCCATCGAGATGTCTCACCTCAGAACATCCTAGTGTCCTTTCAAGGGGATGTGAAGCTGACCGACTTCGGCATCGCCGAGAGCGCGCTCGCCGCTGGCGACGCACCGCAACCTCAGGGCGTGCGCGGCAAGCCGGCCTACATGGCGCCGGAGCAGGCCGACTCACGGCCCCTCGACCACCGCAGCGACCTCTTCGCTCTCGGCTGCGTGCTCTATGAGCTCCTCGGCGGCGCGCCCCCCTTCGCTGCTGACAATGACGCCGAGACGCTGCGACGCCTGCGGAGCTTTCTCCCGCGACCGAAGGTGTTGTCGCTCGAGGCTCCAACGCCGCTCCGCGGCGCCCTCGATCAGCTGCTGCGCCGTCTCCCGAGGGAGCGCCTGCAGCACGCCGACGCCCTGATCGCTAAGCTCGAGCCTTACCTCGCCGAGTGCGGCGAGGCAGCCACGGAGGCCGCCCTCGGGCGCTGGGCACGCGAGCTCGACCAGGAGGCCAGCGCCCAGCCCGATGTCAACACCCCTGCGGCGATGGTCGACGACGCTGTGCGCGCGCTGCTCGGCGATCCCCAGCTCGACTCGAGCGAAGAAACCCTTGGTCTGGACGCCCCTCAGGACGGCCGTCCCCGGACCTCCACGCAGCAGGTGCCGACATCGCTGCCCTCACCCGTGGCCGACGTCCCACAACGAGACGCCGCGCCAGAGCCCTCAGCCCCCGAGCCCCTCCCCCAGCGAAAGAGGATCCGCACCGCCCGCTCCGTCGCTCCAGCGAGCGCGATAACGATCGCCGGGTTGGCGCCGAAGGAGCCCCCGACCTACACACCTGAGGAGCCAGCGCGAGGCGAAGGGACCGCCAAGGTGCGACGCGCGGCGCCTCCCCGGCAGCGGAGCCCGCTGCCCTGGCTGATCGCCGCCGTCGCCGTCCTCGTCGCCGGCGGCGTGGTTGTCTGGGCGCTGCTGCGCTCGCCCACAACCGATCGACACATCTACGTCGCGCCCCGCATGGACGCCGGACGCCGGCATGTAGCAGACAGCGCCACCCCGAGACGATCCGCGACGATCCGCATCGAGAGCCTCCCTACGGGAGCCAAGGTGCGCCTCGATGGCGAAGCGCGCGGTAGCACGCCGCTGAGCTTGCGGCTGCCAGGCAAAGCCGCGGTGCTGACGCTGAGCAAGCCCAGCTATCACACCCGCACCCTGCGCCTCTCGAAGCGGCCCCAGAGCCCGGTCGTGGTGAAGCTCCGACGACGTCTTCGCGGAGTGAGCCGTAAGCGAGGAGGCGTTGGCTTTCTGACGATCAACTCGCTGCCCTGGTCGAAGGTCTATGTCGACGGACGCTATCTCGGCAACACGCCGCTGGTCTCCCGCCACCTCCGCGCCGGAAGGCGACGACTCCTGCTCAAGGACGGCCGCGGGCGCGTACGCAAGCGCCTGCGGGTGCAGATCATCGCTGGCAAACGCCACCGCTTCAGCTTCGATCTTCGCTAGCATCTGGGCTACTGTAACGGGCCCTCAACAAGCTCGGACGACGTGATGAGCACAGCACGACCGATCGCGACCACACGGGTCGTCGACGATGCCGATAACCCTCGCTTGCTGCGGCGCAAGATCCGCCTCGAGGTGCTGCGTGGCCCCGATACTGGCAAGAGCGTCGAGGCCAGCAGCGAAGAGATCAGCATCGGCACGCTGCCGACCAACGAGTTCGTGCTCGCCGATCCCTCCGTGTCCCGCTACCACCTCCGGGTCACCGCCAGCGTACGGGGCTTCGTGATCACCGACCTCGACAGCACCAACGGCACCTGGATCAGCGGCCTCCGGGTCCGTGAGGTCACGGCGGCCGGCGCCGTAGAGGCGCGCCTCGGCGACACGGCGATCCGCATCTCGCCGCTCCCCGACGAGGTCGAGGTGCCGCTCTCGCAGGGCGATCGCTTGGGCTCGATGCTCGGCCGCAGCCCCCAGATGCGCGCCCTCTTCGCCCAGATCGAGGCGGTGGGGCGCGCCGACGCGACGGTTCTGATCGAGGGCGAGACGGGCACGGGCAAGGAGCTTCTGGCCGAGGAGATCCATCGAGCCAGCGCGCGCAAGGATAAACCCTTCATCATCGTCGACTGTGGAGCGCTGCCCGACAACCTGATCGAGAGCGAGCTCTTCGGCCACACCCGCGGTGCGTTCACCGGCGCGTCCGGGGAGCGGGCGGGCGCCTTCGAGGTCGCTCACGGCGGCACGCTCTTTCTCGATGAGATTGGCGAGATGACACCCGCGGCCCAGCCGCGGCTGCTCCGCGTGCTCGAGCGCCGTCAGGTCAAGCGGGTCGGCAGCGATCGCTACCGTGAGGTCGATGTCCGGATCGTCGCCGCTACCAACCGTGACCTACGACTGGCCGTCAACGAGGGCACCTTCCGCCCGGACCTCTTTTATCGACTCTCGGTGCTGCGGCTGCGCCTGCCGCCGCTGCGCGAGCGCCCCGAAGACGTCGAGCTGCTGGCGCGCCACTTCCTCGAGCACTTCGCCCAGAGGCTGGCGCCGGGCAAGCCTACGCCGCCAATCGGTCCAGAGACCTTGCAGCGCCTGGTCGGCTACCGCTGGGCAGGCAACGTTCGCGAGTTACGCAACTTCATGCAGCGGGTCGCGCTGATGGCCCATGGCGCTGGCCTCGGCCCCGCCGCGAGCCTCCCGATCGAAGGCGATCTGCCCCAGACGAGCAAACTCAACGCGAGCCCGCCACCGCTGCCCCCCGACGCCGCGAGACCAAGGGACGCCCCTGGTGGAGCCTCGGTCGCCGTTGATCTGCCCTACAAAGAGGCGAAAGCGCAGTGGATCGACAGCTTCGAGACCACCTACGTCAAGACGCTCCTCAATCGCTGCGATCAGAATGTTGCCGCCGCTGCACGTGAAGCTGGCGTCGATCGGACCTATCTATTTCGATTGATCCGCAAATACAACCTCCGCGATGGATGAACGCATCGCGAGACGCGAGACACTCATCCACAGTTCACGTGACATCAGACGATGAAGGTTGTAACCAGTCTTCTGCGGCAACCGACACGAGACACATATGACGACCAATACCAAGGTGCGCCACCGCTGGCGCATCGTCGCGATCACCATCGTCCTTCAGCTCTTCCTGGGCGCCTTCTACGCCTGGGCCATCGCGTAATACCGACGCGCTAGAGCGCAGACCAACGTACCTCCCGTCGCCGCGCTGGTCTGCGACATCACAGCGGTTTTCGCTCGTCGGTTGCGTGCTACGAGCAGGCGCCCTTTTCGCGCCTACGCCGTGATTCCGCATCCTTCGCGCAGCTCGGTCCGGTCTCAGCGCTCTAGAGGCCCTGTGGGGAGGTCTTCTTGACGGCGTCCATCAGCTCGTCGGCTGCCTCGTCACCAAACTCGTCACGCCACCAGCCGACCTCGGTCAGCGCGCCGGTCAGATCACCAAGGGCGGCCTTGGTCAGCGCGCGCAGCTTGCGCGCCTCGGCGTTGGTCGGCTGCAGGCTGAGCACCTCGTCGAGGAGGCGCTGGGCGGCGCGGTAGTCTTTCTTCGCCGAGAGCTTGCCGGCCTGAACCATCAGGCGCTGCGTCGTGGCGGCGGAGACCGAGGCGCTCTCGCGCACCGAGACCTTGCGCACGGCGGCGAAGAGCGGCCAGTTGGCCTCGAGGTGCTTGACCGCCGAAGCCACGGCGTCGGCGCTCTTCGAGTCGGTCTTGCGCCACTTCCGCTCACCACGCTCGTCGAGCAGCTGGAGCTCACCATGCTTGGCCGAGAGTGCCCACCGCGCGGCCGGGCCGGCCTCATAGACCAACGTCTTCTCGCTAGCCGCAGCGCATCGGTCGGTGGTGAGCATCGCGGCGCGGAGCCCGACGTTGCCGTGGCTGCTGAGGAGAGTCGTGAGATCGTCTTGTAGCGCCTGAGTAACCTGCCTGCAGCGACCAACCCAGACCATCGAGCGCTTGCCCAGCAGCCTACCCAGAGTGGTCACCCCGAAACCCTGACGAAGGGTGAGGCCAAGCACGTCACGACCCTGTGGGGCCGGGCGCGCGAAGACCGGCATCTCGGCGCGCTTGGCGATCGTGACCGAGACGATCGTAACGCCTGGGCTGTCGACGCTCGCCGTCGCCTTGGCGAGATCCACACGCACGAGCGCTCGACGCAACGGCACGATCAGCGCCTGCTCCTCGAAGCGAGCCGAGCCGGGCACGGCCTCATCCACGACGATCGTCTCGTTCTTGTCTTTGACCTTGGCTACGAGGGTCACGCGGCGCAGCGTGGGCACGACGAGGCGCAGCGGCGCAGAAGCCCGCAGCAGGTTACTCCGCAGATCGACGATCGCGTCAAGGGTCGTCCCCGAGACGCTGGCGCGGCAGCGCTCTGTCGGCACCTTCTGTAGCGCAAAGCGCCCCTCAGCGTCAGCCTGAGCAGTCAGCGTTTTAGATCCACAGGCCAGGGCTACGCTTGCACCGGGGACGGCCTTGCCGTCGGCCAACACCACCGAGCCGGTCAGGCTCGTCGTGTGCAAGCTAGCGTGCTGCTGTACATCGCGAACCGAAGAGGTCGCGCACCCCGCGATCAGAAAAACCATCGCGGTGGTGGGTAGCAACACCGCCCATCTAGCCGTACGACGCTTGGGTCTCATCCCCGACTCCTGTGTCCTGCCCACAGCCCTGGTCTATAGTGGCCCTGGTCTACAGTGGCCCTGATCTACAGTGGCCCTGGTCTACAGTGGCCCTGGTCTACAGTGGCCCTGGTCTACAATGACCTACTCGACCCAGACACTCCGGGGAGCCAGCCTGGTCTTCCTACCTACCCAACTACTATTGCTACACGCTCCGGCCTTTTTGGCAACTACCGCCAGGCGCCGCTCCGCAGGTCGCTCCAATCGGGCCGCCCTCGGGCACCCACAGCTCGCCCTCGAGCGTTGCCTAACCCCCGCTATTCCGATACCTTCCGACTGGTTATGACGAACTCTAGGCGCACGTTGGTGGTGGCCAACCCGCAGTCCGCTGGCGGCTCCCTGGCCAAGCGCTGGGAGGGGCTCGCGCCGTCCCTCGAGGCGCAGATTGGCCCCTTCGATCACCTGTTCACGTCAGGGGTGGGCGACGCGCCGCGGCTGGTACGAGACGCCCTGCAGGGAGGCTACGAGCGGATCATCGCCTTCGGCGGTGATGGTACGGTCAGCGAGGTCATCGACGGTTTCTTTCACGAAACGACAGGCAAAACGCTCGCCTCGAATGCTGTGCTCGCCGTGCTACCCTTCGGCACCGGCGGCGACTTTCGCCGTAGCATCGGCGCCTCGAAGAAGCTCGAGTTTGCTATCGATGGTCTCGCCAGCGCCGAGGTGCGCCGCCTCGACATCGGACGGCTGAGCTACCGAGACCGCGACGATCGCCCCGCTCAGCGTCATTTCGCCAACATCGCCAGCTTCGGTATGTCTGGGCTGGTCAGCGCCTTTGTCAACGAGAGCGGCAAGCGCTTGGGCGGCAAGGTCTCCTTCGCCCTGGCTACCCTGAAGGCGATGCGACGCTATCAGCCTCAGCGCGCCCTCTTGACCCTCGACGACCGCCCCCCGCGGGAGGCCACCTTTCACGTCTGCGGCGTCTGCAATGGGCAGTACTTCGGTGGTGGGATGTGGATGGCCCCCGACGCCAGCCTCGAAGACGGCCTCTTCGACGTGGTCACGTTGGCCCCGATGAGCCTCAAGGACGTGCTCCTACGTGGAAACCGCCTCTACAAGGGCACCCACGTCGATCTCCCTCAGACGACCGTCGAACGCGCGCGTCGCGTCGTCGCTGAGCCCCTGCCCGGTGAGGCGCCGATCCTCCTCGACGTCGATGGCGAGACGCCGGGCCATCTGCCCGCGACCTTCGAGCTGCTCCCAGGCGCGCTGCGCGTCCAAGTGCCACAGCTCGCGCCGCCGAGGGGGAGCCGATGAGCGCCAAGCGTGAGACAGCGACCACCAAGCCGACCGAGACCACCGAGACCAAGGCCCGCTGGCCCCAGCGCGGTTGGCAACGCGCCTCGCTGGCCGCCGTGGCCGGCGCGATGGTCTTTCTCGCCACGGCGACCTTCGACGTCTGGCCCCTCGGCTGGATCGCCTTCGTGCCCCTCTTCTTCGCGATCCAAGACGGCACGCCGCGCCGCGCCTTCTTGCTGGGCTGGCTCGCTGGTCTGGTGACCAACGTCGGGGGCTTCTACTGGATCCCGCATCTGCTGATGCGCTTCGGCAAGCTCAACGTGATGGTGGCCTGGCTGCTCTTTCTGCTGCTGGCCGCCTACCAGGGGCTCCACTTCGGGGTGATCTCCTGGGCGATCCAGCGCACTCGGCGCAAGATCGACCTCCCCCTCACCCTGCTCGCGCCGCTCTTCCTGGTCGCCGCCGAGCTGCTGATGCCCTTCATCTTCGACTGGTACGTCGCGATCTCCCAGGCCTGGGTCGTGCCGGTGATCCAGATCGCCGATCTCACCGGCCCGCTCGGCGTCTCCGCGCTGCTGATGATCTCCGCCGGGGTGATCTACGATGTGGCCTCAGCCCGCCTCGAGAGGCGACCGCTCCCGCTCAAACCGGCGCTGATCGGCATGGGCCTGATCGCGGCGGCGCTGGTTTACGGCCAGGTGCGGATCGCCCAGGTCGACGCCCTCCGAGCCAAGGCCGAGAAGGTCAAGGTAGGCGTCGTCCAGGCCAACATCGGCATCATCCAGAAGGGGCGCGCGCGGCTGGCGCTCAAGCATCACATCCTACACCTCCGTGAGTCCTGGAAGCTGCAGGAGGCCGGCGCCGAGCTGCTCATCTGGCCCGAGAGCTCGTACCCCTGGGCGATCGCCCGCGAGCGAACCCACGACTATGCCGAGCGCGACCGGCGCAAGGTGATGCGACAGCTGAAGGTGCCGCTGATCTTTGGTGCCATCACGTATGGCCTGAAGGAGCGCTACCCCTACAACTCTGCCTTTATGATGTCACCAGAAGGCAACATCCTCGGCCGCTTCGACAAGAACTACCTTCTGGTCTTCGGCGAATACATCCCGTTTTACAACACGTTTCCGAAGTTCAAGACGTGGTTCCCCGCAGCCAGCCACTTCAACCACGGCAAAGAGGTCACGACCTTCCCCTTCCGCGGCAAGCGCATCGCCCCGCTGATCTGCTACGAAGATCTGTTGCCGCGCTTCACCCGCCGGCTGGCCAAGCTGCGCCCCAACCTGCTGGTCAACATCACCAACGACGCCTGGTTCGGCGCCACCAGCGAGCCCTACGAGCACATGGCGCTGGCGGTCTTTCGCGCCGTCGAGCTGCGCCTCGATCTGGTGCGTTCGGTCAACACCGGCGTGACCTCGGTGATCAGCGCCAACGGCCGGATCCTCTCCCAGACCGGCGCCCACGATCCGGTGATCGAGCCTGGCGTGAAGCCCGAGCGACTGCTTGAGGACGTGCGGCTGATGCCTGGCTCGAAGACTGTTTACACCGAAATCGGTGACGTCTTCGGCTACAGCGCCCTCGTCGCGTCGCTGCTTCTGCTCCTCGGCGTCCCGCTCTACACGCGACGCCGAGGGATCACCGCGAGCCTGACCCCAACCGCGCCAGCGGCCTCGGTTGGGGCGGCACCCTCGTCCAGCAGCGAGGGTGCCGCCCTACGAAAGGCCCATCGCAAGCCGAAGCGATCAAAGAAGAAGACGAAACGAGCTTGAATTCCGCGTATCTAACCCTTGGCTGAAGCGCCCAAGCGTGGTAAATCCCGCGCCATGATGTCCCGCGCATTTCGTATCGTCGTGGCCCTGACGTCGTTGCTCGTCGTAGCGCTCTCGAGCGCCGCTGCGGGAGCGGCAGATGGGCCCAAGCTGCCCCCAGCGCCGATCCATCCGGACACGCTCCCTACGCTGGTCCAGACCTGGTCGCTGCCGGCCTCGCTCGCGCCCAAGGTAACCAACACCTACGCGCCGCGGATGATGGTGCGCGACCCGCTCCTGTTCATCTACGACCACAACGGCCGTCGGCTGATCGCGCTCAACCCAGACACGGGACGCGTCGCCTGGCATCGCAACGTCAAGACCCGCACCGACATCGCCTTCAGCTTCACCCCGCTCGTCTACAAGCGTCGCGTCTATATCGCCTCTGACGGCTTCCTGCACTGCTATGACGCCGCCACCGGCAAGCAGAAGTGGCAAGTCCAAACTCGCGGCGTCGGCATCAACGGCTTGGCCCGCTCCAAGCGTCACCTCTATCTACCTTTCATCCGCGTCGAGAAGGGCGAGGGGCTGCCAGGCGTGCAGATCTGGTCGGTCGACCGTCGCCGCGGTCGCGTCGAATGGACGCGCAAATTCGAGGGCGCGCTGGGCTTCGTCGAGGCCGACTCCCAGAGCCCCTTTTATGTCGCCGACACTGGGCTCGTCCTCGGCCTAACGCCAGACCGCGGCGAGGTGCGCTGGAAGCTGCGGATCAAGGGCCGCGTCAGCCGCCCGCCGATCCTCAAGAGCGGCAAGCTCTTCGTCGTCAGCGAGCGGCGCAAGCCGGGCTGGCGTGGCGCGGGAGTCTGGGTCATCGACACCAAGACCGGCAAGCTGGTCTGGAAGGCCAAGATGACCGCGGACCGCGTCACGCGCTTCCTCTACCGCGGCAAGCTCGCCCTCGTCTCCGACACCGGCAAGCTTGTGGTCTACGCCAAAGAGGGCGTCAAGCCCAAGGTCAAGGGCGCCAAGAAGGGCGCCAAGAAGGCCCCGGTCAAGATCGGCAAGATCGAGACCGAGATCGACCTGAACTTCGGTGATCGCCCCGAGAGCATCCGCGCGACGGTCTCGGGTCACCGCATCTTCGTCTTCTCCTACCACCCCGACGGCAACGGCTACGTCTACTTGATCGACATGAAGCGCAAGCGCGTGCTGGCCAAGGCCAACGCCCTAGACGCGCCGGTGCGCAGCCTGATCCCCTGGGGCCGCACGATCTTCCTCGACGCCGCCGATGGCAACCTCCACGCCTTCCGCCTCGACCGCTCGGCGCGCCCGAAGCGCGCCACCGTCCCGGCCGACGAGTTCGCCCGGCAGCTGATCACCAAAGCCACCGCCGAGGCCACGACCCCGCAGCCCGGTCTGGCGCGCAAGCTGGCCGGCCTCGGTCCGAAGGCCCTACCCCCAATGGACGAGGGGCTGGCGAGCGCCAACCCCTACGTGGTCCACGCCGTCGCCCAGGCCGTGGCCATGCTTCGTAACCGTAAATCGGTGCCAGCGCTGATCAAGGCGCTCGAGACTCAGCGGCAAGCCCCCCCACAAAAGAGCGTCGATCCCGTGTTGCCGCTCGTCGACGCGCTGGCGACGATCCGCGACGGCCAAGCGGTCACGACGCTGACCGCCGTGCTCGACGATCCGGCTCAGACGCATATGCGCCGTCGAGCGGCCTATGTGGCGCTGGGGGCGATCGGCACGCCAGCAGCGCTACAGCCGATCTGGCGCTATCGCGCCGCTCGGGCGCTCAACACCCTGAACTGGCGGCCCCAGACCAAGACCATCTCCACAACCTACCAGGTCGAGCGCGACATCGACCCGGCCAAGGCCGACGAGACGCTGCAGAAGAAGACCAAGCTGACCGTCAAGGCCGTGGGCAATGACGGTCGGATCTTCACCGCCGCAATCTCACCCTATCTCGGCTGCTACAACGACGTCTGGATCGGTGAGAGCGATCTCGATGGCAACTTCAAGCGAGCCTACTTCACCGGCCTGACCAAGGCCGAGATCCAGCCCGGCAAGCGGATCCGCTTCGCCAACCTGCGCGTCCAGAAGGTCAAGGACAACAAGGACCAAAGCAAGAAGGACCAAAGCAAGAAGGACCATCAACAGAGCAAGAAGAGCAAGCCCGGCGAGAACACCGCCAAGCCTGGCGAGAAGAGCGCCAAGCCAAGCCAGCCGCAACCGGGTCAGCTACCGAAGGTGGTCACCCCCGAGATGCTGCTGGCCAAGACCGAGGCCGAACTGCAGATCGAGATGCCCTTTGTTGGCAAGAAGCGTGGGACGACCCGCTGGGTCAAGTCGCGTAAGGTGGCCATCCCCTTCGCGCAGCTGCTCAAAGATTTCGACGGCGACGGCCTCCCCGATATCGTCGAGCGCCGCCTGCGCACGTGCGTAACCCAAGCTGACTGTGACGGGGACGGCATCAAAGACTCAGAAGACGTGAACCCGCTGGCCTCGGGCAAGCTCAAGCTGACTCCCGAGCAGAAGGTCTTCCGCGAGGCCTTCTTCGCGTACTTCTCGTTCCTCAAGCGCCGCGGTCTGGTCGTCCTCGATCCGGGCAAGGGCCCCTCCTACGAGGTCTACGGCCGCCAAGACCCCGTGCTCTCACTGCGTCGCTCGACGATTCAGAGCCTGCGCAAAGAGGTCGGCCTCCACGCCGTCGACTACGTCTCTTTCGGCGGCCCCTATCCCAAAGGTGGCACCTCTGGCGACGCGCTGCGCAAGCCCGTGTGGGGTAAGAAAAATAAGAGCGTCCGCATCGGCATGGACATCGTCCGCTCTGGTGACAACGCCACCGGCTACAACGTCAAGCTGAAAAAGACCGGCCGCAACTGGGTCGTCGTCGGGATGGAGCGCGTCTGGACCACCGACCTGCCCGACAAGGTCGAAAAGAAGAAGCGCACCGTCGTCGCCCCCGCCGCACCACCCACGCAGAGCCTCGCCCCCGCCCCGCGCAATGAGCCCGCGCCTGCGGCTAAGGCCAAGAAGGCCGCCAAGAAGGCCGCCAGGAAAGCCAAGGCCGCCAAGAAGGCCAAGGCCGCCAAGAAGGCCGCCAAGAAAGCCAAGGACGCCAAGAAGCCAGCCGACCCCAAGTAGGCTTTCGGGCAGTCCGCCCGAAGAGCCTCGCTGCTCCATGCACACCGTCTCCAGAGTCGCCGCTCAAGCAGAAGACCCGAGCCCACCGCAGGTAGCAGGCGCTCCCCCGATCCTCGTGCAGACAACCTGTTTTCGAGGAGGCGCATAGGGCCAAAACGAGCTCGCGACAAGGTGGCTCAGCTTTGCGTTGTCGATGGCGAGCGCTCATAACGAAGAACCCGGCGACGGGACGCGTTACGGCCTCGGTTCTTGGTTGGCCTAGAGCGCTTGGTCGGTTGAGCGTCGCGGAAGGCTGCGGAGAAGACAGGCTCGCCCCCGCGGGAGCGGGAGGTTATTACTTCTTGTCGACCTTGAACTGCCAGGGCATGTGGAGCTTCCGACCCGAGAACTCGGGGAAGCGCACTCCCATCACCATCCGCTGTACGCAGGCGGCGGTGGGAGTCTTGGCGTTCTTGCTCAGCACCTTGACCTCTTTGACGCGACCGTTGCCGAGGACGAGGATGTCGACGGGGTAGGTGCCGGTCTCGCCAAACTGATCGTAGCAGGCGCGGAGATCGGCCTCGATCAACGCCATCAGCGCCTTGACCTTCTCCTTGGGGAGCTTCGGCGGCAGGTACTGGCGCTTCTTTCCCCAATCAGGCCGGTTCTGTGGGCAGCTGAGATCGTTCTTGTCGACCTTGTACTTGATCGCAGCCATCGGCGGCTCGGCCTTGTAGATCTCGCCAGAGCATTTGTTGTAGAGGCGGTAGCCCGAGAGCTCGAAGTTGATCACGCCGTACTTGAAGCGGCCGCCGATCTTGGTCACGCCAGCCACCGGGCGGTAGATCACGTCGAGGCGGATGAACTGGCCGAGCTCGCTCATCCCGCGCTTACGTGGCCAGGGCTGCTCGTCCAGCTCATCGACCTTGATTGGGACGTTCACCTTGGTCACGTCGATCTCGGTCAGATCGAAGCGGCCGCCGCGCCGCACGCGGATCTTCTTCGGCTGCTTGAAGACGAAGAAGCGCGCCTTGGCGATGTCGCCGCCCTTGCGGTTGAGCATCGGCTTGTCGCAGGTTATGCAGCCGCGGAAGGTCACGTCGAAGCTCGGCTCTTTGTTCTTGCGTGAGATCGTGTTGTAGGAGAGCACAAGGGGCCCCGGGCTCTTGCCGTTGTCGGTGGGCTCGAAGGTCTGCTCATACCGCTTGCTCTGATGCTGCGACTTCAGCCGCTCGTTGAGGGCCTCGCAGAAGAGCTTGCGAAACGAGGTCTTCTCGCGCTCGCAGGTCTTGACGAAGGGCAAGAGGATCGCCCGCGCGTCGTAGACGCTGACGCTCTTGGCCTGCAACGCCTCATAGCTGTTCTTGGGCGCAGGGGCCTTCGGCGCCGCCTTCGGAGCCGCCTTGGGCGCCGCCTTCGAAGCCGCCTTGGGCGCCGCCGCCTTGGGCGTAGCCTTCGCGGCCGCCTTCGCCGTGTCCTTTTTACCCGCCGCGCCGTCGGCCAGAGCGGGGCCACCGACCAGCGCCAGCGCGGCACAGCAAGCGCAAAACCTAACTAGGCGCTTCATCTCAACGCACCTCCGAACCGTCGCGTACCATAGCGGCTTCGCCCTCGGATCTCCAGCCGTTTTCCCAGCCCCCTCCCCTCCGCCCGGCCACCGTTTTCCTCACCTCAACCAGCGCTTTACAGCGCCTCCAAGAACGGCTATCGCCAAGCTCTGATCGCTCTACGAGGAGGCCACGATGCCGTCCGCACTCGTCGTACATGGGGGCGCCTGGGACATCCCTGATCGGGAGGTCGGTGTCCATCACCGAGGCGTGCTCGACGCCCTCGACGCTGGCTGGGAGGTCCTCGGCAACGCGGGCAGCGCGATCGACGCCGCCGTCGCCGCCGTCAAGACCATGGAAGATGACCCAACCTTCGACGCCGGGGTCGGCTCCTTCCTCAACGCCGACGGTCAGGTGCAGCTCGACGCCGGCCTGATGGACGGCAGCGCCCTCACCGCGGGATCCGTCGCCGCGGTCTCCCGGGTGCGAAACCCGATCGAGCTCGCCCGTCAGGTCGCCCAGTCGCCCTACGTGCTGCTCGTGGGCCCTGGGGCCGAGCGCTTCGCCGAAGAGACGGGGGTCGAGATGTGCGCCCCGGAGATCTTCGTCACCGAGCGCGAAGCCAACCGCTGGAGCAAGATCAAGGGCGAGGTCAAGGCGATCACCCCGGACACGGCCTTCCGACGCTTTGGCGTCACGCCCTCGGATACCGTCGGCGCCGTCGCCATCGACGACGAGGGCAGCATCGCCGCGGCGACCTCCACCGGTGGCACACCGAACAAACACCCCGGGCGTGTCGGCGACAGCCCGATCATCGGCGCCGGCTTCTACGCCGACGTCCACACCGGCGCCTGCTCGACCACCGGCTGGGGCGAGGCGATCGCCAAGGTTGGCCTAGCGCGCACCGCCGTCGATCTCACGGGCCGCGGCCTCGCCCCGCGCGTCGCGGCGATGGGCGCGGTGATGCACATGCACCAGCGCGTCGGGGGCCTCGGCGGCTGCATCGTCGTCGACCCCGCCGGCCGGGTCGGCGTGGCCTTCAACACGCCGCGGATGGCCTACGCCTGGCGCCTCGCCGACGGCCGCGAGCGCATCGAGGTCTCGCAGCGCGATGAGCAGCGCAGCGTCTTCGATGCGGGCATCGACGAGATCGAAGGGATATAGTCCGCCCTCATGATCTTCGCGGTGCTGATCGGCTTTGCGTTCGGTTTCGTCGGCTCGATGCCGGTCGCGGGGCCGATCGCCGTGCTAGTCTTCGCTCGCGGTATCGAGAACCGCTTCCGCAGCGGCTTCGCCATCGCCGTTGGTGGGGCCATCGCCGAGGGCATCTACGCTTGCCTCGCCTTCTGGGGGTTCTCCCAGCTGCTGGCCCGCTATTCCTTCATCCTACCCGCCTCCCGCGGCATCGCCGCGGGGATCCTGATCGGCCTCGGTGTGGTCTTTCTGCGAAAAAAAACCGTCGAAAAGAAGGCCCCGAAGGCGAAAGAGGGCTTCGGCGGCGGCTTCATGCTCGGCTTCATGATCTGCGGGTTGAACCCGACGCTGATCGCCACCTGGAGCGCGGCCTCGGCGACGCTCTTCTCCACGGGCCTGGTCAGCTTCGACCCACACCTCGCGATCCCCTTCGGAGCCTCAGCGATCCTCGGCATCGTCGTCTGGTTCGCCCTGCTGCTCTATCTCGTGCACCGCTTCCGTGGTCGCTTCTCGCAGGCCTCGCTGACCACGATCATCCGTGTGATGGGGGTCTTCGTGATCGGCATCGGCCTCTGGTTTGGCGTGCTCTTCGTCCGCGGCTTGATGTGACACCGAGGTCGATGCGAGAGCCGCGATCCCTCGCGCAGCCGTGACCGCACAGCGCTCAAAGCATTCGCAAACGCTAAACAATGCGGTTGATCAGACCAACGAGCCGGGGCAACATCCCCTCGCGCTTGGCGCATGGCATCACAGAGTTGGCGAAGGGCGGCGAGGGCCGATACGCGACGCGTCAACGACGCGTACACAACAGCGAAACGTTTCACCGCGGAAGACCACCTGCTCGAAGCAGTTGAGCCAAAACGAGCGACGGCCGGCCCTGGTCGGTGAGTGATCGGATCCGACGCCCCGAGAGCGGGGCCACCGTCGCAGTCAAGCAGCAGTCGTAGAAGACGGAGGCCCCATGGGACGCAAGAAGATCGCATTGATTGGTGGCGGCCAGATTGGCCAGATCCTCGCCCTCCTCGCCGCACAGAGAGAGTTCGGCGACGTCACCATTTTCGACATTCCGCAATTCGAGGGCCCGGTGAAGGGCAAGGCCTTGGATCTGTGGGAGGTCAGCCCGGTCGAGGGATACGACTGCAACCTGCAGGGCACCAGCGACTACAAAGACATCGCCGGCGCCGACGTGGTCATCATCACCGCCGGCCTGCCGCGCAAGCCCGGCATGAGCCGTGACGACCTGCTGGCGACCAACGTCAAGATCATCAGCGACGTCGCCAAGAACGTCAAAGAGTACGCCCCGGACGCCTTCGTGATCGTGGTGACCAACCCGCTCGACGCGATGGTCTATACCTTCCACAAGGTCTCGGGCTTCCCCAAAGAGCGCGTCTGCGGCATGGCCGGCGTGCTCGACACCGCCCGCTGGCGGGCCTTCATCGCGATGGAGCTCAACGTCTCGGTCGAGGACGTCGCCGGCACCGTGCTCGGCGGCCACGGCCCGACGATGGTCCCGCTGCCCCGCCTGACCACCGTCGGCGGCGTGCCGCTGCCCGAGCTGCTCGACGCCGAGACCATCGAGCGCATCGCCAAACGCACCCGCGAGGCCGGCACCGAGATCGTCAAGCTCTTCGGCAACGGCTCGGCCTTCTTCTCGCCGGCCGGCAGCGCGATCCAGATGGCCGAGTCCTACCTCCTCGACAAGAAGCGCGTCCTGCCCTGCGCCGCCCTCTGCGAGGGTGAGTACGGCATCGACGGCCTGTTCATCGGCGTGCCCTGCCGTATCGGCGCTGGCGGCGTGGAGAAGATCTACGAGATCACCCTCGAGGACGAGGAGCGCAAGCTGCTCGAGGCCACCGTCCAGGCCGTCAAGAAGACCGTCGGGGAGGTCAACGTCTGATGAAGATCCACGAGTATCAGGCCAAGGAGCTGCTCAAAAAGTACGGCGTGCCGGTACCGCTGAGCACGCCGATCCTCGAGTGCACGCCCGAGAAGGTGAAAAACGCCGCCGCCGCGTTGATCAAAGAGTCGGGCACCGAGGTGATCGTCGTCAAGGCGCAGATCCACGCCGGTGGCCGCGGCAAGGGCCGCTACAAGGAAGACCCAGAGCTCGGTGGCGTGAAGGTGGTCAAGGGCGCCAACGAGGCGGCCGAGATCGCCACGCGGATGATGGGCAAGACGTTGGTCACGATCCAGACCGGCGACGAGGGTAAGCGCGTCGACCGGCTGCTGCTCGAGCAGGGCATCGACATCGACCGCGAGCTCTACCTCAGCGCCGTGCTCGACCGCGCAGCGCAGCGCATCTGCGTGATGGCCTGCGAAGAGGGCGGCGTCGAGATCGAGGAGGTCGCGGCCCGCACCCCAGAGAAGATCCTCAAGGCGTGGGTCGACCCGGTCAACGGCCTATCGGCCTATCAGGCGCGGCAGCTGGCCTTCGGCCTCGGCCTATCCGGTAAAGCCGTAGGCTCGGCGGTGAAGTTTCTGCAGGCGCTGGCCACGGCCTTCGACGCCGAGGACGCCACGCTGGCCGAGATCAACCCGCTGGTGGTGACCAAGCAGGGCGAGGTGATGGCGCTGGACGCCAAGATCAACCTCGACGACAACGCCTCACAGCGCCACCCCTACTGGCGCGACCTGCGCGACGACTCAGAGGAAGATCCGGCGGAGCTCGAGGCGCATAAGCACGACCTCTCCTACGTCAATCTGGACGGCACCATCGGCTGCATGGTCAACGGCGCCGGCCTGGCGATGGCCACGATGGACATCATCAAGGAGTTCGGCGCCTCGCCAGCGAACTTCCTCGACGTCGGCGGCACCGCCGACAAAGAGCGCGTCGCCGCGGCGTTCAAGATCATCGTCGCCGACCCGAACGTAAAGGGCATCTTCATCAACATCTTCGGCGGTATCGTACACTGCGACCGCGTCGCTCAGGGCGTGATCGACGCCGTGAAGGAGGTCGGCTTGAAGCTGCCCCTGGTGGTGCGCCTCGAGGGCACCAACGTCGACGAAGGCAAGCGCCTGCTCGCCGAGTCCGACCTCGCCGTGACCCCCGCCGACGACATGGCCGACGGCGCCAAGACGATCGTGGAGGCGGCCAAATGAGCATTCTCGTCGACAAGAACACCAAAGTCGTCGTGCAGGGCATCGGCCGCGCGGGTTCGTTTCACGCCGGTCAGTGCAAAGAGTACGGCACCCAGATCGTCGCGGGCGTCGCGCCAGGCAAGGAGGGCCAGACCTTCCTCGGCGACACCCCGGTCTTCAACACCGTGTCCGACGCGGTCGAAAAGACCGGCGCCAACACCAGCATCGTCTTCGTCCCGGCGCCCTTCGCCGCCGACGCGATTCTGGAGGCGGCGGACGCCGGCGTAGGCCTCGTCGTCGCGATCACCGAGGGCATCCCCGCGCTCGACATGGTCCGCGTCAAGCGCAGCGTCGACCCGAAAACGACCCGCATCGTCGGCCCCAACTGCCCCGGCGTGATCACCCCCGATCAGTGCAAGCTCGGCATCATGCCTGGCTATATTCATAAGGTCGGTAACATCGGCGTCATCTCCCGCAGCGGCACGCTGACCTACGAAGCCGTGCACCAGCTGACCCAGCTCGGCATCGGTCAGAGCACCTGCATCGGCATCGGCGGCGACCCCGTCCCCGGTATGCAGTTCGTCGACGTGCTCGAGCTCTTCGCCCAAGACGACGACACCAAGGGCGTCGTCATGATCGGCGAGATCGGCGGCAGCGCTGAGGAAGAGGGCGCGCAGTTCATCAAAGAGAACATGAAGGGCAAACCCGTCGCCGGCTTCATCGCTGGGAAGACAGCCCCTCCCGGCAAACGCATGGGCCACGCCGGCGCGATCATCGCTGGCGGTAAGGGTACGGCAACCGACAAGATCGCGGCGATGGAAGAGGCCGGCATCAAAGTCGCGCCGAACCCTGCCGAAATCGGCAAGACGCTCGCGTCACTTCTCTAGCAGCCCTGCTCGCCGCGTCCACCCCAAGAACGCCTCAACGGCGACAGCCTCAACGGCGACAGCCTCAACGGCGACAGCCCCAACGGCGACAGCCTCAACGGCGACAGCGCCATGTCTTGTGGTATAGTAGGTTGTTAAGTACTGCTAAGTACTGCGACCCAGAAAAACGAAAACGAAGCGCGCCGGACGTTGTTCCCGCGCCAGACGATATTCCAGGGAGCTGTACTCAGGGAAAACATGTCCAACTACAAGCATCGGAAACGTCTCCCAGCGTTGTTCGCCGAGCGTCTGCGCACCGACGACGACCACCGTCGCCCAAGACTCAAACGCTTTTCCCTGCGCTCGCTCACGAGCCGCGTTGGCATGCGACTTGCTTCACGCTTTGCAACGGCCTCCATGGCGATCGGTCTCTAACGTGGCTTCGCTGCTCTTCGTCGATGACAACGCTCCGCTCCGTAGGACGATCTCTCGACTCTTGTCAGAGGATGGTCATACCATCGAGACGGCGGAGAACGGCGACCACGCGCTGCAGCTCCTCGACGCCGGAGCAGAGGTCGACCTCGTGATCACGGATCTCGTCATGCCCGATAAAGAGGGCCTAGAGTTGATCGGCTGCCTGCGCAAGCGCTATCCACAGCTCAAGATCATCGCCGTCTCCGGTGGCGGGGTCATCGAGCCCGAGCGCTACCTCAATATCGCCAAATCCCTTGGCGCTGACGCGGTGCTGCGAAAGCCCCTCGGCCATACGGAGCTCACAGAGCTGATCACGAAGGTTCTCAACGGTTATTCGGCGCAATAACCCACCGCGATGTCAGCGTCTATCTCGAGCGCTGACCCGCTTCCCTCCCGTCGCCGCGCTGGTCTGCGACATCACAGCGGTTGTCGCTCGTCGGTTGCGTGCGACCAGCAGGCGCCCTTGTCGCTCCTACGCCGCGATGCCGCAGCCTTCGCGCAGCTCGGTCCGGTGAGCGGAGCAGCGCTCTTAACCGCGTCTCCTCCACTGAGACCGTCGCCGTACACCAAATGCGCGTCTCATAGGGGCTATGGTAGTCTGATAGGCGCCCGCCGCTCCCACGCTCTGTTGTGGACCTACCCACGAGCGGCGCGACGGTCGAACGGCGATGAAGACGGTCCTCGAGCTGAACACGAGCCAAGGTCGAATCCCGGTGCTCTGCGGCGACGACACCCCCGCGGCGCTGGCCGCGCTCTGGCGACCGCGCTGGCGATCCGCGGCGATCATCGGCGACGACACCACGCTAGGGCTCTTCGGTGAGGCGATCGGCGAAGCGCTGCGCCCGCGCTGCGATCGCGTGCTCGCGCTGAGCTTCCCCCCAGGCGAAAAGCATAAGACACGCCAGACCAAGGCCAGGCTCGAGGACGCGCTACTCGAGGCCCGCCTCGAGCGAGACGCCTGCGTCGTCGCCGTGGGCGGAGGGATCGCTCTCGACGTGGCGGGCTTCGTCGCAGCGACGACCTTCCGCGGTCTGGCCCACGTCAACGTCGCGACGTCGCTGCTGGCGATGATCGACGCGGCGATCGGCGGCAAGACCGCCGTCAACACCCGCCACGGCAAAAACCTCGTGGGGGCGTTTCATCAGCCGGTGGCGGTGCTCCTCGATTGGGGAGCGCTGCGCTCGCTCCCCGCGCGCGAGCTGCGCTGTGGCTGGGCCGAGGGGATCAAGCACGCCTGGATCGCCGACGCGGCGCTCTTCGAGGAGCTCGAGGCGTGGGCTTGCGGAGAGGACCGGCGAGGAGACGACACGACGCGGCTGCTGCCCCCGCTGCGGCTCCTCGAGCGCTGCGTGGCGATCAAGGCTGGAATCGTGGAGGCCGACGAGCGCGAGGGCGGGCGGCGACGCGTGCTCAACGCCGGGCATACGGTGGGCCACGCCCTGGAGCAGGCGACGGAGCATCAGCTCCACCACGGCGAAGCGGTGGCGATCGGCCTGCACGTCGAGGCGCGGCTGGCGGCTCTGCGTGGGGGGCTCGCCGACGAGGCTGTGGAGCGGCTGACGCGGCTCTTGGCGGCGCTGGGGCTGCCGACGTCGAGCGAGCTGCCCTTTGACGAGCTGTGTGGCGCGCTGGCTCACGACAAGAAAAACCGCGGCCAGGCGCTGCATTGCGCGCTCCCAGGGGCGCCGGGCGAGATGGACCCAGGGGACGGCGGCTGGTCGTCAGCGGTAAGAACCGCGGAGCTCGAGGTCGCGTGGCAGGCTGCGGGCTGCGGAGGTGGTGGCTAGTGCTCTGCGTCACCGGCAACGAAGCCGAGCTCGACGCGCTGGCGGCGCGCCTCTCGCGGCTGCCGACGGGGGCGCTGGCCGAGCTGCGCCTCGACGCCCTCGCGCCACATCAGCAGCAGGGGGCGCTAGCGCTGGTCCAGCGCTACGGGCCACGGCTCGTGGTCTGCTGCCGGCCGACGCGTCAGGGCGGGACCTATGAGGGCGATGAGACCGAGCGGATCGCGTTGCTCGTGGAAGCCGCCAAAGCAGGCGCCGGGGTGATCGACGTCGAGGGCGACTGCGACGACGCCACCCTCACCCGGCTACGCAGCGCCCTCGCCGTAGATGGCGCGCGGCTGCTTCTGAGCTGGCATGACGTCGAAGGGTGGCGACCGGAGCTGACGACGAGGCTGCGCGAGCTCGAGCGCCGCGACGTCGCGCTGACCAAGCTGGCGGTGGCCTTCGACGAGCCGGCGAACCTCTCGAGCCTGCTCGAGCTCTCGGCCAAGCTAGACAAGCCCTCGGTGCTGCTCGGGATGGGCGCCGCGGGGCGCCTCTCACGGACACGCTATCGACGCTTCGGCTCGCCCTGGACCTACGTCTGCGAGCAGGCGACGCGAGCGACGGCCCCGGGGCAGCTGACCCTCGAGGACGCGCAGGCGCTCGCCCTACCCGAGAGCAGCGACGCCCCCTTCCTCGCGCTGATCGGCGGCCCGAGCGTCGCCGCCTCGCCTGGACCGACGATCTACAACGGCTGGTTTCGTCTTCGAGGCCTGCCCTGGGCCTACCACGCGATCGAGACCGCAGAGCCTCCCCGCTGCGTGGCGCTGCTTGCTCAGCTCGGGGCGCTGGGGGTCTCGGTGACGATGCCGCATAAGCTCGCCGCGTTGGCGCTCGCCGACGAGGTCGATCCCAGCGCGAGGGAGGCCGGCGCGGCCAACACGCTGGTCTTCGACGCGGGCAAGACGCGAGCTTTCAACACCGACATCGTCGGCGTCCGCGAGCCGCTGGCGAGCGCCGTGGTGGCGATGAACGCAACGCGGGCGCTGGTCCTTGGCGCCGGCGGCGCAGCGCGCGCAGCGCTGCTCGCGTGCCGCGAGCTCGGGCTGCAGGTCAGCTGCGCTGCCCGGCGACCGGAGCAAGCCGCGGCGCTCGGGGTCTTTGCGATCCCATGGGATCAACGGCACGCCGTGACCGCGGACGTGCTGATCAACGCGACGGCTCTCGGGGGTCCACGATCGCCCTGGCCAGACAGGCCAATCACGGCCGCGGTGGTCTTCGACCTGGCGCTCTCTCGCCACCCCTCCAAGCTGCTGCAGGAGGCGCGAGACGCCCGAGCGACGCACATCGATGCCGGCGAAATGTGGGTCGCGCAGGGGGTCGCGCAGCTGCGGCTGTTTTCTCGCGCGGCTGAAGGCGACGCCGCCCATGCTCTCGCCAACGTGAGCGCGGATGAGCTAGTCTCCCTGCGAGCCGCGCCGAGTGCGCCATCGAGCCTCGACATGAACGCCCTGACGCTCCCCTGCCCTGGCAGCAAGAGCATCACGCAGCGCGCGCTGCTGATCGCCGCACTCTCGACCTCTAGCCAAGCGGTGACGTTGCGCGGCGCCCTCGCCTGCGACGACAGCCATCACCTCAGCGCTCTGCTGCGAGCCTTGGGCGGGGAGGTCACGTGGCGCGGCGACGTCGTACGCGTACAGCCGCTGGGCGTGCTCGAGAGGCCTAAGGGGCCGCTGATGCTAGGCAACGCGGGCACCGCCGTGCGCTTCGGCAGCTGCCTGTCGGCGCTGATCGACGGCGAGCTGCTGATCGATGGCGACGCCCGGATGCGCCAGAGGCCGCTGGGGCCGCTGCTGACGGCGCTCGAGACCCTCGGCGTGGCGGTCGACGAGCGCGGGGCGGCCGGCTGTCCGCCGGTAGCCTTGCGCGGGCCGGCGCGGACGACGACGACGACACTACATCTTGACGCCTCGCTCTCGAGCCAATACGCCAGCGGGCTCTTGCTGATGGCGCCGCGCCTTGAGGCGCCGTTGACCTTGAAGCTCGAGGGCGCGCAGGTCTCTCGCCCCTTCCTCGAGATGACCGTGATGATGCTGCAGCGGGCCGGCGTCGATGTGCGCTGGCGCGACGATAGGACGCTGGTGGTACGACCGACGCCCTATCGCGTTGACGACCTGACGATCGAGGCCGATTGGTCGGCGGCAGCGTTTCTCCTCGGCGCGGGCTGGCTCCGTGGTGTCGTGGTCGCGATCGACAACCTCGAGCCGCCCACGCGTTCGCTGCAGGGCGACGCTGTCTTCGCCGAGCAGCTTCAGACGCTCTCGCGGCCCGGCACACGGACCTTCAACCTCGAAGGCACACCCGATCTGATCGCGCCGCTGGCCGCCCTGGCGCTCTTCGCGGAAGGCAAAACGATGATCACCGGCGTCGCCCACGCGCGGCAAAAGGAATGTGATCGAGTCGCCGTGCTCGCGCGGGAGCTCTCGCGCCTCGGCGCGACGATCGACGCGCGCGAGGATGGCCTCGCGATCGAGCCCCTGCCGCCAGCGCTGCGCGACGCGAGCGCCGAAGGGCTCTTACTCTGCGCCGAAGACGACCACCGGATGGCGATGGCCTTTGGCCTCTGCGCTCTGCGACGCCGTGGGCTGCAGATCGACAACCCCAGCTGCGTGAGCAAGTCCTTTCCCGACTTCTGGTCGACTTGGGAGCTGCTCGCGTGAGCGTGAGGGAGCGGACCTTCGGGCCCGTGCTGGTCGGTCTGCGAGGCTCGGGCAAGAGCAGCCTCTCTGGCCCCCTCGCCGCCGGCCTCGGCCTCACCGCTGTCGACGCAGACGACGAGCTCTGCGCCCGCGTTGGCTGCAGCATCGCGGAGCTGATCGCCCGCGAGGGCGAGGTGGGCTTTCGAGGACGCGAGCGGGCGCTGCTGCTCGACGAGCTCTTGCCACGTCGAGGCATCGTGCTCGCCACGGGTGGCGGCGCGGTGCTGCACGAGGTGGTGCGGCGCGAGCTGCGCGGCCGTGTCACCCTGTGGCTGACGGCGCCGGTGACCACGTTGGCGCGACGGATCGAGGGCTCGACCGCGAGCGCAGAGATGAGACCACGACTGGCCGACCACAGCGCCGTGATCGACGAGCTGGAGGCGATGTGGCGTCATCGCGCGCCGCTCTACCGCGAGGTCGCCTCCGTCGAGCTGTCGACCGAGGGCGTCGACCTCGCGGCGTTGACCGCTCGCGCTGTGGACTGCTTTCACCACCACACGAGAGGAGCGCGATGAGCGCGAACACCTTCGGCCAGCGCTACCGCGTGACCAGCTTCGGCGAGAGCCACGGCCCGGCGGTGGGTGTGGTGATCGACGGCCTGCGCCCTGGGATCCCGATCGACCTCGAGGCCGTGCAACGCGAGCTCGATCGTCGCCGCCCCGGGCGGAGCGCGCTGTCGAGCCCGCGTAACGAGGCCGATCGGCTCGAGGTCCTCTCGGGGGTCTTCGAGGGCAAGACCACCGGCGCGCCGATCGCGATCGTGGTCCGCAACGCCGATCCCAAGTCTCAGCATTACGACACGCTGAGAGCGCTCTTTCGCCCTGGTCACGCCGACTACACCTTCTTTGCCAAATACGGCATCCGCGACTACCGCGGCGGCGGACGAAGCTCCGGTCGCGAGACGGTCTCACGGGTCGCCGCCGGCGCGATCGCGCGACAGCTCCTCGCAGAGCGCGGTGTGCGGATCCGCGGTCACGTCGTGCGCATCGGCGAGGTCTCGGCGCCAAGCTACGGAGAGCGCGACGGCCAGCTCGATGACGCACAGACCGAGGCAACCCCGACCCGCTGTGCTGACGCTGAGGCCGCGGCGCAGATGGAACAGGGTGTGCTCGCCGCGCGCAAAGAAGGAGACTCCCTCGGCGGCGTGGTCGAGGTCATCGCCGAGGGTGTGCCCGCCGGTTGGGGCGATCCGGTCTACGCCAAGCTCGACGCGCAGATCGCCTCGGCGATGGTCTCCATCGGCGCCGTGAAAGGTGTAGAGTTCGGCGCTGGCTTTGCCCTGACGCCGCGGCGCGGCTCCGAGAGCAACGACGCGCTGCTGCCTGGCGACGGGGCTGGCCTCCCCCCACGCTTCGCCTCCAACCACATGGGCGGCGTCCTTGGTGGGATCTCAAGCGGACAACCGATCATCTGCCGGCTCGCGATCAAGCCGACGTCCTCCATCCGCCACGAACAGCAGACCATCACCACGACAGGAGAGGCGACGACGGTGCGCGTGCCGGGACGCCACGATCCCTGCATCTGCCCGCGGGTCGTCCCGGTAGCCGAGGCGATGATGGCGCTGGTGCTCTGCGACGCCTACCTGGCTCAGCAAGCGCTCTCCGAGGCTGATGAGCGCGACGGCGACCTCGCTGCCGAGCTGGCCAGCTGCGAGGCGGAGCTGCTGGCGCTGCTGGCGCGCCATCGCGAGCTCAGCTCTCGTGGCGAGGTCACCGGTGACGCCCGCGAGGCGCTCTTGGGCGCACGCCGCGCCACCGCCGCAGAGCTCAACCTCAACCTCGATCCCGAGGTCTTCGATCGCCTGCTTGCGCAGCTTCTCGAAGAGGACGCCTGATCATCGGCTCATCGTGCGTGACACACGCCCGGCGGCGCGATGAGCGAAGGTCGCCCTGCTCGCCGCCCAACGTTGTTCAGGGCGCGGCCAAAAGCCCCATCGCGCGCTCGAGCTGCGCGAGTCCCTGCTCGAGGCTGTAGGGTAGCACGGTGGCCACACCACCTACCGCGATGATCAACACGGCGATCCCCAGCAGCGCCTTGGCCGGCATCGCCAAGAAGAACACATTCAGCTGGGGGGCGAAGCGGTTGACCCAACCCAGGGTGATATCGGTGAGCAGCAGCGCCGCGATCACCGGCGCCGCGAGGCTGACCGCGAGCAGGATCAGCTCGCCGCTGAGCTTGGCGCAGAGCAGCGCGAAGGCGCCGAGCGAGCGCACGGAGGGGAAGACGTCGATCGGCAGCGCCTGATAGGACCCACCGATCGCCATCAGCAGCAGACGATGACCGCCCAAGGCGATGAAGAGCACCAGCGCGAGCTGAAAGAAGAGCACGCCAAGGGTCGTGCTCTTGGCGCCGGTCTGGGGCACGAGCACCTGTGAGTTGGACGCGCCGCGAGCTGTATCGGCGAGAAAGCCCGCCGAGGCGGCGGCATGAAAGACCAACGAGACGAGAAAGCCCAACGCCGCGCCGATCAGCGCCTCTTTGACGATCACGGCCAGCACCACGGGGAGCCCTCCAGCGGCGACCGTCGTGGCGGCGGGGACGAGCTGCGGATAGACCAAGAGCGCCAGCAAAAACGCCAGCGGCACCTTGATCAGCACCGGCACCAGGCGCCCCCCGGGGAAAGGCGCGAGCCAGAGGATCGGCGCCAGCCGCGCCAGCGCCGCGGCGAAGACCACCAGCGCCGCGGCGGGCGGCACGCCAAGCAGCTTACCTGCAAGCTCCGCCACCATCTGACGTCAACCGAAGGCCGAGATACCCAAAAACAGCGCGCGCGCGAAGCGCATCAAGTTCGCCCCCATCCACCCACCGGCCACCGCCAGCACCACCAGCACCATGACCAGCTTAGGCACGAAGGTCAGCGTCTGATCCTGAAGCTGCGTCGTGGCCTGAAAGAGACTCACCAGCAGCCCGATCGCCAAGCTCGCCAGCACCGCCGGCGCGCTGATCAAGAGCACGAGGTAGAGCGCCTGCCGTGTGACCTCGAGGACATAGTCTTCGCTCATGTCGTTCCTCGAGCGAGCGCAACGTCGCGCGTTTTCGTGGGGGGCGCTCCGCTCGCCAGACTCGAAGAAGCCCTCGGGGCGCGAGACCTGAGGCTACGCATAAGAGAGCACCAAGCCTTGGGTGAGCAGCGCCCAGCCGTCGACGAGCACAAAGAGCAGCAGCTTGAACGGTAGCGAGACCGTCGTGGGCGAGAGCATGTGCATTCCTAGCGCCAAGAGCACGTTCGCCACGACCATGTCGATGATCAAAAAGGGCACGAAGATCAGAAAGCCGATCTTGAACGCGGCGGCGAGCTGCCCGATCACGAAGGCTGGCACGAGCACCAGCAGGTGGCGTTGGGAGACCAGCTTGGCCTGGGGCGCTGGCCAGAGACGCTTGGTCAGGCGCAGCATCAGAGCGCGGTCTCGCGGCGAGCTATGCTTCAACAAGAAGCGCCGCACGGGCTCACGCGCCGCGACAGCGGCGGCGAAGAGCTCCGAGGCCGAGCGGCCGGAGAGCAGCTGCGCAGAGCCTCCTTTCAGCTTGCCGTCCTTTTTCAGCGCCTCGTAGATCTCCGCGCCGGTGGGCGCCATCACGTAGCCGGTGAGCACCACAGCGAGGCCGGTGATCACGATCGTCGGCGGCACCTGCGGCGTGCCGATCGCGCTGCGCAGGATCGACAGCACCACCGAGAACTTGATGAAGCTGGTGGTCATCACCAGTAAGAAGGGCAGCAGCGTCAGCCCGGCGAGGAGCAGCACCACCGAGACCGGGCTCGAGGCCAGGCCCCCCCCGTCCTGCGCGTATGCGATCTGCGGCGCGAGGAGCAGCCCCAGCGACACAGCCGTGGCTCTGAACGCGAGAGCCGCTCTAGGAGCACCGCCACAACGTCGTCGGGGCGGAGCCAGGTGCTGAGCTGCCGAGCTGATGCCGTAGCCGAAGAAGAGAGCCATACGGGTGGTATGGCGAGCGTTCTGAGGTATCGAAAGCGGCCGGCCGTGCTGCGGCCGGCGATGGGAGGAGTGTGGAGGGGTGCTCTTAGCTCTTCTCTGCATCATCCCCCTCCTGGGCGCTCTTGTCGTTGGTGGGAGGCTTGCGGCTTAGAACGCGAGCAAAGACCGTCGCGAAGCGCGGGCCTGCAGCGGTCGGAGTCTTGGTGTCCTCCTCTGGCGACGCGAGCTCTTCAGGCGTCAGCTCCGCGAGCAGGCTCAGCCCCTGCTCGGCGGCGCCAACCAAAAAGCAACGTGCGCCAACACGGACAACCCAGAGCGCCTTGCCGCTCCCTAGCGGACAGCGCTCGAGGACACGCACATGGGACGTGCGCGGTAGGCCCCCACCCAGGCGACGCAGGCCGAACCGCAGCAGGACATAGGCCAGCACACAGACCACCACCAGCGCCGCCAACATCCGCAAGAGCGCGCTGCCGTAGCCGCTGGGCAAGGCCTCCGGCGCCACCTTGGCTCCCTGCGCGAGCAGCAGCACCTCATATACGGCTGAGCTCATCCAAACCCTCGAGCACCTCGACCGTCGCCACCTCGCCACCCCGTGGTGGTGCGTGAATGCAGACACCGCGAAAGCGATCGTGGAGCCAATCGGTCAGACAAGCAGAAAGGAGACACCGTCGTCGGACGCTATACGACCGACATATGGGTGTCAATGCGGTGAGAAAAGGGGAGCGCGAAGGCGGGGAGGTAAGCGTGCCAGCGCAGATGGATGCCCTTCCTTCAGAGCTACTTCACGAGGTCGGCCGCAGAGCGGACCATGATCTGCGGCGAGGACTTGTACTTATGCAGCACCCCGGTGACCGAGGTGAAGGTGTCGTTGACTGCTGGGATGGTGAACTCGAAGAGATCGTTTTTCACCTCGAAGCTGTCGGTGGTTGAGAATCCGTAGGTCTTTGTGCCGTCTTTGCTCTTGACCAGCTCCTTCACCGTGACGTTTTCGACCTTGATTAAGACGCCCTCGTATTTTTGATAGTCAGCGCTGACCTGGATGTCGGCGGCCTTGACTGTAAGCGCCGTCGGAGCGCTGCTCGCGCCAAGGTCTTTGATCTCCGTGACGTTCTTGATCTCGCTCAAGTCGGAGAACTCGGTGTAGATCCCCGTAACCTCGACCTTGCTCCCCACCGCGGGGGGTTTGAGCGTGTCCGTGTCGGCCCACTGATGGTAGACGTAGATCCCCTTATACGGGCCAGCAGCGCCCTCTTCCTGAATGTAGAACCCCTTCAGCTTCCCAGTCTTGGCGCTGGGGAACGCATCAACGGCGGTGACCACACCGGTGACCTTGACCTCTGTGTCCTTTGCTGGCTTGTTGGCCGAGGCGGGGTCCTGGATGTCGCTGATCGTGACGACCTTGGCGTCCGCGCACCCACCGCCGGCCGTGATGTCCGCCGCCCCGCGGGGGTTCAGCTTATGAAAATAAAAGAACACTGGCACGCCGACGATGCTCAGGCACTCGCCCACCTTGACGGTGCTGTGAGCATAGAGCTCGTCGTCAATACTAAGGTCGCCATCAACCCTGAACTGACCGTGTTTATCGAGCCCCTTGCGGACCTTGACGTTCTCCACCTTGACCAGCACCCCTTCGTAGGCAGAGGCGTCTGGATCAGTCGTCAGCTCTGCCGGGGTAACAACCACCGGGGTAGGCTCGGCGCCGGTGCTCTTCTTGGTGATCACGGCCTTCATGACCTGGATCACCACCTTGTTGTCCTTGTAGGGGTTGCTCGCAGGGCCCGTATAATGCTGCACGATGCCGGCGACATCCACGACGTCGCCCGGCTTTAGATCGGAGAGCTGACCCGCGTCGACCTTGGGACCAAAGAGAAAGAGCCCGCTGTTCTTCCCACCATTGGGATCCTGTACGAAGGCGTGGTTTGCGTAACTGCCAAAGGTGTCGACCGCGGTGACGATCACACCTTCGAGCTTGATCCCAGCGCCATCCGAGACCTTGCCGGTCTTGATATCGGGGATGGTCGTGGTGGTGAGCTCACCGAGGTCGGTCGAGACGCCACCCCCCTCTTTGTTGTTCATGCCACTGTCATGGGTGGGTTTTTTCTTGTTGTTGTCGTCGTCGCTACAGCCGAACGCCACCACCGTCGACAGAGCCATCATCAAAGCCAGGGTCTTGCGCATCATATCTTTCCTCCTGATCACGCTAAGCACGGGCATGACTGTCGCATACGGAACATGCCCAGCTCCATTAAGGAGCAGGCTCGATGGTTTTACAAGTGAAAGGGGTATGAGAACAGATTACGGCGCGAACCCGACAATCAAGACGACATGAGGCTCAAGAGCTTCCCCACAGATTCGGGACCGATCCGGGAGCTGAACTGTCGAGCCGACTTCGTAGCCGAAGAGACGAGCCCTATCGGTGGTCTGGCGAGCGTTCTGAGGCCTAGAAAGCGGCCAGCAGTGCTGTACCCGGCGACGGGAGAGATCTTTAGAGCGCTGATCCGCTAACCGGACCGAGCTGCGCGAAGGATGCGGCATCACGGCGTAGGAGCGAGAAGGGCACCTGCTGGTAGCGCGCAACCGACGAGCGACAACCGCTGTGGTGTCGCAGACCAGCGCGGCGACGGGAGGGACGTTGGTCAGCGCTCTTGGGGGGCCCTCAACGAAACGACGCTCTGGAGACGCCATCGCCGAACGCCAAAGGTGTGAACGCCAAGCCGACAGCAAGGGCCGCAGCCTCCTCGAGGAGTCAGCTGCGTTTGAAGCGGGAGAAGAAGCCCTTCTTCTCGTCGCCGGCGCCATCTGCCTCGGGGGCATCGTCGAGGTCCTGTGGCATCTCCACAAACTCGATCAAAGCCATCGGCGCGTTGTCGCCACGACGATAGCCGAGCTTGTAAACCCGCGTATAGCCGCCGGGACGCTCGATGAAGAGCGGGGCCCAGTCGTCGAAGATGCGCTGAACCGCCTCGCGGTCTGGCAGCTCGCGACGCGAGATCCGCATCGCGTGGACGAGCTTGGCCTTCTCGGCGGCGCTGAGCGCGTCGCGATCCCTGGTCAGGATGTCGCCTAGGCGCGTGGCCCGCGTCACGGCGCGCTCGGCGAGGCGCCGCAGCTCTTGCGCGCGCCGCTCGGTGGTCTTGATCCGGCCGTGCTCGAGCAGACCGATCAGCATGTTGTTGTACATCGCCCGCCGGTGGGTCGACGACCGATTTAGTTTTCGTCTCTGCTTGCGGTGTCTCACGACTGCCTACTCTCTCTATTCGCTCGTCGGCTCTCCAAGAAGAGACCCTGCTATTCGAGCGCCTCCCCCCCGGTGGGCTCAGTGCCCGTGGGGTCTTTCCAGTTGTCGAGCTTCATCCCGAGCCCCAGGCCCATCGAGGAGAGGATCTCCTTGATCTCCTTGAGCGACTTACGGCCGAAGTTCTTCGTCTTGAGCATCTCGGCCTCGGTCTTTTGTACCAGCTGGCCGATGTACTTGATATTGGCGTTCTGCAGGCAGTTGGCGCTACGCACCGACAGCTCCAGCTCGTCGACCGGGCGGTTGAGGTTCTCGTAGAGCACCCGCAGGTCCTCGTCGGCCTCGGTCTCCTCCTCCGGCTCCGGCAGCTCCTCGAAGTTGATGAAGATCGTCAGCTGGTCTTTCAGGATCTTCGCGGCGAAGGCCACGGCGTCCTCAGGGCTCACGCTGCCGTCGGTCCAAACCTCGAGGGTCAGCTTGTCGTAGTCGGTCTGCTGCCCAACGCGGGCGTTGGTCACCGTGTAGTTGACCTTGCGAACCGGCGAAAAGAGCGCGTCGATCGGGATGGTGCCCACCGGCGCCGAGGCAGACTTGTTGCGCTCCGCCGAGACATATCCGCGGCCGAGCTGCACCGTCAGCTCCATGTTGAGCTTGGCGTCGCCGGAGAGCGTCGCCACGAGGTGCTCAGGGTTGAGGATCTCGATGCCGGGTGGTGTCTGGATGTCGCCGGCCTTCAGCGGGCCCTCACCGCGAGCGTTCACATGAAGAACTCGCGGGCCGGCCTCGTTCATCTGAATCAGCACCTCTTTGAGGTTGAGGATGATGTCTGTGACGTCCTCGACCACACCGGGAAGCGCGGTGAACTCATGCAGCGCGCCGTCGAGCTTGACAGCCGAGATCGCGGCACCCTGGAGCGACGAGAGCAGCACGCGCCGCAGGCTGTTGCCGATGGTGATCCCGAAGCCGCGCTCGAGCGGCTCGCAGGAGAACTTGCCGTAGGTCGCCGTCAGCGTCGACGCGTCCTTTTCCAGCAAGCGCGGCTTGATCAGATCGCGCCAGTTGCGAGCGATCGCCGGATTCTGCGTTGGATTGGCAGACGCTTGGGTCTCCATGCTGCTCCCTTCCTGAGCCGGTCTCTCCCCTTCTCGGGGGGCACCGGATTCCACTTGGCTTTGGCGTTCGGGCGACGTTCGCCGTCTTAGCGCGAGTAGAGCTCGACGATCAGCTGCTCGCGGATCGGCATCGACAGCTCCTCGCGGACCGGCATCTCTTTGAAGACGCCCTTGAACGCCTCCTTATCAAGCTCGATCCAGCTCGGCGTACCGCGACGGTCGACGGTCCCGATGGACTCGATGATCTTCGCGGTCTTCTTGCTGCGCTCCTTGACCTCAACGACATCCCCGGGCTTGATCAGCATCGAAGGAATGTTGGCCTTGTGGCCATTGACCAAGAAGTGACGGTGACGAACCAGCTGACGCGCCTCCGCGCGGGTCCCCGCGAAGCCCATCCGATAGACGACGTTGTCGAGGCGACGCTCGAGGAGCATCAGCAGGTTCTCACCTGTGACGCCCTTCATCCGACTTGCCTTGACGTAGTAGCCGCGGAACTGCTTCTCCAGGAGCCCGTACATACGGCGAACCTTCTGCTTCTCACGCAGCTGCTCGCCGAAGTCGGTGCGCTTCTTACGCCCCTGGCCATGCTGTCCCGGAGGATAGGCGCGACGCTCATAGGCGCATTTATCGGTATAGCAACGGTCGCCCTTGAGAAAGAGCTTTAGGTCCTCGCGCCGACAAAGCCGGCACACGGGTCCCGTGTAACGAGCCACGGTAGCCTCCTGCGTATATCAGACGCGGCGCCGCTTGGGCGGCCGGCAGCCATTGTGGGGGATCGGGGTCACGTCGCGGATCAACGTCACCTTGAAACCAGCGTTCTGCAGCGCGCGTAGCGCCGACTCACGACCGGAGCCCGGGCCCTTGAGGTACACGGCGAGCGTACGCATGCCATGCTCCTGAGCCTTGTGGCCGGCATCCTCGGCTGCCATCTGAGCGGCGAAGGGCGTGCTCTTACGCGAGCCCTTGAAACCGCAACAGCCAGCGCTGGACCACGACACGACGTTACCGCTGACGTCGGTGATGGTGATCAGCGTGTTGTTGAACGTCGACGCGATATGAGCGACGCCGTTGAGGATATTCTTCTTGACCTTGCGCTTGCCCTTACGTGGACTGGCCATCTCGTATTCCCGATCCTGGTCGCAGCCTCTGCCCTACCTGCGACGCTCGAACGGCGGGTCATGACCCCGCCTCAACTGACTCTAGAGCTAAGCCATCTCAGCTCGAAGCGGATCGCCTCGAGCCGTCGCTACTTCTTCTTTTTTCGGCTCATGATGCCGCGACGCGGACCCTTACGCGTACGTGCGTTGGTGTTGGTCCGCTGGCCGCGCACCGGCAGCCCACGCTTGTGGCGGATACCGCGATAGCAGTTCAAATCCATCAGGCGCTTGATGTTCATGTTGACTTCACGACGCAGGTCACCCTCGACCTTGTACTCGGCGTCGATCACCTGGCGGACGCGCCGCACCTGATCTTCGCTGAGGTCATCGGTGCGGATACCGCCGCCAACCTCCGCCTTGTCGAGGATCTCCTTCGACTTGGCGCGACCGATGCCATAGATATAGGTAAGCGCGATGTCCATGCGCTTGTTTCGGGGCAAGTCAACGCCCGCGATACGTGCCATCGAAAGACTCCCTACTAACCCTGGCGCTGCTTATGCCGCGGATTCTCACAGATCACGCGGACGATGCCGCGCCGCTTGATGATCTTGCACTTGTCGCAGATCTTGCGAACCGACGCTCGAACTTTCATCGTATATTCCTCAAGTGCGACATTGCGGCTTGCACTGGCCGCGTCTGTCTCAATTACCTTGCGACTTCAGAGACTTACCGTCCCCTGTTCGTCGACTTAGCACCCAGGGGCCATTGTCCGTGATCGCCACCGAGTGCTCGAAATGGGCCGAGAGCTTGCCATCCTTGGTGCGGGCTGTCCAGCCGTCTCCGTCGATGGAGACGTCGGCCGTCCCAACGTTTACCATCGGCTCGATCGCCAAGACCATCCCGCGCTTCAGCTTCGGGTTGCGTAGCCGGCGCTGGGTGAAGCCCTGCCAGCCCTTGCTATCGTCGACGAAGTTTGGCACGAGCGGGTCTTCATGCATCCGTTTGCCAATCCCGTGGCCGTAGAAGGCCCGAACGACCGAGAACCCACGGCTCTCAACGAACGCTTGAATCGCCCCGCTGATATCGCGGAGTCGACCACCAACGACGCAGCGAGCGATCGCGCGCTCGAGCGCCTCTTCGGTGATCTCGAGCAGCTCCTTGGCTTCGGCCGAGATCGTCCCCACAGGAAAGGTCCTCGCGGCGTCGCCGAAGTAACCGCCCTTGTCGACGCCGAAGTCGACGCTGACGATGTCACCCTCCCGCAGGACGCGCTCACCACGAGGGATGCCATGAACGACCTCGTCGTTGACCGAGACGCAGACCACCGCGGGGAAAGGCGGATGTCCATAGCCGAGAAACGCAGGGATCACGTCATACGCGCGCACAAGATCGCGCGCGCGCTGATCGATATCCCCTGTGCTGATTCCCGGTTGAATCATCGCCTCTAGCTCATCGAGTACCCGGCAAACGACCTGGTCTGCCGCCCACATTTTCTCCAACTCGCCCGGGCTCTTGTAGCTGATACCCATGGGTTACACCAGCTCCAGAGCGCCGCGAGCCGTCCAACGCCTCGCTAACGCGAACGTCGGCCTCGAATCTTCGGCCCCTTCTGACCCAAGAAACCATCGTAATGCCGCGAAATCAGGTGCGACTGAATCTGCTGCACCGTATCCAGCGCCACACCAACGACGATCAAAAGCCCGGTACCGCCGAAATAGAACGGGACCTTGAACTGGGCGATCATGATCGTAGGCAGCACGCAGACCGCCGAGACGTAGATAGCCCCACCGAAGGTGATGCGTGTTAGCACCTTATCGATGTACTCGGCGGTCTTCTTGCCAGGACGAATACCTGGGATGAAACCGCCGTTCTTTTTGAGGTTGTCTGCCACATCGACCGGGTTGAACGTCACCGCGGTGTAGAAATAGCAAAAGAAGACGATCAGCAGCACATAGAGCAGCTGATAGCGCCAGTCGTTGGGCTGAAGCGCATCTTGAATCGCGCGCATCCAGTTGGTGTTGATAAAATGCGCCAGCTGCGCCGGAAACATCAGGATCGAGGAGGCGAAGATCGGCGGGATCACGCCCGCGGTGTTGACCTTCAACGGGAGGTGGCTCGTTTGTCCACCGTATTGTTTACGTCCGATGACCCGCTTGGCGTATTGAACCGGGATGCGCCGCTGAGCACGCTCGAAGAAGATAATCACGGCGACGACGCCGACGACGATCGCAGCGATGAGGGCCAGGTTGAAGGGACCAATGTCGCCTAGCTTGGCCTTTTGGTAGAGCTGCACCAAGCCGTCGGGCATGTCCGCGACGATACCGGCGAAGATGATCAGCGAGATCCCGTTCCCGATCCCTCGCTCTGTGATCTGCTCGCCCAACCACATCACGAACGCCGTCCCCGTGGTCAGGGTGAGGATCGTCATCAAGCGGAACGACCAACCAGGCTCGAGGACGACCTCGCCGAAGGTTCGGTAGGTCGCGTTGGAGCCCTCCAACCACGCGGCGATGAAATACCCCTGTACGACCGAGAGCATGATCGTGCCGTACCGTGTGTACTGGTTGATCTTTTTTCGTCCCGCGTCGCCTTCCTTAGACAGCCGCTCGAGGGTCGGCACGACGACCGTCAAGAGCTGTAGAATAATCGACGCGGAGATGTAGGGCATGATGCCCAGCGCGATAATCGAGAGCTGCTCGAGGGCACCGCCCGAGAACATGTTGAACATGCCCAGGAAGGTGCCCGACGACTGCGCCATGATCTGCTTCATCACCGACCGGTTCACTCCCGGTACGGTGACAAAGACCATGATCCGATAAACGGCGAGCATCCCCAATGTAAAGAGGATGCGTTTGCGCAGCTCAGGAATCTTGGTGATGCCGCCGAATCCAGCCATCGCCTGCTTTCGCCTTCCCTAAGCCGCCCGAAGGCGAGAGGTTCCCATCGCCCGTCGACGAGAGAGACTCTCCCGCCGCCAGTCGGCGGGATAACGGGTGATTCCTCGCGATAAAACGTGTCTAGCCAACTTGGCCCTACTCAGCGGCCTCGGTCGTCTCTGACGAACCGCCGCGCTTGGCACGTTTCCGCACGACCGGGTCTACCACGAGTGCGGTACCCCCCGCCGCCTCGATCTTGGCCTTGGCAGACTTCGAGAAGCCCTGTGCCTTGACTGTAAGGCCGTGGGCGATGCTGCCATTGCCGAGGATCTTCACATGGCTCGCCTTACGCGGAGCCAGGCCCTTCTCGACCAGCATTGGGAGGTCGATCGTCTCTCCAGCGCCGAAGGCCAGCGCAAGCTGCCCCACGTTCACCGGATGGAACTCAGTGCGAAAAATGTTGACGAAGCCGCGCTTTGGCAGGCGCCGCTGGAGCGGCATCTGACCGCCCTCAAACCATGGCCCCATCGGGCCACCGCTTCGGCTCTTTTGGCCTTTTTGACCACGACCCGCGGTGGTGCCCCAACCGCTACCGTGACCGCGGCCGACGCGCTTGCGCTTATGCTTGGCCCCTGCCGGGGGCTTCAAATCGGAGAGGGTAGTACCCATCGTCGTACTCTCTGGCTTCCGATCCACAGACCGGAACATGATTCGCGACAGCGCCCTATTGGCCGTCCGCCGGTTCCACTTGCACGAGGTGTTGCACCTTTCGGATCATCCCGCGGATTGGCAGGGTGTCTTCGAGCACCTTCGAGCTATTCAGGCGCCGCAGGCCGAGGCCTTCAAGCACCTTTCGCTGCGTGCCGGGGCGCCCGATCGCGGAGCGCACCAACGTCACCTTCAGCTTCGTCGCCATGACCTACTCCTTGAAACGCTCGGCGTCAACGCCGCGTAGCGCCGCGGTCTGCTCCGGGCTTCGCAGCTCCTTCAACGCCGTCACGGTCGCGTGGATCACGTTGTGCGGGTTGTTGGTGCCGAGGCATTTGGTCAGGATGTCCTGAACGCCGGCGACCTCCATGATCGCACGAACCGGACCGCCGGCGATCACGCCAGTACCCGGGCTAGCTGGACGAAGCAGCACCTGCCCCGCACCAAAGCGGCCGAGCACGCCATGAGGGATCGTCGAGCCGTTGAGCGGGACGCGGAAAAGGCCCTTCTTAGCCTTCTCCGTCCCTTTGCGAATCGCCTCGGGCACCTCGTTGGCCTTACCGAGCGCCGCGCCAACCCACCCGTTGCCGTTGCCGACCACGACCAGCGCGCTGAAGCTGAAGCGACGGCCACCCTTGACGACCTTCGCGACGCGATTGATGTAGACGACGCGATCGACGAGCTCGCCGATCTCCTCGTAGTCAACTGCTGCTACCACCTTGGACTCCTATGCCGCTCGGCTCGCGCTAGAAGCGCAGCCCGCCCTTACGCGCGGCGTCGGCCAACGCTTTGACGCGACCGTGGTACTTATAGCCGCTGCGATCGAAGATAACCGCCTCGACACCCTGCGCCTTGCAGCGCTCAGCAATCAGCGTGCCCAGCTTCTCGGCCTGCTGCGTCTTCTTCATCCCCGAGTAGAGCTCGGCGTTCTTCTTGCCCTCGGTGCTCGCAGCGGCGACGGTCTCCCCGGCGACGTCGTCGATCACCTGAACGTAGGTGTGGCGAGCGCTCCGGTAGATCGCCATCCGTGGCCGCTCCGGGGTGCCGGAGAGGTTCTTGCGGATGCTCTTGCGGCGGCGCTGCCGAGCTTCCAGTTTCGTGTTAGCCATCGTTCTATCCTCACACGGCCCGGGCCCCGCCCGACCGTGGTCGGCTCGGCTGTACCGGACCTTAAAGGCTAGTTCTCGTCGCCCATTAGGCGATTAGACGTCTAGCCGACGCCAGCCTTACCGACCTTGCGACGGATCGTCTCCTCGACATACTTGATGCCTTTGCCCTTATAGGGCTCGGGCGGACGCTGGTCGCGGATCACCGCGGCGAGCTGACCGACCACCTCTTTGTCGATGCCGGTGAGCCGTAGCTGGTTCTTCTCGACCTTGGCGCTGACGCCCTCGGGCAGCATCACCTCGATCGGATGAGAGTACCCAAGCGCCAGAGCGATGGTGCTCCCCTTAACCTCGGCGCGATAACCCACGCCGTTGACCTCAAGGGTTCGAGTGAAGCCTTCGCTCACTCCGGTGACCATGTTCTGCAGCAGAGCTCGGGCCAGACCGTGCATCGCGCGCGAATTGCGCGTGTCGTCCGGTCGCTGCACCGTGACGGTGCCGTCCTCGACCTCGAAGCTGACCACGGGCGGACGCTTGCGGGCGAGCTCACCCTTGGGGCCCTTGACCTTGAGCTCGTCCCCATCGAGCGTGATGGTCACGCCTTTGGGTACACTGATTGGTTTCTTGCCAATGCGGGACACGATCTCACCTTGAACGAGCTCGAAGGCTCGCCTCGCAACGTAACGCCGAGAGCGCTACCAGACCTCGCAGATGACCTCGCCGCCGACGCTGCTGCTTCGCGCGCCGCGGTCCGTCATCACGCCCTTCGAGGTGGTGAGGATGGCCACACCCTGGCCACCTCGCACCTTGGGGATCTCGGTCTTGCCGACGTACAGACGACGGCCCGGACGAGAGATCCGCTTCAGCCCCTCGATGGCGCAGCGATTGTCCATGGACCACTTCAGATCGATCTGCAGCACGCCCTGCGGCTTGCGCTCGATCTGGCGGAAGTCCTCGATGAAGCCCTCTGTCTTGAGGATCTCGGCGATGTGCGTCTTCATCCGAGACACAGGCACGTCTACGCGCGCTTTGCGCCCAATGATCGCGTTGCGGATGCGCGTCAGCATATCGGCGATGGGGTCGGTCATGCTCATCTTAATCGCCCTACCAGCTGGACTTCACGACACCGGGGATCTCGCCCCGGAGCGATAGATTGCGGAAACAAATGCGGCAGATGCCGAACTTCCGCAGATACCCACGCGGCCGTCCACAGACGGCGCAGCGGTTGCGGTGCCGCACCTGGAACTTGTGCTTCTTCGGAACCATATCGACGGTCTTGGCCATCGTTATCTACCTCCGGAAGGGCATGCCGAGGTGCTTGAGCAGCGCCCGGCCCTCGTCGTCGGTCTTGGCGGTCGTGACGATCGTGATGTTCAGCCCGTGGATCTTCTCGATCTTGTCGTAGTCGATCTCGGGGAAGATGATCTGCTCACGCACACCGAGGGTGAAGTTGCCGCGCCCATCGAAGGCCCGCGGAGACACGCCTTTAAAGTCCCGGGTTCGCGGCAGCGCGAAGGTGACGAGACGATCAAAGAACTCATACATCCGCTCGCGACGCAGGGTCACCATACAGCCGATGCGCTGGCCCTGCCGCAGCTTGAAGGCCGCGATGGATTTGCGAGCCTGGGTGACCACCGGCTTCTGACCGCAGATCGCCGTCATCTCCTGCTCGGCAGAGTCGATCAGCTTCGGGTTCTGCAGCGCCTCGCCGAGCCCCATGTTGACCACAATCTTGACCAACCGCGGCGCAGCCATGGGAGTGGAGTAGGAGAACTCCTTCATCAGCTTCGGCAGCACCTCCTCGCCGTACATCGCGCGAAGCCGCGCCGGTTTGGTGCGCTTGACGAAGGGCTCGGGCCCTTTGCCCTTACCCTTCTTGCCTTTGCCGCCTTTATTGGCTTCCTTTGCCATCTCTATCTCCGCCGCGGTGCTGCTGAGCGCCGTCTTTGAGCGCCCTCACCGCGATGCCTTCCAAGCCGCGAATCTACTCGATCGTCTCGCCAGTCTTCGTCGAGACCCGCACCTTGCGGCCGTCCTCGAGCCGCTCAATCCGGGTGCGGCACGGAGCCTGGGCTTTGGCGTCCCAGAGCTGGACGTTGGAGATGTGGATCGTGCCCTCTTTCTCCACGATCCCGCCCTGCGGATGCTTTTGGCTCGGTCGCACGTGACACTTGATCAGGTTGACCTTCTCGACCTTCACGCGGCCCTTCTTCGGGTCGACGAAGAGCACCTTGCCGCGACGCTCGACGTCCTTACCCGCGATAACCACGACCTCGTCTCCTTTACGGATATGGGCCATTAGAGCACCTCCGGAGCGAGCGAGATGATCTTCATGAACTTACGCGCGCGTAGCTCGCGAGCGACCGGACCGAAGATGCGGCTGCCGATTGGCTCCTTGTTGTTGTCTATCAGCACGGCCGAGTTGTTGTCGAAGCGAATATAGGAGCCATCGCGCCGCGGGATCTCCTTGGCGGTTCGAACGACGACGGCTTTCATCACCTCGCCCTTACGCACCTTGGAGCCAGGCATCGCCTCTTTGACGGAGACGACGATGATGTCGCCGACGGACGCGTACTTGCGCTTGGAGCCGCCGAGCACTTTGATGCACATCAGCTTCTTGGCGCCGGAGTTATCCGCGACGTCGAGGACTGTCTGGGTCTGGATCATCGCAATACCCTCTTGGGTTTCTCGCTGGAGGACCAGCCTAGGCCGGGCGCTCGATCAGCTGCTGAACGCGCCAACGCTTATGCCGACTCAGCGGGCGACAACTGATCATGCGGACGATGTCGCCCGGCAGATACTCGTTGCGCTCATCGTGAGCGTGGTAGCGCACGCGCCGCGTGACGTACTTCTTGTAGACCTTGTGGCGGACGCGATGGGTGACCTCTACGATCACGGTCTTGTCCATCGAGTTGCTGCGCACGGTCCCCTGCATGATGCGGGAACGCCCCCGCCCCTCGGTCGTGGCTTCCTGCGTCTCAGCCTGCTCGGCCATCGTTGCTTTTTCGGCCATGGTCATTCGCCTATCGCCAGCGCCTAGCGCGTAGCCTTGCGCGACTCCTCGACGCCCTTCTCGCGCGCCGCCTGGATGGTCTTGACCCGGGCGAGGTCGCGCTTCAGCGTCTTGAGCGTCGCGGTGTTCTCGAGCTGGTTGGTCGCCTTCTGCACGCGCATGCGGTACAGGTCTTCCTGCAGCTGCGACTCGAGGGTGCGCAGCTCCTCATCGGTCCGCTCGCGGATCTCGATCATCTTCATAGCAGCGCCTCACGCTTCACGACTCGCGTGTTGATTGGGAGCTTGTGGTGCGCGAGCCGGAAGGCCGCGCGGGCCTCGGCCTCCGTCACACCTTCGAGCTCGTACATCACGCGACCGGGCTTGACCACGGCCACCCACTCGTCCGGGTTACCCTTTCCCTTACCCATGCGAACCTCGGCAGGCTTCTTCGAGATGGGCTTATCGGGAAAGACCCGGATGTAGAGCTTGCCGCCACGCTTGACGTGACGGTTGATCGCGACACGAGCAGCCTCGATCTGCCGAGCGGTAACCCACCCAGGCTCAGTGGCCTGGATGCCGAAGTCGCCAAAGGAGACGACATCACCGCCCTTGCTGCGCCGACGCATACGCCCCTTGAAGCGCTTGCGATACTTGACCTTTTTCGGGCTAAGCATGGTTCTATCCCTAGGAGTCTAGGACAGCCGTCCTGTGACGACGTCGCCCTTGTAGATCCAGCACTTGACGCCGATGACGCCGTAGGTGGTGCGCGCCTCGGCGAAACCGTAGTCGACATCCGCGCGGAGCGTATGCAGCGGCACACGGCCCTCACGATACCACTCACGGCGCGCCATCTCGGAGCCGCCGAGGCGACCGCCGCAGTGCACCTTGATGCCCTTGGCGCCAAACTTCATCGCCGTCTGGACGGCCTTCTTCATCGCCCGGCGAAAAGCCACGCGACGCTCGAGCTGGGTCGCGATGGACTCGGCGACGAGCTGCGCGTTGACCTCGGCCTTGCGCACTTCCTGGATGTTGAGGAAGACCTCGTTGTCGGTGAGCTTCTGCACCTCGCGCTTCAAGCTCTCAACACCCGCACCACGCTTACCGATGACGATGCCCGGCCGCGCCGTATGGATGTTGATCTTGCACTTGTTCGCGGCGCGCTCGATCTCGATCAGGCTAACGCCAGCGTGCGAGAGCTTGCCCTTGATGAACCTCTTCAGCTTCAGGTCTTCGTGCAGCCAGCGCGCGTAGTTCTTCTCCTCGTACCACTTCGAGGTCCAGCTACGGATCACGCCCAGGCGGAAGCCGATCGGATGTGTCTTCTGACCCATGAATCGTTCCCTAATTCAGCTCATCGTCGAGGACGATGCAGATATGGCTCGTGCGCTTATTGATGCGGGTCGCCCGCCCCATGGCTCGGGGACGCCAACGCTTCAGCGTCGGTCCCTGATCCACGCGCACTTCTTTGACCACGAGGTTGTCGGTATCGACCGAGCCCTTGCTCTTGTCCTCGGCGTTGGCGATGGCCGACACCAGAAGCTTCTTGAGCACACGGGCGGCGCCCTTCTGCGAGAACATCAGGATGTTCACCGCCTCGTCCACGGGTTTGCCGCGGATCAGCTCGGCGACGACACGGACCTTACGAGGTGCGATGCGCTCGTAGCGCAGCAGCGCGGAAGCCTCCATGACTACCGTCCCTTCTTGGCCTTGCGGTCGCCTGCGTGACCGGTGAAGTGACGCGTGGGAGCGAACTCCCCGAGCTTGTGACCGACCATGTTCTCCGTGACAAACACCGGGATGAACTTCTTGCCCTGGTGCACGGTGAGGGTCAGACCCACCATCTCCGGTAGGATCGTGCTCCGGCGCGACCAGGTCTTGATCACCTTTTTGCTGCTGGTCTTCACCGCCTCGAGCACCTTCTTGAGCAGGTGATCGTCGATGAACGGACCTTTCTTGACCGACCTAGGCATCGCTACTTCCTCCCGCGCCGGCGAACGATCATGCGATCGGTGCGCTTGTTCTTGCGCGTGCGAGCGCCCTTGGCCTTGAGGCCCCAGGGGCTACAGGGGTGACGACCACCAGAGGAGCGACCTTCGCCGCCGCCCATGGGGTGATCGACCGGGTTCATCGCGACGCCGCGCACATGGGGGCGACGTCCGAGCCAGCGAGTGCGGCCCGCCTTGCCCAAGGGGATATTGTTATGTTGAACGTTACCGAGCTGACCGATGGTCGCGCGGCACTCGAGGTGAACCTTGCGCACCTCGCCGGAGGGCAGGCGGAGCTGAGCCCAGTCGCCCTCTTTGGCCAAGAGCTGGGCGCCGGTGCCTGCGCTGCGCACCATCTGGCCGCCTCCGCCGATCTTCAGCTCGACGTTATGGACCACGGTGCCCAGCGGGATATTGCGCAGCGGCAGCGAGTTGCCCGGCTGGATATCAGCGCGCCGGCTCGAGAGCACGGTGTCGCCGATCTTTAGCTTCGCCGGGGAGAGGATATAGCGTTTCTCACCATCGGCGTAGTGCAGCAGCGCGATGTTGACGCTGCGGTTCGGGTCGTATTGGATGCCTGCGACCTTCGCCGGCACGCCGAGCTTATCACGGCGAAAGTCGACCTCGCGATAACGGCGCTTGTGGCCGCCGCCGCGGAAGCGGCAGGTGATACGTCCATAGTTATTGCGGCCGCCGCGCTTGCCCTGACCTCGCGTGCGGTGCTTGAGCGGCTTACGCTCACCACCGAGTTCGTCGAAGTCGTTGACGCCGGAGGACCGGCGACCGGGCGAGGTCGGCTTGTATAGCTTGATGCCCATCGTTCTTCCGTTACGTTGCTGCCGCGGTTAGCTTGCTGCTGCGCCGAAGAAGTCGATTGACGACTCCTCGTCGAGCTTGACGATCGCGCGCTTCCAGTTGCGGCGCTTGCCCGTGTTGCGGCCGACACGCTTGGTCTTGCCGCGTACCACCTGGGTGTGGACGGACAGCACGGTGACCTCGTAGAGCTTCTCGACAGCAGCGCGAATGTCGATCTTGTTGGCGTCTATGGCGACCTCGAAGAGGACCTTGTTGTCCTCTTCGCCCATGGTCGTGCCCTTCTCGGTCAACAACGGCCGCTTGATGACTTCTGCTGGATGCTTGCTCATCGGGACAACCGCTCCTCGAGCCGCTTGGCGCCCTCACGGGTGCAGAGCAGCGTCTTGTATTTGAGCACGTCGTAGACGTTGACCCCTTCGGGCGCGAGGTACTTAGCCTTGGCCAGGTTGCGCACCGACTTGATCAGCCGCTCGTTGCCCTTGTCATCGACGAAGAGGCCGGTCTCGATCCCCAGCTTGCCGAGGAGCTCGGCCATACGCTTGGTTTTGATCTCGGCCAGGTCGAGGTTGTCGAAGACCACCAGCTTCTGCTGCTGCTGACGCAGCGACAGGGCGCTGACCAGCGCGCCACGACGTACCTTCTTGGGGGTACGCTGGGCGTAGCTGCGCGGTTTGGGCCCGTGGGCCACACCGCCGCCGACGTAGATCGGCGCGCGGATGGTGCCGTGACGAGCGCGACCGGTGCCCTTCTGGCGGTAAACCTTTTTCTTGGCGCCGGCTACCTCAGCGCGGGTCTTGGTGCTCGCGGTGCCACGGCGACGAGCGGCGAGCTGGGAGACCACGACCTCCCAGAGCAGGTGCTCTTTCACCGGGGCGTTGAAGACCGCGTCGGCGAGCTCGAGCTGACCGACCTTGTCTCCCTGCATGTTGATGACGTCGACGGTTGCCATCTTCTTATCCTCAGGTCTTGATCTCGACGTCAACGCCAGCCGAAAGGTCGAGCTTCATCAGCGCGTCCAGGGTCTGCTGCGTCGGCTCGAGGATGTCGATCAGGCGCTTGTGGGTGCGGATCTCGAACTGCTCGCGCGACTTCTTGTCGACGTGCGGAGACCGCAGCACGGTGTACTTGTTGATCCGCGTCGGCAGCGGGACGGGCCCGGCGATCTTGGCGCCAGTGCGCAGCGCCGTGTCGACGATCTCCGACGCCGACTGGTCGAGCAGGCGGTGATCATAGGCCTTGAGGCGGATCCGAATCTTCGGGGTCTGCATCGCTACTTCTCGACGATCTCGACGACGACGCCAGCGCCGACGGTGCGGCCACCCTCGCGGATCGCGAAGTGGAGGCCCTTCTCGCAGGCGATCGGCGTGATCAGC
>PDWJ01001060.1_pt1 | contig 48087 bp, 42 predicted proteins | sample 1430881 | NCBI WGS metagenome assembly PDWJ01 (sample SAMN01162460, study PRJNA174530) | Oral metagenome, whole genome shotgun sequencing project. | biome: Marine environment; feature: Marine mammal; material: Swab sample of the gingival sulcus; isolation source: swab sample of gingival sulcus...
ATTCATTTTTTTGAACCACCTATTTATGCTTGGTTCCTTTTTCTGAACGTCTGGGTTAATCGTGCAGATATAAAAGGGCGGCCCACTTGCGAAGGCCGCCTTTTTGCATTTTGAGAAACGAACGTCAGCTAATACCGGTAATGATCGGGTTTGAACGGTCCCTTAACAGACACACCAATATAATCGGCCTGTTCCTGGGTCAGTTCTGTCAGATTAACGGATAGATTTTTCAAGTGCAGTCTTGCCACTTCCTCGTCCAGTTCCTTGGGCAGGGTATATACTTTTTTCTCCAGGTCTTCATGGGCCAGTTTGATCTGGGCCAGGGTCTGGTTGGAAAAACTGTTGCTCATAACAAAGCTGGGATGCCCCGTGGCGCAGCCAAGGTTCACCAGACGCCCCTCGGCCAGAACAATGACCGAACGGCCCGAAGGCAGTATCCACTTATCCACCTGGGGCTTAATGGTTATCTTTTCGGCGTTGGGATGGTTCTCCAGAAAACTCATCTCAATTTCATTGTCAAAATGCCCGATGTTGCAGATGATGGATTCATCTTTCATCTGTTCTATATGCTCCCCGGTAATAACATGGTAATTGCCGGTGGCTGTAACAAAAACATCGGCCCGGGTTGCTGCCTCCTCCATGGTGACCACCTCAAAGCCCTCCATGGCAGCCTGCAGTGCGCAGATAGGGTCGATCTCGGTGACCAGTACGATGGCCCCGTACCCTTTCATGGAAGCCGCACACCCTTTACCCACATCACCATATCCTGCCACAACCACGGTTTTGCCCGCAAGCATCACGTCCGTGGCGCGCTTGATCCCGTCAGCCAATGATTCCCGGCAGCCGTAAAGATTATCAAATTTGGATTTGGTCACTGAATCATTGACATTGATGGCCGGAAACAACAGTTCGCCGGCAGAGGCAAGGTGGTACAGCCGATGAACACCGGTGGTGGTCTCCTCGGATACGCCGCGGATCTTTTTGGCAATATTTGTCCAGCGCTGCGGATCTTTATTGTAACTTGCCTGGAGCCGTGCCATGAGGCAGCGTTCGTCCAGGCTGTTCCCTTCATTGTCAAAGATAGACGGGTCCGTCTCAGCCTTAACCCCCTGGTGAACAAACAACGTGGCATCCCCGCCGTCGTCCACGATCAAATCCGGACCAGACCCGTCCGGCCAGGTAAGCGACTGTTCCGTGCACCACCAGAACTCTTCAATGGTTTCGCCCTTCCATGCAAATACGGCAGCCGTGCCTTTTTCGGCGATGGCGGCCGCCGCATGGTCCTGGGTGGAAAAAATGTTGCATGAGGCCCAGCGCAGATCCGCACCCAGTTCATACAAGGTATCAATCAGCATGGCCGTTTGAATGGTCATATGCAGGCTGCCGGTAATTTTCAGGCCCTTGAGGGGTTTTTCAGGGCCATACTTCTCCCGGATGGCCATCAGCCCGGGCATCTCTTTTTCAGACAATTGCATGTCCTTGTGCCCGGCTTCGGCCAGACCAATGTCTTTGACCTTATAAGGTAAAGACAGATCCAGCGCAATATACCCGTTATTTTGATTCTCACTCATAAATTTAGTTTTCCTTTTTGCTATAATCCCGCCAGGGATCTGATCTCATCGGCTTTAATCGTTCTTTCCCAGTAGAAATCAGGGTCTTTGCGTCCAAAATGCCCATAGGCAGATGTTTTTCTGTAAATGGGACGCAGCAGATCCAGCTCGGCGATGATGCCCGCCGGGCGAAGGTCAAACACCTCTTTTACAATTTCACCTGCTTTTATTTCCGAAATTTTTCCGGTTCCCATGAAATCCACCATCATGGATACAGGTTCAGCCACGCCGATGGCATAGGCGATCTGGACTTCGCACTTATCGGCAAGCCCTGCCGCCACCAGATTCTTGGCCACATAACGGCCCATATAAGAGGCGGAACGGTCAACTTTGGAAGGATCTTTTCCGGAAAAACAACCGCCGCCATGGCTGCCATGGCCACCATAGGTGTCCACGATGATTTTACGTCCTGTCACACCACAATCCCCCATGGGTCCGCCCACTACAAAACGGCCGGTAGGGTTTATGAAAAACCGGGTGTCGCCGTCCATCATCTCTTTGGGAATGACCTTTTTAATCACTTCCGTGATCACAGCCGCTTTAAGATCTTCATAGGCGATATCCGGTGAGTGCTGGGTAGAAACCACAACGGTGTCAACCCGTTTGGGAACACCGTCCACATATTCGATGGTGACCTGTGATTTTCCGTCCGGACGCAGAAAATCAAGGGCGCCGTTCTTCCTGACCTGGGACAGCCGTTTGGTCAGCTTATGGGCATAGATCAGGGGCATAGGCATCAGTTCTTCGGTCTCGTTGGTGGCGTAACCAAACATCAGGCCCTGATCGCCGGCGCCCTGTTCTTTGTAAAGTCCATCGCCTTCATTTACCCCCTGGGCAATGTCGGCGCTCTGCTGATCAATACTGGTGATCACAGAGCAAGTCTTCCAGTCAAACCCCATGTTGGAGGAGTTATAGCCAATATCCTTAATGGTGTTTCTGACCACTTCGGGAATATCCACGTAGCAGTCGGTTGTAATTTCACCAGCCACCATGGCAAGTCCTGTGGTAACAAGTGTCTCGCAAGCCACGCGGCATTTTTTGTCTTCGGTCATGATGGCATCAAGAATACTGTCTGAGATGGCATCTGCCACCTTGTCAGGATGGCCTTCGGTTACTGATTCGGATGTAAACAGAAAAGAGTTGTTTTCTGACATGATATCTCCTTACGCTTGATATGGGGTCATTTATATATGCAGCCTGGGGGATAAAATTTCCCGGCACCGCAAAAAAATTAACCTAAAAATGCATGCACCGTTCTGAATTTTGGTGGGCTTAAGGTTGGGGCATGATCAAAAGATCCCTGCACTTTTTAGGTTAAGTCTCATATTCGTTAAACCATACGTGAAACGAAAAAATATTATATTATATGGCACTTATCATCACCTTTGTCAATGGCATACAAACATGTATCAAGATATCTGTATGTTTGCATACAGCACCATAAAAGACCTTGACAATCGCGCCAAACTTTTTAATGATAACATCATTTTTTTTAAAAATAACATGGAGATATATTATGCTTTCGAATCATACCATCACTGGAATCGGCTCTGCTTTAGTGGATGTTCTTATCAATGATACCGATCAATTTTTAAAAAAATTTAATAAAAAAAAGGGGGGAATGACGTATGTTACGGCACAGGAACAGCAAGCGATCATTTCAGCCTCATCCCAGGTTCCGGTGATTGTACCTGGCGGGGCAGCCTGCAACACCATTTTAGGTGTGGGCATGCTTGGCGGTTCAGCCAGGTTCATCGGGGCCCGGGGCAAAGATGATTATGGGGATATTTTTGAAAGCGAGGTGCGAAAGTGTGGGGTCGAGCCTGTGCTCAGCTGCTTTGACACCCCCACAGGCAAGGTCTTATCCGTTGTAACACCGGATGCCCAGCGCTCCATGTTCACGGATCTTGGCGCCTCAGGCCTGATGGATCCTGCCGCCGTTACCGATCAACTGTTTTCAGATACAGCCATCGCCCTTGTGGAAGGCTACCTGCTGTTTAACCGCGACCTGATCATGGCTGCGCTTAAAGCGGCCAAAGGGGCCGGCGCCCTGGTGGCCCTAGATCTGGCAAGCTTTGAGGTGGTCAATGCCTCCAAAGATATTCTGCAGGATCTGGTGACAGCATATGTGGACATCCTTATTGCCAACGAGGATGAGGCCCAGGCCTATACCGGGGAGTCAGATGAAAAGACCGCCCTTGAAAAGCTGTCTGACAACGTGACCTATGCGGTATTAAAAGTGGGAAGCCGGGGCAGTTATGTGCACCACGACAATACAGTCACCCGCATTGAGCCGGTCGCAGGCAATCCACCGGTTGACACCACAGGGGCCGGGGATTTGTGGGCAGCCGGCTTTCTATACGGCATTGCCAATAACCTGTCCATCGAAAAAAGCGGTCAGTTAGGATCAATGTGCGGATACGAGGTGTGCCAGGTCATGGGTGCCCAGATTCCGGGCCCAATATGGGAAAAAATCAAGGCGACGATATAGTGTTTAACCGAAAAGCCACCCACCTGCGGTGTTGCAGAAAAATTTTTTTCTGTGCCTTGCACCTGGGTAACTTTGTGGACATCTCCTTGCTAACGATCCGCCCAGACACAGGTTTTCGTTCAGGCAGCAAACATCCGCAAATTATTATTTGAAGACAATCCTGTATACCTCTTTATATTTTTTAACAAAATGAAACTTGATGCCCTCTTTAATATGTTCGGGCAGTTTCTTGAAATCACTGGTACACCCATGGGGCAGGATGATCTCTTTGATACCCACCCGCCGGGCGGCAATAATTTTTTCCTTGATTCCGCCCACGGCCAGGACATCACCTGTCAGTGTAAGCTCGCCGGTCATGGCCAAAGGTCTTTTGATCTGCCGGTCCGATGCCAGGGATACAATGGCGGTGGCAATGGTGACGCCTGCACTGGGGCCATCTTTGGGTGTGGCCCCTTCGGGTACATGGATATGGATAAAGGCCTCATCAAAATAATCATGACTGATACCATACCGTGTGGATGATGAACGCACATGGGAAAGTGCAATGGCGGCGGATTCCTGCATCACGTCCCCAAGCTTTCCGGTCAGTTTGAACCCGGAATTTTTTCCATGCACTTTCACCGCCTCAATGGACAAGGTCGCACCGCCCAAGGCGGTCCAGGCAAGGCCTGTCACAATCCCGACGCCCGTCATCTGTTTTTCGGGGGTGAATCTGGGCGGTCCCAGCAGATCTTTCAGGGACTTGATGTTGATCTGGATCTTCTCCTTTTCCTCCTTTAAAATCTTGACAATGCTTTTGCGGATGATCTTGTTCAAAGACTTTTCAAGATTACGAACCCCGGCTTCCCGGGCATAGCCCTCAATGAGATGCCGGATGGTGGGATCGGTGATGGTGATGATGGAGGCATTGAGCTTATTTCGCTTCAAAAGTTTGGGCCACAGATGCTTTCTTGCGATCTCCAGCTTTTCAGATGTGATATACCCGCTTAAATTGATCCGGTCCATACGATCCAGCAAGGGGGGCGGGATGGTGTCCAGGGTATTGGCCGTGCAGATGAACAGCACCTTGGACAGATCAATGCGAAGATCCAGGTAATGATCCAAAAATGATGTATTCTGTTCGGGGTCCAGCACTTCCAGCAATGCCGAGGCAGGATCTCCCTGGTAGGATATCCCTATTTTATCAATCTCATCAAGCATGATCACAGGATTGGCCACTGCCGTGTCCTTCAACGCCTGGACCAGTTTGCCGGGCAATGCCCCCACATAGGTGCGCCGATGCCCCTTGATCTCTGCCTCATCGCGCATTCCCCCCAGGGAAAACCGGTAAAATTTGCGGCCCAGGGCTTCGGCAATGGACTTGCCAATGGAGGTTTTTCCCACGCCGGGCGGTCCCACAAATAAAATGATGGATCCTGAAATATCCTTTTTATAGACGCCTGCGGCAAAGAACTCAATGATCCGCTCCTTGACATCAGACAGGCCGGCATGATCCCGGTCAAGCACGTTTTCGGCCCGCACAATATCCATATTATCTTCGGAATAGATCCCCCAGGGAAAAGAGGTGACCCAGTCCAGATAGTTACGGGTCACCCCATATTCCGAAGACCCGGTTTCCAGCACGGACAGCTTTTCAATTTCCTCGTCAAAGCGTTTGACCACATGGTCCGGCGGATCAAGTTTTTCAAATCGCTCCTTGAACTTATCCACATCAGAGGTTTTGTCGTCCTTTTGGATGCCAAGTTCTTTCTGGATCGCCTTAAGCTGCTCTTTGAGAAAAAATTTGCGTTTGTTGTCATCTATCTTGGTGTTGATGTCCTTCTGGATTTTTGTCTGCAGCTTGGCAATCTCAATCTCCTTTTGTAAAAGCATCATCACCTTTTTCATCCGGTCCAGAATGGATTCGGTTTCAAGGATACCCTGCAGATCATCCCCGGAAGCCGTGGTAATGCCCGCCGCAAAATCGGTCAAAGGCGACGGCTGATCCGGTGAAAACCGGTTCAGGTATTGTTTGAGTTCTTCCGAATACAACGGATTCAGGGATAAAAGCTGTTTGATATTTGAAATAATGGAAATGGCATAGGCTTTGACCTTATCCTCATCATCCCTGGATTCAGAAAAATATTCCACTTCCGCCACAAAGGGCGGCTTGTCAGACAAAAATTTTTTGATTTTAAACCGTTCCAGGCCCTGGGCAATGAACTGCAGATTGCCATCCACTTCCTGAAGGTGGAGCATGCGAACAATGCATCCGATCTTGGGAAAATCTTCTTTATATACATACTTTTCCTTGACTTCACTGAAGTAGGACAGCCCCAAAAAACCATGGTTTTCTTTGGCTGATTTGGACAGGGTTGATTCCCAGCGCTGCTTGCTGACAAATAAAGGCTGAACCTGTGCCGGCAGGTGAGGACGTCCGGTGATGGGGACAAGATACAAAATGTTAGGCCTGGTACTCGGGGTAACCAGTTCGCCTCTGCTTTCCTCTTCCTCTTCTGTTACAATCTCAGGCGTAATAGGTTTGGGATCATCGCTCATGGTTTCACCTCTATCATGAAAAGTTATTGATTACGGGTAAAGGCTACAACAGCATGTCCTCATACTATAATCAAACTTGACGGTCTGACAATACGTTAAGAGTCTGTTTGATAATTGATGAATCGGCTGCAATCCCATGAAAATGGCTCCAAGGGATAACTTGCAAAATGTGTTACATTGCCTAATTTTTTTTAAAACTTTCAAAAAATATATTGATAAACTTATCAAGACACTTCATTATAAGAAATGCTAAATTTTAAACTGGAGGAAGACAAATGACAAAATCACTTGAGCTGTCCGAAAGCCTGGAAGATTACCTTGAAACCATACTTGATCTTCAAACCGTCAATACGGTTGCCCGGTCAAAGGATATTGCCGAACGCCTTGACATCAAGCGCGGGTCCGTCACCGGGATGCTCAAAAAGCTGGCTGCCCAGGAACTGATCAATTACGAACCCTACGGCTATGTCACCCTGACAGCCAAAGGCCAAAAAATAGCAAAAGAAATTGAAAAGCGCCATATTATGTTAAAGGATTTTCTGATCCGTTATATCGGCGTGGAGGAACAAAAGGCTGACGACACGGCGTGCCGCATGGAACATGCTATGGACGCATCCACCTTTAAAAAGTTCCAGGCCTTTATTCAAAGCATGGACGACTGCCCCCACCGGGAAGGATCTTAAGTCATAGGGCTTAACCTCTTTGTTCATCCTGCCCGCCTGTTAAAAACAGGGCCCAATCACGAATGACCACATACAGGGTCGGTACAAAAATCAGGGTCAGGACCGTAGCGGCAATCAGACCGAAACTGATACTTACAGCCATGGGAATGAGAAATCTGGCCTGGAAGCTTGTTTCCGTTAAAAGCGGGGCAAGACCTGCCACGGTGGTAAAGGAGGTCAGAATCACAGGGCGGAACCGGGTTTCACCGGACTTGATCACGGCCTCAAATACGCCGGTCCCCCCAGCCACTTCAACGTTAATAAAGTCAATGAGAATCAAGGAGTCGTTGACCACAACGCCGGAAAGCGCCACAATTCCAAAAATGGAAATAATGGTAATATCCAGACCCATTATAAGATGTCCCAAAATCGCCCCGATGAGCCCAAAGGGGATCGCGGTCATGATGATCAATGGCTGGCTGTAGGAGCGAAACTGGCTTGCCAAAAGCAGAAAAATGATCATGGCTGCCACAATAAACCCTTTCATCAGGCTCTCCATGGACTCCTTGCTGCGCTTGGTCTGGCCTCCAAGATCATACTCAACCCCGGGAAAACGCTTGATCATGTCAGGCAGAAATTGTTTTTTTAAATCCTTTACAATATTCTGGGCATTGGCAACACCCTCATCAATATCGGAAGTCACCGTAATGCCCCTGTGCCTGTTCGCACGCTTAATTGTGGCGTATCCCCGTTTGGCCTCAATGCGGGCCACCTGGTTCAGGGGAATGTCCCGGTTGTCCTTTGTCCGGATGCGAAGCCGGTCTATGCTGGATTCGGTTTCCCTTTCCTGCTTGGAATACCGGACCATGACCTTGACATCATCTTTCCCACGCTGAATTTTAAGGACCTCATCACCATAATAGCCCTGGCGAAGCTGGGTGGCGATGTCGGCCATGGTCACGCCTAAAGACTCCGCACCCGGCCGGATATAGATCTGTTTTTCCATTTTTCCGGATCTGAAGTCATCGGTGATGTCAAAGGTGCCTGGATAGGATGCAATCTCCTGCTTAAGGGCCTGGGCTGCCGCTTCCATTTGGGCAAACTCACTGCCTTGCAGACGGATCTCAATGGGGTTTCCCCCGGGATCGGCACCGATAATGGTAAATGTAGCCTGCTCTACTCCGAGAATATCACCCGTAAATTCCCGCCATTTGGCCGCCACTTCCGAAGCCAGGATATCCGGACGCTGGGCAGCCGGCAGTATCTCAATCCAGGCTTCACCACAATGCCCGCCAAAGACCCCCTCTTTCCAGTCCCGGCGTGGAATAACCCCCACCAGGGAGAAGGTGTTTACGATAAGATCTTTTTTATCCTCAACCCGGTCCCTGAAATACGCGTTGAGTTTAAAGGCGCCGACTTCAATCTGTTTAATGGTTTTCTGGGTGGTCTCAAAGGGGGTGCCCAAGGGGTAAACAATTTCGGACAGCATCCAGTAGGAATCCGTTTTCGGAAAAAACGTGTACGGTAGATGCCCGCCGGCAATCAATCCTAAACTTATGATCAGACAGCCGACACCCAGCGCCAGGGTAAAATATTTATTTTTAACGCAATAACGCAGTGTTGGCAGATAATAGGCATAGATAATGCGATTCATCCCTTTTTCCATACGAATTCTGAGAACACCGTGAATATATAAAAGATCTGTTTTGATCCAGTGGATCCAGAAAAACAGCATCTTGAAAATCTTTGACCGGCTTTCCTCCTCAGGTGAGTGGGACAGGGCACCTTCCAGGTGGGCCGGAAGGATAAAAAAGGCTTCCAAAAGGGATATGAAAAGAATGCAGATCACGGACTGGGGCATGACAGCGATGAACTTTCCCATGATACCGGTGATGAACATTAACGGTGAAAACGCCACAATAGTGGTGGTTACGGCCATGACCACCGGCCCGCCAACCTGTTCCATGGCCGCCATGACAGCCTGCTTGGGTGTTTTTCCAGCAGAGTAGTGGGTATAAACATTCTCGCCCACAATAATGGCGTCATCCACAAGGATGCCCAGGGTCATGATAAACCCGAACAACGAGAGCATATTTATGGACGCACCAATGTTTTCCAGGAAAAGAAACGCCCCCATAAAAGTGATGGGAATACCCGAAGCCACCCAGAAGGCAAGGCCTAAATCCAGGAACAAAGCCAGCACCACAAAGACCAGAACAATACCCTGGATGCCGTTTTTCAACAAAAGATCAATACGGTTCTGAACCATATCCGCTATATTGTACCAGTGTCCAAGATGTATCCCCTTGGGTAGATCGTCCCGGGCATTGTCAATATAAGCAAGCACCCGGTTGGAAATGGCAATGGTATCCTGGGAACTGGTGCGTTTGACCACCACCATGGCGGCAGGCTGCCCGTTAAACCGGGATTGAAGATCCAGATCCTCAAACCCGTCAACCACCCGGGCCACATCTCCGATCCGGACCACAGTACCATCAGCCCTTGTCAACAGAGGGATCTGTTCATATTCAGCACCGGTATACCGTTTGCCCTTGGTCCGGATTAAAAACTCGCCGCCGCTGGTTTTAATCAGTCCGCCGGGCAGTTCAAGACTTCCCGTCTCGACAGCTCGCACCACATCATTAAAGGACAAAGAGAATTTGCGCAAGTTTTCTTCGGAAATTTCCACTGAAATCTCATACTCCCGGACACCTGTGATCTCTGCCAGGGAAATCTCATCAAAATTGACCAGGTCATCCCTTATTTTTTCGGCAGTCTGTTTAAGGATTCGTTCTTCCACATCACCGTAAACAGCCACATAAATAGCCGGCTCATTGTTTTTAATTTCAACTACCACGGGATCTTCTGCCTGGGTGGGAAAAGAGTCAATCAGGTCAATCTCTGTTCTGACTTCGTTGAGCTTTTCAGTAATATCCGTGCCGGCATCAAGTTCCAGCGTCACCTCGGCATGGCCTTCAACCGCCGTAGAATATATGTTTTTTATATTTTCAAGGCTTTTAAGCTGCTCTTCAATTTTGATGCATATGCCCTCTTCCACATCCTCGGGAGAGGCTCCCGGATAATCCACGGCAATACTGATCATACCCAAAGAGAACCGCGGAAACATCTCCCGTTTCATGTTCATGGCCGTGAAGATCCCGGCCACAATCAAAAACACCATGATCAGGTTTACCGTAACCCGATGCTCTACAGACCATTTACCCAGCGCTTTCATTGGCTCTCCCCGGCTTTTTTAACGGTTACGGCCATACCGTCTAACGCCCCGGACAAGGGGGTTTCAATGATCAGATCCCCCGGGTCCAATCCTTGGGTAATATAAACATATTTTTCAAATCGCCGGATGACTTTGACCTTTTTAATCACAAGATGATCAGCCCGGGCCAGGTACAGGGTATCTGGAGAGCGCATAAGCGTTCTGGGCACCTTAAACACATTTTCCTTTTGCTCCCCTTTGACACGGCATTTAACAAAAACACCGGGTCTGAGCAGCAGCAAAGGGTCCTTGCCAACATCTTTAACCCCAAGGGCGTCGATTTCAACGGTCATGGGCATGGTCCGGGTTTTTTCGTCAACAGCGGCTTTAATCCTGGCCACATGGCCCGGCCACACCGGAGAACGTCCGTCCGCCAGATTGGCGATGGTTAAACTCACCTGGGGCCTGTTTCCGTTTTCAAAAGCAGAACCCAGCCATTGAAGTTCTTCAAGCGGAATGCGGATATCCACGTCCAGGGCATCTTTTTCATATATGACCCCAAGCACCTGGCCCGGATTGACATATTCCCCTGCCTGAACCTGTTTTGTCATCACAAATCCGTAAAAATCTGATCTGATTTCAGATTTTTCAAGCACCAGACACGCCTTTGCAAGTGCAGCCTGGGCCGACGCCAGGGCTGATTTTTTCAAAGCCATGCGTGCGGGGATAAGGGCCTGGGCATCGATAATTTTCTGCAGCTGATTTTTCGCCGACAGGTATTGTTGTTCCGCCTTATCCAGGCTGGCTTTGGATGCAAACTGTTTTTTAGCCAATGCCCTGATCCGCTCCAGCTCCTTGGACGTGAGTTGAAGATTAGAACGGGCAAGCCCGGCATTGGCCTCTAAATTGGATATTTCCTGTTTAAGTAGGCGGATATCCGCCCGGGCCTGGTCCACCTGGACCCGGGCGTTTTTTTCATTCAGGATAAGGGAACGCTGGTCAATACGTAAAAGGACTTCACCTTTATTAAGGCATGCGCCTTCCCGAAAATCAGGATGAATATATTCAATCCGGCCCGCAATTTCCATGGTCAGTTTTACACTGTTACGGGGAGTAACCGTACCAAAGGCCTCAACGATCATATCAGAATTGCCCGATACTGCCGAAACACAAAACACCTTAGGCGGATGATGCATCATGTCTCTTTTTTGAGGTTCTTCCCTGGAAACAAACAGCCAAAAAGCCAGGCCCGCTGCAAGCATCAGAACCACAGCCACACGTATCAGTCTGAATAAAAAAGACGGCATAGATATCTTCCTTATCGCTTAACCACTCTTTTGTGAAGACGTCCCCTTTGTGCGGGGAGTGGCTTTGACCGCAGATTTGGCATCAGGACTTGTGTGGGTTTCAGATGTATCGGCCCGTTTTGACGCAGTTTTGCTCCGGGTTTTAGGAATTTCTGAAGAAGCGGCCCTCTTTTTCCGGTTGTTTTTAACTTTGGGGGAGACTCCCCTTAAAATAGACATCACCTCATTACGTTTTTCAGCCAGCAAAAGGGAAATTTCTTCTTTGCGGGTTTCATCAAGAACGATATCAGAGTGTTGAAGAAAATCAAACAAATTGTCGGCAATATCTAACATTTTGTCATAGGCGTCTGCTTCTTTTTTTGTCGTGAATGTCATTTTTTCATCTCCATCCCTGACAACAATATATTTAACAACTACAGGCATTTTTTCTCCTTGAAAATAAAATTCTTTAACATATTGTGCTGAAACTTCAATTTATTCGTCGTATGAATCTGGCTTGGGGGTTAAGGCCTAAAAAGATATTTTCATATATATGGAAAGCCCGGTTTATTTTGCCCGGGCTTATTCAACAACCGGATAAGGCCCATGATCAGAATTAAATCTGCCACAGATACGCCGGATTTTAAGTCACCATCAAGGCACGCCAACGGACGCATATTGGTTTATATGTGTCCTTTGGCGTAACGCCGAGGATGACTTAAAAGACAAGTAGATGGGCGATTTTATTTTGATCATGGGCCCTAAGGTCGTGGTTCGTTCCTCACACGATCCATCCTTATTCGTTGGTCTTTTTTTATTTTTTAATTCTAATACGTCACAAATCATTATACGTTTCTAAAAATTGAGTGCAAAAAATATTGCATTGCGAACTTCCAACATTTTTTGTGCAGGTAATTTTATAATCAAAGAGCCAATGTTACCTTTGGATACTGTCTGTAAATGGTCACAATTTATTGCACAATCTTTTGGCATTCCATCACCAGATTTGGATAAAAAAACTTCTGAAGGAATATCCCGCACAGTACTTGTAACTGGAGCGATTGTCACTTCATTTAGATACTCCAAGACAGAATCTCGTGTAAGAATTAAAACTGGACGTTTTTTGTCAGGGGTAGAAAATTTGTACCAGTGAATTTCGCCACGTTTCATTCATCCCCCCAAGCCTGTTCAGCTTCCCAAATGGAAAATTCATTTTCTCCAGTTGGAAAATTTTCGTACCCTTGCCGATGCTTTTGTTCCATTTGTGAAGCAGTATATTGTTCAACAGCATCACGAAGCGCTTTTCTGGTGAAAGCGGAACGGTTCATGTTGAGTTTACGTGAAATTTTATCAACGGTCTCAACAAGCGTATCGTCTAGTGTCATCTGAATTGTTCTCATTCGGCACCTCCCGATGTGTATCTTTATAGATATAGACATACACATAAAAACTGGGAAAGTCAAGCTTAGCCCAATGCATTATGCCGATTGAGTAGACATAGCAAATGTTGAATTTGATGGTGATCCAGCGCCTTCAACTTATACCCCGTGGATGAAAAAAGATCCCAATTACAGCCAACCCCAATAACCCCGTACCGGTTCCGACAACCATGCTGTTGTTGAGTGTTGGGCTGTTAGAGCTTGTTTGGTAATTAGGGGATCGAAGCAAAATCTGATGAAAATGAGATTGCAGCCGATTCATCAATTACCAAACAAGCTCTTAGGGTTGTACACACCATGCCGGAAAACTAACAAAGGCAGGATGCCTGGGAGATACGTTATGCATCCTAACCTTTTATTGTGCACAAGTCATTTATCATTTTTCTTGACTTGCTAAATGATAGTTTCTAATATAAGGTTAAAATAGGTTCTCTGTAAATGGAACTGAATGGGGTATCCTGTGAAATCGGGGACGTGCCGAACCAGTATTTTATTGGGCTTTCAAAAAAAATGTTGCTTTTAGGGAGGTGATATAGCAAAAAATAAATAGTTGGAATGTAATCTATCAAGCGTTGTTGTTTTAAAAAAAATTTATGTTTCTTAGGAGCAAAATAAAAATGAAGAAAAAAACTTTAGGGTTTATAGCTGGACTTTTTTTGATTGTTGGGGTGGTTCAATCTGCTTATGCTGATGTAGCTACTGATTGGTATTTTGATTTTCAACCAGATGACCCAGAGGCTGGTATGGTAGAGATTGCCTACTATTTCGATGTCGCGACACCAAACGTTGTTGAACTTACCATGGACGAAAATGGGGATGATTTTACCTTTATTAATAACGGATCCTTTGCAGTGGCCCAAACAGATGGTAAATTTTTACCTTTTATGTATATGGGCCTCTTGACAGGTGTCTACACCTATAATGGAGACGGTCAGTTGTCAGATGGTAATGTCACTTTCAATTCAGGCATCCTGGATCTGTATTTCGGAGGTCAACCTATCGCCGAATTAGCTCTGACTTCAGGTGTTGGCGCTATTGACCAGTCCGGTGCACCTGTTAATAATGAGACATTTACCATACACTATGAATCAAACTGGTTAGACCCAGGATATTTTTATTATTCTGACGGCACCGATGTGGCTACTAGGGGACTATCCGGTTTTACAACGACAAATGCCGTTGTACTTGATAGGGAAGGCGATATCCTTACCTTGGGTTCAAATGGTCAGTTTTTCCTGAGCCCCGTACCCGTTCCGTCAGCGTTACTTCTGCTTGGCTCGGGGATTTTTGGACTTGTCGGATTTATCAGAAGAAATATCTAAGCTGTTGTAACATTGTTGTAAATCGTAAACCACACCCTGGTTTCCAGGGTGTGGTTTTTTTAACTGTTCATCATTGTCTCCCTTATATCTCGTAAATTTTCGGACCTTCAGTGAACAAACAGGCCGGGATCACAGCATAAAAAGATGGACAACCAAACAATTAAAAGAGATTTATTTGATTTTGAAGTGGGGTATCTAACCCAGAGCCCATGCGTCAATTGTGAATTCAGGGAAAAATTACCTCAATGCCATAAGGACTGCATTATTTTAGATCAAATCCAGACCCGGCTGGCCCGGGGTGTATCTTCCCAATCCTCCCGTTATGAAAGCTGAACCGCGCCTGCCTTTTCACGTTGCCTGCCGATCCAAAATAAAACAACATCTTACCCTTAAACGCTATAACGCCCTTAAAGGGATCCGCACCTCATCGGGATACAGCCTTGATCAGGCCATCAGGTCCGGCATTAAAAATCCCGATTCCAGCATTGGTATCTATGCCGGGGATATGGAAAGCTATGACAGCTTTGCACCAGTGCTGCTGCCCATCATTGAGGACTACCACCGCCTTGATCCGGGATGGTCTCACAAACCCGGCCTGGCGGAAGCGGTTCTACCGGATCTGGACTCTGAAAAAAGATTTATCCGCTCATCCCGGATACGGGTGGCAAGAAATCTGGACAAATTTCCTTTTTCAGGCAATATGACCCTGGATCAGCGACTGGCCCTGGAAGAGACGGTAAAATACGCTTTTAAAACCCTTCCCGACCAATTATCCGGCACCTATACCGCTTTTACAGATTTGAATGACAAACAGTTCAAAGCCCTGCTTGAGAAAGGACTGGCCTTCCGGAAAGGGGACCGGTTCATGGATGCGGCAGGCATCAACCGGGATTATCCCCTGGGAAGAGGCATATTCACAAGCCGGGACAAAGTGGTCCGGGTATGGGTCAACGAGGAAGACCATCTGCGCATCATAGCCCAAGCCCCGGGAGGGGATATTGCCGGTATTTTTAACCGGTTAAGACAGATGATCAAGGCGTTGGACCATAAACTTGATTTTGCCTTTGACCGGAAAAAAGGCTTTCTTACAGCCTGCCCCACCAATATCGGGACAGCCATGCGGGCAGGTGTCCATATCCATCTTGAGAAACTGGAAGAAAATCCATCTTTGCTTGAAACGATTACCAGAGCTTACCACCTGCAGATCCGGGGCACAAGTGGGGAAAAAACAGCGGTTAAAAAAGCAATATTTGACATCTCCAATGCCCGCAGGTTAGGTATCAGCGCCAACACCATTGTAACGGATCTTCACAAGGGATTGCAGGCCATTCTTTATGCTGAACAAACATCCCGGTTCTTTTCGGGACCGGGATTCGGTTAGGCCCATAATCAGCATTAAATCTGCCACAGATACGCCGGATTTTAAGTCACTATCAAGGCCCGCCAATGGACGCATATTTAAAATATGTGTTCTTTGGCGTAACGCCGGGGGTGGCTTAAAAGACAAACGTTTATTCGCTATCGCCAGAGTCCAGCACTTCATCTTTGATACTTTGTTTGTCACCAGCCAGGTGCCGTCTTTGCTTGTCTTTGAATTTAGTGATCTGAGTTTTAATTTTTTCGGTCACACCGTCAATGGCCGAATACATGTTGTTTTCTCCAGCCTGGTCCCTGGCATGAATTTTTAACTTATTACAAGTCAGTTTAATTTCAGCAATGCTGTGTAATTTTTCCTCTGACAGAACAACCTGGACCTCGGCCGGAGCGTCGAGCATTTTATCTAATTTATTTAATTTTTTTTCAATTTGGGATTTAACAGCATCTGATGAGGGAACGTTTTTGAAAGTGATTGAAATGTTCATAGGCTCTCCTTTTGATTGGTGAGATGATGATTGAAAAATAACACACACCCTGGTATGACTCAATGCCCGACTGCTATCAGGCTTAAAATTTTGCGGCTGGTTCAGGGGCCTTGTTTTTCGAATCTACTTTGGGAAACAGATCTGCTAGGCCCAACCCCTTAATTTTTCTTAAACAATCTGAAAGGGCTTCCTCCTCGGTGCCGCCGGCACCCTGATACCTGGATTCTGCAATGATGTTCACAAGGTTGGGCACGGCAATATAATCGCCTGCCAGATTGCCCTGGACTTTTTTATGAACATCAATATAGATCATTCTGCTGTTACGGATCAGATTGTACCGGGTTACCCGTGTTAAAATATCTTCAACATTAAGTTCCATTTGATTTTCTCCTTATTTTAAGGTATGCCTGCCATACTTTAAAACGATTTTCAAGTGAAATGAACAAGATGGCAACCGAAAAATGTAACAAATGGCAGGTCCATACTGGGCAGGGCAGGCTGAAACAAATTTAAATTGAGAAAAAGGCCTTCACAATATGTCATCCTCTCTTTCATTTTTTTCATTACATGAAAATACCAACTGGAAACAAGGCCATAAAAACGTACGAAAAACAGCCGGACAGTTGATCGCAGACCGCAAGTCCTTAGACCGGGTATTCATCCGTCCCGATGATGAAAACAGCAAAAAGACCCTGGTTAAGTACATGGAGCAGATCCTGTTCGGACTGCACGATTTTCTTAACCGGCATGTGGGCGTCACCGAAGAAATCAGCATCAATGAACTGGCTAAAAGTTACATGGACGTTACGATCAGCGACCATCCCCAGAAAGATCTGGGCCAGGTGATTGAAGAGATAATAAAAGACGTTGCCCCTAAAGCGGTTAATGTGGCCTCACCCTACTTTATTGGTCACATGACTTCTGCCCTGCCCTTTTTCATGGTGCATCTTAAAGCCATTACCGCAGCCTTAAATCAGAATGTCATAAAAATGGAAACCTCCAAGGTGCTCTCTGTCATTGAAAGGCAGGTACTGGCTAAAATCCACTGCCTGATTTTCAAACAAAGCCAGGCCTTTTACCAGGCACATGTTCAGAATACCCGTACAGCTTTGGGTGCATTTACATCCGGCGGCACCACAGCCAACATGACGGCCATGTGGGTAGCCAGAAACCGCTTGTTCCCGCCTAAAGACGACTTTTCAAGCATTGAAGAAGACGGCCTGTCCAAAGCCATGAGCGTCCATAACACGGACCGGGTGGTGATCCTTGTATCCTGCCGGGGGCACTACTCTTTAAGAAAAGCAAGTGGAATCCTGGGCCTTGGCAATAAAAACATTATTGCCCTGGATATTAAACCGGATCACACCATTGATACAGACAAACTTAAACAGACTATTCAGGATCTCAAGCAGGGGGGGCGTACAAAAATAGCTGCGATCGTGGGCATTGCCGGGGCCACGGAAACAGGGACCATTGATCCATTACAAACGTTGGCCGATATTTGTGAACAAGAGCAGATTCATTTTCATGTGGATGCGGCCTGGGGCGGGCCCATACTGTTATCCGAGAACTATGCCCATTTGCTTTCAGGCATTGAACGGGCAGATTCCGTTACCATTGACGGCCACAAACAGTTTTACATGCCCATGGGAACAGGCATGCTTTATTTTAAAAATGCACTTGCCCTTGACGCCATTGCCTATCATGCCAGATACGTCAACCGGAAAGGCTCTGTGGATTTAGGTATCAAAACCCTTGAGGGTTCCAGGGAGGCTGCCTGTCTGATCCTTGATGCATCCTTAAAAATCATGGGATCCAAAGGGTACGCCCTGATGATTGACCACGGTATCGAAACGGCAAGGGCATTTGCCAAAAAAATCGAAGCGCGGCCGGAATTTGAACTTGTGACCCCGCCTGTACTCAATATCCTGACCTACCGGATGGTCCCCATCTCCTTTCGTAAAAAGATGGAAACTGCCCAGGGGCAAGATCGCAAACGCTTAAATCAGGAGCTTGACGAAATCAACATCCGCATCCAGAGAATCCAGAGGGAAGCAGGCAAAAGTTTTGTTTCCAGAACCCGGCTTAAACTTGTGCCCGAGGATGACTTTATGGTGGTGGTGCTTCGAAGCGTTATCATGAACCCCTATACCACCGAAGACATCCTGGATGACATCCTGGATGAACAGGAAAAAATTTATCATATGTTTTAACAGAGTGTTAGAGGAGGGTATCCTTCCCTATTCTGATTCGACAGGCTCTTAGAGCCTGTTTGGTAATTAGGGGATCGAAGCGAAATCTTATGAAAATGAGAACCAATTTTCACAAATTTTGTTGTTAATAGCGGGACTATTGACATAAAATTTGGGGGAATTGAAGGCATTTTCATAGGATTGCAGGCGATTCGTCAATTATCAAACAGGCTCTTAGGCACTATGTAAAACTTTTGTCAATATTCCCTGCTGGTGGATGATTCACGCCTATTTGACATATATGATAGACTCTGTAACTTTTAAACCAGCAACTATAATGATTTCTCATATATGACACCCAAAACCGACCCTGAGACACAGACGCCCATTGCCATCATCGGCATGGGCTGTATTTTTCCCGAATCCAGAAACCTTAAAGAATTCTGGAAATTGATCTTTAACGGTATTGATGCCGTAACAAACATACCCGAAGACTCACACTGGCGTCTGAAAGATTATTTCAATGAAGACCCACAGTTTCCAGACCATACCTATTGCCGCAGGGGGGGGTTTTTGCCGGACATTGCCTTTGACCCTTTGGCCTATGGCATTCCGCCAAAAAACATTGAAGCCACAGACACCTCGCAGCTTCTGGGTCTGGAAGTGGTTCGCATGGCGCTTGCCGATGCAGGCTATCCTGTGGGGCATGCTCTTCTGAAAGAAAAACGGGTCAATGTGATCCTTGGGGTAACCGGCACCCAGGAATTGGTGATCCCCCTTGGCGCAAGGCTGGGGCACCCATTCTGGAAGAATGCTTTGGATGCAGCCGGCATTGCCCCTGAAAAAAAGGAAAACGTATTAAAACTGATCAGTGATTCCTATGTCAACTGGCAGGAAAACTCATTTCCAGGCCTTTTGGGCAATGTGGTGGCCGGAAGAATTGCCAATCGCCTGGACCTGTCCGGTACCAACACGGTGTGTGATGCCGCATGTGCCAGCTCCCTTTCCGCCATCCATACGGCCATGATGGAGCTTGAAACCGGACGGTGTGATATGTCCATCACCGGCGGGGTGGATACCCTCAATGACATTTTCATGCACATGTGTTTTTCCAGAACCGGTGTGTTGTCCCATACCAGTGACGCCCGTCCATTTTCAGAAAACGCCGATGGTACAGTGCTCGGCGAAGGCATCGGCCTTTTGGTACTCAAACGGCTGGAAGATGCCCAACAGGACCAGGACCGGATCTATGCGGTGATCAAAGGCATGGGCACCTCCAGTGATGGACGGACTTCGGCCGTATATGCCCCGGAGTCCAGAGGCCAAACCAGGGCCCTGGAAGACGCCTATCGCCATGCTGGTATTTTGCCCGAATCCGTAGGCCTGATTGAAGCCCACGGCACAGGGACCCGGGTGGGGGACAAGGTTGAATTCACGGCACTGCAACAATTTTTCAAAAACAGACCCACTGAATCCACAGCGCTGGGATCTGTGAAATCCATGATCGGACACGCCAAAGCAGCGGCAGGTGCGGCCGGCGTCATCAAGGCAGCCCTGGCGTTACACCACAAGGTCATTCCCCCCACACTGAAAGCCCAGACACCTGACCCGGATCTGGATATACAGCACTCCCCCTTTTATCTGAACCAGGTCTCAAGACCCTGGATCGGCGATGGGGCTGGCGATGTCAAGGATACCCCGTTGCGATGTTCCGGTGTTTCCGCCTTTGGGTTTGGCGGGTCAAACTTTCATATGGTGCTTGAAGAGTACGCACCTGAAAAAGACAATGTCTCCTGGGATGGTACGGTGCAGATCCTGGCGTTTTCCGGAAAAAACAGAGACGATATTATTGAAAAACTTGATGCGGTGTCTGACATCATCAACAGCTATGACACCAGGGACAAGGCGGTCTTTACCCAGGCCATTGCCTGGCAGGCAGCCCAATCCAGAACGGCATTTTCATCAAAACAGAATCTGCGGTTATTGATTTTGCTGACTGACCAGGATGATCTGTTTGAACGGATCTCCCAGGCAAAAGGTGTCCTCAATGGTGAGCAACCAGCCAAACCGCCTGTATTCATTGGAGAAGGCCCGGCATCAGGAAAATTAGGCTTTGTTTTCCCGGGCCAGGGCAGTCAGTACACCGGAATGGGCAGTCAGATGATGTCTGTTTTTCCCGAAAGCCTTCACATTCTTGATCTGGCCCAGACCTGTGTCAGGAACACGGATGCAGAAGATGACACACAGCTGTGTACCTATATGTATCCGCCGCCGGAATATACCCTGGATAAAAAATCTGCTCAGACAGCCCTGCGCCAGACCCGCATCGCCCAACCCGCCATTGGTGCGGTTTCGTTGTCCATGCTCAACATTCTGTCCCGGTTCAAGGTGGTGCCCCAGATCACTTGCGGCCACAGCTACGGAGAGTTGTGCGCATTATATGCAGCCGGCTGGATTGATGCCCAGACCTGTCTTGAACTGTCGGCTGCCCGGGGCAACTTCATGGCCAAGGCCGGTCAACGGGCAGGTGATCCCGGCAGTATGCTGGCAATCCAGGCGCCCATTGAAAAGATCCAAGCCCTCATTGAAGAGGAGGAACTGGACCTTGTCCTGGCCAATAAAAACAGTCCGTTCCAAGGCGTATTATCCGGGGAGACCAAGCAGATCCTCACTGCTGAAAAAATTTGCAAAGACCGCCACATGCAGACCATTAAACTGCCGGTGGCCGCAGCGTTTCACAGCCGACTGGTATCAGATGCCGCCACCCCGTTCACTGCATTGACCCAGAAAGCTGCCATCGTGCCCACGCCAATTCAGGTATTATCCAATACCACGGGATTACCTTACCCAACAGATTCCACCCAGGCCCAGCAGCTGTTAGGAGAACAATTGATGCACCCGGTGGATTTTATTGGCAACATCAGACAGATGCATGAACAAGGCGTTGACACCTTTGTGGAGGTTGGGCCTAAGTCTGTTCTGTGCGGCCTGATTAAATCCATCTTAAAAGACCAGGATGTACAAACCATCGCCCTTGATAAATCGGCTCAGCCAACCGGACAAAACGGTATCCGGGATTTGGGGATGGGATTGTGCGCCCTTGCCGCCCTGGGCCATCCTGTGGATCTTTCCGCCTGGGAAGAGGATGCGGCACAGCCTGAGCATAAAAAAATGGTGATCATGATCAACGGGGCCAATGCAAAACCCCCGTTACCTGAAATGATAAAGACTGCACAGACACCCCAAGCGCCTGAAAAAGAAACCATCGTACCCGAACCATCTGTTCATACAGCGGTTGCCCCCAAACAGACATCCACCAAACAAGGAAATACCATGACATCTTTTCCACACCCTGAATTTAACGGATCCCAACCCATAACACCCTTAAATTCAACCCAACATGTGACGACACATCAACTGCCTTCAAATCCGGATATTCTTGTCCAGGGGCTTAATGCCATGCAGCAGCTCCAGGCCCAGACTGCCCGGGCCCATGAAAAATTTCTGGAAACCCAGACCCAGACCAGCCAGGCCTTAGCGGCACTGATCTCACAAACCCGTGGACAGGTGTCTGCTCCGGCCGCCTCTGGGATTCAGCCTCCGGCCCAACCACAGGCCATGAATGGGCATCTGCACCAAAGACCTGCGCCAGTTCCCTCTCCACCAGTTCAGCAGACGGTATACACGCCTGCGCCCCCACAGGCCCCGCAGCCCCAGCCATCAGCCGCGCTGGCAACATCTGCCCCACCTGCAGCAGCACCGGCCCCGGACGTAAAAAACGTCCTGTTTGACATTGTCAGCCGTTTAACCGGATTTCCGGTGGAGATGTTGGCACCTGACATGAATATTGAATCCGACCTTGGCGTTGATTCCATTAAAAAGGTTGAGATCATTTCAGAGCTTGAAAAAGCATTTCCCGACACTCAGGATCTATCGGCACAGCGCCTGGGTTCAGTCAAAACCCTTGGAGATATCTGTACGGCTGTTGAAACAGACCCGGGAAAGGGCTCCTTCCCGGCACCGGAACAACACACAACACCCCCAATTGCCAGTGAGGAACATGCACCCAAAAACAATCGGCCAGCTCAGGATACCCTTGGCATTCTGGTCAACATCATCAGTGAACTCACAGGGTTCCCCAAAGAGATGCTCGAACCTGAAATGAATCTTGAATCGGATCTTGGCATTGATTCCATAAAACGGGTTGAGATTTTGTCCCGCCTTGAACAGGAGCAACCTGAATCCAAGGCATTATCCCCGGATGAGATGGGCAGTTTAAAGACCCTGGCCGACATTGTAAATTATCTAACGCCTGAACACACAACGGTTTCCCGGAAAACCCCTAAAAAAAAACTTCACATGACCCCATAACGGACCCAAGTTGGGCCAAAGAAACGGCATTAAAGGTGCCCGGCAGGCAGGAGGTAGAGCTCACAGTCTTTCCCTCCCACCAGCACCGTGTCTATAATGGGTCAAGCATACAAATACCTGCCGGTAAAACCATTTACCTGACCAAGGATCGTGCCGGCATTGCCACGGCATTTAAAAAAGAGTTTAAAAAACGTGGACTTGCGGCACAGATTGTTGATGCCACGCCGGAAAATATTCCAGATCTGCCCGATGCCGCAGGCCTTGTCCTGATACCGGACGCCTTTGGTGAACCCGGCGACCACGCTGGGGCAAGCCAGTCTCTTTTAACGGCGTTTCTCATGGCGTCAAAAAACGGGCCATATCTGATGGCAAGCGCCAGGGCAGGCGGCGGTTTCATGACCTGTATCAGCTTTCTTGGCGGCGGATTTGGGTTTAAATATGTTGAAACGGAACCCAGCCCTGTTTACGGCGGCATGGCAGGCCTTGCCAAAACAGCGGCCCTGGAATGGAAACCGGTGCTGTGCCATGCCCTTGACCTGCCATTTGATGAAAAAGCCATAAAAAAGAACACTGAAACCGCCGTAGAATTGATGATGACCCGGGGGGCCGTGGAAACAGGGCTTGACAGTGAACATATCTACATCCCCGAACTTGTCTCCAAACCTGTGAGCCAGCCTTTAGAAATCGGCCTGGACAGATCCGATGTTGTGCTAATTTCCGGCGGTGCCAGGGGCGTGACAGCAGCATGCGCCATTGCCCTTGCCAGGCAGTGCCGGGCAAAAATTGCCCTGTTGGGCAGATCCAAGCCGCCCTTTGAGGAACCCTCATGGCTGAACGGCATGGAGACACCGGCCCAGATGAAAAAAGCCATTTTTGACAATGCCTTTGAAAACACCCCCCCCACACCTGCCTTGGTGGCGGCGGAATACCGGCGTTTTGCCGCTAACCGCGATATTAAAGCCAATCTGGCACGCATACAGGAATGGGCGGATGAGGTTGCCTACTACTGCGTAGATATCCGGGATAAAGACCTTGTCCGCACGGCCATGGAAAAGGTGAGCCAGCAGTTAGGTCCTGTGACGGCCCTGATTCATGGGGCTGGTGTGCTTGAAGATAAATTAATCTGCGAAAAAACACCTGACCAGTTCAAGAATGTGTTTGAAACCAAAATTAACGGACTTTTTGCCCTTCTTTCGTCAGTGGATCAAGACAAACTGAAGTATCTGGTGATGTTCTCATCGGTTGCAGCAAGATTTGGCAATACCGGCCAATGCGACTACGCCATGGCCAACGAGGTGCTCAATAAGGTCGCCCAGGCCACACAAATCACCCATCCCCAGTGCCGGGCGTTAGCCATCAATTGGGGCCCCTGGGACGGCGGCATGGTCACGGACGCCCTGAAACGGGAATTTGAAAAACGCCAGATTGAACTGATCCCCATCCAGGCCGGTGCACACCAGATGGTATCGGAAATGGCCAATGCCGACAAATCCAGCGTTGAAGTCGTTGTGGGGGGCACCATATCTTCACAGATGCCGGAACCCTCTTCTATAATGAATAACGCCTTAACCCAAACCTTCAGCAGCCAGGACAGTGGTATCATCGAAGACCATAAGATTGATCAGGCAGCGGTTGTTCCCCTGGCCCTGATGGTGGATCTGATGGCCTGCGGTGCTGAGAAAAACAATCCAGGCCTGCAATTTGCCGGAATGGAACAGATGCAACTGCTCAAAGGAATTGTGCCCGGCAATGACAAAGTCGATGTTCATGTGAAGACAGGAAAATGCATTGCCAGGGATCATCAATACCTCACCTCCAGCCTGATTACCGCGCCAGGTAAGAACGGATCAGCCACCCAGCATGCCAGGGCCCAGGTGGTGTTAGCAGATCAACTGCCCCAGCCACCCGTGTTATCACCATCAGAGTCCATGGATCTGGCCCCCTGGGAAATCCCTATGGCTCAGGCCTATGAAACCATCCTTTTCCATGATGGTGAACTCCAGTGCATTTCTGAGATCTGCGGGGTGTCGTCCAGGGGAATTGAGGTCATGACCACCACAGCACCGGGCATCAGCACATGGTATAAAGCCCCCCATGCACGGCAATGGGCCATGGACCCCATGGTTTTGGATGCGGCCTTCCAGGCGGTGATTTTGTGGACCTTCCATCATTGCGGACAGGTCTGCCTGCCCGCAAGCTTTGACAATTTGCAGATTTTTAACACATTCCCCAGACAGAGCGCAGATCCGGTTCGGATATCATTTACGCTCACCCACCAGGATCAGCACAACGTCAAAGGATATTTTACGTTCTTTGATAAAGACAAAACCGTCATCGCAAGCATGATGGGATTTGAAGCCATCATGGACCCTGGATTGCTTGATAAATTTAACCCCAGCCCTTTGTTTGACCGGGAGCAAATTTTAGCCTTTGCCCAGGGCAATCCATCCGACGCCTTTGGAGAGCCCTATAAAATTTTTGATAACGAGCGTGAAATTGCAAGGCTGCCAAGGCCGCCCTACTTTTTTATGGACGCGGTGACAAAAATTGATCACCCAGCCTGGCAAACCGCACCCGGTGGATGGATAGAGACCATTTATAAAATTGATGAGGACGCCTGGTATTTCGCAGCCAATCACAGCGATACCATGCCCTTTTGTATCCTTCTTGAAGTGGCTCTTCAGCCCTGTGGGTGGCTTGCCGCCTATGGCGGTGCCGCCCTGACCAGCACAGAACGTCTGCATTTCAGAAACCTTGGGGGAAAAGCCAAACTGATCAAAAATTTGACCCGGCGATCCGGGGCTGTAAAAATCCGTGTGCGAATGACCGATGTCTCCAAAGCCGGGGGCATGATCATCCAACACTTTGATATGGATGTGCAACACAAGGGACGTTCTGTTTACACAGGCACCACCAATTTTGGATTTTTTACGGCTGAGGCCTTATCCAATCAGGTGGGTATCAGGGAACCCGAAGCGTTTTTAACCCTTGAAAGAAACAGTGGGAGATCTGAAATCGTATTTGAAGATCATGCGCCTTTAACGCCGGAAGATCAAAGAACCGACCCTGATACGGGAATGCCGTCAAACGCCTTGAGAATGATAGATAAAATTACATATCTTGATTTCAAAGCAGGCTTACACGGCAAAGGGCTGATCCAGGGTGAAAAGCAAGTGGACCCGGATGAGTGGTTCTTCCATGCCCATTTTTATCAGGATCCGGTTTGTCCGGGATCTCTGGGCTTAGAATCATTTCTTCAATTGATCAGATTTTTCATGATCAAAAAATTCAGTCTTGACCCGGAACAGTTTGCACCTGCCATTGTTGAAAACCATGAACATGAATGGACCTACCGGGGACAGATCATCCGCTCGAATTCAAAAGTTGTTGTCCAGGCCCATATAAGCGCGTGTAGCCTGGATGAAACAGGTTGCAGGGCAACGGCTGACGGCACCCTGTGGGTGGATGGGATCTGCATATATGAAATGAAAAATTTTTGTTTCTCCTTGCAGGCCTTATCTATTAAAGCAAAATTGTGAATTGAAGATAGTTTTTTGGGGTAACGATTGGAAATTACAGATCTGAAGGCGGTGTATCTTCATCTTCCGGTTTGTAATCAATGACAGCTTGGGTTGCGTCGTCGGATGATTGTTCCAGAAAAAGCGGCAGTTCACCGATTTGGGAATGGTACTCCAGGCTGAGACGATGTTTTTGGATTTCGGTCTGACTTTCAATACTTTTTTTGGCCAACTGGTAACGAAGATAAACAATCCAAAGGATAATACAAACAAGAATGACAACGACCCCAATGTAAAGCCATTTGAAACGGACAAACAAGTCAATCCCTATGTGCCCCAGGTAGGTTATCATATTGGGGATAATCCAGTAAGAGATAGCACCTATGAAGATCAAAAAGCCGATATTGAAAATATTCATGCGGCTGATACGGTTTAAAGTCGATTCCAGCTTGGTTTCATCACCGGTTTGGTGCCCATCGGTATCATTCTCGGGCAACTTTGCCCCCTGAAAAATGACCAGGTACGCTTTAACGACAAATGCAAAAAGCAACATGGTACCTATGGGAAGACAAATGGCTGCAACAAACCAGGCCCGGAAAGGAAAGGGTACGTCCTGTGTATTGAGTTGAACGTTGTAGTTTTCAAGGGGGCCGAATACCTTTTCAAAGTGATGCTTGTTGAAATCGCTTAAATTGTCTCCACTGGTTTCATGTATGACATGACCCTGATTATCCAGCACTTGAAGGATGGATTGTTTGCCTGCCTGCATGGCTGCCAAGGCAAAAATTTCAATTTCAAGCAGAAAAAGCCCCACAATAACAATCAAGAAAAGGGTTTTATTTTCCTGCAGCAAATCGGATATTTTTGATGATTTCACGGGATCACTTATCTTAGAGCCTGTTGATAATTGATGAATCGGCTACAATCCCATGAAAATGGCTCCAATTCCCCCAAATTTTATGTCAATAGTCCGGCTATTAACAGAAAATTTGTGAAAATTGGTGCTCATTTTCATGAAATTTCGCTTCGATCCCCTAATTATCAAACAGGCTCTTAGGGCCATAATCAAAATAAAATCGCACATCTACTTGTCTTTTAAGCGACTCTGGGCGTTACGCCAAAGGAGACATATTTTAAATAGGCTTCCATTGGTGTGCCTTGATGGTGACTTCGGCATATCTGTGGCAGATTTAATTCTGCGCATGGGCCTAACACTAAAATTAAAAAGGTGGGACAAACGAAGTCCCACCTTCTAATCTTTATATTACACCGTTTTACATAGCTGAAGAAAGAACGCCTGCTGCCAGGAACTCTCTGTTCATACGGGCAATGTTGGTTATTTGGATGTTTTTAGGACATGATGCTTCACATTCTCTTTCGTTGGAACAGTTACCGAATCCACAAGCATCCATAGTTCTTACCATAGACAATGCGCGCTTAGCTGCCTCAGGTCTTCCCTGGGGAAGCAGGGCAAGATGGGAAATCTTGGCGCTGACAAAGAGCATTGCAGAAGCATTCGGGCATGCAGCAACGCAAGCACCGCATCCAATACATTCTGCTGCATTCATGGCAAGTTCAGCCGTTTCATATGTCACCGGAAAAATATTTGCATCGGGAGCGCCACCGGCTTTAGCAGTGATATAACCGCCGGCCTGGATAATCTTATCAAAGGCGCTTCTGTCAACAACAAGATCTTTTACTACCTTAAACGCTTTTGCTCTGAAAGGTTCAATAAATATGGTGTCGCCATCTTTGAAACGTCTCATGTGAAGCTGGCAAAGGGTAGTGCCTTTCTCTTCCCCGTGGGCATATCCGTTTACAACCTGGCCGCACATGCCGCAAATACCCTCACGGCAGTCATGATCAAATGCAATGGGCTCTATTCCGGCAATTGTGAGATCATCATTTACGATATCAAGCATTTCCAGAAAAGAGGCATCCGTGGAAATATGTTTTGCCTGATAGGTTTCAATTTTGCCTTTTTTCTCACCCTGTTTCTGGCGCCACACCTTCAGTGTCAGATTAATAAATTTTTCTTCCATCACTTGTAGCTCCTTGTTGTTAATTCCACATTTTCAAAAACAAGTGGTTCTTTGTTTAATATCGGATCGTTGCCCTCACCCGCATATTCCCAGGCAGCTACATGGCAGAAATTTTCATCATCTCTCTTGGCTTCGTTTTCTTCTGTCTGGGATTCTTCCCTGAAATGTCCGCCACAGGATTCTTCACGGGTCAGCGCATCACGGGCCAGAAGTTCGCCGAATTCAAGGTAATCAGCAAGTCTGTAACCTTTTTCCAGCGTCTGGTTAAAGTCACGGCTGCTTCCTGTGACATCAACATTCTGCCAGAATTCTTCACGAAGTGCGGAAATCTTTTGGATCGCTTCTTTGAGTCCTGCGTCATTACGGGCCATGCCGCAGTAATTCCACATGATCAGACCAAGCTCTTTGTGAATATCATCAACAGTTCTCTTGCCGTTAATATTCATCAGCTTATTCAATTTTTCATCAAGCTGTTTTTCTGCATCTTTAAACGCCTGGTGAGAGGTGTTTATATCAGCAAGAGACTGGGTTGCAAGGTATCCGCCGATGGTGTAGGGAAGGACGAAGTAACCGTCTGAAAGGCCCTGCATCAATGCACTGGCACCAAGACGGTTTGCACCGTGGTCAGAGAAGTTGGCACCACCGAGACAGAAAAGACCGTCACGGGTTGTCATCAGGTTATAATCAACCCAGGTACCGCCCATTACATAATGAATGGCGGGATAAATTTTCATGGGCACTTTGTACGGATCTTCATCCTGAATCTTATCGTACATCTGGAAAAGGTTGCCATATTTTGCTCTGATGACATCTTCACCGTCACGGTTGATCGCATCAGTAAAATCAAGATATACAGCAAGACCTGTATTTCCAACGCCTCTTCCTTCGTCACATGCCAGTTTTGCATTACGGGAAGCCACATCCCGGGGAACAAGGTTACCAAAACTGGGGTATTTACGTTCCAGATAGTAATCTCTTTCGTCTTCAGGGATTTGATCCGGACTGCGATTGTCACCCTTGGCCTTTGGCACCCATATTCTACCGTCATTTCTAAGACTTTCACTCATCAGGGTCAGTTTAGACTGATAGTCTCCATGCACGGTAATACAGGTGGGATGGATCTGGGTATAACAGGGATTGGCAAACGCAGCGCCTTTTTTGTATGCGGCCCAGCATGCAGAGACATTAGAGTGCATACCACTGGTGGACAGAAAGTAAACATTGTCGTATCCGCCTGTGGCCAGAACTACGGCATGGGCTGAATAACTTTCGATTTCCCCGGTTACCAGATTACGACAGACAACCCCTCTGGCACAACCGTCCACAATAACGATGTCAAGAATATCTCGTCTGGGGTACATCTCTACACCACCAAGACCGATCTGACGGCTCAGCTGTCCATAAACGCCGAGAAGCAGCTGCTGTCCCGTCTGCCCTCTGGCATAAAAGGTACGTGACACCTGGGATCCGCCAAATGAGCGGTTGGCAAGGAGCCCACCGTATTCCCTTGCAAAGGGAACACCTGTTGCAACACATTGGTCAATAATATTGTTGGCATTCTGGGCGAGGCGGTAGACATTTGCTTCCCTTGCACGGTAATCGCCGCCTTTAATGGTATCATAAAAAAGGTTCCATACACTGTCGCCGTCACCAGGATAGTTCTTTGCTGCGTTAATACCGCCCTGGGCAGCAATACTGTGTGCTCTGCGCGGAGAATCCTGGATGCAGAAATTTTTTACATGATAGCCAAGATCTGCCAAGGTTGCTGCTGCTGAACCGCCGGCAAGACCTGTTCCCACAACGATAACTTCAAATTTTCTTTTGTTTGCAGGATTGACTCTTTTTAACTCAAATTTATGTTTATCCCATTTGTCCTTGAGAGGACCTGACGGAACATTGGAATTTAATTGCATGTATCCCCCTGATTAATTGATAGTTATAGCTATGCCTATGAAACCATATTTATAGCGATTGGAATAAAACCAAAGCCGACACCGATGATAACACTGAAAAGTATGCCAAATCCTCTAACGATAGGCATATATTTCGGATGGCTGGCGCCAAAGGACTGAAAAGCACTCCAAAAGCCGTGATTTACATGAAATGCCACCACTACCATAGAGACGATGTAGAACACAAGGTACGCAGGCTTGGCTAAAACTGAAGCTGTGACATCAAAGGTAGTCAGGGTGGAATGGTCGGCAAATTTCATAGAGACAAGATGGACCACGATAAAGACCAATATAAAAAGGCCTGTGTAAGGCATGGTTGCCGATGCCAGGGTTCTGCCGCCGGCGTTTGATTTCTTTTTGTATCTGACAGGTCTTGCAGCAAGGTTCTGAAAATAAAGAATAAGTGCCGTACCAATATGAATCAGGGCAAACACAATCAACCCTGCTTCAGCGATATGGACAAGCACCCCAAGGGCATGAAGATGCTCAACATAGGAATTAAAAGCATCTTTTCCACCATAAACAAACATGTTGCCGATGAGGTGGGTTGTCAGAAAGAGGCAGAAAGCGAGACCGGTTACTGCCATAAACTGCTTCTTGGCTACAGAGCAGCTAAAAGTTCGTACCAGCCAATTCATAGATTTAATCCTTTCTTAAGTTTGACAGTACTGCAAAATGTATTATGATTTTTGCAATACAGCCTTAAATTACAATAAAATTAAATACTAAATGTATTCAGCGAAAAAGTGCCAAAAATTGTATTCCTCTTTTTTCCCTCCTTTTTCTTAGATATTGTTATTGGTTATCGATTCACTTCTAGTACCCAAAAATCAAGCCTTGTCGAATGCATACGAACTAATGAAGCTTAAAAGGTATAAACAATACATATAAAATTGTCAATATAAAATTTTCAATGCACACCTATAGGATTTTTGTAATATTTTCAAAGGGTTTGCTTTCATTTTTAGGCTTTCAACACGTTGTTTTCAATGCCTTTTTGCAACACAATTCCATCCAAAGCGAGTTGAATGTATCTTTGGAGAAGATCCATGATCAGATAACCCCTATTTTACCGCCTTGTTCATCTGTGCATCATTGACAGCCACTGCCGCCATATTGACAATATCTGACACATCATCGGCACGCTGCAATACATGGATGGGTTTTTTCATCCCCATGAGGATGGGGCCGACAGCAACGGCGTTTCCCAGCTTGGCCAGCATTTTATAGGTGATATTACCCGATTGCAGATCCGGGAAGATAAACACATTTGCATCCCCTTTGAGTTTGGAAAAGGGATAGTGCTTTTTGACGATTTCCGAGTCCAGGGCAACATTGGCCTGGATCTCCCCGTCTACCGTCAGTTCCGGGGCCCATTTTTTAACCAATTCAGTTGCTTTTTTCACTTTCAAAGTCAATGGATGCTGGGCGCTGCCGAAGTTGGAAAAGGAGAGCATGGCAACCCGTGGTGTGATATCAAAATGCTGTGCCTGTTCAGCTGCCAGAATTGCAGTTTCCGCCAATTCTTCTGCGGTCGGTTCAATGGTAACGGTGGTATCCGCGCAGAAGACCACCCTTTTTTTGAACACCATCATGTAAAGGCCATGCACTTTGGACAAGCCGTCCTTTTTACCAATGACTTCTATGGCCGGCCGGATGACATCAGGATAATTGGCGTTGATACCGGAAATCAGGGTGTCCGCATCTCCTTGTTCCACCATGACGGCACCGAAATAATTTCGATTCCCCCGCAGACGGCGGCGGGCATCATAGCGTGTCATGCCGTTGCGCTGACGTTTGGCAAACAATACTTCCGTATACGCATTGAGCTTTTCACATTTGCAGGGGTTGATGATTTCCGTGGTCCGCAGATCAATATTCAGGGCCTTGGCTTTTTCACGGATCACTTTATCATCGCCGATAAGAATCGGAATGGCAATCTTTTCGTCCAGCAGCACCTGTACCGCGCGCAGGATTTTATTTTCTTTACCTTCTGGAAATACGATCCGTTTAGGCGCTGTTTTTGCTTTGTTGATGATGGCGCGCATGATCTCTTTTGAGCGCCCCTGAAGGGCTTCCAGATGCTCAACGTATTTGTCCATATCCACAATGGGTTTTCGGGCAACACCGGAATCCATAGCAGCCTGGGCAACCGCGGGGGCCATATGTAACAGAACCCGTGGATCAAAGGGTTTAGGCAGAACATATTCCCGCCCGAATTTAATTTTATCGTTACCGTAGGCGCGGCGTACGGAATCTGGAACGTCTTCTTTTGCCAACTGAGCAAGGGCATAGACGGCTGCCAGTTTCATCTCATCATTAATGGCACTGGCATGAGTGTCCAGGGCGCCACGGAAGATAAAAGGGAAACACAGGACATTGTTCACCTGGTTATTGTAGTCCGAGCGTCCGGTACCAATGATAACATCCCCGCGCACGGATTTAGCCTCATCCGGGGTGATCTCCGGATCAGGATTGGCCATGGCAAAAACGATGGGGTCATTGGCCATGGAGCGCAGCATGTCGGCTGTCAGCGCCCCTTTGACTGAAACCCCGAAAAACAGATCCGCACCTTTCATCACATCTTCAAGGGTTCGGGCATCCGTATCCAGGGCCAAACGCTCTTTGTATGGGTTCATGCCCTCGGTGCGGCCTTTATAGATCACCCCCTTGGAGTCACAGAGAACAAGGTTGTTCTTATTGATCCCCATGGTGAGAAGTAGATTGGCACAGGCAATACCCGCAGCACCAGCGCCGTTAAAAACAATTTTGACATCTTCAATCTTTTTTCCGACCAGCTCAAGGGCATTGACCATGCCGGCTGCGGCAATAATCGCTGTGCCGTGCTGGTCATCATGGAACACTGGAATGCTCATTTGCTTTTGCAACTCTTCTTCAATGTAAAAGCATTCCGGCCCTTTGATATCTTCCAGATTGATACCGCCAAAGGTTGGTTCAAGCATCTTCACCGTACGGATCAGTTCATCGGGGTCTTTGGTGTCTAATTCCATATCAAACACATCAATATCGGCAAAACTCTTGAAAAGAACGCCTTTGCCCTCCATAACCGGCTTTCCGGCAAGGGCCCCGATATCCCCAAGGCCGAGCACTGCCGTCCCGTTGGAAACAACGGCAACAAGATTACCCCTGGCGGTATATTCGTAGGCCATACCCGGGTCTTTTTTAATTTCCAGACATGGTTCGGCCACCCCTGGGCTGTAGGCCAAAGACAGGTCTCTGCTTGTTGCACATGGTTTGGTGGTGATAACTTCAATTTTACCTTTACGCCCGCTCCGGTGGTATTCCAGAGCATCAGTGAATTTTAACATTTTCCTTCCTTATAATTTATGATTTGGCTTCTAAGAGCCTGTTTGATAATTGATGAATCGGCTGCACTCCCATGAAAATGGCCCCAATTCCCCCAAATTTTATGTCAATAGTCCAGCTATTAACAGAAAATTTGTAAAAATGGGTTCTCATTTTCATTAGGATTGCAGCCGATTCATCAATTATCAAACAGGTTCTAAACAACAGATGGGCACAGATCATTAAAAAAACACTGGCCGCACGCGGGTTTCCTTGCATGGCAGATCCGGCGGCCAAAATAAATAAATTGCAGCCCGACATCATTCCACACGCGTTGGGGTAACATATCCATCAACTCAAACTCCACCTTGACCGGATCTGCCGCATGGGTAAGCCCCAGACGCTTTGACACCCGAAGCACATGGGTATCCACCACAATGGTCTGAATATTAAAACACACGGACCGGACCACATTGGCGGTTTTTCTTCCCACACCGGGCAAGGTCGTCAATAGCCTGATATCCCGGGGCACCTGTCCATTGAATTCTGTTTGAATTTTATTTGCACAGGCCTTGATATTCTTTGCCTTATTATTGTAAAAACCGGTGGAAAAAATTATCTTTTTGATATCATCAAGGCTTGCCCCGGCAAGGGACTGGGGATCCGGGTAGCGGGCAAACAACACCTTTGTCACCTTGTTGACCTGATTATCCGTGCACTGGGCAGACAGGATGGTGGCAATAAGCAACTCAAAGGGACTATCGTAGTTAAGCTGTGTACTGACCACAGTATAGTGGGCCTTTAACCTTTCAATCATAACCGACACAAATTGGGCTACCTGTTCCATAACTAAAACTTATATATGAACCCTATCAAAACCACAAGACAGGTCAAAGCCCTAGGCCTTTGCTCGGGTGGGCTTGACAGCATGCTGGCAGCTTTAATACTTAAGGATCAGGGTATTGATGTGACCTGGATCAGTTTTGAAACCCCATTTTTTGATGCTAAGGCGGCCCAAAAAGCCTCGCAACAGACCGGCATCCCCTTGGTCGTAAAAGATATTACAGATGCCTACATGGAAATGATCAAAGCCCCCAAAGCAGGTTTCGGCAAAAATATGAATCCGTGCATGGACTGCCATACACTGATGTTTGCCAAGGCAGGCGCCATGATGGCGCAAACAGGAGCTGATTTTTTATTTTCAGGTGAGGTGGTGGGACAACGGCCCAAATCCCAGACAAAAAATTCTCTGCGCTATGTAGAAAAAAATTGTGGTTTTAACGGACTGATCCTTCGTCCGTTAAGCGCCGGTTTGCTACCCGAAACCCTTGCCGAGCAAAAGGGCCTTGTGGATAGAAGCCGCCTTTTGTCCATCAGCGGCCGGAGCAGAAAACCCCAGGCCGCCCTGGCAAAAAAGTACGGCATCACAGAACACCCTTCTCCGGCCGGCGGATGCCTGCTCACGGACAAGGGATATTCCCAGCGGTTAAGAGATCTTTTATATGTCCAGAAAACCCAAAGTAAAACTCAGCTTCACCTGCTCAAATACGGCCGGCACTTCCGCCTGGACTCCCGATCCAAGCTTGTGGTGGGAAGAAATAAGGCAGACAACAAACGGATCATGGATCTCTATGATCCCAAAAGCCACATCCGGCTTCGCTGTAAGCATCTGCCCGGCCCGGATGCCCTGTTTTTCGGGCAGCCTGACCAGACAACCCTGCAGCTGGCAGCCACGATCACATCCGGATATACCAAAGCACCTGCCGGTACGTTAACTGTCATCAGCCTCTTCGAAAAACAAGAAATAAGGAAAATAGAGGTTATCACGCCTGAGTCCGGGGCATTCCATAATCTGTTGATACAAACACTGTGATCCGTCCTGTTTCCCTTTTTAGGCCATGGGCAAAATTGATGTGCAGTGATCTTCATCAAGATCCTGTTGTTGCCCTTGAGCTCTATTACGCCAGAGTCCGTATCGAAACTATGTTTGATATGCTCAAGAATGTCATGGGTGTTTTTCGATATCGATTTTGGAAATCTGTAATTGCCAACTTATTGCTCCTTGATTTATTCAGTTCCGCTCCAAAAGGGATTATACGGGAAATTCAAAAATACCGTTTCAAGAAAAAAATGCTTAACCCAGGTGTTTTGAAGGATAAACAGGTGTCAGATCCAGAAACGATTTTGTCAAAGCTTGAGAACCCACCTGAAAAGAGCTTAAATGGTCATAAATCGGGACAGTAAGGGGAGCAGTGCCCTGTATATGGCTTCCCAAAGTTACGACTCACGAGTAAAGTATGCAATTGCAAGAAGCTAAATTTTAATTATAGAGCCTTTTGTTTTCACTATTTCCGATTGCTAAATTGACATATTGCTATGAACAGGTTAATAATTGATAATTAAAAACGATATTTCGATAACTGAAATTTTATTGTTCATAGGTTATAGAAATGAAAATAGCTCCAAATCTTGATCAGTATATTCTTTTTATTCTTTTGGTTTTACCTGGTTTTATCTCAATGAAGATATATCGGTTGCTGATGCCAGCTAAAGAAATTGATTGGAAAAATTCAATATTTGAGGCTATTTTTTATAGCTCTATAAACTTTGCATTAATATTACCAGTAATAATCCCGATTCATCAAACAGACTTCATCAACAACAATTTGTTCTGGTATCAACTTTTAATGTTTTGCGTAATTTTCATCATCCCCATATTATTGCCTCTGTCATGGGTAAAGCTAATCAAAAATAAACATCTTATGAAAAAGTTACAGCTTCCATATCCAACCTCATGGGATTATTTTTTTGACAAAAGAGAACCCGTATATGTCCTAATACAGCTAAAAAACGGCAACAAAATTGGCGGTTTTTATGGTTCTAAGTCATACGCTACATCCTTTCCAAGAGAAGGTGATCTTTATATCGAAAAAGCAATAAAAGTAGATGCACATGGTAATTTTAAGGCAGTTATCAAAGATAGTCATGGAATTTTAATTCGTAAGGAAGATTATGAATTAATAGAGTTTTTTCAAACAGAATCATTACGGAGCCCTAAAAAATGAATAATCGAAGAGACAACACTGGAATTGAAAAAGGTGGATATCAGCCAGCGAATGAAGGCTATCAACCAAATAAGAATAGAGGCTACAACCCAACGTTAAGCTCTGAAAGTGAATGGACCGTAGGAAGTTTACCTCAAGGAGGTTCAGGACAAAGTTCAAGCTCTGGAGACAGTCAGAGAACTTCTGGGCAAGAATAGAAAGTTTAAAACTGATAGCTTCTGCCGGGAGTATACGCAGGATTCTGTGTTATTGTGACTTATTCATTTTTCGGTTAATTGTTGCAACGGATGGTATTTCATCCTCGGAATAGCCATTTATATCAATCAATCTCCGGCGAACTTCTTTTGCCGTTATTGGTGAATACAGCCGGGTGGAATGGAAAGCAGGATCCGTTTGGCAGATCGGATCAACTATCTCTATTTATATCTTCCAGTAATGATGGCAGTTTTTCTTCGACAGGTTTTCGCCCTCTTCCTGAAAAATTATCATGATCAGTGTTCGAAGGCAAAGGGACCAATTGTATAAAAAGCCAAGAATGCAATACCAGAACAGCAAAATCAGAATGCTCCAGCGATGGAATTCAGCGCATGCGTGGCAGATTTAACTTTGACCATGGGTGTTGATATTGCGCCTGCTAGTCAGAACAAGAGCACGATGAAATATCATCTATCCAGGCCGCTTTAAGCTGCCCACAAGCCGCAGAAATATCATCCCCCCTGCTCTTTCTGACAATGGCGGTCATATTGCGGTTTAAAAGAATAGTTAAAAAGGCGTTGACCCGTTTCTGTGAAGGCCTTTTAAAGGGTGCCTTGGGATGCTCGTTAAACGGAATAAGATTGACTTTTGCACGAATGGGGGTAAGCAGGCGGACCAGTTCATGGGCATGGGCATCACTGTCATTGAGTCCGCTGATCAGAATATACTCAAAGGTAATTTTGTTTCTGGGCTTCATGTTAAATGCTTTGCAGGCCCCAAGCAAATCCTCAATGGGCCAGGTGCGGTTAACCGGCATCAGACGTGAACGAAGCGCATTGTCCGTGGCATTAAGTGACACGGCAAGGTTGACTTCGGTATCAAGGCCCAACTGGATGATTTTAGGGACAACACCCGAGGTTGATACGGTAACCCTGCGGCGGGAAAACTTCATCCCGAAATCCGTATCGCAAATGACTCCAAGGCTGCGCAACAGGTTATCATAATTGGCCAGGGGCTCCCCCATACCCATAAACACGGTATTGGACAGGAACAAAGGATCCAGACCCTGTTGGGCAACAAACCGTCGAGCCTCCCGGATCTGTCCCACAATTTCTCCCATGGTCAGGTTTCTTTTAAACCCGGTCTTGGCGGTCAGGCAAAACTTGCAATTCATGGCGCACCCGGCCTGGGTGGAGACACAAAGGGTGTAATGGTCTTTTTCGGGTATGAGAACGCTTTCCACATATTCCCCGTCCGCCAGCCGGTGCAAAAACTTCTTTGTGCTGTCAGCAGCAGTTTCCATGTTTTCCAGTGTCAGGGTGCCCAGGTAAAAGTGTTTGGCCACCGATTTGCGCAACGCCTTGCCCAGGTCGGTCATCTCTTCGAAGCTGTCCGCAAGCTTCAGGTAGAGCCACTTGAACACCTGATCCGCCCTGAAACGACGCATTCCCTTATTCTCAAACCAGTTCCCCAGATCCTGCCGGGTAAAATCCAGTATGTCTTCCATTGCACGCACCTGCATATTTTTCATTATTTTCTTGACATTACACGGTTTATTTTTTAAATTCAACAATTTGGTTTGAAACTGAGAAAAAGGTTATCTTACACATGTTTGACAATTTAAGCGACCGTCTGGATTCCGTGTTTAAAAAACTGAAAGGACACGGAACCCTTACCGAAAAAAACATTGAAGACGGCTTAAAGCAGGTCAGACTGGCACTTCTGGAAGCCGATGTCAATTATAAGGTTGCAAAAAATGTCATTTCAGATATAAAGGCCCGAGCCCTTGGCCAGGAGGTGATGCAAAGTCTTACCCCGGGTCAGCAGGTCATCAAGATTGTAAATGAAGAATTTACAAAAATGATGGGCTCCACCCACCAGAAACTGAACTTTGCCGCCACCGGGGCGACGTCCATCATGCTGGTGGGGCTGCAGGGGTCCGGCAAGACCACCACGGCGGGCAAGCTTTCGCGTTTATTGCGCAAAATGGGCAGAAAACCTTATCTTGTGCCGGTGGATGTATACCGCCCGGCCGCCATAGACCAGCTGACCAAGCTGGGCAAGCAGATGGATGTGCCGGTATTTGCATCCACCCCCGACATGAAGCCACTCAAGATCTGCCAGGATGCAAAGCTTGCCGCAAGGGACCTTGGCTGTGACACCCTGCTCATTGACACCGCAGGTCGGCTGCATTTAGATGACACGCTCATGGCTGAACTTGAGGAGATCAAAAAGGGGATCAACCCGGCGGAAATACTGCTGGTGGCAGATGCCATGACCGGCCAGGATGCGGTGAACATTGCCGGTGAGTTTGACAAACGCTTAGATCTTTCCGGCTTTGTGCTGACCAAGATGGACGGTGATGCCAGGGGCGGTGCGGCCCTGTCCATCAAAGCCGTAACAGGCAAGCCGTTAAAGTTCATTGGTGTGGGTGAAAAAGCCACCAATCTTGAGCCCTTTTATCCAGACCGCATGGCTTCCAGGATTCTTGGCATGGGGGACACCCTGTCTTTTATTGAAAAGGCAGTAGAAGCGGTTGACCAGAAAGAGGCCAAGGCTCTTGAAAAAAAATTCAGAAAAAACCAATTTACCCTGGACGATTTCAAGAATCAAATGCAGCAGGTTCGCAAAATGGGATCCCTGAAAGATCTTTTGGGCATGCTGCCTGGGGTGAATAAAAAGATGCTCAAAGATTTGAACATAGATGATAAGGAATTTTCAAAAATAGAAGCAATTATCAACTCCATGACCCCTGAGGAGCGGGCCAAACATGCAATCATCAAAGCGTCCCGTAAAAAGAGGATTGCCCTTGGCTCGGGAACATCGGTTCAGGATGTCAATAAATTGCTTAAAAGTTATAACCAATCCATGAAAATGATGAAAAAATTTAATAAAGGCGGCATGAAAAACCTTCGTGGCATGCTGCCATTTTAAGGAGAAGACAACAACCATGGCAGTAAAACTCAGACTTACCCGTAAAGGCACTAAAAAGAAACCCTTTTACAGAATCGTTGCAGCTGATATTGAGGCGCCCCGGGACGGTAAATTCCTCGAAGCTGTCGGCACATATGACCCCATGCAGGATCCTGCTGCTGTTACCCTGAAGCAAGACCGGGTGCAGTACTGGCTGGATCAGGGTGCAAAGCCCACCACAACGGTCAAAAGTATCCTCAAAAAACAGCGCACTGAAAGCGTTTCTGCCTAAGCAGACTTATGAAAGAGCTGATTGAATATTTAGCAAAGGCATTGGTGGACAATCCTGATGAGGTTCAGGTATCTGAAGTGTCAGGTGACCAGACTTCCGTGCTTGAACTCAAGGTGGCCAAGGAAGACCTGGGCAAGGTTATTGGTAAACAGGGCCGATCAGCCAGGGCCATGAGAACAATCCTGAATGCGGCGACCACAAAAATGAAAAAACGCACGGTACTGGAAATCATCGACTAGATCCATGGAAGTTTTGGACACATGGCTGACTATTGGCAAGGTCACGGGTGTTCACGGCCTTGGGGGAAACCTGAAAGTGTGGTCCTGGGCCCAGTCGCCCGACACCTTTACCCCGGGGCTTTGCGTGGTGCTCAAAAATGAGGATGATCCCCTGGATCCTGGCCGGGAATATGTAATCACCCGGACCGGCAGGTATAAAAAAGGGGTGCTTTGGGCCCTTGAAGGGGTCAGCACACGGGAAATCTCGGAAACGCTTGTGGGCAAACTTGTCCTGGTGAATAAAGCCAGCCTGCCGGACCTGGATGACGATACCTGGTACTGGCAGGATCTCATTGGATTGACGGTTGTGGATATGGGTGAAGGAGAACTTGGAAAAGTAGCCCAACTGTTTCCCACAGGCGCAGATGATATCCTGGTTGTCACCGATAAAACGCCCCAGGGTAGACAGGAAGTGCTGATCCCTATGAATGCAGTGTTTGTCAAGGATGTAAACCTTGACACCGGTGTGATCACCACCGATCTGCCCGAGGGGTTCATCACCGACTGATTTGGGCCATGAAGTTCACCGTACTGACATTGTTTCCGGAATTTATAGAGGCTTTTTTTGCCAACAGCATCATGGCAAGGGCGTTGAACCGGAAAGTGATCCATGCTGCTGCCATCAATATCCGGGATTTTGCTTCAGATCGACATCATCGTGTGGATGACCGCCCCTATGGCGGGGGAAGCGGCATGGTAATGATGCCAGGGCCGTTGGAAAAAGCCGTTGAATCTGCCAGGCAGACATCAGACAACCCTTGGGTGACCTGTTTAAGTCCCCAGGGCAAACCCTTTACCCAGGCCCGGGCCTGTGAACTTGCCTTAGCCCAGCAGGATCTGATTTTAATCTGCGGTCGGTATGAGGGCATTGACGAGCGGGTCTATGCCCGTCAGGTGGATGAAGAGATCTGCGTGGGGGATTTTGTCATGACCGGCGGAGAAATTGCCGCCATGGCAGTCATTGATGCTGTTGCCAGAATGATTCCCGGGGTACTTGGAAGCAATGAATCCTCCCAATGTGAATCGTTCATGGACAACCGGCTGGAATATGCCCAGTATACCCGGCCCAAGGTATATGACGACATGACTGTACCCGGGGTGCTATTCTCCGGAAGCCATGAAAAGATCCGGCAGTGGCGCAGGCGATCTGCCCTGGAACGAACCTTTATCAAGCGTCCGGACCTGTTTGAAACCCGGGCCCCGGATGATGAAGAAAAAAAAATTTTGCAACAGTGGTGCCGGGAACTTGAGGCCCTGATCCAGCATTGAGTGCAACATAAATGAGTTCACCCCATGAACATGATCCAGGGTTATCTAAACTTTACCTGGCATTGATCCACTACCCGGTGGTCAATAAAAAAGGGCAGATCACAGGATCAGCCCTGACCAACATGGATCTGCATGACATTGCCAGGGCAGCACGGACATTCGGGGTCCAGGCTTATTATGTGGTCACCCCATATAAAGACCAGCAAACCCTGGCCTCTCAAATTATGGAACACTGGACTCATGGCCATGGTGGAACGGTTAATCCGGCACGAAAATCCGCCCTTGAACGGATCAGGGTGGCGAATACATTTGAGGCAGTTTGTGCTGAGATAGAAAAGGAACAGGGACAGGCCGTGGTAAAAGTGGCCACCAGCGCCACCCCCCAAGGATCTGCCTACAGTTGTAAAAGGCTTGGACAGGATTTAAAGGGGAATGCCCCCCATGTGATTGTGTTTGGCACAGCATGGGGGCTGGCACCGGAAGTGATCAACCAGTGTGACCATATCCTTGAACCCATACAGGGCTCAGGATCATATAATCACCTAAGCGTCCGGTCCGCGGCATCCATATATTTAGACAGATTAATAAACGGCTGAACAAATAGAAGGAACAAAACATGACATCAAACCTAATTCAGAAAATTGAAAGAGAACAAATGCGCCTTGATATCCCGGATTTTGACTCCGGAGACACCGTAAAGGTTCATGTAAAAATCAGGGAAGGTGAAAAAGAACGGATCCAGGTTTTCCAGGGTGTGGTTATCAAAAAAACTAAAGGCCTTTCCAGCGCCCGGTTCACCGTCAGAAAAATTTCCGGCGGTGTTGGCGTTGAAAGAATCTTCCCCTTGTATTCTCCTGCCATTGACAAAGTTGAAGTGGTCACCCGGGGACGTGTAAGAAGATCCAAGCTGTACTATTTGAGAAATCTGCGGGGCAAAGCGGCAAGAATCAAAGAGAAACGGTTTGCCTGATACCCGGGGCAGTTTTCCAGTAGATCTTATGGCCTTTGAAAACCAGGCCAGATTGAATGGATATAAAATGATTGCAGGTGTTGACGAGGCCGGCAGGGGACCCCTTGCCGGCCCTGTTGTATCTGCGGCGGTCGTACTGCCTGAAGATTTTGATGTTCCCGGGGTCAATGACTCTAAAAAGCTTTCCGAAAAAAAAAGAGAGGCACTTTTCCCAACACTCCAAAATCATGCCGTGGCCTTTGGCATTGGCATAGCCGACCATAAGGAAATTGACCGAATCAATATTCTGCAGGCATCACTGCTCTCCATGAAACGTGCGGTGGAAAACTTAAACGTTGTACCTGATTATCTGCTTATTGACGGCAAATTTTCCATCGACAGCTCCATAGACCAGCGTTCTGTGATCAAAGGGGATGCCTTGAGTCTGTCCATTGCTGCCGCCTCTATCCTGGCCAAGGTTACCCGGGACCGGATCATGGCAGACCTTGACTTACAATATCCCATGTACGGGTTCCGCCGTCACAAGGGGTATCCGACCAAAGCCCACAAACAGGCGATCCTGACCCATGGCCCCTGCCCGGTTCATCGCAGAAGTTTTAAGGGTGTCAAAGATATATGACGCTTTGGGGAAAACAGCTTGGAAAAAAGGGAGAACTGGCTGCCCGGCAGTTTCTTTTGTCCCGGGGCTACACCATATTGGAATCCAATTATTCAACCCCACAGTTTGAAATTGATATCATTGCAAAAGACAATGAAACGCTGTGCTTTGTTGAAGTCAAAACCCGGACAGGCGTGACAAAAGGACTGCCCCGGGAAGCGGTCACAACCGCCAAGCAGAAAAAAATGATCATGGGCGCCCAATACTATTTGGGCAAAAATAAAATCACTAACACCCGGCTGCGCTTTGATGTGGTGGAAGTGTTATACAAAGACAGTTCACACACCGCGTGTGACATCACTGTGATCCCCAACGCCTTTCAAGGATTATAGGATGCCCGGCACCCTTTATATTGTCGCCACCCCTCTGGGCAACCTTGGGGATATCACTTTCCGGGCGGTACGCATTCTAAAGGACGTGGACCTGATTGCAGCTGAGGACACCCGTCATTCAAAAAAACTGCTAGATCATTACGACATCACAACCCCCACAATTGCCTGCCATGAGCACAATGAGCGCCAAAGAGCCCATGACCTGATCCAACGCCTTGAGAAAGGCACCACAATCGCTTTGATCAGCGATGCAGGCACGCCTTTAATTTCAGATCCCGGTTACTGCCTGGTTTCACAGGCCCAGGAAAAGGGCATCCCCATTGTTCCGGTTCCCGGATGCAATGCTGGGATTACCGCATTGAGCGCATCTGGTTTGCCCACAGACACCTTTCTTTTTCTGGGTTTTCCACCTAAAAAACAGGGCCGCCTGGACCACTTCCTCAAAGCTGCCGCCCATCACAAGGCCACACTCATATGTTATGAATCTCCCCGGCGTATTATCCGCTTGATATCTTCGGCAATCACTGTGCTTGGCGACCGCCAGGCTTGTCTTGCCAGGGAATTGACAAAAAAGTACGAAGAGTTTATCCGCGGCCCCCTATCCCTGATTCTATCCACCCTTGGGGAAAGGAACACCATAAAAGGTGAATGTGTTTTGCTAATTAAGGGAGCGGATGAACAACAGCCGGAAAACTTTTCCACAGACCAGATGGAAGCCATGATCATGGATGGCCTGAATCAAAATATGCGCACCGGAGAACTTGCAAAAAAAATAGCCGTACAGGCAAACTGCCCTAAATCAAAAATTTATGACATGATTTTATCCCTGAAAAAAAGTACCTAAACCCATGCTCAGAATTAAACCTGGCACAGTTTCGTTCCTTTTAGAGCGTGTTTGATAAACCCCTTGCCAAATCAGGGGTAAAACCTTATAAAGAGGCAAAAAATTGGCAACGTATGAAAATACTGTCAGGGCTGAAATTCCCATAAAATGGACTGTCGGACGCCAGCACAAAGATAGCCAACTTTGACAAAGGAAATCAAACAATTATGAGCATTGAAATATGCTATATCATTGCAGGGCTGCTGATCCTGTTTGCAATTTTTGATCTGATTGTGGGTGTTACCAATGATGCGGTTAATTTTTTAAACTCCTCCATTGGATCCAAGGCAGCGCCCTTTAAAATAATTATGATTATTGCCAGTGCCGGCATTCTGACCGGTGTTACGTTCTCTGCAGGCATGATGGAAGTTGCCCGGAAAGGTATTTTTCATCCTGAGCTTTTTACCATGCCCGAACTTCTGACCATATTTATCGCCGTCATGCTCACGGATATCCTGCTTTTAGATCTTTTCAACACACATGGTCTGCCCACTTCCACCACCGTATCCATTGTATTTGAATTGCTCGGATCTGCCGTGGCCCTTTCCTTGATAAAACTTGGGACCCATTCAGATTCAGGGCTTGGGCTTGTGGATTATATTAATTCGACCAAAGCCATTACCATTGTTTTCGGGATATTGTTGTCCATTATTGTGGCGTTTGCCTCGGGTGCAATTGTTCAGTTTATATCCAGGCTGATCTTTACCTTTAATTATGAAAACCGGCTGAAGTATTACGGTGCGCTATGGGGCGGTGTCGCCCTTACCGTCATTACCTTTTTCATCCTTATAAAAGGGGCTAAAGGGGCCACGTTTATGGATCAACACATGGTGACATGGATCAAAAGCCACTCTCTTATTATCATGGGGTGTATTTTTGCCATCTCAGCCGTTATCCTTCAAATTCTGATCAGCGCGTTCAAGATAAATATTCTTAAACCCATTGTTCTTGTGGGTACGTTTGCCCTGGCCATGGCCTTTGCAGCCAACGATCTTGTCAATTTTATTGGTGTGCCTTTAGCAGGACTCAATGCCTTCATCACCGCTCTGGCCTCATCTGATCCCATGAACATGAACATGGGGGCACTGGGAGGAAAAATTCATACCCCCACCTTTATTATGCTCATTGCGGGCACCATCATGGTGGTCACCCTGTGGGTGTCCAGCAAGGCAAGGACAGTAGCTGAAACAGAAATCAGTCTGGGCAAGCAGGATGAAGGCATGGAGCGGTTCGAGTCGGTCTGGCTGTCCAGGCGCATTGTCAACCTGTTCCACAGTCTGTTTACCTCTGTCAAAACCATCGCTCCCCCCTTCATAGGCAAAATTGTAGCCAGAAGAATCAGCCCGATTCCTGAAGATGCCCATGCCGGCGAAAGGGAAAAACCATCCTTTGACCTGCTGCGTGCATCTGTAAATCTGATGGTGGCATCTGCTGTTGTCTCCCTGGCCACTTCCCTGAAACTGCCTTTGTCCACGACCTATGTAACCTTTATGGTCGCCATGGGGTCTTCCTTTTCCGATCAGGCCTGGGGCAGGGAAAGTGCCGTATACCGTGTCACCGGGGTTTTGACCGTAGTCGGTGGCTGGTTCATGACGGCTCTGATTGCCTTTATGGCCTCGTTTATCTGCGCCAATATCATCTATTATTTTAAACTTCCAGGCGTGGGCTGCCTGATGATCTTTGTCTTTTTCATGATCCGCAGAAATAAAAAGTACCACGATGGTAATCAAAAAACCAAAGAGGAGATCACCATTTACCACCTTGAAAAGGTGGAAGATTTCCAATCTTCTGTTTCAGCAACATTTGACCATATCGCCATTCATCTGCAAGGCATAAGACTCTCCCTGGGAGAGGTGTTTGATGCCCTATTTGAAGAAGATTTGGACACCTTAAGGGCCCAACGCAGGAAGGTCAAGCATTTCCAGATAAGCAGCAACATAATCATTGCAAATATTTTTAAAGTGTTACGACTTCTGCAACGGGGAGATCACAAGGGGTCGTTTAACTATTACCAGATTATCCGGCGCCTTCAGAAAATTAATGATGGGTACAGGGATACGGTGATCAGATCCACCATGCATATCGCCAACCGGCACAAGGGGCTTTTACCAGCCCAGATTGAGGAACTCAAGGATATCAAAACAGAGATTCTTTATATTTTTGAGCAGGTTGAAATTGCATTTAATAAAAATGATATTGTGGACTGCAACCACATCGCTGCAAGGTTCCACTATTTAAGAGACCTGGTGGATGAATACAATGCCAATCAGATTGCAAGAATCAGGGAAGAGTCCTCAAAGACACGTCTGAGCATCATGTACTACGCCATTTCCGGAAACTGCGTCATGATGTCCAAACAAACAGTCAAGCTGCTTGAAATATTTAATGAAGCCCTGCCCCCCAAAGACGGTACTAACGCTTGTAAAAACTTGCGTTTAGATTGATCCTCGACAGGCTGTCGATTGAACAGACCTTCACGGCACCAAGCGTTCAGGCCCATCTATATTTTAGTCCACTTCCACATGGGCAGGGCTCGTTTCTTCCAATCTTTGGTATATTCTGAGTAAACAACCGGACATTTGGGGTGTCCCTGTCTTCATACTCTTCATCATCTTGGTCCTCCCCATCATATTCTTCATCGATAGTTTCCTTGGCCAGATGTGTCGGAGGAAAGAATAAACCATTATGTGAAATTAGTATACTGATTCGTATAGCGGCTATGCAAAAGGCCACAACAAAGACTGAGCTGATGGCAAGAACAGTGCTTTGGAAAATACTCAAGGGCACAATCATGGAAAAGATGTATCCAACGCCAAGAAACAGAAAGGTTGACACCATTACAGCCAATATCAATAAAAAAAGTACAATGAAAATCCCAATAAAACCCATTCCGATAACGCCCATTTTTTATTGGTTAAAGTCCTGAACAAAAAGCAGCCCTTTCCCATCAAGAAAAGGGCTGTTTTGAATTACATCACAAAAAAACAGATGTTAATTAATAAAAAGAGGAGGTTACATCTTTGAACCTTCTGCATGGCTCTGCAGTTTTACTTCAACCTTTTCGGTCAAGCCAGCATAGTACTCTCTAAGGATAACCAAAACTTCTTCGCGGCCAAAGTGATCAACAACAGGTTCGTTGTTGGACAGGGCGTGACGTAGTTTGGTACCGGAGAGGATAACACGGTCTTCTTTACTATGGGGGCAGGTTCTCATGGACGCCATGCCGTCGCATTTGTGGCAGTAGAAGGTCCAGTCAATTTTCAGCGGTTGGCACAGCAGGCGCTTGCCTTCATCTTCGGGCATGGGGATGGTATCAAAAATTTCCTGTGCTTCAAACAGGGTGTAGAAGTCACCAACGCCGGCATGGTCACGGCCGATGATCATTCTGTTAACACCGTAGTTCTGACGGAAGGTGGCATGCAGCAGG
>PDWJ01000678.1_pt1 | contig 48045 bp, 33 predicted proteins | sample 1430881 | NCBI WGS metagenome assembly PDWJ01 (sample SAMN01162460, study PRJNA174530) | Oral metagenome, whole genome shotgun sequencing project. | biome: Marine environment; feature: Marine mammal; material: Swab sample of the gingival sulcus; isolation source: swab sample of gingival sulcus...
CATGTTGAACGTTGCCGGTGGGGCGACCTGGGTGTCCCTGCATCATGGTGGTGGTGTCGGTATGGGTTATTCGCAACACTCCGGTATGGTGATTGTCGCTGATGGTACCGATGCGGCCGAAAAACGCCTTGCCCGCGTATTGGTCAATGATTGCGGCTCAGGGGTGATGCGGCACGCCGATGCCGGTTATGAGTTGGCGATAAAAACCGCGCAGGAATATGGGTTGAATTTGCCGATGATAAAATAGCTTTAGTTTTCCTCTTTACCAAAGAGGGTCGGGGGGCAACATTTCCCCGATCCCTTTTTGTCAGAGGGGACGCAATGAATGGCACAGGGAATAACCAATGAAAACGCTATCTATTTCACCAAGAGAGTTAACCGTTGAACAACTGCGTGAAGTTTACGATAAGCCTGTCAACGTCAGCCTCGATGACCAGGCTTACCAACAAATCGAGCAATGCCAACAAGCGGTACAGGCGATTGTCGCCGAACATAAAAGTGCTTACGGTATCAACACCGGTTTTGGGCTGCTGGCCAGAACGCGTATCGACGATGACGAACTGGAGTTATTGCAACACAACTTGATTGTTTCGCACTCGGTCGGCACGGGCAAGCGTTTACCGGACGGCGTGGTACGTTTAGTCTTGCTGACCAAACTGGCCAGTCTTGCCCAGGGTGTGTCCGGTGTTCGCCGCGTGATTGTTGACGGTTTGCTGAATTTAATCAACCACAATATTATTCCGCATATCCCCGAAAAAGGCTCGGTTGGCGCATCGGGCGATCTGGCTCCGCTATCGCATATGACGCTGACCTTGCTGGGCGAGGGGGTTTGTTACGTCGATGGCCGACAATTGCCGGCCAGAGAGGCACTGAAAAACGCCGGCTTGTCACCGATCACTCTGGCAGCCAAAGAGGGCCTGGCGTTGATTAACGGCACACAAGTTGCTACGGCACTGGCCCTGCGCGCTTATTTTCACGCCTGTGATTTGCTGGCATCGGCGACTATTACCGGTTCGTTATCGATCGATGCGGCAAAGGGTTCATCGGCACCCTTTGACCCGCGCATCCATGCGGTACGCGGACACCACGGGCAAATCCAGATTGCGCAGACTCACCGTAACCTGATCGAGGGTAGTGAAATCATGGAGTCACATCGCCACGGTGATTGCGATAAAGTCCAGGACCCCTATTGTTTGCGTTGTCAGCCTCAGGTGATGGGCGCGTGCCTGGATCTGATCAACCAGGTCGGCAAAACCCTGTTGATCGAAGCCAACGCAGTGACCGATAACCCGCTGATTTTTGACGATGCAGAAATGCCGGTCGCCCTGTCAGGCGGGAACTTCCACGCCGAACCGGTCGCTTTTGCCGCCGACACCCTGGCACTGGCGATTGCCGAAATCGGCTCGATGTCCGAACGTCGGGTGGCCCTGCTTATCGATGCGAATTTATCGGGATTACCGCCATTTTTGGTCAGCAACCCCGGGGTCAATTCGGGTTTTATGGTCGCTCATGTCACCGCAGCTGCACTGGTTTCGGAAAACAAAGGCATTGCCCACCCGTCGAGCGTGGATAGTATTCCCACCTCTGCCAACCAGGAAGATCACGTCTCTATGGCCACCCACGGAGCGAGGCGGTTGTTCGATATGATACAAAACACGGCAACCGTTGTCGGTATCGAGTTATTGGCCGCAGCCCAGGGCATTGATTTTCATCAGGGCCTGTCAACCTCGCGACTTTTGTCCACCGCCCATCGGAAATTGCGCAGCCGGGTCGAATTTTATGCTAAAGACCGTCACCTTGCCCCCGACATCGAAGCCGCCAAACAACTGGTTTTATCCGGTGAACTGAATGACCATTGGACGGATCTGCGTGCCGAGTGGTTTTTGTAGTCCCGCTGGGCGGTAATAGAGATCAGAGCGGCAAAAAAACCAGAGTGGTAATAGAAAAATGAACGACACCCGATACCAGCCATTCAATCCAAGCCTCTATAGCGGCCGGGATGAGCCATTTGAAAGTGACAGGGCATGTTATTGGTATGAGCTGATGCACGCTTATACCGACCAAAAAATCGGGCTGGTCGGCTTTGCCTGTGATCAAGGTGTACGGCGTAACCAGGGCCGGGTCGGGGCAAAAAACGCCCCCGATATCATTCGCCAGGCTTTGGCCAAACTACCCTGTTCGGCGGCGTTACTGAATCGCTATGGTACCGATAGAACTGCGGCATTGGCGACGCTGATCGGTGATGCCGGTTCCATCGAGTGTGTGGATAACGATCAATGGCGGGCAAATGCACTGGAAGCGGCGCAACAAGCCTATGCCGATAAAATCACGACCGTACTCGATCAAGGTGGTCTGGCTATTGGTTTAGGCGGTGGCCATGCCATCGCTTACGCCAGTTTTTTGGGGCTTTGGCAAAGCCTGAGCGATGCCGACAAAGCCAGCCAGCGCATCGGGGTGATCAATTTTGACGCCCATCTGGATATTCGGCAATCGGATGTCGCCACCTCCGGCACACCCTTTCGGCAAATTGCCGAACATTTGCAGGCCAGCCACCGACCCTTTCATTACTTGTGCATCGGGGTCAGTGAATACAGTAACACGGCGGCACTGTTTGACCGTGCGGAAACGCTGGGCATTCAGATGATTACCGATAATGACTGCTACCGGCAGCCGTTTGAGCGGACTGCCCCAACACTCGATGCCTTTAGCCAGCAAGTGGATATCCTCTATCTGACCATCGATATGGATTGTTTTGCCGCCGGACTGGTACCGGGCGTCAGTGCCACTGCGGCGAAAGGCTTGACGCTGGATTTTGTCGAACGCTGTATCGACCGGTTAATGGCGAGCGGCAAAGTCAAAGTCGCCGATCTTGCCGAAATCAACCCCGAGTTTGATCGTGATGGTATCAGCGGTAAAGTCGCAGCAAGGCTGTTGGCTGACATTGGCAATCACCATCTTTTACAGGAAATTACAGTATGAATGGACAAACTGGCGACAACCCGTTCGCTGACCGGCAGAACACATTCCCTGACCAACTGGATAAACTGATCATCAATGCCAATATCGCGACCTTTAGCGAAGCGTTTGGGTATCGACCGGGCAGCGACAAGCACAATGAATACGGCAGTATCGAGCGCACGGCCATCGCTATTCACGATGGTAAAATTGTCTGGCTGGGCGCCAGTGACGAGGCTGCTGAGGCAATCCAATCGGGGCGGTATGCTGGTGCAGAAGTCCTCGATATTCAGCAACAATGGATCACGCCGGGTTTGATCGACTGCCATACTCATTTAGTCTATGGCGGCAACCGCAGCAATGAGTTCGAAGCCCGGTTGAAAGGGGCAACCTATACCGAAATTGCCCAGGCTGGCGGTGGAATTTTAGCTACGGTACAAGCCACTCGACATGCCGATGAGACCGAACTATACCGGCAAAGTGAAAAACGCCTGCAAGCCCTACTGGCAGAAGGTGTGACCAGTATCGAAATTAAATCGGGTTACGGGCTGGATTTGGCCAGCGAAGAAAAAATGCTGCGAGTTGCCCGAAAACTGGGCGAAGATTATGGCATCACGGTGAAAAAAACCTATCTGGCCGCTCACGCTCTGCCGCCCGAATACCAGGACAATGCGGATGCCTATATCGATAAGGTCTGTGAGTGGCTACCGATTTTACACGAAAAAGGGCTGGTCGATGCTGTCGATGGTTTTATCGAAGCCATTGCTTTCGATCTGGCACAAATTACCAGGGTTTTTGCTACCGCCAAAGCACTGGGCATCCCGGTCAAGCTGCATTCGGAACAGTTGACCAATATGGGCGGCAGTCGGCTGGTCAGCGAGTATCGAGGGCTATCCAGTGATCATCTGGAACAGTTGCAGGAAGAGGATATCGAGCAAATGGCAAAAAGTGATACGGTTGCCGTATTGCTGCCCGGCGCATTTTATATGTTACGAGATGACACCGTGCCGCCGATCGCTTTATTGCGCAAACACCGGGTGGCAATGGCGGTGGCCACCGACTGTAACCCCGGCACCTCACCGGTGACCTCGTTATTGTTGATGATGAATATGGCCTGTACCTTATTTGATCTAACGCCTGAAGAGGCACTCGCCGGCACCACCCGTAACGGTGCCAAAGCGTTGGGGATGATGAACAAAGGGCAAATCAGCGTCGGGATGGATGCCGATTTACTGGTTTGGGATATCGAGCGCCCGGCTGACCTGAGCTATCTGGTCGGCTTGAATCCGTTGACCAAAACCATAATAAATGGCCGGTAAATCAGTGTCGGTGAGGCTTCTGCCAATAGCAGGGCAAATTCAGAATAAATGACGGCAGAGCGACATGTTCTGCCGCTCCACCGAAACCCTTGTTTACCCTGTTCGGCAGGGTATGCTGGACACCAATGGCTACAGAACCATCGCTGCGATCCACCCGCCCGCGATCAGCGGAAGATTGAAATGTATGAAGGTGGGAACCACCGTATCCCAGATATGATCATGCTGGCCGTCGGCGTTGAGACCGGCTGTTGGTCCAAGGGTTGAATCCGACGCCGGAGAACCGGCATCGCCAAGGGCACCGGCAGTTCCGATCAGCGCTACCGTCGCCAGGGGTGAAAAGCCGAAGCTGAGACACAGTGGCACATAGATGACGGCGATGATTGGAACTGTTGAAAACGATGACCCGATACCCATCGTGATCAATAGCCCGACCACAAGCATCATAAAGGCGGCAAGCCCTTTGCTGTCGCCAATTAACGCGGACGAGGATTCGACCAGCGCCGGGACTTCACCGGTCTGGTTCATGACGGCCGAGAAACCTTGTGCGGTGACCATAATGAAGCCGATCAGCGCCATCATTCGCAAGCCCAGCACAAACACACCATCAACCTCGCTCCATTTGTAGGCGCCGGTAAAACTGAGTATCGCAAACCCGATCAGGCCGGATAGTATCATCGATCCGGAGTACAGCTGCACGCCCAGTACCACAAAGATGGCCACTACGCTAAGCACGATCTGGGATGGCTTGAGGTCGCGCTCGACCGGTTCTTTGTCACCCTGTGCGGCCACCGCTCGCAATTGATACTCACGGGGTTTGCGATAGCTGACGGCAACCGCCAGCAGCAATCCCAGGACCATAAACAGCGCAGGAATTGACATGGCCATGGGGATTGAAGCGGCATCGATCGAAAATCCGAGCTCTGCACCAGCGAGATTGATGTTTTCAGCCAGTACGTTTTGCTGATAGACGGCACCAAATCCTACCGGAAACAGCATATAGGCCAAAATCAAACCGCAAGTCAGCGCACAGGCAGCGGCGCGCCGATCCAGTTTCAACATATCCATCACGGCCATCAGCGGCGGCACCAGAATCGGGATAAAGGCGATATGCACGGGAACCAGTGTTTCAGCCAGACTCGCACAGATCAAAAATGCGCTGTACAGCACCATTTGGGCATAAAGAACACTGGATTCGCTGCCTTTGGCACCAATAACCGAGACGATTTTCTCTCCTAGCAAATGGGTGATGCCCGAGCGCGACAATGCCACCGCAAAGGCACCCAGCAGGCCATAGGACAGAGCGATCGTCGCACCATTGCCAAGTCCACCTTCGAACAGATTTACGATTTCGGCGATCGTCAAGCCGGCATTCAGCCCGCCGACGAGCGTCGCGATAATCAGCGCTAAAATGACTGGCACTCGCATCAGGCTGAGGCCCATCATGACGATGACGGCCAATACGATTGAGTTCATATTCGTTCTCCTTATTAGTCAGAATTTATTTTTTTTATTTTATTGGTCGCCCCTGGGAGGGCCTACGTTTTTCAGTGATTCTTCTCCTTATGGTGTATGTGACGTATTGACCGTCGTGCATTGCAAAACAGCAGCGAGCAGGAATGCTTCGACGGCCTGTGGTATCTGAAAAACCGTGTTCATCGTAGCAGGAGCTTGGGTTTTTGGGAAGCGCGGTGCATTGCACGAACAGACTGTCATTTGCTGCCAGCATCTTGTCGGGCAATGCTTGACCGGTATTCAGGTTTTTATCATCTTATCGATTTGCTTGATGGCGTCGCTGGTTTTGGCAGCGAGGTTGCGCACTTCGTCGGCGACGACGGAGAAGCCGCGGCCATGTTCGCCGGCACGGGCGGCTTCGATGGCGGCGTTGAGAGCCAGCAGATTGGTTTGTTCCGAGATTTCGTCAATGGTTTTGACGATGCCGGCAATCTGGTTGATGTTGTCTTGAATGCGAGCGTTGTGGACTTTTTCCAACTCGCGCAGTTTTTCGCTTTGCTTGGAGGCGTTGATATTGCTGATTACGCCAACGGTGCGGATGGCTTTGCCCTGGGCGTCGCGCTTGGTTTGGCAGCGGCCGCGAAACCAGGCGTAGTCACTTTGGCCTTTGATTTGAACGCGAAATTCCATATCAAAATCGACGTTTTGGTCAATGTGTTTGCTGAACTGGTCTTTGAAGGCGTCTTTGTCGTCGCTATGTAGTCGGTTTACAAGGGCGTCGAGCGAGTTTTCCAGCGTTTCGGTGGCCAGCTCACCCAGCATTGTCTTAAAGCGATCGGAGTACCAAAACTGGTTGTTTGCCGATTGCAGTTGGCCGTTATCGAACTTGATGTCCCAGATGCCATCGCTAATGATGTTGCTGGACAGTTCAAAGCGGTCACTGGTGTTCTCCAGGTCTTGTTTATTGATGATTTCTTCGTGGATATCGGTTAGCGAACCTGCGATCAACAAGGGCGTGCCGTCGGTATCGCGTTTGATCGAACCGTCGGCTTTGAACCAGCGATAACTGCCGTCTTTGCGTCGTAAACGATAGGTCGGTTGGTAGGCGGTTTGGTTGGTCTTGTCTTCGAGGGCTTGGCGGAACAGCGCAAATGTCGGGGCGCTGTCGTCCGGGTGCAGCCTCGAACCCCAGCTGTCCAGCACATCGGGGAAGTCTCGTTCGTTGTGATAGCCCAGCATTTGCCTGAATTTGTTGGACCAAATAAAGGGTGTGTCGCCGGTAATCCTGCCGGCCTTGGGGTACTCCATGTACCAAAGACCGTCCTGGGAGGTGGTCATCATCAACTCGTCCCGCTCGGCGCGCTGCTGTGCGGCTTTTTCAATGCGGTCTTTTTCGGCATCGAGCTGCTTGATCGTCGCGTTCAGGTCGCTGAGCTGGTGCTGGTGCTGGCGGATGATGGTTCGCAGTTGAGTCGCAAAGGGTTGCAACGCTTTGATGGGAATGTCGACACTGGCGTGCTGGTCATCGCTGTAAAGTAGGTGTTCTAAGCTGGCTAAGGTGTCTGCTAGTTGTTTTTTTGAAATGCCGAACATAGGGAGCCTCTTTGGGGTCGTTGGCCTTTTAGGTGGCTTGGGTATTGCCTTAAGTGTAGTTAAAGCTGGTCAGCATTGCTAAGTTGGCTGTTTTGTTAGTTTGTAACCCGTGTCGAATGCGAAGAAAAAGAAGCGTTATGAGCCTTATCAAGCGAAAGTCGCGTTATCAATGAGGTCCCCGGGCTCGATAGATGCCCAAGCCGGGGTCGATCTGGCAGGGCGCCATTGTGTCTCCGTGCCGAGTATCGGGGTTGTGATGCCGGTAAAGTGAAAAATCGGTGACCTTTGCGATTCGCACCGAGGATAACTTATCCCATTGTGGGTGCAAAGACCACCGGGGCGAGGTGATCGAATTTCCCCCTTTGCCAAAGGGGGATGAAATGCGGTATCCCGGGCCTGCCGAGACGACAATCCCTCTTCGCCACTCCATTGGTTGACAGAGGGAATAAGCAACCGACAGGTATTGAAATACCGTGTTAGAGTTGCCTGACTCGTTCACGCAGAACGTACTTTTGCATCTTGCCGGTCGAAGTTTTCGGCAACTCGCCGAACACCACAGTCTTGGGAACCTTGAACTTCGCTAACTGGGTGCGGCAAAAATCGATGATCTCTTCTTCAGTTACATGTTTTGCATCAGGTTTCACCGCCACGAACGCACAAGGCGTTTCACCCCATTTCTCATCCGGCCGTGCTACGACAGCGGCTTCCATCACTGCGGGATGGCGGAACAGCACGTCTTCGATTTCGATGGTGGAGATGTTTTCGCCGCCGGAGATGATGATATCCTTGGAGCGGTCTTTGATTTCAATATAACCGTCTTCGCCCCATACCGCCAGATCGCCACTGTGAAACCAGCCACCCCGAAATGCTTCTTCGCTGGCACTGGGGTTTTTCAGATATCCCTTCATTACGTTATTACCACGCATGAAAATTTCACCGATGGCCTTGCCATCCCTGGGTACAGGTTCCAGGGTGTGAGGGTTTGCGATCATCAGCTCTTCCAGCATCGGGTAACGTACCCCTTGTCTGGATTTGAGCCTCGCTCTTTCCTCCAGGCTCAAGGCGTCCCATTCATCATGCCAGGCGCAGACTACCGCTGGCCCATAAGTTTCGGTCAGACCATAAACATGAGTTACATCGAAATGCATCTGTTCCATGCCTTGGATCACGGCAGCTGGCGGTGCTGCGCCCGCTGTCATCACCTTGACTGAGTGATCGATGCCCGCCTTCATCTCATCGGGTGCATTCTTCAGTAGATTGAGCACGATTGGCGCACCGCAGAAATGGTTGACCTTTTCTTTCCGGATCAGATTCAATACGAGGTCTTCGCGAACCTGACGCAAGCAAACATTGGTTCCTACGATAGCCGCCATTGTCCACGGAAAGCACCAGCCATTGCAGTGGAACATCGGCAAAGTCCACAGATAGACCGGATGCAGGCCCATGTCCCAGGCTATGGTGTTGCTGACGGCATTCAGATAGGCGCCGCGATGATGGTAAACGACTCCTTTGGGATTACCGGTGGTGCCGGAAGTGTAGTTGAGAGTGATCGCCTGCCATTCGTTTTCGGGAGTTAGCCAGGCGAACTCTGGATCGCCCTCGGCCAGCAAGGTTTCGTAATCCAGCGTTCCCAGATTTTTACCGCCTTCATATTCCGGATCGTCGACATCGACTACCAGAGGTCGCTTGGTGGCTGGTAGCAAGTGCAACGCTTTTTCAATGGTTTTGGAGAACTCTCGGTCGGTCAGAAGAACTTTCGATTCGCCGTGATCGAGCATGAAGGCTATGGATTCGGCGTCCAGCCTGATATTTAGAGTATTCAATACCGCGCCGACCATCGGGACACCAAAATGTGCCTCGAACATTTCGGGGATATTGGGTAGCATTGTTGTAACGGTATCGCCCAATCCGATGCCACGTCGTTGCAATGCCGAAGCCAAACGCCGACAGCGGGCGTAAGTGTCGGCCCAGTTGCGCCGAACCGAACCATGCACAACGGCGATATGCCGGGGATAAATCGAAGCGGCACGCTCCATGAAAGTCAGCGGAGTGAGCGGCACATAGTTGGCAGGATTCGGTTCCAAACTTATTTCATAGATATTTTGGGAATTGTTGTTCATTAGAAGTACTCCAAGTGAAGCTTTATTATCTTTATAGTTAGCGCCGTGGGCACTTCGCGCTCGCGGCAATGGGGCGGTGGCTCGGTATCCCCTGCTTGCGTGGCGCGAAACACACCCCCCAACGAGAGAATCAACCTGATAGTATTTGGACAAAACGAAACAAAACCGCACCGTTTGTACAGGCTAAGAAATATTAAAGTGATTTTCAACCAAAAAGCGATTGATTGACCAGTAAAACACACTTTTTTTATTCAATTCAGATTTTTGTCGCCCAAATGGACAGTTTGCAGAGGCTGATTTGGTTAAATTTCACCTATTCCATGCTGGTTTGACCAAAACCGGCTCTGCCAGTCGATGTTCAACGGTTGAACTGTGAAAGCTCGTCGTTCAACCGGCGATAAGTGTGTGCGTTTACGCGGTTTTCGGTCTCACTCGTGACACGCCTTGGGGATTGTGTGCTGACCCATTTCAACTCATTTGATCACTGGTGCTGCCATTCAGGTTTCCGTTTATTGATAAACGCATCGATACCTTCTTTTGCGTCAGCCGTCATCATGTTTTCGACCATCACCCGGCTGCACGTCGCATAGGCCTCAGCCAGGGGTTGTTCTTGTTGCCGGTAGAAAGCTGTTTTGCCTATGGCAAGGGTATGACGTGATTTGCTGGCGATCAATGCAGCTATATCGAATACGTACTGGTCTAACGTATCATCGGGTAGGATCTGATTGACCAGGCCTATTTGTTCTGCCCGTGTCGCGTTGACAAGCTCGCCGGTCAGCAGCATTTCCATCGCATGTTTTTGGGATAGGGTTCTCGATAGGGCGACCATAGGGGTTGAACAAAACAAACCAATATTCACTCCTGGAGTACCAAACCGGGCGGATTCGGCCGCGTAAGCGAGATCACAGCTGGCCACCAGCTGACAGCCGGCTGCGGTGGCCACACCGTGGACTTGCGCGATAACCGGAATGCAAAGATTCTGTATACCTTGCATCAACCTGGAACAAGTATGGAAGGTGCGTTCATAAAATGTCTCTTCGTCTGATTCGATCATTTCCTTGAGGTCATGCCCGGCGCAAAAGCCTTTGCCTGCACCTTTGACAATCACGGCGCGAACCGACATATCTGTATTTATTGAATCGAGCTCGACGATCAAAGCTTCCATCAATTGCAGTGACAAGCTGTTATAAGAAGAGGCTCTCGATAGAATCAGTGTCGCCACGCCATTGGAGTCGACGCGCTGTAATAAATCGTTCATGGAAAACACGCTCAAACAAAGTGAGTAAACAACGGAAAACGGCACGGACATCGACGACTTTTTCCATCGGCTGATCACCAGTATACAAGAATTCGGCTACGCTTGAACTACAATTTTTTGCCCCCTAAATACTTACGCTGTATCTTCAATTTTTGATTTTAGGGATTACCACGGACTCTGCTGCCATCTTTTATTTGCGCATCGGGTTGAACAATGACTTCATCCCCGGCCGTGAGACCGTCAACAATTTGTACGTGACTGTCGCTTTTCAAGCCGGTTTGTACCTCAGTTAAACGGGCACGACCGTTATCGATGCGATAAACCGCCCAGCCGTCGTTACTGCGAAACAGGGCGCCAACGGGAATTTGCAACGCATCTTCGGCGGCCTCGCTGGTGATATCGAGGTCAACCCGATAGCCGTCACCCAGGGACTGCCACAGCGCGTAGGGACTGTCGATATTGAAAATAACCTGGGTGCGTTGTTCTTCAACGCCGAGGGCACTGGTTTTGGTAAAACCACCCGGCTCGATGCGGTGGACAGTGGCTGCCAGCGGTTCACCGCCCCAACGCAGCACTTCGGTAGGCATACCGGGGGCGAGGCGAACGGCATCGGCAGAGAGAATATCCGCCTCGATTTCCAGTTGCGCGGGGTCGCCGATATCCATCAGCCATTGTCCAGCATTGATCGGCTGGCTGCTTTGCAGCTCTCGGTGAATCAGGCGGCCGTCGATCGGCGAGGTAATGGTCAGGGCGCCTTGATGGCCGCTTTTGCCGGCATCGTCGAGTTGCGCCCGGGCGGCATCAAGGCGGGCCTGGGCGACGCCTTCTTCGGCCAGTGCCGCTGCGTATTCGGCGCGGCTGCTCTGTCGCTGAGCCTTGGCGCGGTCATATTGATCGCGGCTGACGATATTGTTTTTGACCAATGCTTGCAGTCTTTCTAGTTCTTGTCGGGCCAGTTTTTCAGCGGTTTTAGCGGCCGCAGTGCGTTGTCGCGCCGCTGTAAGACCAGCTTTGGCTGCGGCAATCTCCGCCTGTGCCTTGGTGTGGCTGCGGGGGTCGAGCAGAGCGGCGGTAACGGGTTCGATTTCGGCAAGGACTTGTCCTTGTCGAACAGGGTCGCCGACTTCCAGACCAATACGGCGCAGCGTTCCGGCAACCGGTGCAGTGATCCGAAAGCGCTGTTTCAGGCGGGTTTTGCCCTCGACGGTCAGGATCTTGGCAATGGGCGCGCGCGTGGCTTTGGCGCTGGCAACTGGCTGTTCGGGTTCTTGCCGGGTGTAATAGACCAGCGCCGCCAGAGCGACCAGGCTAAGCAGTATAAAAGTCAGTTTTTTCATAAGGTTATTCCCGGGTTTTTAATACTTCGATTAAGTCGAGGCTGTGGATGCGCGGGTAGACGACCAGAGCCGAGAAAAAGGCGCTGATAATGGTAATCAATGCGGTATAGGGATAAGCCGATGGGTAAATAATCAGTGGAAAACGATAAAGGTCGTTTTGAAAACTGTGGACAAGAAGAGCGGATAAAGCATAGCCAAAGAGCAATCCCAGTGGTATGGAAAGCAGCACCAGAATGGCCAGTTCGCCAAACAGGATGTAGGCAATTTCGCTTTTACTTAAACCGAGTACGCGCAGACTGGCAAGCTCGCGGCTATGTTCGCTTAAATTCATACGCACGGTATTGTAGAGAATACCGAAGTTGACAATCATCGCCATAACAAGCACGATTTTAGTGAAGATGGCCAAGTTTTCGTCGAGTATTTTATACAGGGCGGCAAGACCGGTGCGGCGTTCTTCTGCGCCCAGAATTTGCGGACGTTCGTCCAGTGCATGCAGGATGGCGTTTTCTTTACCCGAGGTAACGGTAAGGCGGACGTTATTGATCAAGTCACTGTCGCCGAGCAAGCGATTGAGCGCTGCCAGATTCATATAGGCGGCTAGCCCGGTATAACTGGGTATACGCTGTACTACCGGCAAATGCAGGGTTTGCTGGCGTCCTTCCAGTACATCGACCCAAACCCACCCGCCCACTTGCACATCGAGAATATCGGCGAGCCTATCGTCAAGGACGAGGCCGTTATCCGGCAGGCAAACCGATTGCAATTCGGTATTGATCAGGTGGCGCTGGTGTGAGCCTTGGGGAATACCTTCCAGGCTGACCAGTTTGTGCTGGTTGTGGTGGTGAATGCGCACCGCCAATCGGCGAATGCCTTCGGCTTGCTCGACGCCATCGATAGCACGTAATTCATCGAGGACACGGGCTGGGCGGGCTTCAATAAGGGTAGCGGCGATATCGTGGCGGTTGGCAAGGCGAAATTCCACTGCTGCCATATATTCAATAGCGGCTCTTTGAAATTGAGTCATCATCACGATGGCGGAGGCAAAGGCAATGGCCACGATCGTTGCCAGTGCCTTGCCCGGGCGGCGTTCCAGCTGACGCCAGATCATCCGGGTTGACGGAGATAAAAACCGTGTCAGACCGATGATTTCCAAAAAAGTTTTGTGAAAACGTTGCGGTGCCGGTGGGCGCATCGCTTCGGCTATCGGTTCGCTGGCTGCGGCATAGACGGCGTGCGCAGTCCCGGCCAAAGCGGCCAGTAAACTGACGGCTGCACCGATCCCCGCTACCTGCCAGTCGAACATAAAGTGTAAGTAAGGAAAGTGAAAACTTTTTTGGTAAAGTGCCGCCAATCCCTGCCCCAGCCAGGTGCCTAGGACGATGCCGAGCACGACCCCGAACAAAGTAATGAGCGTGACAATCAGGGCATAGTGCAGGGCCACTTGGTGAGTCGAATAACCGAAGGCTTTGATAATGGCAACCTGGTCGCGCTGCATACCAATTAAACGTTTAAAGACGATATTCAGCAGAAACGCTGCCACGCCAAGAAAAATGGCCGGGAAAAATGTCGCCATGACGGTCAGCTCTTTGAATTCATTTTTTAGAACGGCGTGCGAAACCTGATCTTCTCGACCCAGTGCACCGGTTGAACCGTAACGGGCAAGTAAACGATCCAGTGCGGCAATCACTTCGCCTTCATTGGCCTGTGGTGTGAGGCGTAATACCGCCTGGTTAAAGGCGCCAGCCATATCCAGGGCCGCAGCCAGGGCATCGTGTTGTAACCAGACAATGGCATAGCGTTTGAAATCGGGGAACAAGGTGCCTGGTTTGACCTGGTAAAGATATTCTGCCGAAACGACAATTCCGCTAACGGTAAACCATTGTGCCCGTCCCTGTACGATCGCGCGGATGCGCTCCCCAGGTAACAAACTGTGGGCATTGGCAAAAGCCTCACTCAACAGGATTTCATCGTTGCTTTCAGGTAGGTGTCCGCTGTGCAAAAACAGCTTGTTTTGTTGCTTGGGTAAGGATTGTGCCAAGGCTGTCACCGGTTCGTCGAAATTGCGTACCGTCAATTTTGCGCCGGTTGTCAGCCGCCCTTCCACTTCTGTCACCCCGGGAATATCGGCAATCCGCTTAATCACCGCTGATGGCGCCCGCTTGACTGTGACCCATACCTCGGAAAAACGCTGCTCGGTATAAAGCTGGTTTTGGGTTTTTTGCAAGGAAAGCAGGGTTGCCTGCGACATTACCAGTACGGCGACACCCATAGCGATGACCAACGCAATTGCCAGCGCCTGTCCGCGCATTTGCCATAAATCCCGTACGGCTTTGCGACTCAGTGTTTTCATGGTAAAGCTTCGCCTTTTGTCAGGCAGCGGCATCGCTTTGCTTTGTCGCCTGGTAGGGTGTTTACTATATTATCACCAACTTAACGCTTCGGCAGCAATGCGGGTTTCATTGTTGATTTCGCGGGTAATCTGCCCGTCCTGCATCCACAGCACCCGTTCGGCCATGCGGGCAATGTCGGCATTATGGGTGATAATCACTGTTGTGGTACCTAGTTGTGTGTTCACCTGGGTCAGTGCCTGCAACACCTTTATTCCGGTTCTGGAATCCAGGGCGCCGGTCGGTTCGTCACACAACAATACGGCCGGACGTTTGGCGATCGCACGGGCAATTGCCACCCGCTGCTGTTCGCCGCCGGATAACTGAGCGGGGAAGTGATCCAGACGATTTTCCAGTTCGACCAGGGTTAGCGCTTCTTCCGGTGGCAGAGGATTGGTCGCGATATCGGTCACCACTGCGACATTCTCACGTGCGGTCAGGCTGGGAATCAGGTTGTAAAACTGGAAGACGAAACCCACGTGCTCGCGGCGAAAACGTGTCAGCACGGCATCACCGGCATGGCTGATATCCTCGCCGTTGTATAGCACTTCGCCCGCCGTCGGTACATCCAGACCGCCGAGGATATTGAGCAGGGTAGATTTGCCACTACCCGAAGAACCCAATAGCACGACGAATTCACCCCGATACAGGGCTAGATCGACACCGCGCAGGGCATGCACCTCAACATCGCCCATATGGTAGATTTTACTTAAATCCTTGGCTTTGAAGATACAAGAGCGGGGCTGAGAAGTGGTATGCATGGGGTACTCCGCAAGCTAGCGTATTCAACTATTCAGGGTTATCTGTTTTTTCAACCCTGCTCTCGTTTATGGTAGCCCGAATGCCCGCCCTAAAGCCAATTGCGTCTTACAACCTGTCGCATTTCTGCTTTATATATCGGGCAGCGATATGGTTGCTCGACAAGTACTCGATGAGGTCGGCGCCGCCCAAGGCAAAGTTGATTTTTGCCGGTGGATTGCCGGGTGTCGCGGTGAAGGTGTTGATACCAACCACTACGCCGCAGTGGTTGACCAGCGGGCCACCGCTGTTACCACCGTGGATTTCTGCCGTGTGCGAGAGTGTCGGTACATTGTGTTTTGACTGGCTGATGGAACTGATGATGCCGTCTGTCATGATAAACGGCGGCAGATCGCGTCGCTTGAAATTGACCAGCCCGGCTATCACTTCCCGATAGACGCCGGGATAGCCGGCCGAGATAACCGCCATCAATTGACTCACGTCAGACCCAATGGCGAGAGTGCCGGGCGCGGTAAAACCGGTAACCCGAAGAATGGCATAGTCGCGGCCGCCGAAACTGCGTTGGTAGTCGATATCGACTATACTCGCCTTGGCTGATTGTCCAGCCTGTTCACTGTAAATCCGTAGTGTGCTCGGATCGATATTGTCGATAACGTGGGCGTTAGTCACGATTTCGTTGCTGGATACGAAAAAACCGGTACCGGTATTGAATTGTTTGCGCTTGGCTGTGCCACCGGACTCTGCGACAACCAGCACCACTGCCTTGACAATCAAGTCATGAAGTTGTCCGGTGGTGAGGGGGGTGCCGGTATCGGAAGCGGAGTCTGGGCTGGCAGCTGGGCTGTTTTTGTCGTTGCCGGGGGGGGGCGGGCAGACCAGTTGATCGAGTGTCTGCCGGGTTTGCTCGATGGCGGAACTCAATGCCTGGTTGCGCCGCTGTTGCATGGCCAAAATAGCGTTAAGGTCTGCTTGGTCATAGGTGATGCTGGGGTAGATCGGTGCGTTCTCCGGTTTGATTTGCCAGACGGTAAGGACAATGAACAACGTCAACAGCAAGACGCCGATGGGCCAGGCTGGTCGCCTGACGTACCAGGGCAAGGAAGCTCGGTTGGTATCAGCCACTTTCATCGATCGCCCCTCCTTCGCTCGAATATCGCATAGACCGGTTGGGCGCCTTTTTGCAGAAGCGTACATTCCGCTTTACCTTCTCCGCCCAACTTGCATTCGACTTGATGGCTGCGGTAGCTGGACAGTTTGGCCAGGCAGGCGGCGCGGGTCGCACTGATACGCAAAACACAGAGATCGCCGGATTTTTCAAATTTTGCCGATGCCCGGCCCTGGCATTGGCTGCCGTCTGCTTCGGTGATACCGATCTTTCCCAGGCCTTGAACATTGAAATCGTAATTGACCCGCACCGGTTTACCTGATTGGGCGTTGCTTAATTCGTTGGAGCGAGACTGCCAACGGCCGACCAGCTTGGCGATATCGCAACTTTCCACCACTTGTTCAATTTCGGGTTGGGTGGGGCTTTCCTCCTTAGGTGTCGATTCGAACCCGGGTTTTTCCTCTGTGTCGGTTTCAGGCTTCGCTACCACGCAGTCGCATTTTTTATCGGCCAATACGCTCTGCAGATTGGCCAGCTCGCGTTGTAATGTATCGCCTGTTGTCGTGGCCTGGCGTATCTTGTCCAGAACAGCCTGGTTCGGCGTTGCAGTGGAGGGCAGCAGACCAGATTGTTGATTGAACTGAGTGAATATCAGCACTACAATAAAAAACAGCCCGGCTATCAGCGTGCTGCCCCAGAGAACCTTGCCTGCATATCGAAGTAAATCAAAGGGTTGTCGGTGACCGGTGGTAATAGATTGGTTTTCGGATGGGGCCGGTTTGTCGGCATTGGCTGCTGGGCTGGAGAGAATCTCGTAGTTTTGCCGGGCGGTTTCGGCGATGGGCGGTGTTTTGTCCTGATCCGGTTGGCTTTCGATCTCGATTCCAGTTCCAGCTTCGGCTTCGGTCAATACTGGCTCTGGTTCTACCGGTTTGGGCGGCTGACTGATCTGAATATATTTGTCGAGCAGTTCGGGATAGTCTTTGGCGTTTTGTACAAACCCCCAGAATACCACTGTTGGCTGGTTACCAATCAAGTACCGATAGCGGCGCTCAGGTTCGCCGGCGGCGGCCAGCAGTGCCTTGCCAATGGTAAGCCTGGCCGGGTCGTTCGCTGCCTGTATATAGCGTGTCGCCAATGCCGTCAGTTGCTGGCGAATGGTTTCGACTTGGCCGATGTATTCAATCTGTTCACGCTGCGACAGTTCATCGAATGCGGCGATAGGACCGTCCAGGTTGCTATACCAGTCGATTTTGTCCTGGTGTCTGTCAAACACCGGCTCAGCCAGATAGTTGGCAAAAGCGTCCCCCAGATCCCGTTGTACTTGCAGCCGCAATGGCTGAAAAAGTAAATAGGCGGGCTTGTCCGTGCCCACCGCAGATGCGCCAATTTCTGTGGTTGTGATCAGTGCAGCCAAGTGGGCGATCTCCATATATTGGCGTGGTCAGTGTGTGTCCGGTCAGCGTACCGAAAAAACGGTTAGTCCAGACCGTGCTCGATTCGGCAAATATTTCGTTTCATCATATCTTTGATATGCGCGCACTTGTCGCCACCACCACTGGATGACGAATCAAAGAGAGTGGTGGTGCCTTGGTTTTGGTCGGTCGACCGCCAGGTACACTTATCCTTCGGCCAGTCGCCGACATCGGCATACAGGTCGACTTCCCGCCATTTACGATGGCCGGTTTGCTTGAGCCGATCGATGTTGTTGCGTAATGCCTCACCGACTTTGGCAAATTGTGCACAGCGCTTGATGTAGTAGGAGTTGACGGGTTTCGAGAAGTCGAAAGCGACCAACAGCGCTTTTACTGCCGCAGTGGTGACGGTTTCGTCCAGCCAGAGGTAGTCTTCAGGGCCAATTGAGCTTTTTACATACGGTAGTTTGCGGGTAAAACTGTCGGGGTCAATATCGAGGAAGTGCACTCGCTCGAATTGTGTCGGGTAGTGCGCCTTCAATTGACCTAAACGGGTGAAGAAGGTTACCGGTTTTCCGGCTACGAAAATCATTGCGTCAAGCTCGCCCTCCAACACGGCTTGCGCGGCGTCACCTTTCGATAGGTATTCGATGATCGGGTGTATATTGGCATAGTCGAACAGGGTGACCGCAGTTAACCAGGAGCCGCCGCCTTCATTGCCTACCGCGACTCGCTTGCCGTCCAGATCAGCCAGTGACTGAATACTCTTTTTCGCAAAGATATGCACTTCTTCTTTGTAAAGCGGTGCCATCAGGCGCAATCGGTCAGCCAGCTTTTTATTGTCGGCATCCCCCGAAAAGCGAAGATAGCTGAGAATGTCGGACTGCACGATTCCAAAACCAGCGTTTTCCTTGCTTGCCATTCTCAGAATATTCTTTAACGAACCCTTGGAGTCTTTGACCTCGACATCGACTCCGGCATTTTTGACAACGTTTGCAATATCTCTGCCTATCTTAATGTAAGTGCCGGATTTGGATCCGGTGACCATCCCGATGGTTTCCTTGTCGCTATCACCGGCGTCGACTCCGGTCGCGATAACGAACAGGGTCAGCATAAACAGCACGACGCGGCACTGCCGGGTGAAGGTGTATACGCGATATAGTGTTTGCATGTCTCCGCCTCTTTTTATTCTCTCTATCTATTTGAATACTAGCCGCAAATGCGCGGTTTGGCCGTGTCTCATGGCAGACGCGACCTAGTCCCGGGCCATAATGGTCACAGTAGCGCTGGCGGATTGACCATGCGCATCTTCAATCCGGTAGCGGAACGCGTCATCGCCGTTCGAGTCACTGAGCCAGGTATACATTACTTGCTTGTTTTGCTCGATATTGACCAGACCGCGGGACGGCTTCTGGGTAATGGCGACAATTTCAATTTGCTCGCCAGCGTCATTTTCCAACACCATCAGTCGCGTGGGTTGTCCGGGTTTGACGCGATAACGGTCGTTTTCCGCTGATGGCGCACTCGGTTGGACGGGGGCAGGCTCGGCAACCGGCGGCGCAGGTTTTGTTATCTTCGGTTGAACTGGTTCTGGCTGGGGTGGCTGTACAGGAGTGGCCTGTTGCATCTCGGGCTGCGCGGTAGCCGTTGCCTGTTTGTCATCGCTCACTAGTAGGTAGAGTATCACCGTCAGCAGAATCAGTATGATCAGCGCGGGAATCAGCCAAATAAAAATACGTGAATGGCTTCCTTTGCTCGTGCTGGCCGTTTGATCTTCATCGTTCTTTTGACTGGCATTGTTCCTGTTCGCAGCCGAATTTATGCCACTATCCAAGGGCGACTGGTTTTCAGTCGTTTCTTTGTTCGACCGAACCGGGCTGGCATCTTCAGATGGCTTGTCTGCTTCCCTGTCGGCTGTGTCGCCAGTCGATTCAGGTTCAGGAGCAGCAGATTCAGCTACCGTCTCTTGCTGAAATTCGGTTACCGCCGAGTCAGCGCCATCTTCAGGAACGGCATCCTTGGTATCACCGGAACTGTCGACCGCAATGTTTTCGCTTGTAAACTGGTCATCGATTGCAAAATTTGCCGGCTGGTAGTCATCCGGATCGAAACTGGTTTCCGGGGTGTAACCCGTTGTCTGGTAATTGTTTTCGTTGACCGGGTCGCTTTCTTCGTGGTTGTCGGTTTCCTGGCGATCCTCGTCGTCACTGAAGGACTCGGTGATGAAACCATAGGTGACTTCGCCATAGTCGGTCGATCCGTTGTTGCCGTCACCGTTGATAAAGGGCTGGGGTGAGTCCGGTTCACGCACTTCCGGCCAGTGAAAAACCGCTGTGTGGGTTTGGCCGGCATATTTCACCTGCAACTCATAGGAGCGCGACTCCATTTCAAGTGCGAGTTCCGGAGACATCGCAAATTTGAACTGGTCGCCGGTTTGGTTGTTGGCAAGCTTGACGCCAAACCAGCATTCGCTTGCCTGCCAGCCTGCCGTGCCCAAAAATTCGTTTTGGCTACCCGGTTTTATAAAGGCCACTTTTAAGGTCGGGTTACTATTTGACAGTGAGCCGCTATCGATCCCGGCTAGGCCATCAATAGTCACGATGGCATTGCCTGGTTCCTGGTTAAAATCTTCTGTCACTGAAACGACTTTCACAGCGTTTACCCTTTTGGTTGCTTTTGCTCTGTTATGCCTGAATTTCTGCCAGCAGCTGCCTCAGTGCCTCATTGGCATGGGGGTCGAAGAAACTGTCTCCACCTGTCTGTCCTGTTGGATCACAGATTGCGTTAAGGTTGACAAATTCCAGGTAAGCTTTCAACCAGTCTCGGGTATATTGTCGTTCATAATGTTGCGGGGTCTCTTCCAGTTGCGGTAAACCTTTGGCTTTGACTCTACCCGAAAACACCGGCCTACCTGCCACCTGGGGCCGTTCGGCTGGAGCCTTGGCCTTGAAACCGAGAAAATTGACGAACTGACTGATCAGTTGCCCGGCTTGCCGGGTTGGCAATTTAACGGCATCGTGTATGGTCAGGCGTTTGCTTTCGGTTTTGCTCACTATCCGGGCAATTCTGGCCTGTAGTTGCACGCGCGCACTGCCACTGCCCAATTCCTTGACAATATCCTGAACCGTGGCACTGGTCATCCGGTAATAGGTTAAAGCCGCCGTATCTTGCGCCAACTCGTTCAAGCGGGAAATCCAGGTGCTCAATACTTCTGCGGCAAAGGTCCGGGCGAATGGGGAGGCGGTATAGCGAAAGGCTGTGTCGGTGCCGTTTTGCCCGGATAAGTCAGTTTCCAGAATACCATCCAGTAGGGCCAGGTTGCCAATGGCATCGCTGTCTGTCTGGTCTATGTCCGCGTTGTCAAGCGGCCCTTCACGGTAGAGTCGATAGTAGATGCGGCTGATTTCCTCTTCCGGCATATGCAGCTCGCTGAGGAAGAGGCCAAAGCGTTGCGCCTCGATGCATTTGAGCATGTTTTGCAGGGTTTCACGCGCGGTCGCCTGCCGTTTTCTAACCATTTCAGCCTGGTCGTCACCAACATAATAATGGCCCATCTGGGTATGCATCTCGGTATATAAACGCTGAATCTGGTTGCCCAGTTGTCTGGCTTTCAGTTGCGGGTCGCAAATAGCACCCAATTGGTTGGCCAGATAGGCGACACCGCCACTATTGGGCGTCAACGCCTCGTCAAATGCGCGTTCCGGGTCGTTGAAATGCCGGGTAACATGAGGATTGTTGAGGAAGCCATCGCGCAGTTTGTCGATGCGTGCTCTTTCCCGCGGGGAGGCTACAATACCGATTTCCTTGCCATCATCGTCATAGCTGAAAATATGCTTGGCCATATAGTTCGGATTGCGAATCCAGAATACATTGTTGAACGGGGTATTGGGTGTCCAGTGTTCCACCCAGTCATGCTGTTTGCCGAGAAATTCCCAAACTGAGGCGTGTAAACGGGTTTCCCACTGATTGCGATAGTCTTCGTCCTTTTCGCCCATACCTTGCTTTTCTTCGAATTCCTTGTCGAACATGGTGAGGGCGAGAAACAGCGTGACCGGTTTGTTGGCACGCTCTTCCGGGCTGTCGCCGTGAGTGTCGGCGATCCACTCGAAAACGGCTTCCGGCAGCGAATTGACGTCCTGATTACTGGCGGCGACACAGAGTATCATGCTGCTGAGTTCACGATCTTCCCGGTATCGGCGGTAGAGAAAGTCCACCTTGCCGCGCAGAAAAAATCGGGGCAGGCCATTTTTCTTGACCAGGAAGGTTTCGACATCCTCGATTTCTTCCCGGGCCCGATAGCCGGGGAAATCGAGCAGATCGGTATAATCGAAGTAGTCGTAGGGTCGATCTTGCATTTGAATGACCAGTTCCGCGATCAACGCAGCAAAGTCACAGCGTCTGATAGTGACCAGCTGACCCTGTGCCGAACGGACATGGATCGATTCCGACTCTGCGGCACCCAGTTGACCTATGGTGGCAACATCGATGACACTGACTTCCCTGGGCAGCAGTGCCCCTGTCATTGGGCTGTCGGCCGACGATTCCAGACCGCAATAGGCGACGGGGCTGTGCTCGAGCTGATCGAGTGCCTGGCTGAGGCGAATATAGAGTTGGGTAAACGCATCGTGTTCACCCCAGAACAGGGATAGCAATTCGGCTCGGGCCGGTAACGGCAGATTGGGCAGCAGACCGATCAATGAACGCCACACCGTATCATCGATGCATTCCAGTCGGCTGATGCCGCGAAAGTAGCGAGACAGGTAGTTGCGCAGGTCATACACATCCCTGGCCTGTAACGGGTTGGTCGAACCAGTCTCGGCCTGCGCCGCTTCTTTGGCAGCGGCGGCCGCTTCGATGAAACTGGCGAGCGCTTCGTCTGTCAAGGGCGGGATCGCACCGGCCTGCACGTCGGAGAAGTATGAATTGGCAATAATCTTTATGATATCCAGCTCACTCAAAAGGCGCACGATAACGGGCGCATCCGGGTATGGAATGGCTGACTTCGTGGTCGTGAAGCGAGTTACGATACCGGTGGATTCTTTACCTCCGCCCGGATTGATTGCCTTGATAAAATCAACCCGGCGGGCACCGAAGCAGGCAACCAGCGGGTCGGTTTCTTTTCTGGCGAGCGCGGAGATAAGGTAGGATTTGCCTGCCTGGCTGGGGCCGAATACGGCTACCCCCATCGGGCGACCGGCAGCCCGCTGCATTTGCTCGAACTGGCGGGCATAGCGATTGAATTGATTCTGTATGGCACTGGCATCCTGGCCGACAATGCCTGGATACTTGGTGCTCCAGTCGATAAATTGCGCTGCGACGTGTTCGCCGGTCGCACATTGTCGGGTCAGTTGGCTGTTTTCGTTTGTCACCCTGATTTACCCTTTTTACTGTCCTTGCGTTGCTGGTGAAAGTCGTGATTTCGCGTTGTTTCATGTTGCCCGATGCCGCTATCGCAAATGCATCGGCACCTTGAACACGCCGGTGTCTTGCCAGTGGCCGTTTCGATCCGGCAGGGTTTGCAGACTGAATCGTACCTCACTGACCGGACGCGAATTGCCTTCGGCGTCTTCGATATCCTGTACCTCAAACACCCTGAAGGTGCGATCTTCTTCCCGAGGAATCAGACCAATGGTGATGGTTAGCGGAAGTGCCAAATGGCGTGCCCGGTCGGGGTCGTTGAATTCGATCCGAAACAAGTGTGTCGCTGGCCAGCGTTCGACGCCGAGTTGTCTGAAACCGATAAACATCGGGCCGCTGAAGCTAAATTGACTGGATAAATTGGCCGATTTGGCCGACAACGCGGTATCCAGGTCGACCTGGCTGAAGTAAAGGTGGCTGTTTTTTATATGGCCGGTGTCTTCCATCATGCCGATGTAGTTGATGGTCGACTGCATATGAAGGTTGCGGCTGAGCAGAGTGAATCGCTCTAAATGCCCTTCCGACAGTGCACAGACCATTGCACCGACCGCCGCTGTGGTTTTGGGGTCTGCCAAAAAACCCTGATTGTTTCTAAATGGGTACCAGGCACCAATTTTATAGCGATTCATCGGAATGATTTTATCGACAGTCACCGGCAGCTTGGCCAACACGGTATTGCGAACGGCTGGCATCAGGCTGGGGCGACCGGATATCAGCAGGTAGTCACAGTCACTCAGATACACCAGCTCGCACATATCGGCCAGTACCGGCCCAATGGTTTGGCTGACCGTTTTGTCGACCGCTTCCATATTGGCTTCGATGGTCAAATCCAGCAACTCAAAGGTCGAGCCACCGTGTTCCCGCACCGCATCCTGAACAAACTCCAGGACTTCTTGCCGGGGTAGCCGGTTGCCGGTAAGCAGTTCACGACAACTGATGGTGCTGACCTGATTGCCCCGCTTGGGCTCGTAGTTTTCATAGAGTTCGATGATTTTCAGTGCCAAAGGCATTGCAATTTGCAGGGTAAACTGGCGTTGCAATGTGGAGCGGCGTACATCGTCATTGGCGCGTGTCGCACCCAGCAGTGATGCCAGCAAGTCGGCACTCTGACTGACCCCCTGGGCCTGAATCAATTTGTTCAGTGCCGGTATGACATGCTCTTCGATCATCGCTCGCAGAATGTCGTCGCCGGCGATGTTGAAGCCCTCCCGTAACTCGTGTCCGGGCCTCAGGGCCGAACCGTCGAGCATCCGGTAATTGTTGATAATCAGGTCAGTGGTGCCACCCCCAATATCCAGACTGGCGATCCGAATGCATCTGTCGTCGGGGTCGCTCGAGTCGGCGTTCGGATTGGGCTGGGGGCGTCTGTTGGCTGTGTAGAAAAGATCGATATCGCCCCGATAGTTGGCTTTGATTTCATTGTACAAAAATACGGTCTGGGTGCCGGTGGCTTCATCCCATTGCAGAATCAGCTCCGGCAGGTGGTCGGCGTCGATTTTAAAGGCGTCTGCCACCACTTTGAGGGAAAGCCGTGCCCATTTGTCAAACAGCCTGCGCTCGGGAATGGTCATCGCTGTCGGCATGGTCAGGATAATGCGGTTCAGTCGTCGCGGCACATCGGTATAGGGGCGTTTCTTGCGCTGGCTAAAACTGTTGATTTGGCAGAGTGCCTGGGTGAACACCTCGGCCAGATAGAACATCATCATCGAGCTGCGACTGTAACGCGCACGGGTGGCACAAACCGAGTTCGGGTCATCCTTGTTCCATGGTTCGCCTGAATTGGTCAGAAACCGGAAAAAGCTGCCTTTGATGGCCGGTTCGTGGTGGCTCTTCTCGCGTTTGCCAAAATTGTTGAATTGCCACTCATGGATCTGCTCCCGGTTGTCCCAGAGGTAGCGTTTCGGGCTGGACAGGCCAGTGATACCTTCTGCGTCCGATGAGAAATAGCTCAGGTGCGAGGCTTCCCAGCCGACCCGGGCCGGCGTCGGCCAGGTAAATGCGTCGGCACGACTGCGTCGGGTCAGCCTGTTGTTGCCGAAGCTTTCCTGGTGGAACTCGATACGGGATGGAAAAGGGTCGCGGTAGATTTGTTCGGCCTGGCTCAGGTTGCGTACTTCCAGGGAATAACAACTATTGAAGTCAACCGCATCGAAGCCGGAGGCTTCGACTAAAATGCCGCAGGTTCGCGAGTTGCCTATATCGACCGCCAGGTCAACCTTGATCACTTCATCCAGGCCGGATTGGCTGATATTGTCGATAAACCGGATAGACGGCAATAGGTCGGCTTCGCCAATCAGCCGAAGCATTGCCGAATATTGGGCCCAGATGCCCAATACACTGGTGTTCGCTTTTCTGGATCGGTATTGCCGTTCACTGTAAGAGTCAAACAGGAATTGGTCATAGGCGTTTTCGACAATGCTTCTGCTCCAGTCTGAGTCGAACATCCAGGCAATTTCGTGTTGCCGGTACGCCAACGCGAATTCCGAGTTGACCGGAATATCTTCCGGGCAAGGTGCCGCGTAAGGTCGCCGCGGGTAGCGGGTCAGCAGGCCAGTATCGACTGCCAGAACCAGATGGTGGGTGTCACCATTGGCGTCCGGTTCGTCGAGTGCGACCAAACGCGCGCGCACCCAGTTTAATGGGCCTTGCTCAAAGGTGTTGACGCCGGCGGCGGAAGTTTCTTTTATCTTGAGTACCGGCAAGGGTAACCAGGCCTTGTCGAATGTCGCGAAGATTTTATTTTTGCTGGTGCGTATCAGTTGTTCATTCTGGTCGAATATCTGCTCGCCATCCGAGTCGACATAACTGATGCCATCCGGGTTTTGCCGAAGTTCGACTAAGCGGGTGTCGGCTCCTTGCTGTTTGGCGCGGAACAGCGGCGGTTGTCCCAGCGTATCGACATTGATAGCGAAATCGAGAAACTGGATGCCGGAATTGGCAATGAGTGAAACCACTCTGACTTGGTGATCTGAGCGATTGATTGGATCGGGTAGCACCTGATATCTCCTGTGTATTTCGTTATCTGGGCGCCAACGCTGTGCCGTTGCGCTGTCTGTGTGGTTGTGCTGGGTCCTTGGCAATGCAGACCAATTCAGAGCTATGCAGGGAGTATAGCGGTATTTGCCGGCTTCTTTCTATTATGTAAGTCGCAAACCGGATAATTGCCCGCTCTATGTCCAATCCTATGAATTCTATGTTAAGCTGACAATTGATGGTGAAGTTGATGTGAGGTTTGGGTTAATGGCTGGATGTCCGCTGCGGTGTTTGCTGGTATGCGTTCTAGGCGCGGCACTGGCCGCCTGCAGTGACTCGGGGCGAATGAGCGGGTTGGACGATACACCTCTTCGCTATCGCAATCCTGCCAAACTGGACCTACCCCCTGCCCGTTTTCAAACTATAGAGGCTGACAGTGAGGTTTCCCTGAACGAACCCGTCGTAATGGCAGTGATCAATGATTTAAAGACGATCGCGGCAATTTCCTGGGTTCAGTTGGCCGGCCCGGATGTGAAACTACCCGGCCAGGCTACCAAACTTGTATCCTTCGTTCCGGTGGCAGTGGGTAATTACCTGTTTCGGGCAGACATCGAGTTTGACGATGGTGAGACGGCGGAACACGAATTCGCTTTTTCTGTCATACCTGCTACCAAGTTGGTCAATATACAATTGGATCGCTCGGTATTGATGGGCCAGGAAGTGTCCTTGAGGGCGCATCTGGATGATTCGCTTGAAGCCGAAAGTGTTTCATGGGAGAGTTTGAATACGCCCGAAGTCGGATTCCAGCAGGATCCCGGGGACTCGCGATTAATGCATTTCACCGCTCCCAATATCAGTGATGACTCCGTCATTTTGTTCAAGGTGTCGGTAGCGACATCCGAGGGCGAGGTGGCCAGTGACGTTGCGACTATCGTTGTCGAGAAAGCAGATAGGCTGGCTCGTGATTATCGGCAGATTTTCAACCACAGACTTGCCCGAACCCACCCTTTTATCGCCGATGGCCCGTTCCGGGACGACTTGGTTTATTGTGTTTACTCGAATCAGATATTCAGTGACACGACCTGCTCTTTTCTCAAATTGCCGTTACTTGGGATGCACACGGAATTACCCAGTATTGCCGATATCATGGATCGCGTCGTGGTTTCACATGACTGGATGGGCAAGCGGTTTCAAGAGTTTCTGCAGCTTACCGCAGATAAGACCGATTTCGCCAAGTTGTTTCGATCGGTCACCGCGATTGTGATTTCTGAAGATATCGGTTCTTCTTTTTTTCATGCCGCAACCGGTGCGCTTTATCTGCGGCCCCGTATTCTGGCTTTAACACCAGCGGAAAGGGCTACCCTGCTCGAGTCTGCAATGCCCTCTGGCAGTAATGACTTATCGTTTTTTACTCGTTGGCGTTATACGCTTGACGGCTCTGCGGTGCTGAGCGGAGCGATTCCCTACTCCTCCACGGAAACCTATCAGATTGAAGACTTGCAATACGAAATTGCGCGAACCCTTTATCACGAATTGGCGCATGCCGCAGACTATTTTCCGGCCGCTTTGCTGGCCGAAGTGCCTGAATGGGAGCGCCCCTGGGATTACGCCCGAGGTCGAGAACAGGCAGAAGAACTAGCTTCGGATCTTCTGGCCAGCCGATTCCCTTTGCTGACCGATGAGCTGATGAATCTGGCAAAACTGGTTTATCCCGGTTTTGGGGAAGGCTATAGAGTCAATCCCGATGACTTCGATGCCGACGCCGTTGCAGCCTTGTTTGCCGCCGATACTGCCGTTGATTTGTACGCGTTTACCAGTATGCGGGAAGATTTCGCTATGCTTTACGAGGAGGCGATGATGCAGTTGCGTTATGGTGTTATCCGGGAGACGGGTGTGTTTAGCAAGGCGGCGCCTGATCGCGTTGTTTGGGGACAGTCCGGGCGAGTCGGCCTCGACAGCATCAAACCCCGTGCCCGCTTTGTGATGAATGCGATAAGAAATGATCTGGATGCAGAAATCATTATCGGCTTTTTGGCTGATACGACGACTATGACGGCGGGTGAGAGTTGGTCTGTGTTGTCTTCTGATTTTGTCGCTGCCATTGTTCCGGAATAAGGCTGCCTCTGAATAAGACTGTCGGCTGCAGCTGATGTTTTGCGTTGGTTTTTTTCGATTGGCGATGGAATCCGGCAGTTGCCAAAAAAAAGGGCGGCAGAATACTTTGCCGCCCAAGTAGTTGAAGGGACGAAAATGAATTTCTTGGGATTGCCTGTCGGGAACAGGTGTCCTGGAAAAACAGCGAAGGTACTGCACAATCCTTCGCTTCACAGGGTACTACTCAAATCCACGATTCAATGATAAGCGAGAATCGGCAGCGGCTCTACAGACAAAAGGTAAGGCTTTGCTGGAAGAATGTAACCGTTGTTTTGCTTTATGTCGCTTGCGTAATGATTTGTTGCTGGCCAGTCTTTAATTGCCGCGTTTACTGGCAATGGTGTGGCTTTTCTGTTGACTCGGTTGTGCCGGTTTGCCTTATTTCGTAACAGAGTGAATGGCTTTGCGATTTCCGGTAGACAGAGCAGATAGATTTAATGGGTAAATACTGTCACGGTGATATGATCCTGGCAGCCAATTCATGCTAAAGTGCAGGTTGACAGGGCATAGTGCTTGGGGAGTATTGAATGAACGCTGATTTTTCGATTTGTTTGGCTATTGGCAAGGCCTTTCCTAATCTGGCGGATGCAGAAATTGAGTCGGTGATCGCTCATCGTTTATCGGAAAAGCCCGACCCGGATTATCCGACTCGGTTGCTGATTCGTTTTTCAATAGGCAATACAGACTCCGGTGTCGCGCTTTGTCAGGATTTGATTGAACATCAGGCCCGAGATGATGTGTGTTCAAAAGCCTTTTCTCGTCATGGTTCGATCTGAAAAATAAGGAAAAACCGTGGCCTTTCCGGTGATCCCTGGATATAGAATTGAACGCGTCTTGGGTGCAGGCGGTAGGGTCACCGTTTACCTGGCTGTGCAGGAGTCGTTCGGTCGTCACGTCGCTCTGAAGGTCTTGACAGACAAGTCTTTCGCTCCGCGATTTTTGCGTGCGGCGAAACTGGTCGCATCGTTGTCCCATCGAAACATTGTCCCTGTTTACGACGTTGGCAAGATAAATGATTCTTATTATATTGCGATGGAGTATTTGACCGGCGGGAATCTGAAAACCCGACTAAGAGACGGCTTGTCGATCTATGCTGCGCTGCAGATTCTGAAACAGGTAGCGGCCGGACTCGACTATGCAGGCAGGAAAAAACTGGTTCACCGGGATATCAAACCGGCGAATATTCTGTTCCGGGAAGACGGCAGTCCGGTTATTTCAAACTTTGGTATCGTGCGGCATAAGGATTCAAAAACCAATATAACCCTATCAGGCGCGGTAGTGGGGACACCTCACTATATGAGTCCGGAACAAGCCGAGGGCGCGCCCGTTGATCATCGGTCCGACCTGTATAGTCTCGGAGTGATTCTATATCAAGCATTGACCGGCGAGGTGCCGTTTACCGCGGATTCGCCGGTTATGATAGGTATCAAGCATATCGCCGAAGATCCCCCGCCATTGCCCGAGTATCTGGCCGACGCACAATCCATGGTATCGAAAGCCCTGGAAAAAAATCCGGATGCCCGGTTTCAGAATGGCGTCGAGTTTATCCATGGTCTGATGTATATCGAGCGGGAGCTGCGGGAATCCTGTGGCAATACCTTGCTTATGGCAAAGGCGCCGCGCTTCGCGTCCCGCACTTCCGGTATGACGGCCAGGCAAAGATCACCCGATCCTGCTGGTCGGCGGCCCAGTGCGCCGGCCCGGGCGAACGTTTTTGATCAGCCTGCGACCGGCTACTGGATGCTTGGTCTGACGCTGGTATTGGCGGTCGGCGCCGCTGGCTGGTGGCTTTTTTGGTCTGGTGATTCGTGGCGCGGAATGTATGACGGCGACGATGACCAGACGGCCCCTTTCGCTCCGGTCATCGATGCTGCCTCGGCTGGACTGACGCAGCAGGCGAAAACTGCAATAGAACAGAATAAGCAGCCCAGAAAAAATGACGCGCTGGTGGAACTACAAGTTGAACCGGCGACAGGTATTTCGGAGCCGGTCAGTGCCGCGCCGGATGTGATAGATCAACGAGGCTCGGCCAGGAAACAGGATGCATCGGAGGCCAGGCGAGAGCACGAAACAGTGCTTGGCCGACAGCGCAAGCCGACGCAAGTCAGCGGTGACGAGTTGGCCCGGTATAGTGCGCCGAACCCGCACCAGCGACAGCAGGTTATACAACAAAAAGCCCGGTTGCAGAATCAGCTCAGGGAGCCGGTGCGGCGTGGTGTCGAATTGGAGATGCAAGTCAAGACGCTGGTTAACGAAGTCAGTAAACTGGAAGGCCAGGCGAGAACGCCGGCTGCCAATGTATTGCTGAGGGAAAAGTGTCTGGCATTGTTGAAGTTGCAGCCTGATATGGCACTAGCGGTCGCGGCATTGAATCAGACGAGTGATTATGAAGCGGAACGGGCGCGTTCGGCGCTACTGAAAAATGATTTTCGCCAAGCGTCGAAACATATAGAGGTGATTAAGTCAGTGACACCCGATCACCGGATGCTTGCCACCTTGGAATCTGCCCTGCGCACGAAACAACAGGTCGCATCAGAGGTGAATGCACTTCTGGATTCCGTGCAAAGTATCATTGACAGTCCCTATAAAAAGCCGGGCTTTTTGGGTAACAATGACTGGGAGCGGGCCAGGCTGGTGGACTCCTATACAAAATTGACCAGGGCCAGAAAACTGGACGAGTTCAACCAGGATGTTCTGGATGTGTTTGCCCGGCTGGAGAAAAAGTACATTGCGATTATTGACTTGTGTCTGGATGCGGATGATATCGGTGAGGCGTCGCTTTTTCTGGCAGACAGGAATAGTCAGGACTGGCCGGTATCGAGTGATGAGTGGCTGAGGGTAAAGCTTCGCCTGGCAGAACAAAAATCGCGACTCAGGCCAGTGCCTCGCGCATTCGGTAGTTTTTGACGGTGAAACCGGATTGTGTCTCCGATCCGGGATAGATTAAGGTTTAAGCGAATAGATTATCCCGTTATAATTCGCCCATCTAAATCTTGAATGTGGTAAAACAAAAGATGCACTCATCCTCCATTGTCTGACTTCCAAGGTGAAGCGAGGTATTGGCGTGATGGTAAACCCTGTAAAGCTGAAACGTGAAACTTGAGGTGAAATGTGAAACAAATTCTTAAGATGATTGCGCTGGTAACGGTATTTATGACACCTGTCGCCTTGGCAAATATGGATGTCGAAGCGATAAAGGAAAGAATCAAGCCGGTTGGGGAAGTTTGTGTTGAAGGGGATGCCTGTGCCGATGCCGCCACAGTGGTTGAGGCAGCGGTTACTGGTGGTGGCGCGCGTACCGGTGAACAAATCTATACTGCAAAATGTTCGGCGTGTCATGGGGTTGGCGTAGCCGGCGCGCCGGTGTTTGGTAAAGCGGATCAGTGGGCTTCCAGAATCGACAAGGGTATGGATGTACTAATTGCCAATGCGATCAGTGGCATCAATGCAATGCCGCCACGAGGTACATGCGGCGACTGCTCCGACGACGAAATCAAAGGTGTGGTCGAGTATATGGCGAATTCAAGTAAGTAGCTTGTTGATTGTTTGCTCCGGCGCAGGCTCGCTTCCGGTCAGCCGCGCCGAATTGCCCTGGGCCCGCCCGTCTCCAGTCCGGTGATTCACTCAGTGCCATTTTTACCGGTACCATTCTCAATTGGCGTGTTCGTGTCTTGCTGATTTGCTCAGGCATCCTCGTTTTCTTTAAGCTCTTTGATCAAATGTCTGATCATCACCAGCATAATCAATATAAACAGGCTTAACCCGAGCCAAAACAGCAAACCGGGAGTGCTAAATTGAGCGGTTGGCTGTTGCGGTAAATCGGGTGTGTGGCTGGTCTTTTCGCCCAGTTGAACCTGATCGCTTTGCCGCTCCGGTGCAGGAAAAAACGGATGGTTTCTCCAGTTCGGCCAATCGCGCTCGTTGCGAAGGTCGGGGTGGATGCCATAGGCCAGTGTGAACGGGCCTGCACCCTGGCGGATAAACGTCAGGATGTCAGGAATCCAATTGAACTCCACTTTGGGCGTCGACGCGAGGTAGTCGGCACTCTCGGCGGTGAACAAGAGCCGCCAGCGCCTGTTTCGGGACGGAGGCAGCCTGATCAGTGTCTGCTCCTGGTATGATCCATCGTTGTAGTCAAATTGCGCTAGTGTCGATTGGGTGGCCAACAGCCATTTCTGGTCGCTCAGTTTCTGAACCAAGACCTCGCCAAGGCTATTGCCCAGGTTGCTGCGGATACGTAACTGTTGTAACAGGAAGTCACCGCCTGTGCTGAACTCATAACCGCTTTCTTGTGCCAGTGGTGTCAGTGCAGCGCTTTGCCAGGGCGATTCAGGGGTGACTTTTTCGTTATGCCTGAAGTGGCCGGTTATGGCTTTTAGTGGCGGTATTGTTTGGTCGCTGGCAAAGCGAATTCGCAGGTAGGGCCCGGTGGGCGGATCGATATCGACCTGGTGAATTGTTATTGCATGGGCACCTTGGCGCAGGTTGACCAATCGGCCATTACCGATATTTCGCCAATGCTTGAAGTCGCTGGAATCACTGACTGCGACATCGAAGCTATGGTTATTCTGGTGACCCGCCGGCCACTGAAAATCGAGTTTGGTCAGTTCATTCGAGTGGGCAATTCCAGACAAGTCTATATAGTAAGCGTTAAGCGTACCGGGTTGTTGCAATGCGGTGGGCGGGAAACGGTCATAGGAAGGGCTGAGTTTCAGATTGATCGAGATCGATGCATTGTTTCGATAAACTGCCAACTGTTCTTTGGTTGGTTTAATCATGGTTTTCTGGTAGTCGTTGAAAAAACCCAGTGCAATGATTTCAGTGGTTGTGGCTATGGTCGATTTTGCTTGTGTGAGTTGCCAGGGTACGAGCTTTCCCTGCTCGTTGAAAACGCCGATATAATTCAGTTCATCCGGTGACAAAGCCTGATAGACCTGGGCGGGGAGTGTCAGCCGGTATGCCGGCGCGTTGCCTTTAACGAGCAGTGCTTGTCTTTGGTAAAAGTCGGTCAATCGAGGCAGTGGCTTTCTGTGGTTTGCATCGTTGTCTGCCAATACATTTGCCAGTTGCGTCAGTAACAGCAAGCCGATGAATATTCTGAAAGAAAGCGTCATGGGTTGGCCTCGGTGTGGTCAATTTGATCGGTGTTTTCGTTGTTCTCTGACTGTCCCCGCGTTTCCCTGGGCGGCACCGGCGCGAAATAGCCGACTACCAAGAGCAGACCACCAACGGTGATAAACGCGATAATTCGGGCCATGGTGCCCGTTGCCGACATTTCTACGACGAACAATTTCACTACCACCACCGCCATGACGATTGCGCCGGAAATCCACACGAGTCTCCAGTTTTGCCGGTGGGCAATAACCATCATAATCAGACCAATGGAGCCCCATAGAATACTGAGCCCGCTTTCCACCACAAATGACTGAAACATCGGTTCGAAACGGAACGGAATAGCGAGAATATAATGGAAGCCCCTCAATAGCGAAGCATTGGCCCAGAGAAAACCGAGTAGCGCTGGAACAATTACATTGAGGCGTGGTTGCGCTTTGAAGAATGGCCTGTGATAACGATTTAACCAGAGCGTCAGCACGACCAGAGCGAGCAGGTTTGCCATGTCTATCGGGTTGAGTAGTGGAATATACGGAATCGGGTTGCCGGCAAGCGTGGCCAGGCTGCCGGGGTCGCGCAGATTACTGAGCAGTATCCATCCGGCCAGCAATAGCAGCATGATGCCAGGTAACAGAACTGTGAGTTGGTAACTGAAACGCTGGAATGGCCAACGCAGATTTCGACATCGGCGCAATGCTATCAGCACGAATGAAAAAGCCAGGCCCCAAACAGCGATGACCCAATGGCTGATGCCGTCGAGTCGGTTTGGCCGGAACAGCTTGCCAAATTGCCAGGTTAACGCAATGGTCAGAACCAGAATGGATGCTAGGTGAAAATAGCCCAGTGGATACTGGCATTTGTCCTGCGAATTTGGCATTTTTATCTGTTCGAGGTCTTTCAAAGAACCAAACAGAACAAGCGCGGCCAATGGAAAAATCAGCCAGCCATGGTAAGCGCTCAGGTGCCAGTCGTTTTTGGCGAACACCAGCAATGTGGCCGCCAGAACAGGTAATAACAGTAGAACCGGCTGGGTCAATGGTGACCATGTCAATTGGCGATGGGCAATGACAAGCGATATTGTACACACCGTCGTATAGACCAGAAAATAACTGCTTTTATAGCCTGAAGGCAGAAAGTGGTGCGTTTCGATAAAGCCCGCACCAAGCAGGCAAACCGTTCCTGTCCAGAGCAGCAGCCACTGGCAGATGTCTGCTATTGAATGGCTGGCTGAAAACTGGTGCTGCCTCGCATACACGGCCATCCAGAGCGACAATCCGGAAATAATCAGGGCAGAGGCGAAACTCAGGTTAAACCAGATAGTGGCTGGCGGATAAGACTGATCATGCGCAACCAGCGAAAACACACCACTAGCGGCACTGAACATACCCAGAGCGAACAATGACAGCGTTCGTATACGTTGATACGACAGCCAGCAAAGTACAGAGGTTAACGCGATAAAACAGTGCCAGCCAAACCATGCCTGGGTGCCGGTGAAATGATCATTTATTTCGCTCAGGCCGCCGGTAAACCAGCAGAGGTAGCCAAATAAAAGCATGATCAGCGCGGCGTATTTTTCCGGTTTGATCAGACGATCCCGAAACTGGTGGTAGCGTTTTGCGCTATAGAACGAGGCCAACGCAAGCAACAGTGAGCCGAGATAGTCGGCATTGAGCATAAATAGTGCGCTGTCGTTGACAGCGGGTGCGTCGATATAAAAAAAAGCGGAAACCAGCACCAAGGCTGAGCCACTCACTCTGGGTAGTAGGCGAGATTGCCGCAAGCCAACCCAGATCAATGCGGCGCCCTCGATGGCCCAGATCGAAGCGGTGATCCGGCCATCAAATCCGAGTGGAATAGCCAGGGTCAAGAAAGCGATCGCCAATGCAATATAGGACTCGAAGAGCAGATCCAGCTTGTCTTTTCGCCTGACCAAAAAGGCTAACGCGACATAAATAGTGCCAAGGGCAGCGCTGGACAAGGGCAGTATATGTGGAATTGCGGTATAGCCATCGACAAGTTGCGACTGTAAACCCATAAAGGCCACAGGCGTGCCGAATATCAGTGTGCCATCCACCAGGCCTTTTAGTTCAGGGGGTTGCTTGATGGCATACAGCAGCGGAATGAGTATGTATAACAGTAAGAAACTGACCAAAAAGGGTTCGGTGCTGATAAAGTACCCGGCATGATAACTTTGCGTCCCCCAGGCAGTGCCAATACCAAAGGTAAACATAAAACCGAGCCAGTTCAGCAGACGCCAGCTTCGGTAAAAAGCGATAAACGCGATGCCCAGGTTGAGGATCAGGTAATAGGAAAACAAGCTGATAGGCGAACCCGCTTCGGTAGAAACCAGAACCGGCGCAAGAAAGCCGCCAGTGATACCGGCGGCAGCCAGCCACATTGCATTTTGTAAGATGGCGAGTATGGCGGTCAGTATCACCAGGCCGAGCATAAGCGTAAACGCCGGGGTGGCGTCCAACAACTGATGAATCTGGAAAGCGCCGAACACGACGAGATAAAGTACGCCAATCGCCCCGCCCTGGAGAACGAGGCCATATTGACGGTTTTTTTCTCTTAGCTGCCAGCCAAACAGCAACATCGCGATAGCGCCGGCCATAATACCCAAATAGCGAAACTCGACCGGGATAACGGTTCGTTCGGCGACATACCTCAACAAAAATGCCACACCGAAAAACAGAATAAGCACACCGACCCGAACCATCAGGTTACCACCTGTAATATAGTGCTGTATTTTTGGGCGAATTTTATCCCAGGCTTGACTGAAGACGTGCTTCAGGCGGTCAGGTGCCGCTGGTCTGGCTGGTTTCGCTATATCGACTATCGGTTCTGGTCGGGCGGTTGCCGTTGCTTCTGTTTGCAGCCAAGGGTCTGTTAAATCGGGTTGACTGGCTGGAGCGTCGGCTGGGAGCGGGCCATCGCTTGGCTTTTTTTTCGGGGCACAGACCGGGGCAGTGGTGGCGCTGGCTGGCTTGGCTGTGGTATTTTTCTGCAAAGAGAGCAACGCGACTTCGTTCGATAGTGTCTCGAGTCGTTGTTCCTGTTGTGTTATTTGTGCTTTCAGCTGAGTTATTCGTATCGACATCCAGCCTAGAAAAGCACCGATCAATACACCCGGCAGCAGCGGAAAAAAGAGATAGCCAAGACCGCAGCCGACAATGATAGCGAGCATATAGTGGCGCATAGTACGACCTAATAGTTCTTCAGCAGTGAGTCCTTGTGTGATACAGCTACACCGGCATTATGCTTGTGACGCCTGGCAAGGTAAAGCGCGCAGTTTAGACAGCGTATTCGAAATCCGCCGAATAGGGATCGATCCCCTGGATCGTTTTTTCAGCTGGTCACACTCAGGCGATAAAGTGTCTGGCCGGTCTCGCCATATTTTTTTTCAAACAAAGTGAGCGGTTCGTTGTCAGGCAGTATTTCGACGATCGCCGTTTTGCCGGTCAGTTGTTGCCAGGCGATGGCGAACTCGTCCAGATAGAGTCGCCAGTTACTTCTCAGTTCGGTTACCGGGGCCAGCCTGGGCATGACCGGGAAAACAGGATGCCCATGCCATCGGCGTTTGAGCTGAACAGATTTGGGCCAGGGGTTGGGGTAAAGCAGGACGTGTTTTTCAAACAATAGGTTTTCTTCGACACAGAGTCGCCAGAGGTCTTCGCAATTGCCCTGGAGAAAGATCAGGTTGTCGGGCAGCGTTGAATTTCTGGTGCTTTTGGCGAGCCGGTGAGCCGATTGGTCAATGCCTATCACCCGGTGATCCGGATATTGCCTGGCCAGCTTGATTGTGCTCATACCGGTGCCACAGCAGGAGTCCAGAATCCGAGGTTGCTCAGCGGCACGGCAGAGCCACTTTTTCAAGTTGCTGAACGCAGCGAGGTTATGGGGCTGATAAGGCTTTCGGTAGGTCGAGTCGCTATGGCGTAAAACCGTTTTGAACAGATTGTCATGAATGCCTTTTTGATTGCTTGTCACGGCTTTCGGTTGGTAGTTGTGTCGTTTAACCATCGCCTTGGTTTATTCTCCAGATTCAGAATACGTTGGACTTGGAAGTATAGCCAGGTTTACAGGCTAACTGGCTCGTCATTGTTGAATAATTTACCGAAATCGCGATAATGCTTGGCCGAAATCACAGAATCTGATCCGGTTTGTCGCTTATGTGGACACTCTTTACCGGTTGGATCGACAGGAAAGACCAAGCACGTCAATAAGCTGATAACAGTGAAATGAGTCCTGGTCTTGGGTAATACGCCCTGATTTTGGCTGGTCAGTAGCTTTTGGTAGGTTTTTCTTCTATTATCCCGCCACCTGAGAATATGCTGGTTTATTGCCTTTATTATTTCGGTCGTTCTCATGCCACCTGGCAGGGTGGCCGCTGTATTGAAAAAATCATTCATTTATGCCGTTGCGGGAGTGGCGGCTGAGAAAGGCGTCAATGCCGAATACGCTTCGTTAGTGGCCGTTTTGGCCAGTACCAACTGGAGGAAGAAAGGGGTATGTTAGGACAAAAAAGTGGCAAGTGGCCAGGCATGTTTTTCGCCATGGCCGCAGGGTTGTTGGTGATTCCGGAAGTGGCGTTCGCCATGAATCCGGGCGGGGGAAGTCTAGATCTGACCGGCCATTCTCTGGGCATGTTGTGCCTGTTTATTTTCGCGCTGGCCTACGCGCTGGTCATTGCGGAGGAATTTACTCACCTGCCCAAGTCCAAGCCGGTACTGATTGCGGCCGGTCTTATCTGGGTTATTATCGGGGGCATTTATGCCTATCATGATATTCCGGAAGCCGCCGAACATGCGATGCGCCACAATATTCTGGAGTTTTCGGAGCTGTTTTTATTTCTGCTGGTGGCAATGACCTATATTAACGCGCTCGAGGAGCGGCTGGCTTTTGAAGCACTCAGATCCTGGCTGGTTCGTTCAGGATTCAGTTTTAGAAAACTGTTCTGGGTGACAGGTGGGCTGGCTTTCTTTATCTCTCCTGTCGCAGACAACCTGACTACCGCCTTGTTGATGTGTGCTGTCGTGCTTTCGGTCGGTCGTGGCAATACCAATTTTATTGCACTGAGCTGCATCAACATCGTTGTCGCGGCCAATGCCGGAGGCGCCTTTAGCCCATTCGGCGATATCACGACACTGATGGTCTGGCAGAAGGGAATGATTCATTTTGAAATATTCTTCCATCTGTTTTTACCCGCGTTGATAAACTGGCTGGTACCGGCATTTATTATGCAGTTTGCGATGAAAAATGACTATCCCGATGCATCCACAGAGCAAATCGTGATGAAACGGGGTGCCAAACGGATAATGGTACTGTTTTTGTTGACCATTATTACCGCTGTCAGTTTTCACAACTTCCTCGACCTGCCTCCGATGGCGGGTATGATGATGGGACTCGGCTATCTTGGTCTGTTGGGCTACTACCTGCAGAGAACATTTGATCCGGATCGTGCCCGTGAAAGAAGGAAGCTCAATCTGCAAGGCGCAATTGGTGATGTTGTGCCATTCGATATTTTCCGAAATATTGCCCGTGCCGAGTGGGACACCCTGCTGTTTTTCTATGGTGTCATTTTGTGTGTTGGTGGTTTAGGGTTTATGGGTTATCTGTCGGTGGTTTCAGAGGTGATGTATTCGGATCTGGGTGCGACCACTGCCAATGTAATGGTGGGACTGATGTCCGCGGTGGTGGACAATATTCCAATTATGTTCGCGGTGCTTACCATGGAGCCTGATATGTCCCAGGGTCAGTGGTTATTGGTTACCTTGACCGCCGGAGTCGGTGGTAGCCTGCTGTCTGTGGGGTCGGCAGCCGGGGTTGCGTTGATGGGGCAGGCACGTGGCAGCTATACCTTTTTCAGTCATTTCAAGTGGACGCCAGTGATCGCCTTGGGTTATGTGGCAAGTATCGCGGCACATATGTGGATAAACAGTGGTCGATTCTGAGGTGAGCCTCAACCGGCTTCGAGCCTGCTCCAGGTCAGTTGGCAAGCAGCCCCGTGTTGTTCCATCTCGACCTGCGCAGTCTTCGGGACTGCGCAGTAATGCGGGTATCAGATATGGCTGGAAACCTACTCGAATAGCGGTTTGACCGGCAGTAGTGGCTCGAACTCCGGTTCTGTCTTTTGAGCTTTTGCGGCAAAACACTTCATCATGTCTTGGGGTCGGAACATGCCTGCCTGCCAGGTGGCCATATATTTCAGGCTGTTTGCGACGCTGTGATCCCGGCTGTAGTTAAGCATTTCCTTGCAGCCTGCGACGGCCATGGGTGATTGTTTTGCCATCATCTCGGCGATTGCCATCACGCCTGTTCTCAAGTCTTCTTCAGTATCGAAAACGGCATTGACCAGCCCGGCCCGTTTCGCTTCGTCAGCCATGAATTTACGTCCGGTGTAGGCCAGCTCTCTGGCAAGCCCCTGAGGAATGAGCTTGGGTAGCCGCTGCAGCGTACCCAAATCGGCGGTCATGCCCAACTGGGTTTCTTTGATGGTGAAAAAGGCATCTTTTGTGCAATATCGACTGTCACTGGCACAGATCATATCCAGTGCACCGCCGATACAGCCTCCCTGTATCGCCGTCAGAACCGGAATTCGTACATTTTCCAGCACATTGAAACAGTCCTGAAGTTGCAGCACTGCTCGGCGCAGGTTTTCGGCTGTTCTGGCGGGATCGCCTTGCATTGGAATGCTGTCGGGTGAGGTAAAAACAGACAAATCCATGCCGGCGCAAAAATGCTTGCCGGTTGAAGAGAGTACGATAACGCGTGTCTCTGAACTAGTGCCCAGATCAGCGATGGCACGCGGGAATTCTTTCCAGAAGTCAATGTTCATGGTGTTCAGCTCCTTGGGTCGGTTTAGCTGAACTTGTGCAATTTGATCGGTGATTTCGACTTTAAGGGTTTTATAGTGCATAAGCGGGTACCTGCCTGTGTTGCTTTTGACTTTGCGCGTCAGCTTAGGCGAGGCGGTACAGGCCAGTCAAGGCCCGGGTAAGTAGATTGGCGGCATTGTGAGAGCCGACGGCAGCAGGTGGCGTGCCGAACAAAAAAACGAGCAATCCGATCAGGTATTGCTCGTTTTGACTCCGCCGGGTGGCTGGAAAGGCTTATAGCTTCTTGCCTGCTTCCAGGTCGTAGCCAACGATGCCCTGGTTACCGGCGATATTTTTCTTGTCAGCCGCAGTGTAAATCATTTTGATCTGACCGAAGCTCAAGGACAAGCTTTCAGATGGCGGACCTGCGTCACCGGCAGACATGCTGTAAGAGCTGATCAAGGTGTTCTCGAGTTCATATTTCGCGTATTCCTCGACTTTATCGGCGCCAGTTTTGACTATATGGATTACTGCCTGCTTACCTTCGGAGCCAACCAGTGCCTCCTGGAATAGGCCTGAAGATGCGCCGTCCATCATTTTTGAAATGGTCACCTCGCTGATGCTTGGGCGGGTTGCTTCCCGGTTGGACATATGGCCGGCTTCCATGGAAATACCGCGACCAACGCCAAACTGGATAGAGTCCAGTCGGATCATGTCTTTATAGCCTTCTGCTGTTACGTTACCTTTGACAGCGAGTCCGTCCCAATCCAAATAAATTGCCATGTCTGTATTCCTCTTTTTTCTGTTTAGTTGATGTCGTTTTTGAAATAGTGATTTGTTTGCGTCATTATGACTTGCCTTCTGGTTAAAGCGTATTCGACAGCTTAAACCCCTCATTTTTTGCCTAATTTTCGGCGAAGTATGCTATTGAATCAATCAGCATTCAACAGAAGAATTTTTTTGTGCTTCTTTATCTTGTGCAAAACAGAGCTTATTCGTCGTCCTGGCTTTCTCCAAACGCAATATACGTTTAGTATGGGCGGTGCAGTGAGGGTGTTTCAGCCTTGATCGCGCTTCTTACAGGGAACTCCTGTAACCAGTGAGTTCGGCACGCACACGACACCTCAGCCCAAAACGGTAGTTTATAGTGTAACCCTTTACGGGCTTGAATAGAATCTGAGGTAACAGGATATGGCTCTCAAACAACGCAATCAATTTCTGACACTGGCTACCCCGCTAGGCGACAACGTGCTTGTTGCCCAAAGCATGGAAGGGCGGGAGTCAGTATCGGAGCCGTTTCATTTTGTCGTCAGCGCATTGTCGGAGTCGGATTTCATCGATGAAAATGGCATCGTGGGTAAATCCGTTACCATCGGTCTGGAAAACATCCATGGTGAAACCCGCTATTTTAACGGATTGGTCGCTCGTTTTGTCGTTGGCCACAAAGTGGAGCACAAGTACCGAGAGTACATGGTAGAAATAGTGCCCTGGTTAAGCATGCTTAAACATCGGGCAGACTGTCGTATCTTTCAGGAAATGACGCCGGTAGATATTATCGAGAGCGTGTTTTGTGAACTGGGATTCTCTGATTATCAATTCAAACTCCAGAATACCTACGAAACGCGTACTTATTGTGTTCAATATAGGGAAACCGATTTTAACTTTGTTTGTCGCCTGATGGAGGAAGAAGGTATTTTTTACTTCTTCAAGCATGAAAACGGCAGCCACACTCTGGTTCTTTGCGATTATGCGAAAGGCTATGAGAAAGTACCGAAGGGCAGTATCGATGTAACGGCTGGCACGCATAGTGATTTCAGTATTAGTACCTGGAAACGCAACTTCAGTTTTTGCAGTGGTAAAGTGGCGCTCACCGATTACAATTTTACCACCCCGCGTACATCGCTGATGACAAACCAGCAAACCATTTTGTCAATCCCGAACACCAGTCCTTTTGAGGTGTATGACTATCCTGGTGAATATGGTGTGAAGGGTATCGGAGACTTTTATGCTCGCAATAAAATGGAGGCAATCGAAGCAGACTTCACTGAAATTGAAGCCTCCAGTGACTACCATCCGATGACCGCCGGGTATGTGTTCAAAGTGGGAAGTAACCAGAATGAAGCGGATGCCAGAAAGAGCTTTGTTGTCAAAACCATTGTGCATCACGCCAGCGAGGGAAGTTATCGTTCGGATGGTGAGGTTTTTAAATATGGTAATTCGTTTATCTGTTTGCCCGATGATATTGTCCTCAGGCCGCATCAGATTTCACCCAAGCCCTTTATCAGGGGAACTCAGACCGCGGTAGTGGTGGGGCCTTCGGGCGAAGAAATTTTTACCGACGAATACGGACGAGTAAAAGTCCAGTTTTTTTGGGACCGCCTGGGACGGGGAGATGACAATAGCTCTTGCTGGATTCGTGTTGCCCAGTTTTGGGCCGGTAAAAAGTGGGGAGCGCAGTTTTTACCTCGTATTGGTCATGAAGTCTTGGTTTCCTTCCTCGAAGGGGATCCTGATCGACCCCTGATTATCGGTAGCGTTTACAATGCCGATATGATGCCTACCTATGATTTGCCTGTGCGCAAAGCGCAAAGCGGAATAAAAAGTCGATCAACAAAAAGTGGCACGCCTAAAAACTTCAATGAAATCCGGTTTGACGATAAAAAAGATGCGGAGCAAATCTACATTCATGCTGAAAAAAACATGGATACTCAGGTTGAAAATGATGAAACGTTGACGGTTGATAACGACCGAACCAAACACATCAAACACGATGAAAACTCCAATATTGACAATGACCGAAATAAAACGGTAGGTAAGAATCAGTCAGAAAATATTGGCGAAAATAAAAGTATTAGTGTTGGTAAAAATCATACGGAAAGTGTGGCTAAAAACGCGACCATCGATATCGGTGGAAACCAGACTTTTAGTGTTGGAAAAAATATAAATATCAGTATTGCCGATAATCATACCGAAACTGTCGGCAAGAGCATGACGATCAGTGTCGACAAAGACCTGAAGGAAACGGTCAGTGGAAAATATACCGAGGCTGTCACTAAAGAATACGGACTAAAAGCCAAGAGTATTACAATGCAGGCGGACGACCAGATCACGTTAAAAACAGGATCGGCGCAAATAGTCATGAAGAAAAATGGAGACATAACTATTAGCGGTAAAAATATTAACGTGAAAGGTTCCGGTAATGTCGTACTTAAAGGAAGCAAGGTGACGGCCAATTAACAAAGCCGCGCAATAAAAATGGATAAAAAGATGTTAGAAACAATGACAAGTCAAGACGACAGTTTAGAACAAACTGTCGAGCCACTTCAAATTGCGCCGGGCGAAATTATTATCGGTAAACTACTCGGATTTAATGAAAATGGCGAACCTCAAGTAACAGCACAAGGCCTATCACCGGATGGCCTTTCTGCCATGTCGGCAGTGGCCATTACACACCAGCATGTCGGGCAACAGTTAGCGTTACTTTTTGCTAATGGCGATCAATCTCAACCGGTGATAATGGGCTTAATATACAGTCCATTGTTGGATATGCTGGACAACATAGAATTCGTGTGTGATGGTCAAGAAGATGACGTCGAGTTATTTGAAGAATCAGCCCGTAAAAATGAGACAAAGGCCGAACAACCTAACGAACTTAGCTCTGCTTATATTGATGGCGATCGAGTTATTCTGGAAGGAAAGGAAGAAATCACCCTTAAATGTGGGGAGGCAAGTATTACCCTGACAAAGGCGGGTAAGATACTGATTCGAGGGAAATATCTATTGACCCGTGCCACTGGAGTCAACCGCATTATGGGCGGCTCGGTTCAAGTTAATTGATTTTAATCGCTGGCTAAACAAACCCACTATCTATGTTACAACTAAAAAATGCGACACCCTTTGCCGCTGGAATTGCTGTTTTTCCAAATGAACAGGGTATAGACACGCTCTTTACCATGGTTAAGGCGACTTTTGAATTGGATGGTGGCTGGACTTTGGCTGATGAGCAACTGCCACCACAAGTAGAAGATGAGTATTGGGGAGAACCTGGACAATCAAGTATCAAAATCGCTTCTGATTTTCATACCGGCAAGCCGGCAACCGATATCGTCATGCTGGGCTCTGCGTGTGCGCCTGAACAACGACAAGTCCGCCAGCTGGAAGTCAAGCTTTCGGTCGGTCAACTTAGTAAATCGGTTCGAGTGACAGGCGATAGAGTGTGGCAAAATGGCCAAATTTCCTCAACCAAACCGTTTTTTAGCATGCCGCTTGTCTACGAGAGAGCATTTGGTGGACGCCATGATATTGATGAAGAAACCTATTTGGCCGAAGAACGAAATCTTGTTGGATGCGGTTTCGCTGGCAAGCGCTCAGCAAAAGATATGGAAGGGTTGGCGTTGCCAAATATTGAAGAACCAACAGATCTAATTCGTTATTATAATGACACGCCTGTTCCGGCAGGCTTCGGCTTTTGCTCGCCCAATTGGTTGCCGCGTCGCCAATTTGCAGGTACTTATGATGACGCATGGCAGAAAACGCGCGCACCTTATTTACCTCAGGATTTTGATAAACGATTTCTAAATGCAGCCCATCCAGATCTCATCTATCCAGGCTATTTACAGGGCGGCGAGCCATTTAGTGTTAGTAATATGCATCCCGATGGTGTGATAAATGCAGTATTACCGCAAGTGTCGGTAGTCTGCGGTATTAGTTTACAGGGACAATCACATAAACCGCCAATGAATTTGGAAACCGTTATTCTCGAGCCTAACGAAAAGCGGCTATCCATGGTGTGGCGCGCCGCTTTTGAATGTGATAAAAAAGTATTGAAAATCAGTGAGATTGAGCTAAAGTTCTCACGCTAAACGATGTGCGTGAATGCAAAACCATGGCGTTTCTGTAAACAGAACGGAGTGAATCTGGATTTGGATTGGCCTGTAGAATAATAGAAAACGCTGTATTCAATTGGAATAGCGTGTTTAGGAGAAAATATGGGACAAACAACATTTGCAAATACTCGAGGTATCGCTCATAAGGGCAGTGGTGGCATGAGTCCCGTTTTCCCCGATGTGTGTAAAACCCCGACCCCGGGTGGGCCCGTTCCTATTCCTTATCCGAATATTGGTAAGTCGTCGGACACGTCTAAAGGTCCAAAGTCGGTTAAAACCGACAAGAAAATGCCAATGGTTAAAGGCGCCGTTTATTCAACGAGCACGGGTGATGAAGCTGGAACCGCTGGCGGTGGAATAATGAGCAGTAAAATCAAAGGCGAATGTGAGTATATGATGTATTCGTTTGATGTTAAATTTGAAGGGAAAAATGTCTGCAGAATGGGTGATCCACTCTTTCATAATAAAAAAAATATAATGGGCTAAATTTAAAACATCATGAACATCAATGAAAAACCGACATCAAAAATAAAAGCGTTTTTCGAAAGCGCATTTATCGACATATTTGAGCAGTATGTCACTGATGCTTCTTTTTTGTGGGTTCTTCGTTCTGTGGCTGTCAATCAACCACACTATCATGCCCATGATATCCAAGAACTGGATTCAAGAATCAATGCGAACCTGGATGGTCTAATGACCTCGGTTGATCTGGCCTGGGATGTCTGTTTAGAGTCGCTAAGTTACGAACAACCTGGGGAGGTATTTACCGCTGCCATCGTCGCATTTAGATCGGGTGATGTTGAAAGAATAAAGACAGCGGTTGAAGCTGGGCTAAAGAGTGAGGCAACAATAAGCGGGTTGGTTTCGGCATTTGGTTGGTTACCCGGGAATGTAGTTCACCCGTGGATTCCCAAATTCTTTGCAAGTAAAGGTTTACAGCATAAATACATTGCGGCAGCCGTCTGTAGTGTTCGAAGAGAAAATCCGGGAGAAATCCTGACTGCTCTCTTTAAACGCGATGATTGTATGGCGCACAAAAAGCTGAAGGCGCGGCTCATTCGCTTAATCGGTGAACTTAAACTGAATAACCTGCGCTGGGCTCTGGACGAAGCGTACGATGATGACGATCCCGAAGTGAAGTTTTGGGTGAATTGGTCCAGGTTGTTGTTAGGAGACTATTCAGCGGTAAACCAGTTACAAAGTTATGTCGAAACGAAAGGGTCGCTGCAATTAATTGCACTGCAAACAGCTTTTAGCGTCTTAACGATTGAAGAAGGTAAAGCATGGATTTCAAGGTTAGCTGGTGATCCCGAGCAGAGTCGAACCGTTATTCAAGCAATTGGGGTTCTGGGCGACCCTCAAGTAGTCCCTTGGTTAATTGAAAAAATGCGCGAAGCGGAGTTTGCAAAACTAGCGGCGGAAGCATTTAGTTCAATTACAGGGATTGATTTGGAGCGCGATCAATTAGTGGCCGATGAGCCAGACGAGCTTACTATTTTACCCAACGATGAAATCGATGATTCCAATGTCGACTTGGATAACGATGAAAATTTACCTTTTCCCGATGTTGATAAGGTACTTGTCACCTGGCAAAAACAAGGGGCAAACTATGTCGCTGGTCAGCGCTACTTTATGGGGCAGCCTGTTTCTGTTCAGTCATTGGCAAGTAAGATCGAAACGGGCTCACAAAGGCAACGATATGCTGCAGCGCTTCAATTGGCATTGATAGAACCGAGTGCTACGCTAGTCAATGTTTGTTCCCAAACCAGGCATCGGCCAAAAAGTAATCCGCTTCAATGTGATTTCCAATCGCTCGCTTAATCATAGAACTTAGAAGCTCGGGTTTGCTGCGGGTTGATGTTTCACGATAGCGCTTGCCCATAATACTGCGCCCATCCTTGAAGTCTTCTTTTAATCCTTGCCGGGTACTCTGGCCCATGTAGATATTGTTATCAAGCACCAGGAAGCGCTCCTCTGTTGCCAAACCTAATGTCAGCACTTGCTGACCTTTGACCGTTCGCCCTGAAAGGTGATCGAAGTGCCGAGATACGACTTCTATCTTCTTGCCCGTGCGCTCTTTTACAGAATCATCAACCACGAATCGATGACTGATGCAATTGCTCTTTTTGTATCACCGCTCTAATCGTCTGATGGTACAATGCTCTCCAATTCAAATCTTCCCGTTTCATCTGGTCGTAGAGCACATCCTTATTTTTTTGCCCAAATTCCTTTGGCAGACCATGAGTTAACTCTTTTATAAACTAAAATTCCAATGACCGAAGTATTCAGGTAAATCTCTCCAGGGTAATCCAGTACGCAAGCGATACAGCATTCCTTCCACTGTGGTTTGAAGATTGCGCTTGTTATAAGCACCAAATTGAAGCAAGATTAACTTTAGCTTCGACCAGAGTTCATCACCGAGCCATAGCAAACTCGTTGTATCGTTGTGTCGAAACTACCATAGCGACTCCGCAGTCTGTTTCGCTGTAAAGGATCGGGCTGTAATTTGTCGTTTTTCAGATGGCTATAAAAATCCCAGATATTTCCTGTACTGCCCTGAAATAAAGTTTATCTCAAAATTGTCTGGAACCCTTGGCTTATACCCGGCATGTTCTATTGAATAAGCGGTAAGAAGGGAAAAAGTAGACGAAGAAGCGCTCACAAGGACCAGACAGAAGATGAGATGCGCCAGTGAAGCAATGGGCGAACTCGCCGCCGAGGCATGGATTAACGGAAATCCTGGAAAATTCCCCGATGCGAAACCCTTATACGCCCCGACGCGCGGAGGCGGCAAGACGGGAGAATTTGATCAGATTTACCAAACGTCAGATGGTCGCATTATTATCATTGAAGTCAAGGGTGGAATCGCCTTTCAGCTGCTGGCCAGACCCTGTAAATAATTCTGTGTAACTGCCAGTTTTAAACATAATCAGTTAAGCGGTCTTCGAACTCAATAATAAATCGATTCAAGGCTGCTTTCCAAT
>PDWJ01001398.1_pt1 | contig 48029 bp, 46 predicted proteins | sample 1430881 | NCBI WGS metagenome assembly PDWJ01 (sample SAMN01162460, study PRJNA174530) | Oral metagenome, whole genome shotgun sequencing project. | biome: Marine environment; feature: Marine mammal; material: Swab sample of the gingival sulcus; isolation source: swab sample of gingival sulcus...
GGTGATCGCAGCCGTCAGGGTTGTCTTACCGTGGTCAACATGGCCAATCGTGCCGATGTTAACGTGGGGTTTCGTACGTTCAAACTTTTCCTTAGCCATTTAGCGGCACCTCATTTTTGTGGGCCCATGGCCCTTTGCAATATGGCGCTCGCGTTAATGGGTTAGACAGGAAAAATCAAGCATCACTTGCCGGTTTTCGCCCTGGCAACCGGACGGGCGGTGGTTTTTGTGACTTCTGCGCTCTCAAACCACTGCTTGTTGTCCAGCAACCACTTGTGAATCAACCGGGCGGCGTTGCGCGACAGGTTCTGCATTTGCTCTTGTTTCGAGTTCACCAGACCCGAGCCGACGATGAGTGTCGGCTTTTTCGACTTTTCAAACACCACAAATTGCTTGGGCTTTTCCGTCAGTTTTTTCTGGGTTGCATCGTCCCAGACATTGACGCTGATCATCAGCACCGATTGGGGGGCGGCGACCAACGGAATGCCGGGTTTGGCCAAAACATAGCCATCAATATGCGTGCCCAGATGGAACAGGTGATTGCCCTGATACCGCCCCAGACGGGCTTTGATGGTATCGGCAACTGCGGCTTCCCACTCGGCAGGGGCGGCCTTGCGCGACAGCGGCCCGGCTTTGGCATCCGTGGCTTTGACCACATTATACCCCAACAGGAAATCACCCATGGGCTTAGGCGGCTTGGACAGATCCTCTTTCCCACCGCAAGCGGCCAACAAGCCCAGCAGAGCGCCACATATCATCATCCGTGCAAACATCTTGTATCCTTTCCTGCCAGCCCCTTAGGTGAATTTGTTATCCCGAGGGAAACCCCGCGGCGCCATCCGCCCGGCGCTAGCGCGTTTGCCGCTCCATTCGGTCAGATCGGTTTCGGTGCGGGTGCGCCCGGCTGGGTCGAGCCAGCTGAGCCCATCGGCCAGATCAAACGTGGTCACATCCGACAAACCGCCATCCTTGTATTTCTGCAACCGCACCCCTTTGCCGCGACCCATCACCGGCAGCTCGGTCACCGGATAGACCAGAACCTTGCGGTTTTCGCCGACACAAGCAACGTGATCCCCGACCACCTCTTTGCAGATCATCGCCCGCACATCACCGCGCACATTCAGCACCTGCTTGCCCGTGCGGGTCTGGGCCAGCACGTCTTTTTCCTCGACAACAAACCCATCGCCAGCAGTCGAAGCCAACAGCAATTTGCGCCCGTCCTTATGGATGAACAGATCGACGATCTCGGCCTCATTGGGCAAATCCACCATCAGGCGCAGCGGTTCGCCCATGCCGCGGCCTCCGGGCAGATTGGCCGCCGACAGGGTGTAGAACCGGCCATTGCTGCCAAAGACCAGCAGCCGGTCGGTGGTTTCAGCGTGGAACATGAAGCGACCGGCATCGCCATCCTTGAATTTCAGCTCGCGATTCAGGTCGACATGGCCGGCCATCGCCTTGATCCAGCCCATTTTCGAGCAAACCACGGTGATCGGCTCGCGGTCGATCATCGCCTCAATCGGCACATCCTCGACTTCGCTCACCTCAGCAAACCGGGTGCGCCGGGCACCGCCGGGATAAGCCGGGCCGAATGCTTTGCGGGTTTCGCGCAGTTGTTCAGCAATACGGGCCCATTGCAGCCCCTCATCCTCCAGCAGATCCTCCAGCTCGGCCCGTTCGATCATCAACGCATCCCGCTCGCGCACCAGCTCGATTTCTTCCAGACGGCGCAGGCTGCGCAGGCGCATGTTCAGGATCGCATCGACCTGAGCCTCATGTCAATCACCCGGTCCAGATTGAGGAAGGCGATGATAAAGCCCTCAAGCACCTCAAGCCGCCGGTCGATCTTGTCCAGCCGGTGACGCGAACGGCGTTGCAGCACATCGCGGCGATGGTCGAGAAATGCCCGCAGCACCTCTTTCAGGCTGCACACTTTCGGGGTCAGCCCGTCGATCAGCACATTCATGTTCAGGCTGAAACGCACCTCAAGGTCAGACGCCTTGAACAGCATCCCCATCAAAACATCCGGGTCGACATTCTTGCTGCGGGGTTCCAGAATCAGGCGGATGTCATCGGCGCTCTCGTCACGCACATCGGCCAGAATCGGCAGCTTTTTCTGCTGGATCAGCTCGGCCAGCTTTTCGATCAGCTTGGATTTCTGCACCTGATAGGGGATTTCCGTGACCACGATCTGCCACTGCCCACGCGCCAGGTGCTCAACCTCATATCTTGAGCGCAACCTGAACGAGCCCCGCCCGGTGCGATAGGCTTGCAGGATGTTTTCCCTAGGCTCGACAATAGTGCCGCCGGTGGGGAAATCCGGACCAGGGATGTAGTCAAGCAAGGTCTCATCGCGCACATTGGGCGATTTGATCATATGCAGACAGGCATCGCACAGCTCTTTGATATTATGCGGCGGAATGTTGGTGGCCATGCCCACCGCAATCCCGCTGGAGCCATTGGCCAGCAGATTCGGAAATGTCGCCGGCAGCACCACGGGTTCGGTCAGGGTGCCGTCATAGTTTTCGCGAAAATCAACGGCGTCCTCGGCCAGCCCTTCCAGCAGAGCTTCGGCTGCGGCGGTCATCCGGGCCTCGGTATAGCGGGCCGCCGCCGGGTTATCGCCGTCGATATTGCCGAAATTGCCCTGACCATCGACCAGCGGATAGCGCACGTTGAAATCCTGCGCCAGCCGCGCCATCGCATCGTAAATCGCGGCATCGCCATGTGGGTGGTAATTGCCCATCACATCGCCGGAAATCTTGGCCGATTTGCGAAAGCCACCGGTCGAATTCAGTTTCAGCTCGCGCATGGCATAAAGGATCCGCCGATGCACAGGCTTGAGCCCATCGCGGGCATCGGGCAAGGCGCGGTGCATGATGGTGGATAAAGCATAGGTCAAATACCGCTCGCCCAGCGCGGTGTGCAGGGCTTCGGTGATTTCGCCTGTTTTCTTTTCGGTATCTGGACGCGTGTTACTCATGACACAGGTGATAACCGCGCCACAGTCTCAGGACAAGAAACAAAGCGCAACTTTACGGCAGCAATGCAAATCCTGTATCATCCGAATCACCGTAACAGGTTCAGGCCGCTGCTGGCCTTTGGGGGGAATAAGATGATACGTTTGACAATGCTGCTCGCAGCGGTGATTTGGGTTGCCATGATTCTTGCGCCCGAGCTGGAAGAGCCGGTGTTCACCGAAATTGCCTCGGCCCCCAAGGCACCCGCACCCGCTCAGGAAACTGCTACGGATGTCACAGTTGCTGCAATCCCGATAAAACCGGCCAAGCCATTGATCTCACTTAAGAAAGTCGAACCTCTGATCACCGCAGACGAAACCGGGTCCAAGCCCGCGCCGCGTCCGGTTCAGATGGTCTCGGCCCCTCAGACCGTCACCGAGCCGGTCATCACAACCGAGCCCGAGTCCATCACCCGTTACGTCACCGCCACGCGGGTGAATGTGCGGCAGGGGCCGTCCACGGGCTATGCGGTGCTGGGTCAGGTGCTGTATGGGCAGGATTTCGAGGTGATCTCGGACCCGGATGACGCGTGGATAAAAATCCGCATCGAAGGCGACGGGATTGAGGGCTATATCGCCAAGCGTCTGAGCAGCGAAGAGGATCCATTGCAGTAACGGGCCACGCTGTTCAAGGGGCACAAAACGGAGGGCTTGCCGCCGATCTCGGGGCAAGCCTTTATGTTTTTAACCATATTTCGCAACCGGCGTTCCGGCCAGCGCTGACATATTCAACAAGCCGCGCGTGGTGATCGAAGAGGTCACGATATGCGCCCGGTTGCCCATCCCCATCAGGGTCGGGCCGACCTCAAGCCCCATGCCGCGCACTTTCAGGATGTTGCGCACGCCCGAAGCCGCATCGGTATTGGCAAAGATCAGCACATTCGCCGCCCCGTCAAAACGGGCATCGGGGAAGATGCGCTCGCGCACCTTGGCATCAAGCGCGGCGTCGATATGCATTTCGCCTTCATAGTCAAAATCACGCGGTTCGCTGTCCAGAATTTCCAGCGCCGCCCGCATCCGGTTGCCGGTGTCGCAGTTCAGATTGCCAAATTGCGAATAGGAACACAGCGCCACCTTGGGCGCGACCCCGAAACGGCGCACATGCCGGGCGGTGGCAATCACCGTTTCAGCAATTTGCGCCGGAGTAGGCTGCGGATGCACATGGGTATCGGCAATAAACAGCGGCCCTTTTTCGAGGATCATCAGCGATAGCGCCCCGATCGGTTTCAGATCCGGCGTGCCCAGAATTTGGTTAACGTAATTCAGATGCCACTGATACTGGCCAAATGTGCCGCAGATCAGGCTGTCAGCATGAGACAGATGCACCATGATCGCGCCAATCGCCGTGGTGTTGGTGCGCAAAATCGCCTGCGCCGTTTGCGGTGTCACCCCACGGCGGGCCATCAATCCGTGATAGCTTTCCCAGTATTCGCGAAACCGCGGATCGTCCTGAGGGTTCACCAGCTCAAAATCCCGCCCGATCTGCATCGGCAACCCGGCCTTTTTGCAACGATATTCCACCACATCGGGGCGGCCAATCAGAATTGGCTTATCCGTGGTTTCATCCAGCATGGCACAGGCGGCGCGCAAGACGCGTTCGTCCTCGCCCTCGGCAAACACGATGCGGCGGCTGGAGCTGCGGGCGGCTTCGAACACCGGCCGCATGATCAGCGCCGATTTGAACACCGCGCTGTCCAGCCCCTCTTTATACGCCTCCAGATCGGTCACCGGTCTGGCCGCCACGCCGCTTTCATGGGCCGCTTGCACAACGGCACTGGCCACAACGCCCCTCAGGCGTGGGTCAAACGGTTTGGGGATCAGATAATCCGGGCCAAACATCATGGTTTCGCCGCGATAGGCTTCGGCGGCTTCGGCCGAAGTGGTTTGCCGCGCCAGCTGCGCAATCCCGCGAATGCAGGCCAGTTGCATTTCGTCATTGATCTCGGTGGCTCCGGCATCCAGAGCGCCCCTGAAAATGAACGGAAAGCACAGCACATTATTGACCTGATTGGGGAAATCCGAACGCCCCGTGGCGATGATCGCATCCGGGGCGACCTGACGCACCTCATCGGGCATGATTTCGGGCGTTGGATTGGCCAGGGCGAACACAATCGGCCGTTTCGCCATTTTCGCCACCATATCCGGCGTCAACACCCCCGGCCCGGACAGGCCTAGGAACATGTCCGCCCCTTCGATCACCTGCTCTAACCGGCGCAGATCGGTCTCTTGCGCATAGGCGGCCTTTTGCGGAGTCATATCCTCTTGCCGCCCCTGATACACCAGCCCGTTAATATCACACAGCCAGACATTCTCGCGCTTTACGCCCAGTTTAAGCAGCATGTTCAGACAGGCAATCCCCGCCGCCCCGCCGCCGGTGGACACCACCTTGATGTCAGAAAATTCCTTGCCCGTCACATGCAGCGCATTGGTCGCCGCCGCGCCGACCACAATCGCGGTGCCGTGCTGATCGTCATGGAACACCGGGATATTCATCCGCTCGCGGCACAGCTTTTCCACGATAAAGCAATCCGGTGCCTTGATGTCCTCAAGATTGATCGCGCCAAAGGTGGGTTCCAATGCGCAAATGATGTCGGCCATGCGCTCGGGGTCAGATTCATTCAGCTCAATGTCGAAACAATCAATGTTGGCGAATTTCTTGAACAAAACCGCCTTGCCCTCCATCACCGGCTTGGCCGCCAGCGCCCCGATATTGCCCAGTCCCAAAACTGCCGAGCCATTCGTGACCACGCCCACCAGATTGCCCTTGGCAGTATAGCGGCTGGCGTTGGCGGCATCGGCTTTGATCTCAAGACAGGCTTCGGCCACGCCGGGGGAATAGGCCAGCGCCAGATCCTGCCCATTGGCCATCGGCTTGGTCGCGCGGATCTCGAGCTTGCCGGGTTTGGGCATTTCGTGATAGGTCAGCGCATCCTGCCGAAAGTGGTTTTTATGTGAATCTGTCACGGCGTTTCCTTGATATTGCAAAACTAGTTTAATGCTAAACTAATTTGAAACCTGCCGGATGTCACCTGTGAAATTGGCATTTGCGGCCTGAGGGCAAATGGGGTTGCATCCGATGCACGACAGGCGCAAAGTCGGGGTTCAAGGCAAAGGGATCCAAATGTTAAAAGCAGCCAAAGCCGCGCGTGAAAATGCTTATGCACCTTATTCCGGGTTCAAGGTTGGGGCGGCGTTGCGTGCGGCTTCGGGAAAAATCTATGCCGGGTGCAATGTGGAAAATGCGGCTTATCCTGAGGGGATTTGCGCCGAGGCGGGCGCGATTGCGGCGATGGTTGCGGCGGGCGAGGTTGAGCTGACCGAAATCACCATCATCGCAGACAGCCCGCTGCCGATCACCCCCTGCGGCGGGTGCCGTCAGAAATTGGCCGAATTTGGCCGGCCCGAACTGGTCGTGACCATGGCCACCACTGCCGGAGACTGCCAGAAAATGACTCTGGCCCAGCTGCTGCCCGGCGCGTTTGGCGCGGCACATATGGACGCTGACACATGACCGACGCCCGCAGCATCCTGACCCGTTTGCGCGACAAACAGCCGCTGGATCAGGCGGATTTATCTTGGTTTGCCAATGGGTTGGCCTCGGGCCGAGTCAGTGATGCGCAGGCCGGAGCCTTTGCCATGGCCGCGCTGCTCAACGGTCTGTCCGAGGCCGAAAAACGGGCGCTGACCCTTGCGATGCGCGACAGCGGCGAGGTTTTGCATTGGGACATGCCCGGCCCGGTGCTGGACAAGCATTCGACCGGAGGCATCGGCGATGTGGTTTCGCTCCCTCTGGCCCCGGCGCTGGCGGCCTGTGGCGCTTATGTGCCGATGATCTCGGGCCGCAGTCTGGGGCATACCGGCGGCACGCTGGACAAGCTTGACTCGATCCCCGGCTACAAAACCAACATCAGCATCACCGATCTGCGCCACATTGTCGGCAAGGTCGGCTGTGCCATCGTCAGCGCCACCGATCAGATCGCCCCGGCGGATAAACGGCTCTATGCCGTGCGTGATGTGACCGCGACGGTGGAAAGCATTGATTTGATCACCGCCTCGATCCTGTCGAAAAAGCTGGCCGCAGGGTTAGAGCATCTGGTGCTGGATGTGAAATGCGGCAGCGGAGCCTTCATGAAAACCCCCGCTCAGGCCCGCAAGCTGGCGCGCTCGCTGGTGCAGACGGCCAATGATGTGGGCTGCAAAACCAGCGCTTTGATCACCGACATGAACCAGCCGCTGGCCAGCGCGGTTGGCAATGCGCTTGAGGTCATGGCCGTGATGGAGGCCCTAACCGCCGGCCATTGCCACAGCCCCTTGGCCAAAGTCACCATCGCGTTGGGGGTCGAGGTGTTGCTGTTGTCCGGGCTGGCTGAAAATGCGGTTCAGGCAGAAAGTCAAATGCGCCGGGTGATCGAAAACGGGCGGGCGGCTGAGATTTTCGGCGCGATGATCGCGGCGCAAGGCGGGCCGGCCGATTTCATCGAGCGCTGGCGCGATCGTCTGCCCTCTGCTCCGGTGGTCATTGATGTGATGGCCCGCCAGAGCGGGCGAGTGTTGGAGATCGACGGGCAGGCTCTAGGCCTTGCTGTGGTCGGGCTGGGCGGCGGACGGCTGGTGGAAGGGGGGCGGATCAACCCTTCGGTTGGTCTCAGCCGGATGGTGCGGTTGGGTGAGGTGGTGGATGAATACAATCCCCTTGCGCTGATCCATGCCAGCAGCATGGCCGATGCCAAACGCACCGCCAAGGCGGTGCGGGCGGCGATTACCATCGGCGATGGCGCGGCGGATGCTCCGGTTTTAATTCGTGAAAGGATTGGATGATGGCGCGGGCTTTTTTGGTGGTTCTGGACAGTGTCGGCTGTGGCGGGGCCACCGATGCCGATCTGTTTTTCAATGGCGAGACCCCCGATACCGGTGCCAACACGTTGGGCCATATCGCTCAGGCTTGTGCCGCGGGCCGGGCCGAGGAGGGGCGCAGTGGCCCGCTAAAGGTGCCGCATCTCGATCAGCTGGGGCTAGGGGCGGCGATCCTGCTGGCTTCGGGCGCACAGACACCGGGGCTGTCGGCCACCCCGACCGGATTGTGGGGGGCGGCCAGTGAGGTTTCGATGGGCAAAGACACGCCCTCGGGCCATTGGGAACTGGCCGGGGTGCCTGTGCCGTGGGCGTGGCATTATTTCCCGGATCAGCCCGAATGTTTCCCCGCCGCACTGGTCGATCAGGTCAAACGCGCCGCCAATGTCGGAGGCATTCTGGGCAACTGTCATGCCTCGGGCACCGCAATCATTGACGAGCTGGGCGGCGAACATATGCAGAGCGGCTGGCCGATCTTGCATGGCATGAATGTGGGTCGGGTGATTGCCCGTCCCTTTACCGGCGATCCCGACACCGGCTTTACCCGCACCACCAACCGGCGCGATTTTGCCATGCGGCCTCCGGCGAAAACCCTGTGCGACTGGGTGCAAGATGCGGGGCGCAAGGTGTATGGCATTGGAAAAATCGGTGATATTTTCTCAATGCAGGGGATCAGCCACAGCTATAAGGGGGCGGATCGCGACCTGATGCAGCACCTGTTACGCCTGCTGGATGAGGCCGAGGATGGCAGCCTGACCTTTGCCAATTTCGTTGAGTTTGACGCCAATTATGGCCACCGCCGCGATGTGTCCGGCTATGCCAGAGCATTGGAGTGGTTTGACAGCTGCCTGCCCGACATGCTGGCCCGCCTACGCCCCGATGATCTGATTATCTTTACCGCCGACCACGGCAACGATCCCACCTGGGTTGGCGCAGACCACACCCGCGAGCGCGTGCCGGTGATCGGCCATGGCCGTGGGTTGCTGCCAATTGGGCTGTGCGCCTTTGTCGATGTCGCTGCCAGCGTGGCCGCGCATCTGGGCGTTGCTGCATCCGGGGATGGAAAGAGCTTTCTGAACCCGTTATAACCGCCCCAGAGATTGCCACCTTTATTGGATTCGGAGCCCTGCCATGACCCAACATCTGACCGTTGTCGCCCACCCGCTTATTCAACACAAACTGACCCTGATGCGCGAGAAAACCACCTCGACCGCTGTGTTTCGTCAGCTGTTGCGCGAGATCAGCCAGCTGCTGGCCTATGAGGTGACCCGCAATCTGGACATGACCACCAAGACCATCGAAACGCCGCTTCAGCCCATGGAGGCTCCGGTTCTGGCGGGCAAGAAACTGGCGCTGATTTCGATTTTGCGCGCCGGCAATGGGCTGCTGGACGGGGTGCATGATCTGATCCCGTCTGCCCGGGTCGGTTTTGTCGGGCTTTACCGTGACGAAGAGACCCTGCAGCCGGTGCAGTATTACTTCAAAGTCCCCACCGAGCTGAGCGAAAGGCTGGTGATCGCGGTAGATCCGATGCTGGCAACTGGGAATTCTTCGGTGGCCGCAATTGATCTGCTGAAAGAGGCCGGGGCGAAAAATATCCGCTTCTTGTGTCTGCTGGCCGCGCCCGAAGGGGTGGCGCGGATGAAAGAGGCGCACCCGGATGTGCCCGTCATCACCGCCGCCTTGGATGAACGTCTGAATGAACAAGGCTACATCGTTCCGGGTCTAGGGGATGCGGGTGATCGGATGTTTGGCACTAAATAAGCCAACATATCCTTTACAAAACCCCGATTGTCTTACATATTGCCCCCATACTGTGTGGGGGGTGATATGCAACTATTCAGAGTTTTGTCGGCTGCCGTTTTGTTGGCCTCGCTCGGTGTCGCGGCCGTTGAGGCCAGATCGCTGCGCAGCACCACCCAGCCTGCCGAATACCCTCCCAGCAGCTATAAGGGCAAGCAATATGTCGATAGCTCGGGCTGCATTTTTATCCGCACGGGGTCCGGGCCGGGTGTTGACTGGGTGCCCCGGGTATCGCGTGATCGCAAACATCTCTGCGGTCACAGGCCCACCTTTGCCAGGGCGGCCCCGGCCGAGCCCGCTCCGGTCAAACACGCCGCTGCAAAGCCGCGGGTGATCACGCCCGAACCTGTTGTGACAGCAAAACCCAAACCGGTGAAAAAGGCGGTACGCAAGGTGGCAGCCAAACCGGTCAGGCAACCGATGATCCCGCAGGTGGTGCAGAAACCCGCTGCCACCAAGCCTGTCCCTGCCAAACCCCGCGTGAAATATGTCGCGGCCAAGCCTGTGCCGGTAGCGCCGCATGTCAAATACGTTGCTCCGCAAAAAACGGCCAAGGCTCAGCCCCGTACGCCATCCAAAACCTATCGCGCCGTGTGCAAAGGCACATGGGCCAGCGCGAACCCCTATATCGGCCATGAACGCCATGGCCTGCCCGTGCGTTGCGGGCCTCAGGCCCAAGCCCCCGCCGGTGAGTATGTCTATGCCCCCAAGCGGGTCGCGGCACCGATGACCACGACTGCTGCGCCGCAATACATCGCGCCTGCGCAACCGCGCCGTCAGGCTGGCCCTCAACCGAAAACCTATCAGTCGGTTTGTCACGGCACATGGGCCAGCGCGAACCCTTATATCGGCCATGAACGCCATGGTCTGCCAGTGCGCTGTGGGCCTCAGGCCCAAGCCTCCGCCGGCGCGTACATCACCCCCCCTGCCGGTGCCAAGGCTGCTTATTACACCCGCGCCGAGGCCCGCAGAATGACCAGCAGCCGGCCCAGCCGTGCGGTAGCAATGGCGGCGCAGCCTGTGCGTGCAGTCGAGCAGGCTGCTCTGGTTTTGCCGCTGCACACTGTCCGCAAAATTCCAAAAGGCTATCGCCGCGCCTGGAAGGATAACCGGCTGAACCCGCATCGGGCACATGGCACGGTTGAGGGCAAAGCCTCGATGGAGATGGTCTGGACCAACACCGTGCCGCGCCGTCTGGTGGTCAGCAGCACATGGCAGGACACCCGTCGGCGCATTGTGCTGCGCAGAATGGCCTCGGGGCGCATGCCCAAGCTGGTGGGTATTGGCCGGTAAAGCGGCTCTAGTTTTCGCAAATTCGCTGTAGGTTGAGCCAATCGCCATCGCTGATCACAATCGGCGGGGTTTGGCTGGCGTAAGGGTCGGCTTCGATCAGCTCGAAGGTGGTTTCTCCGCTGGGGTCTTGGGCATAAGCATAGGGCGAGCTGCGCAATTTCGCCTGCTCAAAGCCCTGCAACAGCTCTTGGGTGTCCAGATGCACCGGCGGGGTTGTCAGCAGCTGTTCGGCGTATTGGGCGAGCGCCTGATCCGAGATGTCCCCAGTGGTGAGCAGGGTGAAGGTTTGCACTTTGCCAGCGGACAGCAGCAGCGCCTCCATCGGGTCGCGTTTGGTTTTGCGCAGCTGTTCGGTCAGGATATAGGCGGCGGCAACATCGGCCTCGTCGAAATCCTCAATCAGATGGCTGTTCAGCAAGGTATAGCCGCCGGGCAGATGTGCCGATTTTGCGACCCCGTCCCGCAGCACCAGCAGCCGGGGCGCACTATCCCCCGCCACCCGCTGCCCCAGCCGCGCCAGCGCCTGAACGCCGTGTGGTTCGGCGCAATGCGGGCCTGAGAGCCGATAGATCTGTTGCAGCAACCTGTCGCCGATCTCCAACCGCTTGACCTGAGGCAGCACGGAAAGGGTATGGCGCAGCAACGCATCCGGCAGCCAAAACACCGAAAGCGCGGCCACCCCTGCGACCAGCCCCAGGCCCAGCAGCCAGCGCAGGCTGCCCTTGCGTGGGCGTTTGCGGCGGATTTTATCCAACACTTTCTCAAGCGCTGAAATCATCAGCTCGTCCTCGATCTCAAGGCTTTCGCTGGCCTCGCCATCCGGGACATAGCAGGCGGGAGAATCGCTTGGGTTTAACCGTTTGATCGCGGCCAAGGCCCAATGGGTCAGCGCCGTGCCATTGGCATCGGCAATCACCACCGTGTCATTGCCAAAGGACACGATCACCTCGCGCCGCTGGGCGTCGGGGGCTTCGCGCCAAAGGCCGATGGCTTCCAGCCGCTCATATTCCGCCAGTGCTGTCATGTCTGGTGCCGGGCCTGCTCTGATTGCCTCGTTTATCCGGCCCCATTATAGCGCAAAAGCGCCGTTCTGCCAATCAGCCGATTTTGCCGCCCGCATCGCCGATCTGACCGCGATGCAGCAGCAGATGATCCAGCAGCACACAGGCCATCATCGCTTCGCCAACCGGCACGGCCCGCACGCCCACGCAGGGGTCATGGCGGCCTTTGGTGATGACTTCGGTTTCCTGCCCGTCAATGGTGATGGATTTGCGTGGGGTCAGAATAGAAGAGGTCGGCTTGACCGCAAACCGCACCACCACATCCTGCCCGGTCGAAATACCGCCCAGAATGCCGCCAGCATGGTTGCTGTGATAGACCGGGCCGTCCTGCCCCATCGAGATTTCATCGGCATTCTCGGTGCCCATAAGGCTGGCTGCGGCCATGCCTTCGCCGATTTCCACCCCTTTGACGGCGTTGATCGACATCATCGCTGCGGCCAGATCCACATCCAGCTTGGCGTAGATCGGAGCCCCCAGCCCGGCGGGCACCCCGCGGGCGACCACCTCGATCACCGCCCCGACCGAGTTCTTGCCTTTACGAATGGTGGCCAGATAGTCTTCCCATTCTTTGGCCGCCATCGCATCAGGCACCCAGAAATCATTGCGTTCGATCTGATCCCATTCAAAGCGGGCCGGGTCGATTTGACGATCCCCCATCTGCACCATGAAACCGGTGATGCTGAGCTGCGGCAACAGCTGTTTCAGCGCCGCCCGCGCCACACCCCCGGCGGCAACCCTTGCGGCGGTTTCCCGCGCCGAAGATCGCCCGCCGCCGCGATAATCGCGCAAGCCGTATTTCTGGTGATAGGTGATGTCGGCATGGCCGGGGCGGAATGTGCGGGCGATGTCGCCGTAATCTTTGCTGCGCTGGTCGGTGTTTTCAATCATCAGCTGGATCGGAGTGCCGGTGGTTTTGCCCTCAAACACGCCCGAGAGAATTTTCACCTGATCGGGCTCCTGACGCTGAGTCATATTCTTGTTCTGCCCCGGGCGGCGCTTGTCCAGCCAGATTTGCAGCATGTCCGCCCCCAGCGGCACCCCCGGCGGGCAACCATCCACGGTGGCCCCCAAGGCAGGCCCGTGGCTTTCGCCCCAGGTGGTGACGCGGAAAATGTGACCAAAGCTGTTCATAGACATATGCGGACTCCTTATGCCTATGGGTCTAGCGGGCAGGGTCGGGGGGCTCAAGCAATTTTAGGGGACACATGGATTTGTGCCGCGCTCTTTCGTAAAGATGCCCCCCTTCCCCAAACAAAAAACCCCACCGCACCCGGGTGGGGTTTTTATTGTTTTTATCCAGACTCTGTTTAGCTGGACGCCTCTTTGGCGCGCTTTTTGATCGGAGCCCAGAGCCGTTTGTTGGTGGCATAGAGCAGAACCGTCATCATCGCCAATAAGATCATCGCCACAAAACCGGTATGCTTGCGATCCATCATCTTGGGCTCGGCCGCCCACATCAGGAAGGCCGCAATGTCTTCGGCTTCGTGGTGCAGCTCGTTGCTGTGGCCGTCTTCGAATTCGACATCCTCACCCGAAAGGGGCGGAGGCATCGCGATCCAGCCACCGGGAAACGCGGTGTTTTCGTAGAACAACGTCCCGGCTTCTTCTTTTTCTTCGCCGGTATAGCCAGTCAGGATTCCCACAATGTGTTCCGGCCCGCCAATCCCTTTCAGCAGCTGGTTGATGCCCGTGCCATATGGCCCGTGGAACCCAGCCCGGTTTTTCGCAATCAGCGACAGATCGGGGGCTTTGGGGTCAGCGCCAACCGGGAAGTGGTCGGCCGGTTTGGCCTCGCGGGTATCGCCCGGTTCGGCCTCTTCACTGTCATCGGCAACTTCAAACTGCTTGGCATATTCGCGGACATATTCAGCCGGCAGATGGGGCCCTCCCTCATCCGTCAGGGTGCGAATTGGCACATAGACCATGCCATGACAGCTGGAACAAACCTCAGTATAGATTTGCAAACCGCGGCGCAGCTGGGCCTCGTCAAAGGTGCCAAATGGCCCCTCAAACGAGAAATCTACATCGTGGATATGTGGGGCATCCCCCGAAGCAACCGCTGCATTCGTGGCAAAGCTCAGGGCAAAAAGGGCAGAAACTGCAATCTTTTTGATACTCATTTTCTTTCCCTCGCTACTTGATCGAAACGCGAAGTGCGTCGCGATTATTGGCTTTTTTGCTAGGACCATAGTGATCGTTAAAGTCCTGTTCGATGGTCTCGGGTGTTGGCTTGGGTTTTTCAATCAGCCCAAGGACAGGCAGAATCACCAGGAAGTAAGCAAACCAGTAGGCTGACCCGATCAAGGAAATCCAGTCATAGGGGAATTCAGCCGGGCGGGCGCCCACCCACATCAGCACCATGAAATCGAGCGCCAACAGCCAATAGAATACCTTGAACAGCGGGCGGAACCGGCCCGAGCGTACCGGAGACGTATCCAGCCACGGTACCACCGCCATTGCGATGATCGAGCCGAACATCGCCAGCACGCCGAAGAATTTCGCGTCGACAATGCCGAAGGACAGGAAGTTTACCAGCTGCACTGCCCACACATCAGCGGTAAAGGCCCGCAAAATGGCGTAGAACGGTAGGAAATACCATTCCGGCACAATATGGGCTGGGGTCGAAAGCGGGTTGGCTTCGATATAGTTATCCGGGTGGCCCAGATAGTTGGGCATAAAGCCGACAACCGCAAAGAACACCAACAGCACCACGGCCAGCGCGAACAAATCCTTGATCACGAAATAGGGCCAGAAGGGCAGGCTGTCTTTTTCGGCTTCTTCTTTTGAAGTGCGGCGGATTTCAACCCCGGTTGGGTTGCCATTGCCGGTGGTGTGGAACGCCCAGATATGCAGCGCGACCAGAGCAGCCAGAACGAATGGCAGCAGGTAATGCAACGAGAAGAACCGGTTTAGCGTGGCGTTATCCACCGCAGGCCCGCCCAACAGCCAGGCCTGAATGTCTCCGCCGATATAAGGGATCGCGCCGAACAGGCCGGTGATCACGGTGGCACCCCAGAACGACATCTGCCCCCAAGGCAGCACATAGCCCATGAACGCTGTGGCCATCATCGCCAGATAGATCAGCATCCCCAGCACCCATGTGATTTCACGCGGGGACTTGTAAGAGCCATAGTAAAGGCCGCGGAAAATATGCAGATACACCGCGATAAAGAACAGCGAAGCACCATTGGCGTGCAGATAGCGGAACATATGGCCGCCATTCACATCGCGCATGATATGCTCAACACTGGCAAAGGCCATATCGACATGCGGCGTGTAATGCATCACCAAGATGATCCCGGTGACGATTTGCAGCACCAGGCAGAAGGCAAGGATAATGCCCCAGATCCACATCCAGTTCAGGTTTTTCGGAGTGGGGATCATAATTGTGTCATAAACTAGGCCTACGATTGGCAGTCTGACATGTAGCCATTTCTCGATACCGGTCTTCGGCTCGTAATGGTCGTGAGGAATTCCAGACATTATCTTGCTCCTTAGCCTAGCTTGATAGTGGATTCGTCAAAAAAAGCAGCCTGGGGAACCGGCAGGTTCTCAGGGGCAGGGCCTTTGCGGATGCGCCCGGCGCTGTCATAGTGGGACCCATGGCAAGGGCAGAACCAGCCATCGAATTCACCAGCACCATCGCCCAGAGGCACACAACCCAGATGGGTGCAAACCCCCATCATCACCAGCCATTCGCCAGCCTCATCCATGGTGCGGTTGACATCGGCGGCATCGGTGCCGGGCTTGTTGAAATTGCGGCTGTCATTATCCGGCAGATCGGCCAGATCGGTTTCACGGGCCAGACGGATGTCTTCTTCGGTTCTGCGGCGGATAAACACCGGCTTGCCGCGCCATTTAACGGTAACCTGAGTGCCCGGCTCAATGCTGGAAATATCCACCATGATCGAAGCAAGTGCGCGCACATCGGCGCTGGCGTTCATTTGATTTACAAGTGGCCATACAGCGGCGCCGATCGTAATAGCGCCTGTTCCTGCGGTGGCGTAATACAGGAAATCCCTGCGGCTACCTTGGTGGTCTTCTGCGTGGGACACGGCAAACCCCTCCTATCTTTGGTCCAATTCCTTGTCACGCCCCCAGCATGGGGCGCAACAACTGTTACGTTCCTTTCACGGCTATTAGCTTTCAAATGGCTTGACGTCCAGCAAACAAATAAGATCAGGACATTTAAGCGCAGATAAATTGCTGTTTTTCTCAAGGCGCTTGATTTATGTCAATCTACGCCCTCCCTGAATTCACGCGCCCGGGAAAATTGTCACCGGATCGCCGGCTTTCCAAACCGGGTATTTGGCCATGATTCCAGCAAACCGTTCAGAGGTGATGAAATCCTCCAGCCACCGGGCCAGATTCGGCCAAGGCTGCGCATCAAACCATGCCCTATCGACAAAGGCAAACTGGCGCACAAAAGTCAGGATCGCCATATCCGCCAGCGTGGCTGAGCCGCCAAACAAAAACCGCTGCCCGTCCAGCATGTCCTCCAGCCCGCGCAAGAACGCCGAGGCCTGGGCGCGGTGATCCAAATCGTTGTGGTATTTGTAGCGGTCCAGAGACCTCTTGAACCCGGTATCCGACTGCCGGATCAGATCATCGCCGGCGGCGGGCATGTTCAACCAGCCCTCGGGGTCATTCTGCGCCAACGCCCAACGCATGATGTCAAGGCTTTCGTCAATCACCTGATCTCCCAAATCCAGCACCGGAACCGTCCCTTTGGGCGAAGCGGCGATCAATTCGGGTGCTTTGTCGCGCAACAGGATTTCACGCAGATGCACCGAAATCCCGGCACTGGCCAGCGCCAGCCGGGCGCGCATCGCATAGGGACAACGGCGAAAGGAATAGAGAATGGGGGGCTGCAATGGATGGCCTCGGGTTTTAAGGATATTGCCGCCGAATCTAGCGCAAAGGCAGGCGTTCTGCCAGATAAAATCCAGACCCAAGGCACGGGCCTGGGCATGTTGCCGCTGGGCACATTTTGCATTGCGGCCACCGCCATTGGGGTGTTGTGCGCCCGGGCTTTGGCACGGTTTAAGCAGCGACGCAAAGTTCGGCCGAAACACATGGCAGGAGGGTGCAGATTGCGCTTGTATGCTGGACAATAGGCTTGCAGTGTGAAACACCACCGCCAACAGGAGATGAGCCATGACCACCACACGTTTTGCCCCTTCGCCGACCGGTTACATCCATGTCGGCAATCTGCGCACCGCGCTGATGAACTATCTGATCGCCCGCAAGGCTGGCGGCACCTTCATTCTGCGTCTGGATGACACCGACCCCGAGCGCTCAACCGAGGAATATGCCGATGCCATCCAGCAGGATCTGAGCTGGCTCGGCCTGCACTGGGATCGGCTGGAAAAGCAATCCTCGCGGTTAGAGCGCTATAACGCCGCCGCCGATCAGCTGCGGGCCAGCGGGCGGCTGTATGAATGTTTTGAAACCCCGACCGAGCTGGACCTGAAACGGAAAAAACTGCTGAATATGGGCCGGCCCCCGGTTTATGACCGCTCGGCGCTGGAACTGTCTGAGGCCGAAAAGCAGGCGCTGCGCGAGGAACGCGGCCCCGGCCATTGGCGTTTCAAGCTTGATCAGGAGCGGATCGAATTTCAGGATGGGATTCTGGGGGATATGTCGATTGATGCGGCCTCGATCTCGGACCCGGTGCTGATCCGTGGCGATGGGCAGTTTCTCTATACGCTGGCTTCGGTCTGTGATGACATCGACTTTGGCATCACCGATGTGGTGCGTGGGGCCGATCACGTTACCAACACCGCCACCCAGATCCAGATCATTCAGGCGCTGGGCGGTGGGGTGCCGCGTTTTGCGCATCACTCGCTGCTGACCGGACCACAGGGCGAGACCCTGTCCAAGCGGCTGGGCACTCTGGCCCTGCGCGATCTGCGGGCCGAGGGCGTGCAGCCGATGGCGCTGCTGTCGCTGATGGCGCGGCTGGGCAGTTCCGATCCGGTCGAGCTGCGTCGGCAGATGCCCGAGCTGGTTGAGGGCTTTGACCTGTCGCATTTCGGCGCGGCCCCGACCAAATTTGACCGCGCGGATCTGTTCCCGCTAACCGCGCATTACAATCAGGGGCTGGAGTTTGCCGCCGTGGCTGATCAGATCGCCGCGCTTGGGGTGCCGGCTGAACTGGCCGAGCCCTTCTGGCTGGCCACCCGCGACAATATCACCGTGCTGGCCGATCTTGAGCCATGGTGGACACTGTGCCGCGATGGGGCCGAACCGGTAGTGGATGAGGCGGATCAGGAATTTGTGCAGCAGGCTCTGGCCTTGCTGCCCGAAGGGCCGTTGAGCAGCGACAGCTGGGGGCAGTGGACCAAGCAGGTCAAGGAACAGACCGGGCGCAAGGGCCGCGGGCTGTTCATGCCGCTGCGCAAAGCGCTGACCGGGATGGATCACGGCCCGGATATGTCGCATCTGCTGCCTTTGCTGCAAAAGCTGCCCCGGGGCTAGGGTGATATGGACAGCGCAACCGAATTTCTGAGACAGCAAAACGCCGATCTCTGGCAACAGATCGTGGCGCATGATTTTTGCCGCCAGCTGGCAGATGGGACATTGCCGGCGGATAAGATGCGCGGCTATTTGATTCAGGATTACAAATTCGTCGGCGCCTTTGTGCGCCTGCTGGCCAGCGCTATTGCCCATGCTCCGACATTGGCAGACAGCGTGCCCGCAGCGCAGTTTTTGGCGCTGATTACCGGCGAAGAGAACACCTATTTCCTGCGCTCCTTTGCCGCGCTCAATGTCAGCGAACAGGATCAACACGCCCCGGCCAAACCGGCCACCACCGGGTTTTTGCAGCTGATGGAAGATGCGATTGCCTCGGGACGGTATGAGCAAATGCTGGCGGTGATTTGTGTGGCCGAGTGGTCTTATCTGTCATGGGCCACGCCATATCACCCGCCGCAATCGGATCTGCCGTTCTGGCTGGCCGAATGGATCACCCTGCACGCCGGCGAAGGGTTCGAGGCTGTGGTGGGCTATTTCCGCCAGCAGTTGGATCAGTGCTGGGGTGGTCTGGACGAAGCCGCCCGTCAGAGTGTGGCTGAAACCTTTGCCCGCGCGGTGCGGTTGGAAAAGCAGTTTTTCGATGAATCCTTGCAAGGCTGAAAAGGCACGGGGCATGCGCCCTTGGTGCCTTGTGATTTGCGCCCACCCCTCTCAGCCCCGCTGCCCTTCACCGGCCAGCAGCTTTTGCAAACCGGCGCTGGAGACATGCGGCGTGTATGGGAAATAAGTGATCCCCACCCCGACCCCGGCCAATCTGGCCTCGAGCGCGACCCAGTCAGGATGCCCCTGCCAATCGCTGCCGACAAACATCTGATCAAAGCGCAAGCGCTGCCAGGCGGCAAATTTATCCATATCGGCCTGGGTCTCGACCTGATCCACACAGCGCAGCGCCGCAATGATCGCGCGGCGTTCCTGAAACGGCACAAAAGGCGCCCGACCTTTGCGCTCTGTGGCCAGTTCGTCAGTGGTCACGCCGACAATCAGATGATCACAGGCCGCCCGGGCCCGTTGCAGCAGGTTCAGATGCCCGACATGGAACAGATCATAAACCCCGGTGGTGTAGCCAATGATTTTCTCAGTCATCCACCGAAGCCCCCATATTGGTTTCATGGCACAAAATCGCGTCCTCTACATCGTCAAACCAGCTCAGCCGGCCATTTTCCAACACCGCCCCGGCGCTGCACATGCGCCGGATGGTGTTCATCGAATGCGACACCACAATCGCCCCAGATTGGCCGATCCTTTTGGCAAACAGCTTCTGGCTTTTGACCTTGAAGGCGGCATCGCCCACGCTGGTGACTTCGTCCACCAGATAGGTGTCAAACCGAATGCCCATCGACACCCCGAATGACAGCCGGGACAGCATCCCCGAAGAATAGCTGCGCACCGGCAGATGAAAATGCCGCCCCAATTCGGAAAACCGCGCCACAAAGGCCGAAAGCGCATCCGTATCCACCCCGTAAACCCGGGCGATAAAGCGGGTGTTCTGCATCCCGGTCAGATCACGGTGAAAGCTGCCCTTGAACCCCACCGGCCACGAGACCGAGCCATCGGTGATCACTTCGCCCTGATCCGGTTCGGTCGTGCCGGCAATCATCGCCAGCAGGGTCGATTTGCCCGCCCCGTTGCGCCCCAGCAGCGCCACCGACTGGTTGCCGGGAAAGGTGAAATTCAGATTATCCGCCACCACTTTTTCGGTGCCGTCCAGCCAGTAACGCTTGGTCAGATTATGCAGCCTGATCATGCCCCTGCCCTAACGCCGGTCGCGGATGCTGTAATAAATCAGAATCGCCACCGCCCAGAACACTAGCAAAAACGCCTGCATGATCCCCAGAATCAGCCAGTTCTGCGGATAATGCGAGCTTTCGGCCAGGGTGGGGCGGATATGCGCGGCCAGATAGCGGCTCTGACGTTGGGCCTCGGCAACCGCAGCATCATAGGCGGCCAGAGCGGATTTATAGGCTTCGGCGGCAAATTCGCGATCCACATTCAGGCGCTCGAATTCCGACACCAAAGAGGCATAATCCTCGCCCCCCGGCCCCTGACCACCCACCCCGAATTTGGCGCGCTCCTGCGTCACTTGGGCGCGGATCAGGTCAACCATGCGTTCGGCCTGAGTGATACGGGGATCATTGGCGGCGGCGGTTTCGCGCAACAGCGCCAGATTAATCAGCGCCGTCGCCAGCTCGGATTGCAGCGTGCTGAGCAGCCCCATCTGCCCCTGCAAATCGGCAAAAGGGTCAACAATCTGGGTGCGCAGGCGGAAATCGGTCAGCGCCTGACGGGCCTCAGTCAGGCGGGCAATCGCCTGATCCAGTTCTTGGCGGGCATAGCGGGTGGCGTCTTGTTGCGCCACGGCCGACAGATCGTTGATCTGCTGGGTGCTGTAATCAAGGATCTTCTGCGCAATCTCGCGCGCCTGTTGCGGATCAAACGCCAGCGCCCGGATCTGGATGATCCCGGTGCTGCGGTCGTAATGGATGCGCACCATGCGGGGCCAGTAATCAATCAGGTCTTCGATCGTTGCCCCGGGGGCCAGCGCAAACACCGGGTCCACATCATAAGGTGCCGAATAAATCGCCCGCAGGCCGATATCGTCATCCATTTTGGCGATCAGCTCCTGCGACTGGATGAACTGATACAGCACATCCGTATCCGTCGAAGAATTGCCCGACAGCTGGCTGAGCCCGCCCATGATGTCCAGCGACGAGGCGACCTGTTCCTTGCGCACGGAAAAGCTCATGGTGGAATGGTATTGCGCCACGGCGCGTTCGCTCAGATACCAAAACGCCACCGCCATGGGCAACACCACCAGCAGCACAAAGCTGATCAGGATCGACATATGCCGTTTGCGCAGACGGGCCGGCATGGCGGGGGCGTCAGGGTCGGCGGTCATGGCGGGGCCGTCAGCGGCTGCCTTGGGGGCGGGGCTGGTCGGGGCGATGGCGGCGGCGGGTTCTTTCGGATTGGCGGCAAGGGCGGCGGCGGCGGCGCGTTCGCTGGCCAGCTTGGCCGAGATCATCGCCTTTTTCGCCAAGGCCTGTTTCTTGCGGGCAATGGCAGCGCGTTTGGCGGCCTCAATCTGGCGGGCCTGTTGCAGGTCCATCGCTGCGCCGGGGGCGGGTTTGGCCGTTTGGGCGGCGGTCTCTGCCTGAGCGCTGTCAGAGCCCCCGCCCCGGGTTGGATCGCGATCCTCGGTCATGGATTTTCCTTGCAACAAGATGCCTTGCTTCGCTATATCCCATTTACGATCCGCATGGCTAGACTATGCGCGGGTATTAAATGCACAGCCCCTGACCGGCGCAGGCGCGAACGGGGGCGTTTGGACCCAATTCACCGGGTCAGGAATGTCGGTTTCGATGACACAACCAGCCCCACAACCGCACCCTATGCGCCCGCGCAAATTCAAATCTCTGCGCACCATCACCGCACTGATGCTGCGAGAAATGACCACCACCTATGGCCGCTCGCCCGGGGGCTATGTCTGGGCGATTCTGGAACCGGTGGGCGCGGTGGCGATGGTCACGCTGGTGTTCAGCCTGGGGCTGCGGTTGCGCTCGCCCTCGCTGGGGGTGAGCTTTGTGCTGTTTTACGCCACCGGGATGCTGGCTTTTCTGATGTATCAGCGCATTCAGGTGCCGGTGACCAAAGCCATCACCTTTTCCCGGCCCCTGCTGTTTTACCCGGGCGTGACCTATATCGACACCATCGCCGCGCGCTTTGCCCTGAATTTCCTGACCCAGCTGACGGCCTTTGGCATCACCATGGCCGGCATCCTCGCCCTGTTTGACACCCGCGCCGTGCTGGACCTGCCCCCGATCCTGACCGCCCTTGCCATGGCGGCGGCGCTGGGGCTGTCGATTGGCACGCTGAACGCCTTTCTGATGCCGGTCTATCCGCTGTGGAAATCGCTCTGGGGTATTGTCACCGCGCCGTTGTTCTTTGTCTCGACGATCTTTTACACTTACGAAGACCTCCCGGAATTTGGCCGCAGCATTCTATGGTATAACCCGCTGGTGCATGTGGTGGCGGTGATGCGGCGCGGGTTTTACCCCGGCTATGACGCGGTGTGGGTGTCTTATGTTTATGTGTTCGGGGTGTCTCTGGCGTTGTTTTTTATGGGCATCGTGCTGCTGGGGCGCTATCACCGTAAAATCGTCAATCAGGATTTCTGAGCGCCATCAGGAGGGATGCCATGAAAATCATTGTAACAGGGGGCGCGGGGTTTATCGGATCCGCCGTGGTGCGTCAGGCGGTGCGCGATGGGCATTCGGTGGTCAATGTCGATTGCCTGACCTATGCCGCCTGCCTTGAAAACCTGACCCCTGTGGCCGATTCGCCGGAATATCATTTCGAGCGCGCCAATATCTGCGACCGGTCCGAAATGGATCGCATTTTCGCCAGCCACCGCCCCGATGCGGTGCTGCATCTGGCGGCCGAAAGCCATGTGGATCGCTCGATCGACGGCCCCGGAGCCTTTATCGAAACCAACGTCACCGGCACCTACACCCTGCTGGAGGCCGCCCGCGCCTATTGGCTGGCGCAGGGAAAACCGGCGGATTTCCGGTTTCATCATATCTCAACCGATGAGGTCTATGGCTCGCTCGGGCAAACCGGCCAGTTCACCGAAACCACCCCTTACGCGCCCAACAGCCCCTATTCCGCGTCCAAAGCGGCCTCGGATCATCTGGTGCGCGCCTGGCACGAAACCTATGGGCTGCCGGTGCTGATCACGAATTGCTCGAACAATTACGGCCCCTATCATTTCCCGGAAAAGCTGATCCCGGTGGTGATCCTGAACGCGCTGGCGGGCAAGCCGATCCCGGTTTACGGCCAAGGCATCAATGTGCGCGACTGGCTCTATGTCGAAGACCACGCCGATGCGCTGCTGACGGTCCTGCAACGGGGTCAGATTGGCCGCACCTATAATATCGGCGGCGAAAACGAGGCCAGAAATATCGACATCGTCACCCGCATTTGCGCCATTCTGGACGAAAAGCGGCCCAAATCCGCCCCTTACAGCGATCAGATCACCTATGTGCAGGACCGCGCCGGCCATGATCTGCGCTATGCGATCGACCCAACCCGCATCCGCACCGAGCTGGGCTGGCGGCCCTCGGTCACCCTGGAACAGGGGCTGGAGAAAACCGTGCAATGGTATCTGGACAATGAAAGCTGGTGGAAACCGCTGCTACAGCGTCAGGGCGTCGGCACCCGGCTGGGGACCAAAGGCTAGCTTACCCCAGTGATGGATGAATCATAAGATAGGGTTAGCGGGTAAATTCCGGGCCATTTGGATGGATCGGAACCGGCCCCCAAAACAAGGGGCAAAAGACATGGCTAAAATCCTTGGGCCTTTGCTGGCGGCGCTGTTTCTCAGCTGTGGTAGCGGCTACGCCTCTTCTCTGCATGAGGATTTCGCTGAACTGATGGAGCGCTGCCGCATCGCGATTGAGCAATCAACCCCGCTGGACAAAACAGGTTTACGGCAAATACAGGTGCATGAAAAAAACCGCCGATCAGGATTTGACTGGCCAGAACACGCAGCTCAACCAGACCGGGGCCATCCGCGTGTCTAAGGACGTTGTTTCGGGCAAACCGTGCGACCGCCGCGAATTATGCCTCGCGACGGTTTTTGGAAGCGTGGGTTCCCCCCTGATCGGCCCGGTTTTTTTTCGGGGATTGCAGGCTGGTTACTTCCTCCAGGCCTCTGAGCGTTGCAGGATTTTGCGGGAAACCAGTGAATGCACAATCCGGGCAAAGGCGTTGGTGTAAAAGATCATCATCCCCATGGCTGCCGCCGGGGCGATGTCTCCTGCGTCATCCATGTTCAGCACTGCAATCGAAGCCAGCGCCGTATCGGTGGAATACAGGAACACCACAGCCGAGACCGTCGTCATCGCGTTCACGAACAGATAGATCGAGATATTCAGGATCGCCGGCAAACACACCGGCACTGTGACCCGGACGAACAGCTTTTGGAACGGTTGTTTCAGCGATTGCGAGACCGATTCAAATTCCGTATCCATCTGCTTTAACGCCGTCACCGCCGTCAGGTGCGACACCGTATAGAAATGCGTCACGGTGGAAATCACCAACAAGATCATGGTGCCGTAAATGACGTAAAGCGGGTTGGCCGGGTTGTTGAAGAAAAAGATGTAGGACAGGCCCAGCACCATCCCCGGGATCGCCATTGGCAGCATCGCCAGCATCTGGAACACACTGCGCCCCGTTTCAAAGCCCTTGGTTTTTTCGACCATATAGGCGCCCAGAAACACCACAACCGTGCCGATCACCGTGGTCAGGATCGCCAGAATGATCGAGTTGTAATAAGCGTCCCAGCCGCCGCCTGCCATCACGTTGAAATCGTAATTCTTTAACGACAGGCTCAGATCATAGGGCCAGAATTTGATCAGCGCGGCGAATTGGCAAACCGCGATGATCCCGGCGATGAACAGCGACACCAGCGTGGCATAGCTGAAAAACAGCCAGTCCATTTTGCGGTTGGGTTTGGGGTTGAACACCACCGACCGGGCCGATAGCAGCGCCACCTGCTTTTTCTGCATCCGCCGGTCAATGGCAAAGGCCAGAATCGCCGGGATCAGCAGCACCACCGACACCACCGCGCCCATTTCAAAATTCTGCTGGCCGATCACCTGTTTATAGATGTCCACCGCCAGCACGTTGAATTTGCCACCGATGACTTTGGGCAGGCCGAAATCGGTGATCACCAGGTTGAACACCACAAAGGCCGCCGAAAACAAACCATAACGCGCGCCGGGGATCGTGACCGTCCAAAAGGTTTTCCAGCGGCTGGCTTTCAGAGAGATGGCGGCTTCGTAAAGGCGGGCATCGGAAATGGACAGCGCGGTTGAGATGATGATCATCGCATGGGGGAAGGTGAAAAACACCGAGCCGATGATGATGCCGATCGGGCCATAGATGCTCTCGCCCATCAGGAATGATTTCAACATGCCCTGATTGCCAAACAGATAGATCAGCGCAATGCCCGGCAGCAGCGAGGGCACCAGAATCGGCAGCATCGCCACCATTCGGAACACCCCCTTGAAGCGCATGCAGCTGCGCGACAGCGCATAGGCAAACCAAAACGCCAAGGTGACCGTGATCACGGTGGACACCAGCGCGATCCACAGCGAGTTTTTCACCGATTGCGTCAGGGCCGGGGTGGAAAAATAGGTGGTGAAGTTGGTCAGGCCGATGCCTTTGACCGGACGGATGGCAAGGCGTCTGAATTTGTTGGAGGTCACCTCGATCCAATCCGTGCCCTGATAGCGTTCCGAACCCACCAGAAAGGTCGCATCCTCGGTTGTGCCGCGGAACCGATACATCACCGGGCTGCGGAAACTGAAATCGGGGAACAGCTTGGTCAGAACCTGACGGCCATTGCTGCTGGTGCTGGCATCGCTGATGATCGGCGGCTGAAAGCTGGCGTTCAGATCGGCCAGATTTTGCACCGGATCCTGATAGATACCGGATTCGTCACTGCGCTGGATTTCGAACTGCGACAAATCAAAGGTATAGGTCGAAAACGACTTGGACAGCATCGCATACAAAGGCAACACCAGCGCGATCACCAAGTAGAGCGCAATCACCAGCATGAAAGCGCGCTGGTTATAGTCATCTTTGCCCAGCTTTGCTTTTACAAACGGGCGCGGGATGTCGTGGACGGTGCTCATTTATTCATCACCCGCAGGGAACGCTTTGAGCCGGTCCGCCGGAATATGCACCGGCAACGATTTACCGACACTCAGCCCCAGACGGCGCACCGCGTTTGAGGAAAAATCGGTGACAAGCTCAACTTCGCCCAGATCCGGGCAGCTGAGGGTGGCGCGGTAAAAAGAGCCCAAGAATTCCATATCCGTGATCTGGGCCGACAGGTCAGAATCCTGACGACTGCTTTCGATCTGCGGTTTGACGTCTTCGGGGCGGATGGCGGCGATGATCGGCTCGTTCCCGGTAAAGGGGCTGTGGTCGCATTCCAGCACCGCATTGCCGATCTTGACCTTGCCGGGGCCATGGGCCACAGCGGCGATCTGGTTGGTTTCACCAATGAAATTTGCCACGAACAGGCTCGCGGGCTCGCGGTAAATTTCCAGCGGAGTGCCGACCTGTTCGATGGTGCCGTGATTCATCACCACGATACGGTCTGCCATGGCCAGCGCCTCTTCCTGATCATGGGTCACCATCACCGTGGTCACCCCCAATTTTCGCTGCAATTCCTTGATTTCATGGCGCAAATGCACCCGCACCTTGGCATCCAGCGCCGATAGTGGTTCATCCAGCAACAGCAGACCGGGATTGGCAGCAATCGCCCGGGCCAGCGCGATGCGCTGCTGTTGCCCGCCCGACAGCTGCGCCGGGTATTTCCTGCCTTGATCCGACAGCCCGACCAGCGCCAGCAGCTCGGCCACGCGGGCGGTGATGTCGGATTTGGACCATTTCTGATTTTCCAACCCGTAAGAAATGTTGCGTTCAATCGTCAGATTGGGAAACAGCGCATAGGACTGAAACACAATGCCGAAATCACGCTGCGAGGGCGGCAGGTTTGACACATCCCGCCCGGCTTGCGAAATCTGGCCCGAAGTTTGCAGATCAAGCCCGGCAATCGCCCGCAGCAGGGTGGTTTTGCCACAGCCCGAGGGGCCAAGAAAGCACAGAAACTCGCCATCCATCACATCCAGGGAAATATCCTGCAAAGCGACAAAATCATCAAATTTCTTCCACAAATCGCGAATCTTCAAATACGGATTTTGCTCAGATGTGGTTTGATCCAGCATAAATAGTTCCCTTAAAATTTTCGGTTGTTCCCCAGCCAGAAAGGGGCCGAAGCCAGCCCCTTTCCTTTTTCATAGCAAGCAAACCGCCTGATTTACTTTTTCGGATCGGATTTGCCGTCATAACGACGCGCCCACTCGGCCAGAATGGCGCTGCGGTTGTTGGCAGCATATTCGAAATCATTGTCGATCATCGCATCCAACAGACCTTCGGGGAAATGCGCAACCGGCTTGGCAACGCCAGGATAGGCGACCACGGCATAGCCGGTGTTATACATTTCATTGGCCTGTTTGGAGATCGTCCAATCGATCAGAGTTTTCGCATCTTCCAGATTGTCGGTGCCGGCGATGATCGCGCTGGCCTCCATCTCCCAGCCCACACCTTCGGTTGGCAGGATGACTTCGATCGGAGCGCCAGCGGCCTTGGATTTGGCACCGCGGAACGCAAAGGAAACCCCAACGATGGTTTCGCCAGCTGCAGCCAGCTTACAAGGGGCCGAGCCAGAATGGGTGTAGCGGGCGATGTTGTTATGCAGCGCGTCCATATAGTCCCAGCCGCCCTTTTCGCCAAAGATTTGCAGCCAGCTGGATACGTCCAGAAAACCGGTGCCCGATGAATTCGGGTTCGGCATGATCACATGGCCTTTGTAAACCGGATCGGTCAGATCTTTCCAGCTTTTGGGGGCCGGAACGCCGTTCTTTTCACCCTCGATCGTGTTGTAGCACACAGAAGCAACCCAAGCGTCCATCCCGGTCCAGGAAGGTGGGTTGGATGAGTCAACGAACTTCTGGTTCAGCTTGTCAACACCGGCGGGCTTGTAGGGCTCCAGCATGTCTTCGGTTTTGAACAGCAGCAGCGAGGTGCCAGCAAGACCCCAGATCACATCCGCTTGCGGGTTGTCTTTTTCCGCCAGCAGCTTGGCGGTGATGATCCCGGTGGAATCGCGCACCCAGTTGATTTTGATATCCGGGTGGTCTTCGTTGAACTTGGCGGCGTATTGCGGCAGATACTCGGCCTCGCTTGCGGTATAAACCGTCAGCTCACCGGCAAAGCCGCTGCTGGCCGCACCAATCGCGATTGCAGATGCGTATGTGATTGTCTTCAAAAACTTCATTCGTAGCTCCCTGTTAGTCATGCCGAACCCGGCACTGCAGCCCAGCATGGGTTGCTTGCAAACTCGGTATAATCACGGGTTTAAGACAGTTTTGTGAATTTTTAAACGTTTTCTTTTTTCGGAGGGATTTTTCTACCGTGATGCAAGCGTCATCAGGATAACACCCGCCGCCACGATGCAGGATGCAAACAGGCGTTTTTTCCAAGGGCGTTCATGTAGCCAGACCATGCCGATAATCGCGGCAAACACCACCGAGGTTTCCCGCAGGGTTGAAACCATGCCCAAGGCCGAAAAGGATTTGGCATAGATCACCAGACCATAAGCCATGGCCGCGATGACTCCGCCCATCAGCCCCATATAAAGTGTTTTGCGCGAGATATGGCGCGCTTCAACACCGATGCGCTGAAAGATGAACAGCCCCGGGAAAATCTGAAAGATGAACAGCCAGCCGATATAGCCGCTCTCACTGCCCGCCAGCCGCACGCCGATGCCATCAACCAGCGAATAGCTGGCGATGATGACCCCGGTGGCCATGGCGGTCAGCACCACAATCGGCGGGGTGGTGCCGCGAAACACATTGCCCGACAGGATGAAAATGCCCGCCGATGCGGTCAAAATCCCCAGCCATGCCAGCGGGGGCAAGGTTTCCCCGGCAAAAACCTGCGCCCCCAGCGCCACCAGCACCGGGGCCATGCCGCGGGCGATTGGGTAGACATGGCTGAGGTCTCCCAGCCGGTAAGAGTGATAGAGCAGGAAGAAATAAGCGAAATGGATCGCGGTTGAGCCGAGAATATACCACCAGCTTGCAACATTGGGGATCGGTGAAAAACAAGCGATCACCACGCCCAGAACCACATTGCCCATCGCGATCAGGCCCAGCACGGCCAGTCTGTTATCCGAGGCTTTGACCAAAGCATTCCACAGCGCATGTAACATCGCTGCGCTCAGGACAATGGTCATGGCGAATGCGCTCATGTTATGCGGCCGGGTTGGGGATGAGGGTGGACAAGTGCAGAGGCCTTTTCAGGTTGACGGTCAAACGGGATCACGGCCTTACGGCAAAGTTTCCATGAGGCAGTCTAGCAACGGATTTGCCATGGCGAAAGCCTGATTGCGCCCCCCGCATAGTGGCACGCGCCTTTTGGTTGGGCCTCTCAGCCGAATCTCCTGATTCTGTGTGCGCTTCCTGATTTGGTCGTTTCTGTTTCCAATGCCCCCCAGACCAATCACGCCGCCAGATATGCATCGCGCACTTCGGGGTGGGCGTTTAGCTCTTCCAGAGTGCCATAGAATTTTTGCTCGCCGCTTTCAATGATCACGGCACGGTCGGCAACGGCCTGTGCAAAGTGCAGGTTTTGTTCGGATAGCAATACTGTCAGCCCTTCAGATTTGAGTTGCAGGATGACTTTGGCCATCTGCTCGACAATCACGGGGGCCACGCCCTCGCTCGGTTCATCGAGCAGAACAAAAGACGGATTGCCCATGAGGGTGCGCGCAATGGTCAGCATTTGCTGCTCGCCGCCGGACAGAGCCTTTCCCCGATTGTTGCGACGCTCGGCAAGGTTGGGAAACAGGTCAAACAGCATGGACCGAGTCCAGGTGACCGCGCCCTCACGAGGGGGCTGAATGCCGACGATGAGGTTTTCCAAAACGGTGAGGTCGGTAAAGATGCGCCGATCTTCCGGCACATATCCAAGCCCCATTTTGGCAATCTTGTGCGGCAACAGACCCGAAATCTGAGTGCCCTGGAAGGTAATATCGCCCGATGCCGTCCGAACGATTTGCATGATTGACTTCATGGTCGTCGATTTTCCGGCTCCGTTACGCCCCAGAAGCGCGATCACCTCGCCTTTCGGGGCCGCGAAGCTCAGATCCCTGAGGACATGCGCCTTGCCATAGAAGCTGTTGATTTTATTGACCTCAAGCATGGGCATTCTCCTCTTCGGATGCAAAGACCGTTCCGCCCCCCAGATACACCTCTTGAACCGTTGGGTTGTTGCGGATTTCCTCGGCGCTGCCTTCGGCAATCAATTCGCCCCGGTTCAGCACCATGATCCGGTGAGAATGCGTAAAGACGACATCCATGTCATGTTCCGTGAAAAGCACGCTCACCCCCTGATCACGGACGATATCCGCCGTCAGCTGCATCAGGGCGATGCGTTCCTTTGGCGCCATACCGGCGGTTGGTTCGTCCATCAAAAGAACCTTGGGGTTATTGGCCAAAGCGATGGCCAGCTCCATGCGTTTCAGATCTCCGTAAGCCAGAATCGCGCAATGGCGATCGGCCTGGTCCGCCATATTGACCCTATCCAGCAGCTCAATCGCCTGATCCCGGTATTTGCGGGTAGCGTATGGCAACAGCCGGAAAGTGTCGTGGTGATGCGACATCAGCGCCATTTGCACATTCTCGACAACCGTCATCGACGAATAGGTCGCGGTGATCTGAAATGTGCGCCCGACACCTTCGCGCCAAATCTGGCGTGGTTTTAGGCCGGTGATGTCTTTGCCCTCCAACAGCACCTGTCCGGCCGTGACCTTCAGCTGCCCCATCAACATGTTGAAACATGTGCTTTTGCCTGCGCCGTTCGGGCCAATCAAGGCCAATAACTCGCCTTTGTGCAGTTTGAACGAGACATCATTGACTGCAACAATAGCGCCAAATTTCTTGGTCAGGCCACGTGTTTCAAGAACCACAGTCATCACTGATCTCCTGCTTTTTTCAGACCAAGCCGCTCAAGCCCCTTGCGCAGAGAGCCGACAACACCCTCAGGGGCTGCAATAACGACGAATATAATCAACAGACCCATCAGCAGACGCCAGTATTCGAACCGAAGCAGTGTTTCTTCGATCCCCTTGAAGAACCCAGCGCCAACAACACCGCCTGACAGCGTTTTCACACCGCCCAGAAAGACCACAATCAGCGCATCAAAGCTGCGGGCGATTTCAAGCTCATTGGGGAAAACACTGCCCTTTGAAAACACAAACAATGCCCCGGCAAGCCCGCCCATCAACCCGGCAAAACCAAACGCGATCAGCTGGACCTTGCGCGTGTTTATCCCCGTTGCTTCGGCTTGCCGCTCGCTGTCGCGCGCTGCTCTTAACGCATAGCCAAAGGGGGAATGCGTAATATGACGCAGGATGACAATGCCCGAAACCGCAAAAATCACCGTAAAATAGAAATAGGCCGTGGTACTCTTAAGCCATTCTGTCGGCCAGATATTGACCAAGCCATCATCGCCGCCGGTGACATCCCCCCACTGGAAGACGAGGCTCCAGACCAGTTGCGCAAAGGCAAGTGTCAGCATCGCGAAATAGACACCGGTCAACCGCAGACAAACCCAACCGATGGCCAAAGCCGCCAGCCCCGCCCCCAGCGGGGCCAGCAGGAATGCAACCCCCATCGGGCTGTGCGCATGGGTGACAAGCAAAGCCGCTACATAAGCACCACCGCCGTAATAGGCCGCATGTCCGAAACTGACCAAACCGCCGGTTCCCAGCAGGAAGTGCAGTGAGGCAGCAAACAGGCAGAAAATGAGGATATCCGTTGCCAGAACCAGCGAGAAAGATGATCCATAGAGTGGCAACAACGCCAGCAGTGCAAGGCCCGCAATGACGATCATTCGGATTTTGTTCGAGGCCGGGCGAATGGGGCGTTCGGGCTCTCCGACCTGTCCGTGTTCTCCGGCAACTTCTTCGCGACCAAGCAGGCCGTAGGGCCGGATCATCAATACGACGATCATGACCACAAACATCAGAACCAGCGTGGATTGTGGCAGGTAGGTGACGCCAAATACGTTCAGGACGGATATGATGATTGCAGCAAGATACGCGCCGGGCAGCGATCCCATACCGCCGATGACGACAACAACAAAAACGGGGGCGAGGATGTTAAAATCCATCAGCAAATCGGCCCCGCCCTTGGGCAATTGCAATGCGCCTCCAAGGCCGGCAAGGGCAGACCCAAGTGCAAAGACGCCGGTGAACAACCACGCCTGATTGACGCCCAGAGCCCCGACCATTTCGCGGTCTTGTGTTGCCGCACGCACCAGCACGCCAAAGCGGGTTTTGGCCATGAGGTACCAGAGCGCAAATGCGATGAAGGGCGTAATCACCAAAAGCGCAATGTCATATTTCGGGATGGGTTCGCCCATGATGCGAAAGACACCCCGCAAACCCGGTGCCCGCGGGCCAAGCAGGTCTTCCGGGCCCCAGATGATCAATGCAAGGTCTTGAATAACCAAAATGACCCCGAACGTCGCAACCAGCTGAAACAGCTCTGGCGCACGATAAACCGGGCGCAACACCAGCACTTCGATCAAAACGCCGACAATCCCCACAGCGACCGCAGCCAGCAGAATCGAGCCCCAAAATCCGAATGCTCCGGGCAAAACCTGCATCAGCGAATAGCCGATATAGGCCCCAATCATATAAAGCGACCCATGTGCAAAATTCACAATACGGGTGACGCCAAAAATCAGGGACAGCCCGCAAGCGACCAGAAACAACGAACTGGCATTGGCCAAACCCGTCAGGATTTGTGCGACGAAGAACTCCATCAGCTGCACCTTTCATAAAAGAGATGTCGGTGGAAAGCAGGCCATTGGCACGATGGCATGGCCTGCTCGTTTTTCAAAAGGTTACTCGGCGGGACGAAGCGCGCTTACTTCCTCGTCAGACAGCAGATAGTTTGCGCCGTCTTTATACTGCCAATCGACCATCACACCCTTGCCGTCACGCAGGGCAGTCTTGCCCACATAGGCCCCTGCCGTAGACTGATTGTCTATCGCGCGATAGGTGATTTCACCCAACGGTGTACTGACCTTCAGGTCTTCAAACGCGGCGCGGATGGCCTCGGTTTCGGTCGATCCCGCCTTTTTAATTGCCGCGGCAATCGACTGAACGGTCATGTAACCAACCAGAGACCCCACACGCGGGTAATCGTTGTGTTTGGCCTGATAAGCCGCAACAAATGCGCCCCCTGGCCCATCCTTCAGATCTTGCCAGGGGTATCCGGTAACGATCCAGCCCTCGGGCGCTTCGTCGCCCAGCGGGTCGATATATTCCGGTTCACCCGCCAAAAGCCCGTAAACGTCACGCCCCTCGAACAAGCCACGATCTGTCCCTTCCCGAACAAACTTTGCCAGATCAGGGCCGAAAGTTGCATTGAAAATGGCATCCGGTTTTGCGCGTTCCAGCGCCTGAGTTTCTGCACCCGCGTCGATCTTAAAAATGCCTGGCCATTGCTCGGCCACAAATTTCACGTCTGGGCGCAGACGGGTCAGCGCATCTTTGAATGCAGCCACGGCGTCCTTGCCATAGGCATAGTTGGGGGCGATTGTGGCATAGGTCACCGCGTCTGATTTCGCGGCTTCTTCGGCCAGCATTGAGGCCTGCATATATGTCGATGCCCGCAGGCGGAAGGTGTAGGGGTTGCCGGCTTTCCAGACCAGAGCGTCTGCCAGCGGTTCCGCCGCGAGATAGACATATTTTTTCTCCGCCGCATAGGATGAAAGCGCCAGACCAACATTTGACAGGATCGAGCCCGTCAACATCACAGCACCTTCACGGGTCATCAGTTCTTCTGCGATTTTAATCGCTTCACCAGGCTCGCCCTGATCATCACGGAAAACGAATTCCAGCGGGCGGCCAAGAACACCGCCATCAGAATTCACCTGCTCCAAAGCCAGCTCAATGCCCTTCTTATAAGGGCCGGTGAAGGCGGCAAGCCGTTTGTAATGGTTGATCTCGCCGATGATGATGGGCTCTTCGGCATTTGCAACACTTGCCAATGGCAGGGTTGCGATCGTTGCGGCACTTAATAGTGTCTTTAAAAATGTCTTACGTTTCATGTGGTCCTCTCTGTTTTCGATCTTAATTTGTTTTTTTATGATTTGAACACCGAGTTTACCGAATGCCCGGTGTTCGGCGCTTCGGCAAGTTGTCTTGCTCTTTTGCGGCAGGCCGTTGGCCCTTGGTTGATCGCAGCCCGAATGGGTTTGCGATTTTGTAATCTCTGCCCGTCTCCGGGGTGTTTGTCTGTTGCGAATGCGTAAATAAGGGTGCGCTCGGGCGTGTTGTCCTGCCCGGGAGCATTAAAACCCGGGCTCCGGCAATCTGAAGCGGCATTGTGTTGTTGCTGAGGTCTTTTGACCCTTTTGCAACGTGCCAGATGTTTCGCTGAAAGTTCATAGAACTCCTCTTGCTACCTTAGTTTATATTCAGCGGCAAAACTCGTTAGCTGTCAAACAAAATCGCTGGTATGCTAATGATTTTGAATAAATCCTGAACTTTCAAGGCGTTGTTGGTGCTTTCCTGCTGAAGTGTTCCGGCCCTACCGAAAAGGAGAGCTGGGGAATATGGGAATCAAAACACCATAAGCCGCAAGAGGGTTTCGGCAGGCCATGGCAGGTTGAAAGGCTGTGGCGGCCCAGAATCCTGTGTGGCGTCCCGGCTTCCATCCAGCCGGCTCAGCCGCCTTTGGGCGATTGTAGATGCGCTAAATTCCTCAGCGCCTGTTTCAGGTTTGAGGGTGTGTCTATATCGACAAGCTCCGCTTTCGGGGCGCGATAAAGCCCCTTTGTGCCGATGCGTTGCAGTAACGTTCTGCCCCCCTGATCTCCGGTCAAAGCCGCCAGTTCCGGCAAGGACGAGCGCGGGAAACACGCCGGCGGCAGTGCCCTTATACCATTGGTTGCCGCAGATGGTGTGCCTTGTTGAAGATCAATCACGGATTGCATCGTTTTTGTCGACACAAAGGGCATGTCGCCGAGCAACACCAAAACCTGATCAAACTGACGGGCCATCGCGTATTCAGCGCCTGCCCTCAGGCTATCGCTCAGCACCGGTGCTTTTTCGTCGAGCCAGATTTTGCTCAGCTTTGGGATGTTCCCAGCCACCTGTTGTGAGCGCAGAACCACCGCGACATCGTCAAGTTCAAGGCGTTGGGCCGCATAAGCCACATGTTGAATCACAGGGGTGCCGCCAAGGTCCGCCAAAAGCTTGTCTTCCGGCCCAAACCGTTTTGAAAACCCTGCGGCCAGAATCAGGGCAAGTTGCTTCATGCTCTGTTCCCGGATTCCGGCTTGTCGCATGTCATACGCGCCCAATCTACCACTTCGGCCAGAACAGAGATCGCCAATGTCCGAGGATCCCGAGCAGATTTCACGATACCGATCGGGCCAGTGATCCTTTCGATGTCCTGTTCAGACACGCCGAGAACCCTGAGGCTTTGATTGCGGGTGGCGCTGGCACGCAGGCTGCCCTGAGCGCCGATGTAAAACGCGTCTGTTGTCAGCGCGTGTTTCAGAATGGGTGGTTCCCAATCGTGATCATGGAAAAATAGAACAATCGCAGTTCTGCTATCGGCCTCAAAGTCTAAATTTTTGGCCCTGACGAGTTCCCGCCCAGCGCAACCCAACCGATGCGCATCCTCCAGCGTTGCGCCGTCAGGGGAGCAGACTTCGCCATGATACCCCAATGAGGCAACCAACCCTGCGAAGCTGATCGCTTCAGGCCCCGACCCAAAGATCAGGAAGTTCAACTCCGGTTTAAGGTATATCGAAACTTCAGACGGATAAATCCCGCCTTGCCTTCGGGCAAGCCGAAGCGCACCCGATTGCGGCTCCAGGATCAGTTCCACCGGCTGCCTTTGCACTAACCGGGTCACAACATCCCGCAACACCGATTTTTCCGGATTGGGAACAATCGCGAGGTCCAGACCACCCCCACAAGGCAGTCTGATATCCATAAATGGCGAACCAATGCCATAGCGAATGACTCTGGGGTTCCCGTTTTCAATTGCCCCAAATGCTTGCTGGACGATATCAGCCTCAACGCAACCGGAAGAGATGCTGCCGATGCATTTTCCGTTCTTATCGACAAACATCATGGCACCGAGGTCGCGATAAGACGGGCCCTCAACGCCGCAGATGATGGCAAGAGCGCAGTCTGTATCGGAGCGCAATACGGCCCTGATCGGATCAATATGCGACAAACCCTGCGCAAAGCCCGCAGCCTGCTGAACTGAGTTTGATGGAACCATTTTTTGCATCAGGCCTTCTCTTTGGGTTTCCCGGGTCGCATGACGGCGCGACGCCCAAACCTGTTTACTGGAAGGGCAACGCGATCCGGGTGCGCAAATAGCGTCACGAATTGCTGCAAGCAGCCATTGGTAAAAACGCAGATGCGTCTGAAGGCAGCTTGTTACAAAGCCGATACATGCTCAAGAAAAAAGTCTGGCCGCTCTTGTCCACTCTGTTTGATCAGCCCTTTACCTTCTTTGATGGCTCATTCGATGTGACCCGCGTGTTTGTACCCGGTTCAGGGCTTCGGCTGATTTCCTAATCAACAAAAGCGCGCTCAACCACGAATGTCTCTGGCTTGTTGTTGGCACCCTCTACCAGCCCGAACCCTTCCAGAACGGCTTTGGTATCCCGAAGCATTGCCATGGACCCGCAGATCATGCCGCGATCTGTCTCTGGATTGATGGGCGGCACGCCGAGATCGTCAAACAATTTGCCGGAGGTCATCAGGTCGGTGATCCGGCCCTGATATTCATAGTCCTCACGGGTCACGCTGGTGTAGTGGCGCAAGCGGCCCGTGGCGCATTCACCAACCAGAGGGTCGTCCAGCACGCCTTTCACCAGCTCTTTGCCATAGGTCAGTTCAGCCACTTCCCGGCAGGTGTGGGTCAGGATGACCTCATCGAATTTTTCATAGGTCTCCGGGTCGCGGATCAGCGATGCAAAAGGTGCGATGCCCGTCCCGGTCGAGAACATATAGACCCGCTTGCCCGGCAGCAGAGCATCATTCACCAAAGTGCCGGTCGGCTTTCTGCGCATCAGGATGGTGTCGCCGACCTGTATTTTTTCCAGATGTTCCGTCAGCGGGCCATTGGGAACCTTGATCGAATAGAACTCAATTTCCTCATCCCAGGATGGGCTGGCAATGGAATAGGCACGATAGACCGGCTTATCGGCATTAGGCAGGCCGATCATCACGAATTCCCCTGAGCGGAAGCGAAAGCTTGCCGGGCGGGTGATGCGGAATTTGAATAGTCGGTCTGTATAGTGTTTGACCGAGGTTACGGTTTCCGCAAATACGCCCGCCGGAATGGCAAACTTTGACGGTGAACCTTGAACGATTGGTTCGATAAGAGACATTTTTCCCTCCGAAATAAACAGGATTTAGTGTGCGGATGCTTCAGAGAGATGCTGAAGCTTATTGATTTCCAGCCATTGCGATGCTCCAGGATCGGTGGCCTCGACAGGGCAATCGGGTTCGTACAGGCCACAATCGATGCATTCTTCAGGGTGGATCACAAGAAAGCCCTCTCTTTTTGTTAGTATACTAACGATATGCTTAAACCGAGGATTCGGTCAAGATCGTTTCCAGGGAGGGGACGGATTTACGGGTTTATTAAATAACCCATCCCCACACCGTCATTCAGAGACCTTTATGCTACAGCATGGCACTGAACGACTACCGGCTGGCGCCAGTAGGATCAGCAATGTGCTGTTCCAGGTACTGAAGTACGATGTCTTCGGTGATGGCACCATTGGTGGTTGAAAAGTACCCCCTGCCCCAAAACCGGCAACGAGATGATAGCGGTGGTAGAAAACGCAGTGCTTGCCAGTGTCATATTGCATGATCTTATCCTCGGGAAAAATGAGCCGCCGAACAGGCTATGGCTCATTTTTCCCGAGGATAAGATCATAACACGATTCGTTCGTGCTAAAGCAAGCCCGACTGGAAGTCGGAGGGTTGTACCGAAGAGTGGATACTCAATTCCGGTCACCTTGATCTATGTCTTTTCGGGGTGGCGGGGCTATCGCAACCCGTCTTCTCCGACAGCATCTTCGGCCTTCAGCCCCCCGACCCGCGGCAAGGGGCGTCCGCTATCGGTCACGGCAATCGCCACCAGAATTTCATTCGGGCGCGGTGCATCGTTGAAACGCACTTCGACCCCATCAAAATGCGAGCGCACATATGCGGCATCCTTATGCCCCAGCGGAATATCCAGATCCTGCCCCAGCCCGCCGCGCTTCTTGGAAGAGGGCACCAAAGCGGCCCCCTTTTCAACAGCCGCCCGCAAAGGTGCCCCCATTTTGGGATGGAGCAGAGCGGCGGCGTGTTCCAGCTCGCCATTTTCGCCGACCATTGCGGCCTTGCCATAGCTTTCGATTTGCTCTGGCTTAACCCCCAATGCGGCCACAGCCTTTTGCCCCAGCAATCCACCCAGCTCAGCGCCGATATCCATCAACTCCGAGAGATCCTCAACATAGGCGCCCGCATAGGGGTTTGCGATCACCGCCGCCGCCACGGCTTTGCGCGTTGCGGGCGTGATGGCCTTTCCGCCTTCGATATGGGTTTCTTCGACCCAGACACCAATTTTTCTGATTTCAGCCTTCATCTCAGACCATCCTCCCCTTTGATATCCCAGGCTTCCAGCCCGCCCGAGCGCGAATGGATGCGGGGGCCGGTCGTCATGACAAGGGCAAACAGCAATTCATCCGCACGCGGCGCATCGTTCAGGCCAACTTCAACCGAATCGAAATGACTGCGCACATAAGACGCGTTGACATGGGTGACAGGCACGTCGATCCGCGCCCCGACACCGCCGACCTTTTTGGCCGAGGGAACGATTGCCTTGGAATTGCCGATCAGCTCACGCATCGCATAGCCGCCGGGGGCGTGCCACAAGGCACCGTGTTCCAGCTCGCCGGCAGACCCCACCAAAGAGGCCTTGCCATAGCCTTCAATGTTTTCCGCCCCACCCAGCGCATCCACCAACTTCTGCGCCATTTCCAGCCCAAGCGGTTTCAGGTCTTCCATGAAGCCTTGAATATCGGGCTCATAGCGCCCGGCAAACGGGTTCTTGATCACGGCAAAGCAAGCGCCCCGCAGCAATGGGGTGTCCGAAACGGGGCCACCTTCATGAAAGATCTCTTCCACAGACAGAACCATTTTTCTGACGACGACGTCAGGCATTTTGCATCTCCATTTGTTTGGTAAATTCCAAATTTTCTTGACCGATCAGCACGCTTTCCCCCTGAAGGAACAGTGCCGCGCCCTTGATCAAATGACGCTCCAACATACCCAGCGCAGCCTTTTTGCCGCGGGCCAGTGCCGCGCCCTTCTGGCCTTGCGTCAACGCAGGCACATGGACAACCACATGACGATCCCCCAAATCGCTGTCATAAACAATGTCCGAGGCGCGTTCGTAGCGCAAATCAGGATGGCCGGGCAGGTTGACCGCATTGGCGATGAGCGTTGCCGCTACATCCGCTTGCGCCGCGTTTGCTCCCAGAACGGTCACACTGTCAGCGATGCCAAAAGACAAGCTGCGCCCCTTTTGACCGCTGGTTGCGATGCCGCCAATCTGATGTTCCGGGTGAATTTTCACCCGCCCCAAATCCAGCCCGCCCGCATCGGCCATCGCAACGGAAAAATGGGCCCCGGGGGCCAGGAAAAGCGCAATGTCCCCCCCATTGTTCACATAGCAGCGTTGCAATTCGGCGGCCCCTATCATCGTGACAAGAATTTCATCCGCAACCGAACCTGCAACGGCAATCATTGGGGTCACAAACCGATCTTGGCAATGCCGCGTGGCCGCTTCAACCATGCGCACACCCACCGGATCAGACGGCCGAACCGCGCCGGGTGTAAGCTGCGCACGCAGGACGGGCAGCTCTGCCACCAGCCCTGTCAGAATCGTCTCGAACCGCTCAACGGCAGCCGTGTAAGCCGCATGTCGCGCCACATCATCGGCAGCCTCGGCACCGATGATCAGATCAATCGGTCCGTGCTGCAAATGAAGACGCTTGCCCCCCTCAAGATATGCCGCGACTGGTTGCTGCATTGGATTATTCTTTGGCCTTCCAGCGATAGTTGTGATGCGCTGTCGGATCGGCATTCGGATCAATTTGATCAACCCGGCGCACGCCCTCCGCAATCACATCGTCGATGTCCTGAATGCTCTCGACGTGACCTCCCAGAAGCTCATAGTCTGAGCGGCGCATGGTGAATTCGATCGGGGCTACCAGCGCAGGCGTGGGAACATAGCCAAAGGAATTGGATGGCATATCCAGCACGTCGACCATGACCGTGATCCCGCCACCGGGCCAGACATAGGTATTGGCACCACCGCAAGAGACATGGGTCAGCGAGTCTTTGACAGAGTTGGTCAGTTTAACCGGGTTTTCCGTTACACCCGCACGCAGAGAGCCACCCGCACCGCCCATGAAAAGCACCGAGCAGACCGAAGGTTCACAGTTTTCCGCAATCCGGTCAACTGACAGTTTCAGAACATCCGGGAGCTCCATGCTCTGCGGTTCAAGGTTCTCGTCCAGTTCATAATAGGCGAATTGTTCACCCGTGGTCGATACCATCAATAAACGCAAACCCTGCCAGGCCACGCGGGCGTCAAAGGGCTTCAGAATAGACAGCGCATCGTCAATGTCCGTTCCCCCCCAGCCGGTGCCCGGTTCGGCCACCTGAAAATAGCGACCGGGCGTCGAGCGGCGGCCTTCAACCCTGATCCCGGTCGGAGGCACGTTCAATAGCTTGCCAGCCTGATGTTCCGATAAAACGCCGGTGATGTGGTCATCCACCACAACCACCTCATCCACATGCTGCGCCCATTGCGACGCGAACATGCCGATGGTTGCAGAGCCACAACCCACGCGCATTCGCTTTTCTATCTGCCCATTCACGATGGGCGCTTCACCCGCCTTGACAACCACGGTGGCACCGTCATCAATGGTTAGCTCTACAGCGTCACGGTTGCAAAGTTTCAGCAGCGTATCACAGGTGATGCGCCCCTCCTTTTTGCTGCCGCCGGTCAGATGTTCCACCCCGCCAAGAGACAGCATCTTGGAGCCGTATTCGCTGGTCATCACATGGCCGACAGGTTCCCCCTGACAGCGCACAATCGCGCGTTCATGGCCAATGAAGCGATCCGTGTCTATTTTCACTTTGACGCCGCAATAGCTGAAGATACCTTCAGTTACCACCGTCACCAAATCCGCATCGGCAACGGTTTGGCTGACGATGAATGGCGCGGGTTTATAATCAGGGTAGGTCGTGCCGGCCCCAACCGCGGTAATGAAAGGGCGGCTGCTTTGTACCAGATCGCCATCCCAGTCATTTCCATCTGTGTTCTTCATGAACGGCACCGCCTTGGCGCCGTGCTCTATCGAGTTTTCGATAATCGTCAGCGGATCAAGGCGCACCAATTCACCACCGTTATTGGCATAACGATCACACGCGCCCGACCGCCCTTCGGCGATGAAACACAATACCGGGCAGGCATCGCAGCGGATTCTTTCGGGATTTGCGCGGGGAGTATCAGACAATGCCGTGATCCTTTAGTGCCTGCCTCAGGGTCGAGGGCGTGACCGGGACGCGATGTATCCGAACCCCTGATGCATGTTTGATTGCGTTTAAAAGTGCCGGCGCGGTGGGGATCAGAACATGCTCTCCCAACCCTTTGGCCCCGTATGGACCATGCGCATCCGGCACTTCGATGATGAGTGTATCAATCGGCGGAATGTCCCCCACCGTCGGGATCAGATAATCGTGCAGGTTTTCGGTGCGCCCGGGCAGGTATTCTTCCATCAGCGCCATGCCCAGCCCCTGCGCGATCCCGCCCTGCACCTGCCCTTCTACCAGCATCGGATTGATCGCCTTGCCCACATCATGGGCGGCAACAAAACGCAGCGGCCTGACCGTTCCAAGCGCCATGTCCACCTCGACCACCGCCAGATGCGCCGCATAGCCGAACTGGGCATAGGGAACACCCTGCCCGTTTTGGTCCAACGGTTTGGTCGGCGGATCATATGTTTCCTGTGCGCACAAGATATAGCCTTGGGCATCTGAGGACAGTGCATTCAGATCAATCCTATGCTCCTGTCCCCGGTCGGCAATCACGATTGCCCCCTGCACAAAGCGCAGTGTGGCATCAGCATCGGCATTTGCATGTTTGAGGATCATGCCTCGCAGCGCCTCTCCGCACAGCCGGGCCGCATTGCCTGACACGAACGTCTGGCGCGAGGCCGAGGTCTTGCCCGCATCAGGGGTCAGATCGGTGTCCGCCCCTTGCAGGGTCAGCTGGGACGTGGATACGCCAAGGGCAGAGGCAAAGATCTGCGAGATTACCGTATTGGACCCTTGCCCGATATCCATTGCCCCCTGATGCAAGACAATCTCGCCCCGAGCCGTCACCCCTGCCTTGATGGTCGACGGGTTGGGCAGAGATGTATTGCCACAGCCATACCAGCCAGCCGCAACGCCAACGCCGCGGCGCAGCGGGCCGATGGAACTGGCGTTGAACGCCTCTGCCGCAGCGCGTTCCAGCGCCCAATCCTTGCGCAGTGCCTCCAGACAGGCTTTGGCGCCAACGCCCCGATCGAAAACCTGACCGCAAACCGTGGGCACCCCATCGGTCAGCGCATTGTTGATCCGAAACTCAAGCGCATCGACGCCCAGCTTGTCGGCCAGCTCATCAAACAGAGATTCCTGTGCAATCCCCGACTGGGGCACCCCAAACCCCCGAAAGGCTCCGGCGGGCGGGTTGTGGGTGTGAATACCACGGGTCTCAGCGCGATAATCCCGGATGACATAAGGCCCCGAGGCATGAACCGGCACCCGGTTTGCAACGGTCGGCCCCCAAGAGGCATAAGCGCCGGTATTAAAGCGGCCAAAGAACTCGAACCCGGAAATTTTTCCGTCCCTGGTCGCTCCGACACGCAGATTGATTTCGCAGGGGTGCCGCTTGGTTGTGGATTGCATCGATTCCGTCCGGGTGTAGGTGATCCGAACCGGGCGACCCGTTTTCAGCGCTGCAAGAGCGATATAGGGCTGAACAGAGATATCAAGCTTGGAGCCAAAGCCACCGCCAACGCCGGTCGGGGTGATCCGAATCCTGTCGCGCGGCATGGCCAGAATAGTCTCCATCGCTTCCTGATCCATGACCGGAGCCTGAGTGCAGGCATGGATGTGAACCCGCCCCTCGACCAGCTCGGCATAGCCTGCCTCTGGTTCGATATAGGCATGTTCCACAAATCCGGTCGAAAACGTGCCCTCTGCAATCACATCTGCTTGCGCCAAAGCCGTTTCCGGGTGCCCACACGCGACAAATCCGCGGCACATCTCGTTCTTGTTTCGGCCGTCATGTAGTTGCGGCGCGTCCGGTGAGATCGCGTTGTGAACAGTGGCCACGGCGGGCAGTTCCGTCCAGGTCACCGGGAAGCTTTCGGGGTCAAACGCCGCAATCGCCTCGGGCATTCCGACAACGGCAGCCACCGCTTCTCCGCGAAAGCGTGCGGCGGAGTCGGCAAAGACCGGCTGGTCGGCAAATTCGGGGATGACTCCAAAGCAGTTCTTGCCGGGCACATCCGCAGCGGTCAGGACCGCCTCGATCCCGGCCATGCTGTCCTTCCACGCCTGAAGGTCACCAAATTCAAAACGGGCATGTGGATAGGGCGACCGGATCACTTTGACTTCGAGCGCCCCAGCCGGGGCCACATCATCGCCAAAGCGTTCGGTTCCGTTGAGTTTGGCTTCTCCATCCAGCCGACGAATGGCATCCCCGGCCTGGCCGTTCTGACTGCGCAACATCGGAGCCGCCATAACCGCATCAATAATCTTGCGATACCCGGTGCAACGGCACAAAACCCCACCCAGAGCCTGTTTTACCTGATCTTCGTCAGGGGTTTCGTGTTCGCGCAGAAGTGACACCGCAGACACCATCATGCCGGGCGTGCAAATACCACATTGAGCCGCGCCGTGATCCTGAAAGCTTTCTGCCAGATTCCGGGCCACATCGTCCCGGGCCACGAGGCCGGACAGGGTTTCAACCTTTCTGCCCGTCACTTGATGCACGGGCATCAGGCAAGAGCAGACGTTTTCCCCGTCAACCAGAACGGAACAGGCACCGCAATCGCCCGCGTTACACCCGATCTTGACATCGCGCGCATCAAGGCGTTCGCGCAGAGCCTCAGAAAGGCGCTCGCCGGTTTTCACTTCGGTCCTAACAGGTTCACCGTTCAGCGTGAATGCGATCTGGCAGCGGGTCATTTCACCATCCATTGTGATCCCCCCCGCTGACAGCTGACATGACCACCCGGCGGCAAAGCTCGGCAACCACGTCCAGTCGATACTCGGCAGATCCACGGACATCCGAAATCGGGCTCAGTGGTGCGAAAAACTCTGCATTGCTCAGGGGCAATTCCTTGAGTTCCCCCACCGATTTTCCGACAAGAAACGCCTCCAGCTCAGGCAAGCGTCTGGCGACAGGAGCGCAGCTGCCAACAGCCAACGCCGCATCAACGATAACATCGTTGCGCAGTTCCACCACGGATGCCGCCATGGCAATCGAAATCACCAGATGCGCACGGCTGCCGAGTTTTTCAAAGGCCCCCCGCGCGCTTTGGGCCGGGCGCGGTATGTGTATGGCAACAACGAATTCGTCCTCGGCCAGTGCGATCTGACGAACTCCAGTGATGAATTCGCTCAGCGGCACCCGCCTTGGCCCGCGCAGTGAGGCCAGCTCCACCGAAGCATTCAGCGTCAGCAGCGGCGGAACCCCATCGGCTGCGGGCGACGCGTTGCAGATATTGCCCGCGATGGTTCCAAGATTTTGAATTTGTAGTGAACCGACCTCAAGCGCCGCCTGCTTCAACCCTTCAAATGCTGGGGGCAAAACCGCCCCGGCAATTTCAGACCAGGTCGTCGCGGCCCCGATGCGCCAGCCTTCGTCCCTTTCCAGAATGCCCCTCAGGCCGGAAATGCGCGTGACATCCAAAAGATCACGCGACGCTGAACCTTGCTTTTGACCCGGAAAAAAGTCCGTGCATCCCGCAATAATCTTTGGGCTCCCCTCTGCAAGAAGCGCGGCGGCCTCCTGAACATCGGTTGGCATCAGATAGCGCAAGAGCTAGCCTCCCTAAGTATTTCATTAGTACACTAACGTTATGCGGGGCATTTTTAAAAGTCAAATGTAAAAAAGTGACTCAGGCCAGCGCAAGACCGGGCCTTAACGACCCTTGAGCACAGCAGCTTACCCCAGCTTTTTCAGAAGCGACAAAAACGCAATGCGTTCCTCTTCCGTCAGGGGGCTTAGGGTTTCACCGCTAATCTGGTGCCCGATTTTCCCCAGCTCCGGCACCAGCTCTTCTGCCCGTTCAGAAATAGACAGCATCGAGCGGCGCTTGTCATTGAGATCCGGTTTTTGGTTCACGAGCCCCTTTTTCTTTAGCCGATCGACAACGCCCTTGATCGTTGCAACATCCACGGCGGTCCGGCGGCCAAGCTCGTTTTGAGAACACGGCCCTCTTTCTGCCAATTTCATCAACGCGCCAAATTGCGTAGGTGTCAGACCAAACGGGGCCAAACGCTGGAAGATGGCGGCATGTCGCTGGTTAGCAAGCCGCAACAAGAATCCCACATGACTGCCCAGAACATACCGCTGGCTGGAGTCGTCGTTTGAGTTTTCGTTTTCCAAGCCTTCTATCCTTTCCCACCTGCAAGGTCACACTCTGAAACGATGTGCAAATGGTTAAGTCAAATCTGTGTTTGGGCTGCTTTTAAAGCAGTTGAGCGATAAGGTCTATAAACCCGCCAAACCATGCGGGAAACAACGGAACACTTGCATCCCGCCCAATTTTCATTAGCATACAAACAGAAAATTTTAAACCTTACAACGAAAGTGTTGGCCACCATGGATGCGCGGGAAAACAAACTGGTTATCAAAAACATTGGGTTGATCCTGACGGGGAAACTCGAAGCACCGATCGCAGATGGTGACTGTGTCATTGCCATAGATGGCAAGATTTCCGCATTCGGATATGAAAAAGATCTGGATACAGAAGGGGCCACGACAACGGTTGATGCGAATGGCGTCACTCTGGCCCCCGGGTTGATCGACAGCCATGTTCATCCGGTTGTTGGCGATTATACGCCGCGCCAGCAACAGTTGCACTGGATTGATTCCACCTTGCATGGCGGTGTGACCACCATGATTTCTGCCGGCGAGGTCCACATGCCCGGGCGGCCCAAAGACATTGTTGGCCTCAAGGCGATGGCGATTGCTTCGCAGCGCTGGTATGAAAATTTCCGCCCTTCCGGCGTCAAGGTGCTTGCCGGCGCGCCGGTCATTGAACATGGCATGCAAGAGCAGGACTTCAAAGACCTCGCGGATGCCGGTGTCAAGTTTCTGGGGGAAGTCGGGCTTGGCACGGTCAAAGACGGCAAAACCGCCAACCAGATGGTGAACTGGGCGCGCAAATACGGGATTCAGTCAACGATTCACACCGGCGGCCCATCGATCCCCGGGTCGGGGCTGATTGACGCAGATATGGTGCTAGAGACCGGAACAGACGTGGTTGGCCACATCAATGGTGGTCATTCGGCGCTGCCCGATGATCAAATCGTCTGCCTGTGCGAAAACTGCACCAAAGGTTTGGAGATTGTCCATAACGGCAACGAACGCGCAGCCCTGCTGACATTGAACACCGCGCGCGAGCTGAACAAGCTTGATCAGATCATACTTGGCACGGATGGCCCCGCCGGGTCAGGCGTTCAGCCCCTTGGTATCCTGCGGATGGTTTCGATGCTTTCGAGCTTGGGAAATGTTTCGGCCGAAGAAGCCTTTTGCTTTGCCAACGGCAATACGGCCCGGCAGCGTGAGCTGGATACGGGCCTTTTGGAAATCGGTTATTCGGCTGATTTCGTGCTGATGGATCAGGCCCAACACGCCCCCGGCAAAAACATTCTGGAGTCTGTGCAACTGGGCAATTTGCCCGGCGTTGGGATGACAATCATCGACGGCATTGTTCGCACCGAGCGCAGCCGTAACACGCCTCCGGCGCAAAACCTGCCGCAGGTGATTTGAAGCACAGCAGCCTTCTGTCAAATACAAACCCAAAAACAGTCTCTAAACTGGGGCAATAACCGCATGACACAGCGTCATGCCCTTAAACAATATCAGGTCGCCCGGGGGGTATTGAACAGCAGAAATACTAATCTTGCTAAAGCATATGAGACCACGGCAACAAAGGACAGAAAGCCTCCGTTTATCACGAGGCTGGTCAGCAAGCTGGCGGGACCAGAAAGCGCATGTGGCCAGCTGTCACAGCCGCCCCAAGCGAAATACCGGAATGTGCGGACCGCAGTGAAGATTAAGAACCCCGAGCAAACCAGAACCGCGATGGAATAAGGGGCTGGCACAGTATTTTTCAACAGCACGGATAGGGTCAAAACAATGGCGATGAATGCGCTGAAAGAGTAAAATCGAAGTACGGATAAGTTGGGAAACCCTCGTTCAGACAGGTTAGGGTAGGATAAAACCTGCACAGAAATCAGCACCAGCAACACGCATAGTAATGTGATAAATCCGGTGGTGAGGTGGCTTTTTTGCATGATTTCCCATTGTTTAGAGACTAGGGTCGGGACTCAATTTGTCCACCACACGATTGTGGCGGCGAGGAAGATTGCCGACAGGAAGTTATCGGCTCTTTTGTCGTAACGTGTTGCAATCCTGCGGAAATCCTTGAGGCGG
>PDWJ01000679.1_pt1 | contig 48015 bp, 40 predicted proteins | sample 1430881 | NCBI WGS metagenome assembly PDWJ01 (sample SAMN01162460, study PRJNA174530) | Oral metagenome, whole genome shotgun sequencing project. | biome: Marine environment; feature: Marine mammal; material: Swab sample of the gingival sulcus; isolation source: swab sample of gingival sulcus...
GGGCAGGAAGCAGGGCTACGCCCTGCCGATGCTGCGCATCGGCAGGGACCCCGCAGCCCCGCTGCAGGACCATGCGACAACTACCCTGACACAGGGGGCTGCCTGTTCTGGCTCTTCTTCTCGCTCCGGCTTTCGTCAATGCCCAGGTTAAGGGCACGTACGAAGTCTTTGGTTCTGGCTGCGGTAAAACCGGCATCAAGTGTGGTGGACACGACCCTAAGGGGACGACCTTGTACAGCACGACCCTGCCGAACGAATACGCTGTGCCTTTCAAGGTCACTGCGCCGAAGCCGGTGTCGGGTCTGCGCTTCTACACCAAATCGACCGGTGGTCAGCACACGGTCTTTGCGCGCATCTTCAAGCCGGATGCCCAGGGCTTGCCCCAAGCCAAGCCGTTGGCCGAGACCCTGATGACCGTTGGCCCGACCCTCAAAATGTGGCAGGCCTCGTTCAATAAGATCCACCTCTTGATGGCTGGCACGTACTTCGCGAGTTTCGAGCCCTATGAGAAGGGGAGTACCACCGCCGTGATCCTTCCCTGCCAGGTGGCGAATGGCACGGTGAAGGCGGGGAAGGCGTATTGGCGGCGTTCGGGTGTCACGTGGACCTCGACGGGAATCGTCGACAAGCCTTGGTTCGATGTTCTGTGCGGTGGCTCGCCCATGGCGAAACTGGGCAACACCGGCGTCCCCGAGATCGGTAAGAGCTTCTCCTTCGATCTGAGCCAGGTTGCCGTAGGGCGTGCGGCCATCGGCGTGATGGGCTTCTCCAAGGTCGCTTGGGGACCGATCAAGCTACCCTTGGATCTGACCAAGGTGGCGCCTGGTTGCTGGATCTTTGCTCCCCTCTCCTTCCCCACTGCTGTGGCTGCTGGGGCAGGCGGCAAAGCAAAGGTCACTATGGCGATCCCGAACAACAAGGCTTTTATTGGGATCGAGTTCTACAACCAGTACGTGGTTATCGATCCTATTGTGAACTCAATCCGCCTGCAGTTCTCGAATGCCGGTAAGGGCAAAATCGGCGGCTGATCAACGAACAGGCTGACTAGCAGGGCGGCCTGATAAGAGCCTTGCTAAAGTAAAGCACCGGATTTGGCGCCCACCTTCGGGGTCAAATCCGGTGCTTTGCTGTGTCGAGGCTTTGTTCTCGGCCTGTGCTCGCTGCTTATGCGGCTTCTCACTGTCTGCCTACAGATATGAGAGTTTCTCCCACGGATCGAAGCTCAGATCTCCGATAGTTCCGCGGGAGGTAGGCGGATGATTCGAGGTGGACTGACTCTTCTTGGCGGGGCGATCGGCTGGTATGTCGGCCTGCCGCTGGGCTACTTCATGGCGCTATTGCTGAGTTCGGTGGGAGCAGGCCTGGGCATCTTTTTTGCCCGTCGCATCGAAGAAGTGAAGGCCTGAGCCATAGGGCTCTCCGCCCGGGCTGATGCTTGGTTTCTCCGCCGATCACTCAGCTGGTCGCTGCCCCTGCAGCAGCAAGGAGAGCACGGCTTTCTGCACATGCAGGCGGTTCTCGGCGTTCTGAAACACCTTGGATGCTTCGGAGTCGATGACCTCGCTTTTGACCTCGTGACCGCGGTGCGCGGGGAGGCAGTGGAGGAATAGAGCTCCAGGGTTGGCCTTCTTCATCAGCGCTGCGTCGACCCGGTACTTGGAGAAGATCTCGGCCCGCTCTTCGGTTTCCTCCTCTTGGCCCATGCTGGCCCAGACATCGGTGTAGATGCAGTCGGCTCCTCTGACGGCTTCCTCTGGGTCCTCGAGGATGGTGATTACCGAGCCGCTGTCCTTGGCGATGTTCATGGCGTGATTCACCACCTTGGAGTTCGGTTCATAGCCTTCCGGCGAGCCGATGCGCACATGGGCGCCGAGCCGAGCGCCGCAGTAGATCAGCGAGTGGCAGGTGTTATTGCCGTCGCCGACGTAGGCGAGGGTGCGGCCCTGCACGCTGCCCCAGCATTCGGTCAGGGTGAAGAAGTCGGTCAGCCCCTGGCAGGGGTGCAGCAGGTCGGTCAAGCCGTTGATGACAGGGATCCCCGAGTGTTTGGCGAGTTCTTCGACGGTGCGGTGCCGGTAGGTGCGGGCCACGATGCCGTGGACCCAGCGCGCCAGGTTGCGTCCGATGTCCTTGAGCCCTTCGCGTTGGCCGAGGCGCACTTCTTGGTGATCGAGGTAGATCGCCGAGCCACCTAGATCCTGCATGCCGACGTCGAAGGTCATGCGCGTGCGCAAGGACTCCTTCTCGAAGAGCATGGCGAGACGTAGGTCCTTGAGGATCTTGGGGAAGCTGTAGCGCTCTTTCTTGAGGCGAAGGGCAAGGCCATGGATGCGCTGGATGTCTTCGAGTGTCAGGTCTTCGATCGAGACCAAGGAACTGACGCTGAGCTTGCCGATGTCTGTCATCGTGTTACTCGTTGGGGGGAGGGGGATCAGAGAGAAGCCAGCTCTTGGTCGAGCATGTCGGTGGCGCAGGCGAGCTCCTCGTCACTGATGACGAAGGGAGGCAGCATGCGCAGAGAATTCTCAGGGCTTGGGATGACGAGGAGTCCGCGCTCACGAAGGGCTGCGGCAATGGCAGCGTTGTCATGCGGCTCTTTCAACACAATGGCACGCATGAGTCCTAGCCCGCGGTGATGGTCGATGGCCTCGTGCCTGTTGCTGAGTTCTTCGAGATAGCTGCCCCAGAGCTTGCCCATCGTGTCGACATGCTCGAGCAGACCGTGATCGAAGAGTTCTGAGAGCACGACTAGGGCGGCGCGGCATGCGAGTGGGTTGCCACCAAAGGTCGAGCCATGATCGCCAGGAACGAAGTGCTGGGCGATTTCCTGTGACGCTACGACGGCACCGATCGGGATGCCGCCGGCCAGTGGTTTGGCCAAGGTGACGATGTCCGCTTCGATCCCGAAGGATTGGCTGGCGAGGAACCGCCCGCTGCGGCCACCTCCCGACTGAACCTCGTCGACGACGAAGACGGTATGGGTCTCTTTGCAGAGGGCCATGGCCTGATGCAGGAACTCGCGATTCAGGGCGTAGACGCCGGCTTCCCCTTGGATGGCCTCGACGAAGAAGGCCGCATAGTTCTGGCTCCTCAACTCACGCTCAAGAGCTGCGAGATCGTTGCGCTTGATCCAGTGGCAGCCGGGCAATAGTGGCTCGAAGGGGCGGCGATACTTTTCGTTGGCGGTGCAGGAAAGGGTGCCGAGGGTGCGGCCGTGGAAGCCACTCTCTACGGCAAGGATGCCGCGCTGCTCGCTGCGCTTGGCATCGAATTGCACCCGGCGTGCGAGCTTGATGGCTGCTTCCCCAGCTTCGGTGCCGGAGTTGCAGAAAAACACCTGGCCGAGAGCACAGGCCTTGGCTAGGCGCGCTGCGCAGCGAATCTGTAGTGATTCGTCATAGAGGTTGCTCACATGGAGCAACTTGCCCACCTGGTCTTGGAGTTCAGCTGTTAGGCGTGGGTGGGCGTGGCCGAGGGAGTTGACGCCGATACCCGAGGTAAAATCCAGGTAGCTGCTGCCGTCCTCGGCAAAGAGATGGCAGCCTTCGCCGTGGGTGAAACGCAGGGGGATGCGCTTGTAGTTGTGCATCAGCGCGTTGCCCGGTTGGTGCTTGCTCATGAGGAGAGCCTCGTTCCTTGTTGCTCGCGGGCGGCCTTGAGAGGATCCTCTGTATAGCCAGAGAGGATGCGCACCTGGGCGACGCCGGCTTCGATGGCATGGAGCGCGGCGCGGACCTTGGGGATCATGCCGCCGTGTATGGTTCCGTTGTCAATCAGAGCCTGTGTCTCGTTGAGGGTCAGCGCCGGGATAACCTTGCCTGCTTTGTCGAGCACGCCGGGGACGTCGCTGAGGAATAGCAATTCATCGGCCTTGGCTGCGGCGGCCAGGGGGCCTGCGGCTTCGTCGGCGTTGACGTTGAGGAAGGGGGCCGCAGCTGTGGCGCCCGCCTCCGGTCCTACCGTGGAGATGACGGGGATGCTGCCGGTGCTGAGCAGTTGGATGAGGCGCTCGGCATGAACGTCGGAGCGTGAGAGAGTGCCAACAAAGCCGAGGTCTGTGGTTGGGTGTGTCTTGCGCCTGGCGGTGAAGATGCCGAGGTCAGCGCCGCAGAGCCCAATCGCCGCAAGTCCGGCGGCGCAGAGCGAGTGGGTGAGGGTCTTGTTGACCTCTCCCGCTAGTACCCAGCGCACGACTTCGGCCGTGTCGACACATGTGATGCGTAGGCCCTCGATGCGTTTTTCGTCGAGACCCAGGCGCTCTGCCAGCTTGGCGATCTGCTTGCCGCCACCGTGGACGAGGGCTAGTTCGAGTTCGGGCTCTGCGGCCTTGGCGCCGGCCAGCGATTGGGCGAGGCGGCTGCGCTCCTCTGCTGCCTCCAGCACTGCGCCGCCGATCTTGACGAAGAGCCTCACCGCCAGCCCCTTGGGGCCTGCGAACCATCGCTAAGGCCAGCCTCCTCGTCGAGCTCGAAGGCGAGGTTGAAGTTTTGGATGGCTTGGCCAGCGGCACCCTTGACCAAGTTATCGAGGCAGGACACGACGACGATGCGGTCTCCGTGTTGGGCGGTGCCGAGGTGGCAGCGATTGCTGCGTTGGACTTCTGCCAGGCAGGGGAGAGGCTGGTCTGCCTCGTGAACCACGATGAAGGGGTCACAGGCGTAGCGATCCTTGAGGATCTCACGTATTGAGTCGGCGTCGTGCCCGCTCTTGGGCGCCAGGTGCAGGGTCGAGAGGATTCCCCTGAAGACCGGGAGGAGGTGAGGGGTGAAATAGACTCGATCGGAGCCTAACTCCTGCCTTATCTCGGGCTCGTGCCTATGGCTGCCGACGCCGTAGGCGCGGAAGTCATCGTGAACGCTGGAAAAGTGAGTCACCGAACTGAGGCCTTTGCCTGCGCCGGAGACGCCTGATTTGCAGTCGGCAATGATGTCCGTCTCGGGGGCTAGAGCATCCTCTTCCTCAAGGGCTCGTAGCGGCAAGAGCACCGAGCTTACGTAGCAGCCGGGGTTGGCGATTAGGCGAGCGCCCAACAATTCGGCCCGGGCCCACTCACTCAGGCCGTAGACCCGCTCATTGAGTAGCTCTACCGCTGGGTGTTCGAAGCCGTAGAAGCTTTGGTAGAGCCCTGGGTCGCGCAGTCGGAAGGCTGCCGAGAGATCGATCGTGGTGCGCACGGAGTCGATGAAATCGGGGACGAGCTTTGCTGCCGTCTCGTGCGGAGTGCAGACGAAGACTGCGTCTAGTCCCTGGAGTGCTTTCGGGTCGTACGCTGTCGCCCGAGGCTCCTGCATGGCGCCCGGATACGGATTTGGGTCTAAGGCTGGGTCCTTGCGAGCGGACATGACCGTGACCAGTTCGATGTTGGGGTGGCGGCCCAGCCACAGCAGGCATTCTTTGCCGGTGAAGCCGGAAGCGCCGAGCAGGCCGACGCGGAGTTTGGCGCTGAGAGCGTTGGGGTTCATTGGGTCAATCCGCTGCGGAAGGCGCGCAATAGACGTTTGGCGGCACTTGCGTTCGAGGCCGCGACAAAGAGGGTGTCATCACCGGCGACGGTGCCGGCAATGTCTGGGTGCGCCATGCGGTCGAGGTCCAGTCCGGTCCGGCTGGCTAGGCCAGCTGGGGTTCGTAGCACGACTATGGTCCCGGAGCTTTTCACCGAGAGCACATGCTCGAGAGGAAGCTCGCTTGCTTTGCTGTCCTCGACGGCCTCATGCAAGTGCTCAGGGAGCACGTAGCCCTCGGAGGTCTTAACGAGCCCTAGTTCCCGGACGTCTCGAGAGATGGTCGCTTGATTGCTGCGAACCCCTCGTTGCGCGAGAAGACGGCAGAGCTGCTCCTGATTGGCGACGGGGCCTTGCTGGAGTTGCTCGCGGATCAATGCGTGGCGGCGGCTTTTGGGGCTCATGGTCCTGGCGGCTTCGGGTTGAAGGGGCATGAATATGCATAGAGTGAAATAATATGCAAGCCTGCATCGGGGATCGCTTCGGCAGAAAGCTGGGGCGGGTTGAAGTGGAAGCGTCGCAAGCGCTGCCAAGTCGCTCTGCACCTGTCTCCGTGGGCGCTAGATGCGCCCGCTACACAGCCGCCGCCTACTCGTCGCGTCCTGGGCGACGCCGAAGCTGCTTGACCTGGCCGCGGCGGTTTTTTTCGTCGAGGCGGCGGCGCTTGGCGGCCCGACTGGCCTTGGTCTTGCGCCGCTTCTTCGGCACTTTGAGTGCCTCGTCGACGATTCGCTGTAGGCGAGCGCGCACGATGTCGCGGTTGCGGGTCTGACTGCGGGTCTCGTCACAGGTCAGTCGAAGCTCGCCGCTCTGGTCGAGACGGCTCGCGAGCTTTTCGAGGAGGCGTTGGCGCTGTTCCTCCCCCAGGGCTTGGCTCTCCAGGATGTTCCAGCGCAGTTCGACCTTGGTCGAGGTCTTGTTGACGTGTTGGCCGCCCGGCCCGCTGCTGCGCACGGCCTGATAGCGGAGTTCTTCTTCGGGTATGGCGAGAGGCATCTTGTCGGTTACTCGCTGACGCGAATCAGGGTGCGTAGAAGCAAGGGTAGGGTGGCTAGGGTTTGTCCGCGGTTTTGAGGGCGGAAGCCCATGAGCAGATACTCGCCCTTGCCGCTGGCGACACGAGCATAGGCCGACATCATCGCGATCTGCTTGCCACCGACGAGGTAGCCAGAAAGGAGAGCATGCTCGGGGTAGGTGAGTAGCGACTCCAGGTCGCTGCCGCCGAGTGCGACACGGTCGCGCTGCAACACGCCCCAGCGCGCTGGCCGGTCGAAGCAGAGTCCTTCGGTGAGGCGCTTTGTCGATCGTAGGCGGCCTGCCTGCTTGGGTAGTCTGCCCTTGTCGACATCGTTGCACCCTTCCTGGAAGACCCTCAGGATCGAGCCGGGAACGGTGACGCCACGACCGGGAAGGCCGTGCAATACGTTGATGACGTTCTTTCCTGGGATGGGCAGCACTGCGTCGACGCCCTTGCCCCAGGCCACAAGGCGGCCACCTGCATGCACGAATTGGTGCAGTGCCTGCAGGCCCTTGCTGCCGATACCGCCGACGAACTCTGGGAGCTGCTTGCTCTTGCCGTGGCCGCGCAGGAGCGAGCTGCGGCTGATGCTGGGGATGAGCAAAACATCGAAATCCTCCTGTAGGTCGCCCTTGGCTACGCGCTCGGCCGTGACTCTCGAATACGGCACGCCACCCTTGTCGAGCAGATAGCGGGTCCAGCCCTCATCCATGTTGGCGATGAAGCTGTGGTAGATCCCGATACGCAGCAGTTCGACTTTGGGGCCGGGGAGGCGCTGTTTGCCGGCTTTGGCCAGTAGGAGCCTGCCGTCGGGAGCCAGTCGTACGGCATGGCCGCTAGCCAGGGCCAAGAAGAGCATCCTCCCTGAGTCCAAATCGTGCAGGGAGCTGTGCACGATGGCCTCGCGGGTGAGTTTCCAGCGCTTGCTAGCTGCGGCGTCGAGCTGGTCTAGGTCTAGGCGCTGAGCCGGGCCATCCAGGCTGGGGGCTTGCTTGCGCACTTCCGTAACCGCGACTCCGAGCTGCAGTGGCAGTGTCCAGCCGGAGGCGTCGTAGGGGCGGATCTGGCGACCATGTGGTTTGGGAGCATCGAGTACGCGGGGATAGCGCTGACGCTCGAGTAGGTCCTTGGCCATCGCGCGGTAAGGCTGGGCGAGTGATACGAAGTAATCGCGACTGGCTTTGATGCGCTGCACCTCGACGCCGAGGGCCTGGAGGTTGGCGACGAGGCGCAGTGCGTTGGCCTGCTGATCTGCTTCTGTTTTGATGCGATAACCGAGCAATCCGTCCTGCTGGGGAGAGGCGATGGCTCTGCGGCCGAGTAGGATTTTTCGGGATAAGTACTCTTTGCGCTCCCTAGCCATCGTTCGCAGGACGGACCAGGCCGCCTGGCGGTGGTAGCGGAGGATTTCACCCAGGCCCCATTTCCCTCCGGTCCAGGGATCGGGGTGGTTCATCATTGCGATGTGTTCGGGTAGCCGGTTGCCGCGGCCACGTAGCTTCTTCGGGTTGACGATGACTGGGTCGCCGAGGTTTGCGTTGGCGCATTCGGTCAGAATGCCGAGGATATTGTGGCGGAAGGGAACGTTGCGATTACCTCCGTTCCACCAGTTATCGAAAACGGTACTCGTTACGACGCCCTTGCAGCCATGTAGCGTCATGTCGTGGGCGATCCTTGTGCCCAGGAGGTTGAGGGCTTGGGTCAATACCGGGTCGATGTTGGGGTTGATAGGGTCGGCGTAGGGGGGAACGAAGAAGCGCGGGCCGCTGCCACCCATTTGGTGCATGTCCAGCAAAACCGTTGGCCGGATGCGTTCGTAGATCTGCCGAGTGATCACTCGCGTTTCAGGCAGGTTGAGCATGAACCAGTCACGGTTGTTGTCGTGTCCGGCCCATTTTTGATAAAGCCATGGTAGGCGTGCCCGTGCTTTGCCCGCCTTTTTTCGACGTTCGAACCAATCGGCGATCATGGTCATGCCATCGGGATTGGTGCAGGGCAGCAAGGCAATCAATACGCGCTCGCGAACGGAACGGGCGATGGGGTCTTCGCGAGTGATCAGCTCGTGGGCGAGCTTGGGGGCATAGAGCCCGGCGCCGACTTCGCTGCTGTGCATGGACATGCTCATCAGGAGCAGGTTGGGGCATTCTTCGAGGATCTCTTGCTCACGTTCCTTGCTAAGGCGGCGAGGGTCGGAGATGTCGCGATGCATGGCGAGGATGCGCTGTTTCTTCCTCAGCAAAGGCTCGGCGCCAATCCAGGCCAGCCGGATCTCACGACCGAAGGAGGTCTTTCCGATCGTTTCGATTTCGATGCGTGGGCTCGCCTGGGCGAGAGCCTCGAAGTAGCGGATCGAATCTTCGTAGGAGAGCAGGCGACCGTCTTCGCCGGGGGTGAAGCCGAATAGGTCCTTGGGCTCTGGGATACCAGCATTCTGCGAAGCAAGAGGAGCTGCGAGCAGGGCGGCGATGAGGAGAAGAGGTGCAAAGATCCTGAGGGGTTGCATCTGCGGGATGATAGCAGTGGCCGGCCGAAGTCTCGTGAGTGTGGAGCTCTCCCTCTCTATGCTTTCCGCCCATGGTCTCGGATCGAAAGCGAAAGAAGCAGGCGAGGATGCAAGGGCTCAGCGAGCCTGAGCTCGCGATGTTCGAACTCCTCGAACAGGTCTTGGACCGTTTCCGCTGGCTACAGGTCCTGACCCACACGCAGAGCTACCTCCTACGTGAGAAGCTGAAGATCTCGCAGGAGGAGCTGGATCAGGTGCTCGAAGCCGCAAGTCGTACTGTCGACAAGGATGGCCAGCTTGGCTCCTGGTATGAGGAGCTGGATCGGATTAAGTCGCTGTTTTTCGAGGGGCGGCGTGGTATTCGTCGCGAAAAGAAGCTGATCCGCCGTGAGGCGAAAACGGAGCGCAAATCGCGGGCTGCGTCGATTCGTTCGCAGGCGGAAGGCGGGGCGGCGAATGGCGGGGCCGCCGGGGGCGGGCAGGAGTGATTCCGGTTTCCGCCTGTGTGATCTCCTTCAACGAGGAGGATCGCATCGAGCGCTGCTTGCGCAGCCTTGCTTGGTGTGACGAGGTCCTCCTCCTCGATAGCCTTTCGACCGACCGTACCCGTGATATCGCCGAGGGGCTCGGCGTTCGTGTCGAGACCCAGGCCTTCCTTGGGCATAGTCGGCAGAAGCGCCGGGCGGCGGAACTCGCTCGTCATGACTGGATTCTCTCGCTCGACAGCGACGAATGGCTCAGCGAGGCGCTGAGCAGCGAGCTCCAGGCCTTGCTTACTGCGCTGCCGGAGCATGCGCTCGCGGCTAGTATGCCGCGCCGCAATATCTACCTGGGGCGGGCGATGAGGCACGGCATATTTTGGCCGGACCGGAAGCTTAGGCTTTTTGACCGCCGGCGAGCGCAGTGGGGTGGGACGGATCCGCACGATCGGGTCGAGGTCTTTGGCGAGGGCACAGTCGAGGAACTCCAGGGCGAGCTGATGCACGACAGTTATCGCTCTTTCGCCGATCACCAACGAACCGTGCGTGGTTTTGCCGAGATTGCGGCCAAGGCCATGTTGGCTGAGGGGCGGCGCGCCCGATTTATCGATCCTTTGGGCCGCAGCTGTTTCGCCTTTGTTAAGGGTGCTCTGCTCAAGCTTGGTCTGCTGGATGGCTGGCGGGGATTGTTGGCCGCGGCGATGAGCGCTCAATACGACTGGATAAAGTATCGCGAGCTGCGCCGGCTGCAGCGAGGTGCGTGATGCGCGTCCTGCAGCTCTATTCCAATTACAAGTGGACCGGGCCCGCAGACCTGGCGCTCTTACAGACTAAGGCGCTCATGGAGCATGCTCCTGAGGTCGATGTGCGTTTTGCGCTTAGTGCTTGGACGCATCCTGGCGAGGTGCACGCCATGCGGCGGCGGGCCGAAGAGCTCGGGCTTGATTGTGTCGAAGGCTTGCAGCTGCGCCGGCATTATCACCTGCCGACGATCTTGGGCGATGCCTCGCGACTCGCACGCTTGGTGGACGACGAGAAGCTCGATGTCCTGCATTGCCACCAAAGCGGCGATCACTTTCTCGCTGCTCTCGCTGCCGGGCAGGCGGTGCGGCGAGTGGCGATCGTGCGTAGCTTCTGGGAGGAGAGGATCCCCTTGCGGGTCGGGAGGATGCTCTTTGCTTTTCAGCGGAGCGATGCACTGATTGGCCCCTTTGCCGGTCGGGTGCGTGCCCTGGGGCAGCGCTTTGATCTCCCGGCCGGGCGAGTGCACCTGCTGCCGCCGATCCTCGATGCCAGCTTCGACCTACCGAGCGCCGAAGAGCGGGACTCGGCGCGCCGATCGCTCCTGAGTGAGTTTGGGATCGAGGGGGAGCCCTTTCTCATTGGATTGACGGCTCGGATCCAGCGCAAGCGGCGCTGGGATCTGGCCTGGGACACGATTCAGGAGCTGGTGCGCAAGGTGCCGGCGGCGCGGCTCTGCGTGCTCGGGCGCCCCGATGAGGGCGTCTTCGATGAGATCTGTCGTGCCCCGGTGATGCGAAGGGGGCTGAGCGAGCAGGTGCTCTTCCTTGGATATCGAAGGGGGGCCGAGTATCGCCGGGCGCTTGCTGCCTTCGATGCCTTCCTCTTCCTCGTCGCTGGAAGCGATGCCACGAGCCGGGCCCTGCGGGAGGCGATGGCTTCGGGCTTGCCGCCGGTGGTCACCGATGCCGCGCCCCTGCCCGAGATCGTTGGTGAAGGGCGCTTCGGTGCCCTGTCTGCTGCCGATCCGGCGCAACTGGCCCGGGCCCTGCGGGAGCTGGCCGAATCGCCGGACTTGCGGGCCGAGCGCTCGGCGCGAGCGCGCGAGGCGGCGATGGCCTGGTCCGATGCCGCGGCGCAGGCGGCTGCCCTGAGCCGCATCTATGTCCAGGCGCGTGAGGGTTATCCCGGATGAGTCGACTCGAGCAAATACTGGAGGGAGGGCTTGCCGGCTCTAGCGAGATCGTCTCCGAACGCCTTCTTCGCCGAGTCTTCCGCTGCCGCCTGGACGATGGGCTTGAGGTCTTTGCCAAGCAGCACTTGTTTCCACTGCTGCGTCTCCGCTTGCGTTATGCCTTTCGGGCCTCGCCGACTCAGCGCGAGGCCAAAAGGCTCAAAGCGGCGATGGCAAGGGGCCTACGGGTGCCGGACCTGCTTGCGGAGCGGAGTTCGCGAGGCCTGCTCGGGCCGAAGCTTGCCGTCTTGGTGACCAAGGCCCTACCTTCGGATGGGATTGCGAGTCACGCTGAGCGGATTGCCGCGACCGCAACCCTTGCCAAGCTCGGCATCGAGCACCCCGACCTGCATCCGGATAACGTCCTGATTCTGGAGAGCGGTGAGCTGGCTTTTCTTGATTTCCAATCGGTGCGGATGCATCGCCGGCCGGTGGCTGGGGCTGCGCTGCTGCGGATGCGGGCCAAGGCTGCCGAGGCGGCGCTGGCCGAGTTGGGGGTTGAAGGTTTGCGCGACTTGCTCGCGGCTCAAATGAGCCCTGAGGAGGTCGCTGCCACCTTGGGCGCTCTCGACCGCATCCGGGCAAGGCAGCGCGCGAGTCAGCGGCGCCATGCGCTGCGCAGCAGCTCCCGTTTTGAGCGGGAGCGCTTTGGGCTTGCTTGGCGAGTGCGGATTCGGGGGCTGGAGCTGGGGGACTGGAGCGACGAGGATGCTTGTTTTGTGGAACTTGAGGGAGGGGTGCGGGCGGCGATCCTGGCTCCCGATCTCCTCGTGCTCAGGGCTAGGACCCGCTACTTACGGGATTTGTGGCTGCGGGCAGCGCTTGGCCAAGAGTTCAAAGCTTTTACTTTCTTGGCATACCAGCGAGATGCTCCATGGCCTTGGGCGAGGGAGCGTCTGTATATTCGCCCGCATCGAATTCTGAGAGGGGATGCAGACGTCTTGGCGTGCTGGGAGCCGCTCCGCCCGAGTTCGGGTTCGTAGACCATTGAAAGCACCTGCCGCAGCAAAGCCCGGCGACACCCCCTTGGTGCCAGAAAGCCTTTGATGAATCGGTGGACTCATTCGTGTTTTCCTCTGCCACTGGTCGCCGAGTCCGGCACTCTGTTCTCGTGCAACTTCTTCAGCGGTCTGCTAGAGCTTGGGGCGAGATTGCAAGTCCGTGCGGCGTAATGGGTTCTCTCTCCTAGACCTCTTCCTCTTGGCCTCTTGTGAGTCGTGCTCTTCCTGACAGCCCGACGATCTGTCGATAGCTGCTACCTCCGGTCCTTCGCGGATCGATAACCCCTTTCGCTTGGACCTTCAGGAGCTGTGATGACCGAGGACAGCAAAACCCCGGCCTTGAACCTGCGCGGCTCCGCCTCCGATGGCGGTGAGTCTCGAGCTCTGTCCCTGTGTGGGGGCAAGGGGGCCGGGCAAGAGAAGGATGGGCTGCGGCCGCGCCGAGTCCTGTTCTTTGGTAAGCGCAAGTCGCGCAGTGCCTGCACCGGCGCTCTCGTCGATGCTCTCCGCAAGAACGGCTTAGAGGTGCGGTGGGTGAATTGCTCGACGATCAAGCGCTGGGTTACGAAGGTGCCCATGCGGAGCGTGGTTCGCTGGATCTACCGGCGTTACCAGCCAGATTTGATCTTCGTCTTCTTTCACGATTTGCCGGCAGTATTGATGCGGGAGTTTTCTCCCCTGACTCCGACTGTGGTTTGGATGGAAGAGGCCTTGCAGCAGATTACGCGCTCACAGCTCGAATACGTGCGTGATGCCAAGCTGCTTTGTCTGAGTTCTCCCGATCTCGTTGAGGCTTACCAGGACAATGGCATTCCGCATGCGTCCTTCCAGTTGAGTGGCTTCTCACCTGCTTTTCACAAGCCGCATTCGAGTGTGGCGGGCAGGCCGCGCAAATACGATCGCGACTTGGCCTATATCGGTGGGCCTGGGGAGATCGAAGACCGTCCGGGCTTTTTGGCCTGGCTTGCTGGCAAGGGCCTCGATCTTGAGATCTTTGGTCTGAAAGACACTTGGTTGCCATACCTGCGTAAATACCCGCAGCTGCGCTATGCCGGCGAGGCGAGGCCTTCACGGTATTCCGAGATCTGTGCTCGTTCACGGGTTGTGATCGGCCTTAATCAGGCTCACGACTCGTGGCTGTACTTTAGTAATCGCATTTTCCTGACCTTGGCATGTCAGGGCTTCCACCTGACGCACTATGTGCCTGGGATCGATCAGGTCTTCGAGCGAGGGGTGCATCTGGATTGGTTTGAGGACCGGGAGGAGTGCCTCGAGCGCATTGACTATTGGTTGGGTAGCGAGGAAGAAAGACATCAGATTGCGCAGCGTGGTTTAGAGCTGGTGCGCTCTGAGCACACCTACGAGCGCCGGGTTCGTGAGGTCTTGGAGATCCTTGCTGGTGATCGAGAGCCCTCTTGTCCCCAGCCAAAATCTCCGAGCGTGCTACATCCCTTCCGGCGTCCGGAGTTGGTCTACGCTGGCGACTCACTGGCCCGGACCATCAAACGTTATCCTGAGGGAGAGCTTCTGGCGGTGCGCGTGCGGCGTCGGGACCTCGGTAGCTTGTAATCGTGGCAGCCAAAGCCGAAGCCGCAGAGCGGCCACTTCGCATCCTCCATGTCTTGAGCCAGAGAGGATTCTCTGGCGGTGAAAACCAGCTAGCGGCGATTGTTAGGCATCTGCACCGGGCTGATTACCAGCAGAGTTTCGTCCTGCATCCCGGTGCCCAATTTCGGTCCATTGCGGATGAGATTGGGGCGCCGGTGCAGGAGCTGCGCATGGCGAATGACGTGGACCTGGGAGCGGTGCTGCGTTTACGGGGGATCTTTCGCCGCAGTGATGCGGATGTGATCTCTTTTGGCTGTGCGCGAGGGCACAAGTTGGGTGGCTTGGCTTGTGCTGGAGCTAAGGGGCTCCCGCCACGCTTGGCGACGAGGCGAATGGATTATCCGCTGCGCGGGAAGCTCAAGCGCTGGTTGTATCGGACGGCTGTGCAGCGGGTCATCGTGATCTCAGAGGCGGTCAAGGAGCAGGTCCTTCACCTGGGGGTGCCTGAGGCTCAGGTCGAGTTGATTCACGAGGGGGTTCCGAGCGCGGAGCTCTCGGCGTTGCGCAGGCCAGAGGCGCGCGCGGCGGCCAGGGCGGAGCTGGGCATCGATGGCGATGTCGTTCTGGGGGTGACGCTGGCCTCCTTGCATGAGCGCAAGGGGCTCGATCTCTTGATCGATGCGCTGTCAGAGCTCGCCCTGGCGCCAGGCCAACGGCTGCTCTGGTGCGTTGGCGGGCAGGGGCCTTTGCTGGCAGAGCTGCAGAAGCATGCGGCGAGTAAGGCTCGGGAGGGGGCCGAGCTGCGCCTCTTGGGCCAGGTCTCGGCGCAGAAGCTCTTGGCGGCTGCGGACCTGTTTTGCCTTCCATCTCGACTTGAGGGGCTTGGGGTTGCGCTGCTTGAGGCCATGGCTTCGGGTTTGCCGGCAGTGGCCAGCCGCGTCGGCGGCATGCAGGACTCGCTGGTGGATGGTGAGACGGGCTTCTTTGCCGAACCGGGCGAGGTGGATTCGCTGCGCTCGGCTCTAGAACGCCTGCTCTCCACGCCAGAGTCGTGGCGGCAGTTGGGGGATGCGGCGGCCGCCCGGGCGGCAGAACGCTTCGATGTCCAGGGGATGTGCCGGGCTACTGAGCGTGTGTATCAAGAGTTGGCCGTACTTGGCCGACGAGTCCCCGGATGAACCAGTTCGATCGCTACTACGAACAGCTTCGGCAAGACTGCCGGCACTTCGAACCGCATCGCCCTTGTCGACCGCACAAGTTGCGGGGGCAAACATGCGAGAGCTGCGACGAGTACGAGGCGATGGCAAGGCGGGTTTTGATCGTCAAGCTCGCGGCGACCGGGGATGTCCTGCGAACGACGAGCTTTCTTCCTGGGATTCGGAAGCGTCATCCGGATGCGGAGCTGCACTGGCTGACGCTGCCTGTTGCAGCGCCGTTATTCGAGGGGAATCCTCTGGTCGATCGCTTGCACCTCTGCGATGGCAAGCACTTGCCGGTGCTGCTGGAGCAGACTCCTTTCGATGCCATCTACTGCCCTGACGCGGATCGGGAAACCGCGGCTTTGGCGGCGGCGGCTCCCTTGCGTACGGGCGGGCGGCGCATTGGTTATGCCTTCGAGGATGGGCGTGTTGTTCCGATAGGCGAGGCGGCGCGGCGCTGGTTTGTTATGGGCGTCTCGGACGATTACAAGCGGGCGAACCGCGAGACCTACCAAAACCTCGTTGCTGCGGCGATCGGGCTAGCGTTACCGATGCTTGACCGCCCCATGCTGCTTTTGTCAGACGCGGAGCGCGGGCGAGCGCGTGAGTGGTGGCAGGCCGAGGGACGCGCAGGCTTCCTCCTTGGCCTGAATACCGGTGCTGGGCGTCGGTGGCCGCAGAAGCAGTGGAGCTGCGAAGGGCAGGTCGCGCTGGTGCAGCGGGTCCATGCTGTGGGCGGCATTACCATGCTGCTTGGCGGGCCGGAAGAGTCCGAGCGACATCAGCAATTACTGGCAGCGGTGCCGGAGGGTGCGGTCATAGATGCTGGCACCGAAAACACGCTGCGGGATTTTGCTGCGCGTTTGGAGCTCTGCGATTTGGTGGTAACGGGCGACACAATGGCGCTGCACATGGCCTGCGCCTTCGGCAAGCCCGTGGTGGCGTTGTTTGGACCCACCAGCCCCTGGGAGATCGAGTTGTATGGCTCGGGGCGGAAGTGCTTCGCTGAGCAGCTCGAGTGCCTGGTTTGCTACGGGACTTGCGAGAAGACGCCCAACTGCCAGGACCTGATTTCTGTGGAAGAGGTCTGGCGCTGCGTAGAGGCCTTGCGCGGAGCTTAGCCGGCCGTTGAGAAAGGCTTGCTAGATACGCAGCTTTACTGCCGCCTTTATTCGCCGCGGGAAAGCGTTGGCGCCTCAGTGCGCTGCTAGCCAGTCAGGCCCTACTCCAAGGTCCACCGCTAGTGGCACCTCTAGCTCGGCTGCGCCTTCCATGCATTCCCGGACTAGGGTGCTCATTTGTTCGACTTCGGTCTCCGGGCATTCCAGGACCAACTCGTCATGGACCTGAAGGAGCATCCTCCCTTCGAGGCCCTGTTCTTTCAGTCGCTGGTCCAGGTCGATCATTGCGCGCTTGATGATGTCAGCGGCTGTGCCCTGGATAGGGCTGTTGAGAGCGACGTTTTCGGCGTTAACGCGCAGGCGCTGCAGTTTCCCATTGATGTCGGGGAGGGGGCGGCGGCGCATCCAGAGCGTGCGGGTTTCCTCATTTGCACGCGCGGTCTCGAGGGCGTTATCGATCCAGTCTTTTACCTTCGGCATTGCGTCGAAGTAGGCCGCGATGAACTTCTTCGCCTCGCCGAGCTTCAGGCCGGTTTCGCTGGCCAGGCGCTGCGGGCCCATTCCGTAGATGAGGCCGTAGTTGATGGCCTTCGCGTGCGAGCGCATTTCGCTGCCAACGGTCTCGGGCATGACGCCGAAGACCAGGGCAGCGGTGCGCTTGTGAACGTCCTCCCCGGCTCGGAAACCTGCGATTAAGTTTTCGTCGCCGGAAAGGTGGGCAAGAATCCGCAACTCCACTTGTGAATAGTCCGCACTCATCAAGACCCAGCCAGGGTTTCCGGGGATGAAGGCTTTGCGGATTCGCCGGCCTTCTTCGGTGCGAATCGGTATGTTTTGCAGGTTGGGGTTGTCGGAGCTTAATCGACCCGTTGCTGTGACAGCTTGGTTGAAAGAAGAGTGAATCCTCCCGCTGCTGCTGCGGACGAGCTTTGGCAGGGCATCTACGTAGGTGCCCTTTAGCTTGGTCAGCTGCCGATGCTTTAGCAGCATCTCGACGATGGGGTGTTCGCCATAGGTCTCAAGCACTTTCGCGTCCGTGGCCCACTGCCCGGTGCGTGTCTTCTTTGGCGGGCGTTTGTTCAGGGCGCTGTGGATCTGAACCCGGTCGAAGAGCACTTCGCCCATTTGCTTGGGGCTGCCGATGTTGAACTCTTCTCCGGCTTCTTGGTAGATCCGATCGCTCAGATCCGCGAGGCGTCCTTCGAACTCCTTGGAAAGTTCTTGGAGATAAGGCACATCGATCTTGATGCCGCGTTCCTCCATCTCAACGAGCACTGGCAACAGTGGCATCTCAAGCTCATCGAAGATCGTGCGAACCTGATGTTCTTCCAGTTCCTTTTCGAGCGGTTCGCGTAGCCGCCAGGTGAAGTCGGCGTCTTCGCAGGCGTACTGTCCCACCTTGCGGTGAGCGACCTCGGCCATCGTTACCGCTTTGGCGCCTTTACCGATGATGTCGCTGGTCGGGATTTTTTTATAGCTGAAGAAATCAAAGCAGAGGGCGTCCAGGTTGTGCCGGCGACCTGCGGGCATGGCCACATAGCTGGCTAGCATCGTGTCGAAGCCTACCCCCTCAACTCGTACTCCCGCGCGCCGCATGACCTCGATGTCATACTTGATGTTCTGCCCGAACTTCTCGATGCAGGGGTCCTGCAAAACAGCTACGAAGGCGGCGAGCCACTGGTCCCGCTGGTGGCCTTCGGGTAGGTCCGGTCCAAGCAGGGGCACGTAGAAGGCCTGGCCGGCTTTGGTCGCGAAGGACATTCCCACGAGTTCCGCTTCACCGGTATCGAGGCTGGTGGTTTCGGTGTCGAATGCGAAGCTCTTGGCTGCTTGCAGGCGTCGCGCGAGAGTCTTGCACTCTCCAAGGCTCTCGATAATGCGATAATCCTGGGGGCCGCTCCTCGCTTGGTTCCCCTCGTTTTGTGCCTCCTCGATGAGTTCGAGGACGAAGCTTTTGAACTCCAGGCGCTGGTAAAGAGTGATGAGCTTTTCGCGATCGGGTTGTGGCGGCCCGAGGGAGTCTGGGGTGACCTCGAGATCTAGATCGGTCACGATGGTGACCAGCTTGCGGGAGAGCAGCGCCTGATCGCGGAACTCGATCAGGTTCTCGCGCATCTTGGACTTCTTCATGCCCTCGGCTGCATCGAGGATGGCATCGAGGCTGCCATATTCGTTCAGGAGCTGAGCGGCCTTTTTGGGGCCGATACCCGGCACGCCCGGAACGTTGTCGCTGGAGTCTCCCATCAGGGCCAGAAGGTCGATGATCTGCTCGGGAGGAACGCCAAACTTCTCGATGACCTGGGCAGGTCCCTGGACTCGCGTTTCGCTGCGATCGCGTTTGGCCTTGATGTCGTAGAGCTGGAGCTTTTCTCCATCGACGAGCTGCATGAAGTCTTTGTCGCCGCTGACAATGAAGACCTGGTCCCCCTCTTCCTTGCACTTCACCGCCAAGCTACCGATTACGTCGTCGGCTTCCTGGCCGGGCATCTCGATGATGGGGAGGCCCCAGGCCTGCGTTAGCTCGCGGAGATCGTTGAACTGCAGAACCAGCTCGTCGGGGGCTTTTTCGCGGGTTGCTTTGTACTCGGGGTAGATCGCGACGCGATGCAGGTTCTCGCGGGGCCCATCGAAGGCGACAGCGATGCGGTCAGGGTTCTCCTGCTGCAGCAGAGCACGGAGGGTCAGCAAAAAGCCGAAGCTGGCGGAGGTTGGGTGCCCGCTGCTGCTGATCAGGCCACCCCCGCGAACGGTGAAGGCAAAGTGGGCGCGGTAGGCGAGTGCTGTGCCGTCGAGCAGGAAGGTCCTTCGCATCGCGGCATTGTGGCAAAGCTGCACAGGCAGGGCGAGGGTCGGGGTCTGCCCATGCTTTTTGCTTTTGGCGGACGAGACTTGGCGCCGGATTTGGGCGGTTGCGGCGCTGGTACACATGCGCGACGATTTGCACGTGGGCCTCGGCCTTGGCTGTCGATAGAGTACGCTGAGATACTGCCCCAACCCCCCCCAAGTTTTTGAGGTTGAGACGATGCATAAGATTCTGATCAGAGCGAGTGCGCTACTTGCTGCGCTTGCTTTTTGTGGTGCTCCAGCGCTCGCTTCCCCGCAGTGATGTGGTGGTGGTCGGGGCGCAGTTGGCGCTCCCTCACGTGGAGGGATGGGGCGAGGTGGAGCAGCGATCTCCTTTCAACGCCTGCAAACCAGCCTTTCGAAGCTCAAGATCGATTGGAAAACGGCGACGGCACGCGGCGAAGAGAAGCTGAGTGTCCGAGAGGCTCTCGACCAGATTGCCAAGCGCGATGCTCGCCCGGTGCTGATCCTTCGTGAAAAGGAGCGTCCGGACGAGAAGGTCGAGGCGCTGCTAAAGGCGACGCTCAAGAGTGAGCGAATCCAACTTGCGTCGGATTGGTTCTATTGCGTCAAGGTTCCCGAGCACGCTTCGGACCCCGAGCATCCGTGGAGCGTGCTTTTTGATGATCGCCACCCCGAGCGCATCGTGCTCTATACGCGCGATGGCGGCTGCAAGGTCGGCTTCCTCGGTTCGACTCGGCATAAGGTGAACTGGAAGGGCTTTGCTCGTGTCCTCAAGAAGGATTACAAGCGCGATGCGACCCGCGCGGTCAAGCAGATCAATCAGCTTCTGAGCAAATACGACGCGATCGATAGCCGCAAGAAGGACATCCAGGAGCAGTTGGACCGTGCCAAGGAGGGGTCCGACAAGCGCAAGATCCAGAAGTACAACAAGAAGCTGGAAGAGCTCGAAAAGGAGCTAAAGAAGGCCCTGCGCCAAGAAGAGAAGCTGCGTGATCTTGGGCTCAAGCGGCAGCTTGAGCAGGAGAAGGCCGCGAAGCGTACTTGAGGCTCCCTAGACGGATCTGGCAAGTGGATTACCATGGGGCTCCCCGATTTCCCAAGAGTGGAGAACCATGGTTTCCCTCCAGCCTTCTGCTCTCGTAGCAGCCTTTCTTCTCGCCTCCTACGCGGGCGCCTCTTCCAGCGGTCTCATTCTCAAGCCCTACGGTCCAGCGACGGCCGGTAAGGGCAATATCTCTCCCGAGCTGTGGGTGCGAGGGCATCCGAGCCCGGGACAGAGTTCCTTCCGCTTTGAAGTGTCGAAGGGGCTCGGAGCTGGGCCAGCCTTCATGGTCGGGGGCTTTCGCCAGACCAAGCTCTCGGTTCTCGGTCTCAGTCTCCTCGTCGACCCCATGACCCCAGGGTTTTTCCTGCCTTGGTCGGGAGTACTTGGTGGCGGGGCGGGGCAAGCCGGCGCTGGTTCGGTGAGCATTGCTTTTCCGCTCCCGAACATGCCCAGTATTGCTGGGGTCTCGCTCTACACCCAGGTCTTCGTCCTTGATGCTGCGGCTCCTGGAGGTTTGAGCGCTTCGAAGGGACTGCGTTCGACCTTCAATCGAGGCCCGCTCGCTGTGCTCTGCGGCCACCGCAGTCTGCGTAGTTATGACTACGGCCGTCAGAAAGCGGTCAACGATGGAACCCGCAGCTCGCCTGATGACGTGCAGTTCAATCGTGCTGGCACTCTGCTGTTTGCCACGGGGCGTGATAGCGGCAGTGCCGGTGTGTTTGAGATCTATGATGCGACAGTATCTCCCCTCAAGAAGCTGAAGATGGTGAGCTTAGGCCCTGGGCTTCCCAATCACCTCGTCGTGCATCCGTCGGATACGCGTGCCTACGTTGCGATTGCCGACAAGCCTGGTAAGGCGGGCTATGTCCGCATCGTCGATATCGATCGGAGCTCTAGCACCTTTGGCACCGTTTTGGGGCAGGTAAAGAACATCCCAGCGGGTCTCAGGTTTTTCGAAGGTGGCTCTGTTTCGGCAAACGGGCGGGTGCTCTGCATCGCCGAATTTCAGTTTTCGGGAGCCTCTTCTCTTCACGTGATTGACGTCGACCCGAGTTCCTCGACTCGGGACACCTGGAAAAAGACGATTCTTCTGCCCGGGGTCGGATCCATGCTGACCGACGTCGATGTCGATGCCGATGGGCTTTATGCCTACGTCTGCGCCGTTTCGTTCGGTGGCCCGCCGACCTTTGCTCAGGTCTTGCTGCCGACAGGCCGTGTAACGAAGCTCGTTTCGATTTCCAACAATGTCCGATTCCCGACCGATATCGATCTCGATCCTCGCGGGCGCTTCCTGGTCGTCTCGTGTTCGAACTCGAGTAACCTCGTTTACTTTCCTCTGACCCGAGGGCCTTCGTTCATGGTGCCGCGATTGATGCAGAGTGCGGGCAAGGCCAAGCCGTTCTCGGTGGCTCTGACGCCGGACTCTCGTCTTGCGATTGCGGCGACGATGTCGCACGGCTTTGTCGCCTGGGATGTCGCCACGGGCAAGATCGTCTGGCGGAATCAGTCTGTCTCAGGCGGTGACGGGATCGCCGTGCGCTGAGGGACGATTCGACTGCGGGGCCCATAGTCGGGCTGCTTTGCCCAGCGCTTCTTATGAGCGCTGGGCAAAGCAGCCTGCCGGTTCCCAGGGGCTGGGTGGGGGCTCTTCCGGTCTAGTGGGGCCCGGCTTAGTGTCGGAAGTGTCGCTTGCCAGTGTGGATCATGGCGGCGCCGAGTTTGTCGACCGCTGCAGTGACTTCGGGATCCTTGCGTGAACCGCCCGGTTGGGCTATGGCGCTGATGCCGGCGGCTATGGCTGCCTCGACCCCATCGGGGAAGGGGAAGAAGGCGTCACTACCCAGCACCGCGCCCTTGGCCTTCTCGCCGGCGTGTTCGCAGGCGATGTTCACCGAGTCGACACGGCTCATTTGCCCGGCGCCGACGCCGACAATCTGTAGGTTCTTGGCCAGTAGGATGGCGTTGGAGCGCACGTGCTTGCAGACGCGCCAGGCAAAACGCAAGTCGGCCATTTCGGCATCCGAAGGTTGACGCTTGCTGGCGACAACCCAGCCTTGCTCCTCGGCCTCGTAGAGGGGGCCGTCGTCGTCCTGCACGAGAAATCCGCCCGATACCGAGCGCAGGCGCTTCCACTTGCCCAGTGGCGCTAGTGGTCCACATTCGATCAGGCGTAGGTTTTTGCCGAACTTGGCTCCGTGGAGCGTGTCCAGGGCCGCTTCGCTAAAGCTTGGTGCGATTAGGCATTCGACGAACTTGCCCGGGGCCGCGATTTCAGCTGCGGTCTCGGCATCCACCGTGCGGTTGCAGGCGATGATCGAGCCGAATGCCGAGATCGGATCGCCTGCGTGTGCGTTGATGAAGGCTTCTCGTAAGGAGTCGGCGCTTGCCGCGCCGCAGGGGTTGCCATGCTTGATGATGGCGCAGAACGCTGACTGCTCTGCAGGAAACTCTCGGGCGAGCTCGAGGGCTCCGTCGAGGTCGAGGATGTTGTTGTAACTAAGCGCTTTGCCCCCGAGCACCTTTGCGCTGCCCAGACTCGATGGGGCTGAGCTGCGGAGTCGGTAGAAATCGCCACCCTGGTGAGGATTCTCCCCATAGCGGAGTGATTGGGCCAAATCTCCGACGATCGTTATCGACTCGGCAGGGCCGGTGTGCTCGCCTTCCTGCTGTCCCTGCAGGTACTCGGCGATCGCAGCGTCATAGCGTGCTGTCTGTGCGAAGACCTTACGTGCGAGCTTCCTCCTGAGGGCTTCGCTGGGGCGGCCGCTTACCAGTGCGGATCCCACTTCGTCGTAGTCGGCTGGATCGCAGACGACCGTTACGTGTGCGTGGTTCTTAGCGGCCGAGCGCAGCATGGAGGGGCCGCCGATATCGATTTGCTCGATGGCTTCGGCCAGGCTGACCCCCTCCTTACTGATCGTTTCGACAAAGGGGTAGAGGTTGACGACCACGACGTCGATTTGGCGGATGCCGTGCTCCTGCATGGCCGATACGTGTGCCTGGAGATCGCGCCGCCCGAGCAGGCCGCCGTGCACGAGCGGATGCAGGGTCTTGACCCGTCCGTCGAGCATTTCGGGGAAGCCTGTGTACTGGGAGACATCTTCGACCTCAAGCCCAGCTTCTCGCAGCCTGGCTGCGGTGCCACCGGTGGAGAGCAGGCCGTAGCCTTGCTCGACGAGAGTTTTTGCGAAGTCGACGAGACCGGTCTTGTCTGAGACCGACAGCAATGCGAAACGAGCGCCCATGACTGGCTCCAGAGGGGGGGCAGAAAAAGTGGAGGGGACAAGTGCGGCGAGCCCCGAGCAGAGCCATCGTCAGCGCCCTGCTAAGGCTGCATCCAACTCTGCCTCGGCATGGGAAACAAGAGCTACTCACAACAAGAGCCCCCCGCTCCCAAAGGAAGCGGGGGGCTCTTGCGTTGGCGAGGGAGGGGCGCCGAATCCGGCGCTCCGTCACTCGCGGGCCTTCTTCAACAGCCTGTTAGCCCTTATCGGAGTCGGGCTTCGGCTTTGGTTTCACCATGCCGCCCTCGCCTGGCTTCATCAGCTGTAGCGAAAGGACCTTGAAGCGCTTCTCCTTCTTCAGCAGCTTGGCCAAGGCCTCTTGCGTTAGCTGCTCCTTGTCGGTCTTGGGTTTCTTCGTCCAGATCAGGACCTCGCCAGCGGCGCAGTCGGGCATGGCAACCAGGATGGCCTTGTGGCTTTCGAGCATCTCACGGACGCTCATTGCGCTGGATTGTCAGCGAAGGCCTTCGATTTCGAGCCGGTAGGCCTGCTCTGGCAGAAGCGTTGAGAGCTTCATCTCCTTGAGGCGGACGCGCTTGGGGAGCATTGCCTTGATTTGGATTTCCAGATCGTCCTTGTTGAGTTTGCTTCTGAAGAAGGCCCGAGCCGTCGTATCGACATAAGCCCACTCGATCCCTTCGATTTTGTACAGGGCATCACGTGCCGCTGTTGCTTTTTTGGCTGCGCTTCAGCCACCAATGCCGCTGAGCTGGAGGTGGTAGAGCTGAACGCCCGTGGGCTTCTTTGGGGTTTGGGCAGAAATGACGGCTGTCAGCACGGACGCCGCGAGACATATAGTTGTCAGTCGCATGGAATTCTTGCGGTAGGAGGGTCAGAAGGAGAGAGGCGACGGGACTAGGGCCCTGTCCGAATCGCGGGACTGTACTACGGAATCGGTTTTTTGCCATCCACGGCATGGCCCAGCTTTGTATCGATGCCGAGGGGATCTTTTCTCGTCCCTGGGATGTGCCAAGTCGGGCTTCTGTGGGGTTGGAGCTGGCCTGGGACTAAGCCCTTTCGAGTTCTCTTCGCTGCATCAGCTTCTAAGCCGCAAGGTGACTTGCAGGGACCTTTTCCCTTTTGGTAAGCGCACTGCGGGCAGGAAACCGAGACAAGGTCTAATGGGGATGGAAAGCTTCTTCTCCTGGACTACATCGCGCACTTCGACTTCGAAGGCCCAGGGCAGTGGCTCGATCGTGAAGACGCCGACATTGTGGGTGGAGGGCACAGCAGCAGGCCACCAGCCGAGGACGAGCCAGGCAGGGCTGGCGAGTTCGACCTCTACTTTCCACTCGATCATTGGGCCGGGCTTTAAGCCATGTTCGAGAATGTGGACCCGGCCTTCGGGCACGGGAGAATCCTTTCTTTCGCTCGGGGTCTGGCTCCAGGTCAGCCTACTCAATGGCTGTTCACTGCTGAGTATGTTTGACCAGGCGAGATAAGGCTCGGGGTAGGGATCCAGGTGGCCGAGTAGCCAGGCCGGGGCAGAGCGTTTTCGTTGGCGGACTATGCTCCAGCTCGTGCGGCACACACGCTGGCCGTCGTATTCGAGGACGAGGGATGCCTCGTCCTTGGGTATTGCCTGGCTTTGCGGGAGGAGAATCTCATTGCGTGTACTGAGAAGCGTGACGCCGGGCCATGTGGCGGCACCGCAGTCCTTGCCGTGGACATACTCGAATGCTGCACGATATTCGTATGGAAGGTTGAGGAGGGTCGGCGCTACTTCTGGAATCTTGGGGAGAGCGTCGCGAGCGCTGACGAGCATGGTTTCCGCTTTGGCACAGTAAGCACTCCAGGGGGCGGCGCCCAGCCACAACAAGGGGAGGAAAAGCACCGCGAGCGCCATGCATAGGCGAGAGGCAAGGATTCCTGAGAAACCGCGCAAAAGGCTGGCGATAACGAGAAGGGCTCCGAGGGCTGGCAGGTAGCCGTGATGTCGGTGCGATTCTTCGGGAAAGAGGCTCGCGGGTATGTTGAGGATTACGAAGACGAGGATTGCGGAGAGAATCCAGCGCCTGCCCTTTTGTAGGAGCCCAAAAATAAGGCTAGCAACGAGGAAGATGATGCCGATTCGACTGCCTGCGTATTCAATACCAAGCCCGTGCGCAAAGTATCGGCCGAGGTTCTGGACTACGGAACCCGACCATTCAATGGGGCCTGCGCTTATTGCTGCCAGGAGTTCCGCAGTTCTTGTCTCAGCTGGGTTTGGAGTCGAGTATTGCGGTAACAGCCGTAGGTGTACGTAGCTCAGCGCGAAGCTCATGACGAAAATAGCCGTTGCGCTAGTGCTGCGCTGCTGGCGGCTGTGTTTGCTTGGCGCCACCAGTGCGAAGAAGGGAAAGAGCAATACCTGCATATAGGCGTTTTCGGCTGCCCCTATAGCGAGCGAGCCAAAAAGCACCGCTCCGGCGAGTTGATGGAGAATACTCCGGCCAGTAGCGATGCTGAGTACGCCAAGGCTGAGGAAGCAAAAGGTCAGGCTCTTGTTGCCTGCGGCAAACCAAGAGAGGGCAGAGATCGTGCCCGGCGCCAGGAGGAGCAAGGCGGCGGTAGCGAAGGCAAAACGGCTGCTTGCTCCGAAGACCTTGGCGATGCGAAGCACGGCCAGCCCGCCGATGAAATGGGCAGCGAGGGGCAGTAAGCGGCCTAGCCAGGGCGGCAGTTGGGCTTGTTCGCAGAACCAGAGCCACAGCCACCACAGGGGCCGGTAGTAGGGGTAGGTTTCGACCGGCAGCAGGGCTTCGCCCAGGCTACGCTCGCGCAGCGACAGGAAACCGACCCAATCCTCCGGTGAGTAGGCGAAGCTTAGGGTCCAGCCGAAGCCGATGCCGACGAGGCCAAGGAGGAGAAAATCTAAGCGAAGGTACTTGGCCGGTGCTGTCATTGGAGAGGGCTATCGCAGGGCCCGGAGGCAATCATCGGGGTTCTCTAGTAGCAGGCTGTGCCCAGCGCTTGGCACTTCGCGATAGCTACCGTTTTTTAGCGCCGCCGCTGTACGTGCGATGTCGGCACTGTGTACGAGAGTATCCTCTTTGCCTGCGTGAAGTAATACGGGAACCTCGATTTGGGGCAGTAAGTCGGCCCAGTCGGTATTGCTGATTGCGTTGATTTGCGCCAGTGTCGTTTGGCGTTCTTGGACGCTCGGGCGGAAGCTCCGGGAAATGTCGTTGACCAGATCGGGCTTGGCGGCGAGGAAGCTGGCGCCAAAGAGCCACGGACGCAGTGCTGCGCTCAGCTGTTCGGTCGGCACATGGGTGAACACCGTGTGGAAAAACGCATAGATGGCCTGGGCATGGCGGCTGTTTGCGGCTTCGGTGCCGTAGAGCACGGCGCGTTCGACACGTGCACCTGCCTCAGCTGCAAACGCTAAGGAAACCTTGCCGCCCATGGAGGTCCCTAGCAGGGTGCAGCGCTCGATATTTTCGGCGTCTAGAACCGCATGGATATCGGCGAGGGCGTTATCGAGGCTCCAGGCACCACTCCATCCGCTCATGCGACCGAGACCGGGCGGATCGTAGACATAAGCCCTATAACCTAGGCGAGCCAGGGTGCGTGGCAGCGTGCCAAAGAGTTTGGAACTATTACCAAGGCCGGGTACGCAGAGGATGGGGTGGCCTTCACCCTGTTTGCGGTAGGGGACTTGGGCGCCATCCTTACGGGCAGCGAGTTGCCAGGCACTGGGCCGAAGTTTCGAGTCCGAGGTATCGTTCATTTTTTGTCTTTGGGAAAACCCTGCCAGTGGTAGCTGCCGCGAGTCAATTCGGCGAGAGCCCGTAAGCGCTTGGCCTGGCCGTAAGCGATCGCCAGCTGATAGTAAGGGGTATAGCGTGCTTCGCGTCGCCGGTCTGGGAAGTAGGCGATGTGTACTGGGATTGGGACGCTAGCGCGGGCGGCGGCGATACGGTGGTGAATAGCTGCGAGCGAGGCGCTTTTTCCTGCTTCCGGCGGCGAGCAGACAATCCAAAGCACGGAAGAAGGCTGTTCAGGGGGGCTGGCTAAAAGGGTGGGTAATCCGCTTTGGATTCCAAATATATCGAAGAGCGTATCGGCTGGCGCGGATACGCCTTTGCCCGGGAGGCGAGAGAGGAAGAGCCCGAGTTTTTGCAGCTCCCTAGCGCTGATCAGAGCATATCCTTTGCGAGGATAACGTTTGGGCTTGGTTTCCGTCGTCAGGATGCGGAAGGGGGTTTTCTCCGGAAGATTGGCAAGGGCCAAGAGGATCCCCTCAGTGATTTTTTTTCCGAGCGTGGTCCCCTTTGTACCTTTGGGGCTGCCGCTGGCGCCGCTTTTTTCTTGGCGCCACCAGGGTCCGGACCAAGCAGCTGATGCGTCGAGTAGCAGGGTGACGCCTTCCTGGCTTATTGGCATGCCAAAGAGCTTAGGGCTGCCTTTGGGTGGTGGCGGCAGCAAACGCTTTTTCGCGCGGCGCTGCACGTAGAGCTTGCGGCGTCCATGTATGAACTCTGCCCATTTCTTCGGCTCTGTTGCCGAAGCATGAAAACCAGTGCCTCGGCGGCCCCTGCGCTTTTTCAACCCGTGCCCGATGCCATGCATGTCGACGAGTAGGGCGTGGACCATGTGTCGTACTCTTTCGTCGCCTGGGCCCTGCAGCCGGGCTAGAGCTTTTGGCAACTCGCGAAGAGCTGCGAGTGGGCGTAGCTCCCAGAGGAGTTCGCAGAGCAGGATCTGCTCTGTCTGTGGGATGTCAGTGCGGCCAAGGGTCTGGCAGAGATCGATGACCGTCTTGGCGAAGGGGCCGTCGATGTCTTTCTCCGCTTTGCTTGAGCGGGCGAGTGCCCGAACCAAGTTAGATAAGAGTCTGGCGCGAACGCTGGGGTTCTTCTCGTTATGTAGTCGGTTACAAAGGTGGGTGGCCACTTCGGGGAAGGCGAGCTCACCGAGGGTCTTGGCGGCTGCGGCGCGGACTAGCGGGTCAGGATCGGAGAGCAGCGCTTGGAATCGAGAGATATCTTCGAAGGCGCCGTGAGCGCCGAGCAATCGACCAGCGATGGCGATGTGGAAAGCGCGGGTCCGGCCCTTGGCCTTGGCGAGGATCTTTCTCGCACGCACGGGGATTTGTGGCGACTGCAGGCGGCGCAGCATGTCGATGGCCATGTCGCGGATTAGCCAGGGTTGCCGGGAGGCGGATTTACGATCGTTCCACTCGCGGCTTATGTCGTTGCCGACGTGAACCATTGCGAAGGCGAAGAGGGCGTCGAGCGCTTTTTCACTGGTGCTGGCGGCGAGTCCGCTGAGAACAAAGGAAAGTTCCTGCTCTACCGACCAGTAGAATTTGTCCCCCTTTGCCTGACTGAGTTCGGCTAGGGCTTCTTCCCCTGTGGGGAGGACGAGGGGGGTCTTGTTCGGGCGTGGCGCTAGCAGGTGCAGGCGGCCGCGGCCCCAGGCATCGAGGAAGTTCTTTGCCTGCTCCGGCCAGTCGATTTGGGCAGGGAGCGGAGCGGACGCGAAGAACAGCAGGGCCCAGGCTAGATGAGATTTGCTCATTTCTTCTTGTCCTGCGCTGCGCGTTTTTCAGGTTTGGGATAAAAACGTTCGACGATGACCGGAAGTGCCATCGCGGTGGTTTGCCCAATCAACTCCAAGCTCTTGGCGGAGATAATCTCCATGTTGTCCTTCTCTGTGTGCCACCAGTCTGGTGTTGGCGGGCCGAAATCGATCAAGTTGATGACCTCGATGCTGTAATCGAGGAAGGGCATGTGGTCGTCGGTAACCGCTGTTTCAGTCTTGAAGAAGTAACTCTGCTTTCCTAGGTGACGTGCCTGCTGAAAAACGATGTCCTGGAGGGCGCGTGAGGAGTTGGTGTCTCGAGATACGTGTAGGGTCTTCGCGCCGATCATGTCGAGTAAAAACATGACCGGAATATGCTCGTAGAGCGGCTTGTCCTTTGGAAAGCGCTTGCGCAGTTCTTGCACCGCGCGCTTAGAGCCGAAGAGGGAGCGGTTGTCATTCCAGTCCCAGTCGATGGACTCTTCGCCGTCGAACCAGATCAAGAGCAGAGGGCAGCGGAGCGGGTGATCCTTGAACCAATGTGCGAGCTCGAGGAGCAGGCCTGAGCTGGAGCCGCCGTCATTGGCTCCGAAGAAATCGAAACTCCTCGGGGCATTGGCTTGCTCTCGGCAGAGCTTGGTGTCGTAGTGGCTGCCGAGGACGAGGAGCCGCTTTTCTTCCGGATCAGAGCCAGGGATCTCGCAGAGGATGTTGCTGAAGCTGATGCCCTTTGCGTGCTTCTCGTCGCTGAAGCTGTCGATCTGCGGTTTCAGCCCCAGCTTCTTCAGCTCAGCAACGATCCAGTCGCGTGTCTTGGCGAGAGCCTCCGAGCCGGCGGGCCTTGGTCCGAAATTGACCTGTTTCTGCACGTAGCTCTTTGCACGTTCACCATCGATGTGGGGTATGGGGCCAAGCACGCCATCATTGTCATCGGGGGTTGAGCAGCAAGCGAGGAGCGGCAAGAGGAACCAAGCGGTGTTCACGGCGATCTCCGTTCGATCGAAAGACGAAGAGCGACACTAGCCGGGCCGCGGCTCGGCAGCGAGGGGCGGGGCTATTAGGTCCTATTGATGTGTCGTATTGACCTGGTGTCTGGCGCGTCGCGAGGAATCGTTCTAGGTTGGTTTCTTGTGCTGGGGTTCACCTGCTTCGCCTCCCCAACACCCCTCGCTTGGCATTGCGACATCTCGTTGGTGTCTCCACGTCCAGCTTCTCTGCCCATAATCATTGCCCCATGACTCTGCTGCTAGCTTTGGCCGCTCTGGTGATTGCTGGGGCGATTTCTGTGCTCCTTGGCGTCTTGGTGTTGGAGAGCCTTGCGGCACTGAGCTGGAACCCGTCTGCGGCTAAGGGGCAGCCTGAGCAGGATTCCTCGGTCCCAACGTCGGTTGTGGTGCTGATTCCGGCACAGAACGAGGCAGCACGAATCGCAGCGACGATTCAGGCTGTCCAAGCCGAAGCCGTTCATGGCTGGCAGATCCTAGTCATCGCGCACAATTGCGACGACGATACGGCGCTGGTCGCGCGTGATGCTGGGGCTCGAGTCTTGACGCTGCGGGATGGCGGCGATCTTGGAAAGCCGGCAGCTCTCCGCCTCGGCATCGCCGAGCTGGAGCGAGAGTCGCCGGAGATCGTGCTGATTCTCGATGCTGATTGCCTCCCCGAGAGAGGTGCGCTGACCCTGCTTGCGCAGCAATCTCAGAAGTACCAGCAGCCATGTATGCCGGCCTATCTGCTGGCTGCCTCCCCGGAGGGAGGTGCCTTTTCTTCGGTTTCGAGTGGCGCTTGTTGGATCAAGAACTTCTTGCGGCCACTCGGGCTGTATCGCATGGGGCTGCCCTGCCTGATATCGGGGAGTGGCGTGGTCATGCCATTTGGCCAACTCCGGAGCGTCGAGCAGGGGCAAGGGTCCATTGCCGAGGATTATCAGCTCACAATTGACCTGTTGCGGAAGGGCCATGCTACGCGATTTGTGCCGTTGGCACGGGTTCATAGCGGGCTCCCTTCGGTTCAGGGCTCTGCGATGCGTCAACGCACTCGATGGGAGCACGGGCACCTGCAGCTCACGCTTGTGGAGGCTCCACGCCTACTCCTTGAGGCTTTGTGGCATCGAAGCTTCTACCGCTTTGTTATCGGCTTGGAACTCCTTACCCCCCCGATCTCCCTGCTTGGTTTGGGGTGGTGCTTGGTTCTCATTGGAATCCTTGCCTTGCAGTGGTTCCTGGGATGGGGGGGCGCGGTGACCTGGGCGTTCTGGCTTCACCTTGGGTCCGCGATCTTGTGCTTTTCTGCCGTGACTGCTGCGCTGCTGCGCTTTCGCGGGGCGAAATCGACCTTCAGCTTTCTTGCACATCTCCCAGCGTATGCTCTCAGCAAGCTCTCTATTTACTTGGGCTTCCTTTGGAGCCGTGAGCGTAATTGGCGTCGGACTGACCGCTGATCTCAGCACTGCGGCTGCCGGGCGTCCTCTTCCGTCGCCTCTTCCTCGTTGCTAGAGGCGCTGGCAAGGGAGCATCTGGGCTTCTAGCGTGGCTTGAGCGGCGTTCAGGATGTGGAGGGCAGATGGCCGAATCGAACGAGCTTCTGAAGCTGATCACCGAACAGATCGATACCGCAATGCAGGAGGATGAGCATTGGGAGGGGAACTTTTCCGCGTACCTCGAGCGGGTGGATGAGAATTCGTTCTTCGTTCGGACTAACCATCAGCGGCTCTACGACATGCTTCTTTCCTCTGAAACCGAAAAACTCGTTGGAGATCAAAAGGGCAGCATCAAGCCCAGCAATCTCGTCTCGACCGTTGTCGATATGGACACACAAGAGAAGGTCGACATGGTCACATCGCGGTTTATCCGCGAGGTTGGCTACGACGGGGACTCGGCCGCAGGCGTTCTCAGCGCAGACGTCCTCAGCTACGTCGCGAGCATCTTTGCCCGCGGCGATGCGAAGAAAGAGTCTTGAGCTCACTGCGTTCGCAGGGAGACATCATGGTCCAGCGCATCGATAAGGATCACACCCGTTTCCGAGATATCGTTCGGGAGCGCATCAAGTTGAACCTACGGCAGTTTGTCGGCTCTGGCGAGATGATCGGCAAACAGGGGGGAAAATACGTTTCGGTGCCCCTACCACATATTCAGTTACCGTGCTTTTGCTTCGGTCAGAATGAGAAGGGCGGGGTCGGCCAGGGCGAGGGGAAAGAAGGCGCCGCTGTCGAAGTTCAGGAAGGCGATCACGAGGGCCTGGGCGCATTGGATGTCGAGGTGGAAGTCGAGGAGCTGGCGCAGATTCTCGGTGAGGAGCTTGAGTTGCCGAACATCATGCCCAAGGGCAATAAACGCTCCGATACGACTGGCGCCCGTATGGCTCGGGTCAGCATGGTTGCTCCAGAGAGTTTACGGAACTTCAAGTACACGTTTCGCGAGGTGTTCAAAGGTCAGATTTCAGCTGGGATTTATAATCCCGACGATCTCGTCATTCGTCAGGTCCCAACAGACAAGCGTTCCAAGTCGTGCAAGCCGAGCGTCCTGCCTCAGGCCAATGCTGTCATCATCTACATGATGGACGTATCCGGCTCTATGGGGCAGGAACAGAAGGATATGGTGCGCATCGAGTCCTTCTGGATCGATGCTTGGCTTCGCAGTCAATACAAGAACCTCGAGGTGCAGTACATCGTCCATGATGCGGTTGCGCACTTGGTGGATCAGCACACCTTCTTTCATCTGCGCGAATATGGTGGGACGAAGATATCGAGCGCCTATGAGCTGCTTGTGCAGTTGATGGAGAAGCGCTACCCAGCGCAGGAATGGAATATCTACCCTTTCCACTTCAGCGATGGCGATAACTGGTCATCGAGCGACACCGAGCACTGTATTGGTTTGCTCAAAGAGCGCGTCCTCCCCTTCGTAAATCAGTTCGGCTACGGACAGGTCAAATCAGCGTACGGTAGTGGTCAGTTCAAGAAGGACCTAGATCACGTGTTTCACGACGATGCTCGGATAGTGACTTCGAACATTTTCGATCGAAAATCGATTCCGGACTCGGTCAAGGAGTTCCTGGGGCGGGGCAAGTAGGCTGCGAGCTAAGCATCATGGGGGACCTCACACCGGAACTCGCCCGCTACCACGAGGAGATACGCGAACTAGCGAAGGGCTATGGCCTCGACTTCTATGAGACCATTTTCGAACTCGTCGATAGCGACGAACTCAACATGATTGCTAGCTACGGAGGGTTTCCCAGGCGCTACCCGCATTGGCGCTTCGGCATGGAATACGATCAGCTCAGTAAGAGCTACCAGCATGGGCTATCCAAGATCTACGAACTCGTCATCAACAACGACCCGTGCTACGCGTACTTGATGAGATCCAATAGTTTGCTGGAGCAGAAGCTGGTGATGGCGCACGTGTACGGGCACTGCGACTTCTTCAAGAATAACTACTGGTTCAGCAAGACTGACCGGAAAATGATGGACACGATGGCGAACCATGGCACGCGGATTCGTGCCTACATGGATCGTTACGGTGTGGCTGTCGTCGAGGACTTTATCGATAGGGTGAATTCGCTGGAGAACCTCATCGATCCGTGCAGCGAATTGGTCGAGGGCAGCGTTCAGGCTGAGGTCGACTCGGATGATGCGGAGCTTCCTCTTGCGCCTCGGGCCGATCGTGATGTGTTGCGCTTCTTGATGCGCTTTGCTCCGCTGGAGCCTTGGCAGCAAGACGTGCTCGCAATGCTGCGCGACGAAGCCTACTACTTCGTTCCGCAGAGGATGACCACGGTCATGAACGAGGGCTGGGCCGTCTATTGGCATTCGACGATGATGTGCAAGCACATCCTGCGCCCCGAAGAGCTGATCACCTATTGTGGCCATCATTCTGGGGCGCTGGCGACGGTGCCGGGGCAAATCAATCCCTACAAGCTCGGGGTCGAACTCATGCGCCATATTGAGCGGCGCTGGGATAAGGGCCAGTACGGGCGCGAGTGGGCCAGCATTGAGGATGCACAAGAGCGCCGCAACTATGACAACGCTGCGGGTAAGGGGCGCGAAAAGATCTTTGAGCTGCGCAGGGACCATAATGATGTGAGCTTCGTCGAGCAGTTTTTCGACGAGGACTTTGCACGTGATCAGAAGTATTACGTCTACGGTCGTGATTCACGCAGCGGCGAGTACGTGATCGTGGATCGAGATTACCGCAAGGTAAAACAGCAGCTGCTTTGGGGGTTGACGAACTTCGGCCAGCCTCGCATATCGGTAATTGATGCAAACTACGCCAATCGGGGCGAGCTTTATCTCTACCACGAATGGCGCGGTCTCGACTTGCAGTTCCAGTTGGCGAGTGAGACGCTCAAGAATCTGCATGCGCTGTGGCAGCGCCCGGTGCATCTCGAAACACGGGAAGAGGGGGAGGGACGACTCTTGTCTTTTGATGGTGAGGAACTGCGGTTCCTAAGGCTGAGGCCTTCGGAGGAGGCCTTTGCTGTCGGTCAGCTCCCGCCCGATGGTGACGAGAATCTTGAGGTTACTCCGTGATTCCCATCAAGGACGATGCGCCGCGTGCGCGCTTTCCCTACTGGGTCCTGCTGCTCATCGCTGTCAACCTTTGGGTCTTCGGCTGGCAGCTGGGACTGGATGCCGCAGAGCGGCAGGCTTTTGCCTTTCGCTACGGGCTGGTCCCAAGTTCCGTCGTTCCCCGCTGGGAGCAACTGCTGCAGGATCCTGGGTTGCTCTTTGGCTTCGATATGCTGCGTTTTGCGGTGGTTCCGCTCGTGTCCAGCGCCTTTTTGCATGCTGGCCCCCTGCACCTCCTCGGCAACTTGCTCTTCCTTTGGGTCTTTGGAGACAATGTCGAGTCGAGGTTCGGCTACAAGCGCTTCCCTATTTTTTATCTGCTCTGCGCTATGGGGGCAGGGGTGGTACACGCCGGTATGCAGCCTGATTCGGGGGTGCCGATGGTGGGGGCGAGCGGCGCGATTTCGGGCTGTTTGGGCGCTTATCTGGTTCTGCACCCAAGAGCGCAGGTGAAGTTACTGTTGCCCTTTCTGATTATCGTTTTTGTCGATATCCGCGCCTGGGTGATGCTCCCGATCTGGTTCGCGATTCAGCTACCGTGGGTGCAGCATGCTCTTGGCTTTCTTGAGGTCCAAGGGGTGGCCTACTGGGCGCATATCGGCGGCTTCTTGCTCGGTATCGCGCTGCTGCCGCTACTGCTGATCTTTAACCCCGACCCGTTGAAGGCGAAGGAGCGCGCCCGGCGCCAGCGCTGAGGGGCCGGAAGAGGATGCTCTGCAGGCCGCGGATCAAGCTGGGCGGCCTGCAGGGGCAATCGGGGGCTACTGGCTCTTCGGTTTGCGTGGGTCACGGAAACGCTGGCCGACTTCGAGGCCTTCGATCTTGCTGTCCACGGTCTCGAACATGCTTTGGCCTGAGTCTTCACGGTGCAGCAGGGTCGCGCCTGCCACTCCCTGCAACGCCGCGCGGACAGCAGCGGTAAGCGGCTCGTCGTCGGGCAAAGGCGGGGCGTCGTTGCCGTCATGGTCGAGGAAGGTGACGAGCACCCGGGCTGCTTCGAGATCCTCGCGCATGGCGCTGATTTGCTGGACTGAGATCTCGATCTCCTCTGGCTCGTCGGTCCATTCAATGCCGATCAGGCGCATCGGCACTTCGGCAGTATCACGGCGGCCGAGGATTTCGATCGGGCGCCGGACGATCTTGGGATGGACTTGTGCTGGACGTGCTTCTTCGTCGGCGGCGACGCGGAGAACGGCAGGCCCCTTGGCCTTGAGCGCGTCGATGGCGTGGGCGAGGGGGCCTTCGAAGGGCTTGCTGGCGCCGGGCCAGAGCAGAAGCAGGCGCTTCTCCTCCGGGGCGGTGAGAGAGGCCAAGCGTTCGGGCAGCTCGCGATCGATCTGTCGAAGCAGCATCTCGTCATCGGTCGTTGGATGGGCACGCAGCACGAGATCATCGTTCTCCTCGCTCAGTTCATCGAAAAGGGGAGGATACACCTGGGTGGATTGCTCATCGCCCAATAGCACCCGCGCCGCACCGTTGTCGATCGCGTATTTGAGGAGTTCCGGCGAAGGGTCGACGCCAGTGATATGAACCGTTCCGTCGAGGGGGAGCACGAGTTCGCCTAGCTCACGGTCGAGGCCGGCTTCGATTTGTGCTTCGTTGCGGCCCGCTGGGTCGAGGGATACGCGGATCGTGCCCTCGTCGACATGGTTTGAGTGGAGCAGGGGCGGTAGCAGCACGTCGGTGAAGCCCTCGGCACGAAGCTCGAGGCGGGTGGCGCCGTGCTGCTGCGCTCCCGCGATCAGGGTGCGCTTCATCGTACGCGAGAAGGGGCCGTTGCCCTTGGCTTCGCAGCGGAGGCACTTCCCCTGCAGCTGGCTGGCGTGCGACTCGAGGCGGAGAGCCAGCGCAGTGGCGATAGCCTTCGGAGGTCCTGCTTCGGTGTCGATTTCGACGAGGCAGTCGTCACCCTGGGCATCGATTTGCACCGGGGTCGGATACACCGGAATGATGGTCTCTCCGGAGCGGAAGGCGACGCTTTTGGGGCCCAGGGGCAGCATCGCTTGCTCCACGCAGCTCTTCTCTAGAGCTTCGTTGAGTTCTGTGCCCTCGGGCCACTCCACGACGACCCGGTGTTCGTGCACAACCTTGCTTAAGAGAGGAATCTCTCGTTGGAAGGCCTCGATGCTTGCTGCCTCATCGCGACCGGAGGGCACGATGCCGATCTTGGTGCGGTCTTCCTTGCTGACCGAGCGCAGGAGACGGGGCAGGACCAGCACCGGGTTTCCCTCCGCGCCTTCGACCTCTAGGCGGGCCGGCTTCAGTGCCGCGATCTTCTTGACCAGAGCCTGGGCGTCGTCGTCCTCCACAGCACGAAGTCGAAGCTTGCGGCCGGTGAGCTGCTCGGCCTTTGCGGCGGCCGACCAGTCCCACGCCGCCTCCAGCTGCGCCGTGTCCTTGGGCTTCCCCAGTGAGATCAGTAGGTCGAAGTCCTCATCGCTGGCTTCGCGGAGCTGCAGCACTTCATCGAGTTCACGGTCGAAGAGCAGTTTCGGGTCCGCGCCTGGATCGGCTGCGGCTGAGAGGCGGATTGCGCCAGCGCCTTGCAGCGTTTCCTGGATCGACTGGATCAGGTCGTCACTGAGGCGGTAGCTGCCCTCGTAGCCCAGCTCGAAGCTCTTACCGGAGGCTTCGTCTCCGATCTTCGCGATCTCTTGCGCCAGAACGATGCGTAGCTCTGCGGGGTTGAGATCGCCGCCGCGGACGATGACGCGGCGCGTATCACCCTCTTCCGAAACGCTAAGCTCAGCGCTCGGCATTTCGTTTTCGATAACGGTCTCGTCGTCGTAGCCACGTTGCACCGCGAGCAAGAGCGGGCGTAATGGCGCAAAGGCCTCCCCGATCGGCTCCTTGGCCTTACTCGGGATCATTGCTTCCCCCCCGAAGCGTAGGAGGACCCGGCGGAGCCGAACATCTTCTGCGTGGGAGATAAGGGCGCGGGTGAGCGATCGATGGACGGCTGCCGGGATCTCCGCGCGTTCCATGTTGGGAACGGCGGCCTCGATGCAGATGTCGTATTTGTCTCGCTCTTCGTCGCTGGCTAACTCGCCGATACCGATCTCGATGCCAGAGTCGTCCTCTTCGAGCTCCTCAAGGCCGCCCAGATCCGGCAGTTCTTCCAGGTCTTCATCGGCGCCGAGCTCGGGGAGTTCTTCGATCTCCTCCAGTGCTTCGAGTTCTTCGACAGCTTCGAGCTCTTCGATGGCTTCGAGGTCTACGGCAGGCTGCTTGCGGGATGTACGGCGGCGGCGGCGAGATGGAGTCATCGGAGGCTTCGCGTTGTGTAGAGAAGGGTGAAAATCGAAGCGGGGTGAGGCAAACGCTGCTCCCTGCTGCTGAGGGGCTGGCAGCGGGCTAAAAGCCTCGCGGCAGCTCGCCTTTGTCGCAAGCGGGATCGTGGCCGCTTTGCTGCTTGTCGCGGGCTGAGGGGGGGCGGAGCCGGACTTGTCCCACTCGCGCGGCACTTGTCCGCGCCTAGCAGCCCTTGGCCCTCAGGCAGAGCCGATCTCTACCTGGGGCTTGTTCTTGCGCAGAGTGCCCCATAGCAGGGCCACGAGTTCACGATCGAGGCGGGAGATAGCGATGCTGTAGGTCAGGCCTTGTCCCAGGATGACCAAAAGCCTGGTGAGCACAGTGACCTTGGGGAGGCTGGCGACGGCAAACTCTCCGAGCAGTAGCGCCAGGGCACCGGCGAGAACGGCGGGTCCGACGAGATCTGTGATGCGGGTGTCGGTCTTGCGGACTGTCCAGCGCAGGACGAAGGGCAGAGGCAGGCACCAGGCGATCAGAGCGGCCCAGGCCATTCCGAGCGCGCCGAAGGACTGGGTCAGGCTTATGCCAAAAACCAGCAGGGCGCCGAGGCTGACGATACTGGTCTTGAGAAGTAAGTCGGCTCGGCCGTGCACGGTTGCGACATCGTGCCAGTGGATGAAGCCTGCACGCACGACGACGAGGAGAATGAGCACAGGTAGCGGTTGCGCTGCCGATTCCCAACCCGGTCCGAGCACTGCTGCGGTAATGAACTCTGCATGTGGCACTCCCAGGAAGATGCCCGGCATCAATACCAAAAAGGAGAAGCGGGTCGTCATTCCGAACACGCGACCTTGCCGCTGGGTCCGATCTTGATGACCAAGCACCGCCAAGTTCGCTCGCCCCAGCTGTTCGATGATCTGTTCGGCTGCGTGTGGCAGCAGATAAGCGTATTTAAAAGCACCGGCCGCGGCTAAGCCGGCGCCGGTGCCAACCAGAACCTCCGGGAGATTTCTTGCGGCGGTGCTGACAAGCATTGTTGCCAGCATGGTCGAGCCAAAGTGATACACCGAGCGTAGAGCGTTTCGATCGAGTGGCGCCTTCCACACCGGGCCCAGTGCTGCCGACCAAACGATAAGCAGGCGCACGGTGAATCCGGCGTAAATACCGTGGACGAGGGCCCAGGGGCCATTGCCTTGCGCGGCGCTGATGATGGCGACGCCGGCCTGAGTGAATAGGGAGAGTACTTCGGCGATGGCCGTCAGCTTGAAGCGTAAACGCGACTCGACCCAGGCCACCGCCGGGAGAGTTATCGATTCGAGTAGCGGCAGGCCTGCGAGGCTGGTGAGCAGGATCGACACCATGTGCCGGTCTTGATGGGTGCCTGGGATCCAGGCTGCGCTGCTGCGTACCGCCAGGTCGGCGCCGAAGATCATCGCCAGGCCGATCAGGGTGGAGAGGCCGCCCTGGACCAGGACGTAGGCCTTGGTCTTGGCGGTAGCCAGTTGCGGGTCACGAAGGATGTCGCGACGCGCGGCGAAGTTGGAGAACTTGGCGAGAATCACCACGAGGCCGAGGGCGACGGCGAAGCCACCGATTTCGGGCCGCAGCAGTAAACGCGCCATCACCAGCATCGAAACCAGATTGGCGACCTTGGCCAGGAGCGCGGCGAGCACCAGGGCGGATGCTCCCTGAATGGCACGTTCGCGGGTCAGCTCAAGCTCGGGGGGCCTGGTCATGATGGGTAGCCCTGTGTGAATACCGAATTCGGCACTCTGTCACTCTTGGGCCTATTGAGTCGGCTGCTAGGCATCTTGCTCCTCCTCGCCGCGGAGAAAGCGCCAAGCTGCCCAGTGCAGTTCGGCTTTGTGTTTGGCCCTATTGCTGCCGAGTCGTCCCATGGCCGAGAGAAGCAGGGCTCGGCTCAGGTGGAAGGAGCGCCATTGCCGCTCTACGAGGATGCTCCCAAGGGCGGAGGCGTGCTTGGCGAAGTATTGGCGTTTGGCGCGATACAGTTGCACGTAGTTCCTGATGGGAGCAAGCTCCATGGAACGGCCCTGTTGGTGCACGATTTCGGCTTCGGCGACGAAGAATGCGCCCAGGCCGCGGCTCGCCATCCGCCGCTGTAAATCCACTTCCTCGGAAAAGAGGAAGAAGTCCTCGTCGAAGCCCTGAACAGCGGCAAAAGCCTCCCTTCGACAGAGCAGGCAGGAGCCCTGGAGATAGTCGACCTTTTGTGACTGGGTGGGAGCTGGGAGGAGCCTAAGCCAAGAGGAGATCACTGGGATTCGGCGGAGAATGGCGCCGATAACGCTCGTATTCAGGAACTCTCTGGCTGGGCTGGGGAAAGGGAAGGCGCTTGCCTGCTGACGTCCGTCAACGAAGCAAGTCTTGGGGCCGCAAACGGCGATCTCTGGCCGGGTAGCGAGGGCCTTTCGCATGGCTTGAATCGCACCCGGGAGGATCTCGGTGTCCGGGTTGAGAATCAGGATTTGGGCGCTCTTGGCTCGGGCGAATAGGCGGTTTTGTGCGGCGCCGAAGCCGAGGTTTTTGTTGTGCTCGATAAGCTCGCAGTCTGGGAGCTGTTCGCGAAAACGCTCTGCGCTGCCGTCGCCGCTGGCGTTATCGGCGATCAGCACTTCCATCGGCAGTTCGCCTGCATGTCGGCGCAGTGACTCGACGCAGCGCAGGACCAGGTCCGGCGTCCGGTAGTTGACGATCAGGACGCTGATTTCGGGCTCATACGAGGGGCGAAGCTCCTCGGAGGAGAGATCCTGGCGGGGCGCGGGCACTGCCGTCAACTTGCTCAAGGGGCTTCTTTCGGCGCAGTATCCATGGTGAGCCGCTGGGCTGGGCCCTGCCCAGGCGATGTGAGACTCAGCGAGTCAGCGCCGCCTCATGTGCTTGGATGCGCTGGATCGCCGCGCGCAGATTGGCCTCGATGAAGTGAGGCTGGACGTCATAGTTTCCGTCGCGCCCGGCTTGCCCCGTTTCAACGAGGATGGTTCCGAGTTGGGCGCGGTCCCCGGCCAGGATGTCGATGGTGTTTTCTCCGATCATCCATGAGCGGCGGAGGTTCAGGTCGAACTCCTGTTCGGCCATTTTGAACATGCCGATATTCGGCTTGCGGAAGACGCTTTCTTTGCGCCAGCGGCCTTTGCCCTTGGGGTGGTAGAGGCAGGCGTAGATCTTGGTGAGGGGGACGCCGGCCTCAGCAAAGCTATTGCACACAGCCTCTTGCATCCTTTTGAAATCCCGCTCTCGGAGCACGCCCCGCGCAACGTCGCATTGGTTGGTGGCGATGAACAGGTCCATGCGCTTGGGGTCAATCCGGGTGAGGCTGTCCAGGGCTCCCTCGAAGAATCGAGGCTTGGTGTAATCCTCGCGATCGGTCCATGGGGCTAGGAGGACCCCGTGGAGCTCGATAAAGATTGCTTGCCGAGTTCCGCCTTTTGCCATGATCGCCTCCAGACTGTGCTTCCAATGCCTCCATCGGAAGGACGTTTCGTGAACTTGAGGCCTAGTTGACTTTTCGTTGGCGTGCCCTTGAGGCTTGGCAGAAAGTCTGGCCGTAGGGGGTCTCCTGTTCGTATCTCCTACTTGAATCGTTCCGGGGGGAGTGGTTCAGCGGTACTAGCGCAGTATGGGCGGCCCCAAGTGGGGGGCGCGAAGACGACGCATGACATACGACGAAGGTCAGAGCCAGCCGATGGGCGAAGACGCACGCGAGTTCGAAGCCTTCCTCGGAAAGGGCGGCGAGGCTCGGCTTGGGCGAACCAGCGACGAAGAGCTGATGCGCTTTGCCGCTGAGGGTTCGCTACGTGCGTTTGAATGCCTCGTCGAGCGCTACAAGGTCGCGGTTTTCAGCCTCTGCTTTCAGGTGCTGCGTTCGCGTGAGGATGCGGAGGAGGCGGCGCAGGACTGCTTCATCAAGACCTTTCGTGCGCGCAGCGTCTATGACCCAAGCCGGAAGGTCGCGCCGTGGCTGCTCAAGATCGCGACCAACGCCGCCCGTGATCTGCTACGGCGCCAACGTGCCCGGCCTGTTCAGCAGGGTGAAGAGGATTGGGTCGTCGAGCAGGTGCCGGACGATGGTTTTGGGGAAGGCATACAGCGTGAGATTGATTCCGAAGAGCTGCATGCGGCTCTGCGCAGCCTTAGCCCTGAGATGCGCGTGCCACTGACCCTCAAATACCTGCACGGTTACAGCAATACCGAGCTTGCCGAGATCATCGGAACCTCGCTTTCGTCCCTCAAGGTGCGCCTTGCTCGGGCTCGAGAGCTTCTTCATCGACGTCTCGTCAGGAGGCTTGAGCCATGAGCCCGTCCCCTCCACGTGATCCGTCTGAGACCTCGGGCTCCGGTCCGTCTCTGCCGAGCGCTTGCGCCGAAATTCGCGCGAACTTCACTGCTTGGGAGTCGGACGAGTTACGTCCCGCAGAGCGTCGGAGTTTCGATGAGCACCTGAGTGCCTGCCGTGCCTGCAGCCGGGCGCTGGCCGAGTACGAATATGTGTCGCTGCGCCTGCGCCAGAGCTTCGCTTGGGTGGAGCCGTCGGCGGATTTCACCCACCGGGTGATGGATCAGGTGCGCAAGGATGCGGCCCTTGAGGATCTGCAGAGCCCGGAGCCGGGTTTCACGGCTCGGCTTCGTGATCGGCTCAGCTTGCTTGGCGAGGCCGAGCGGGCAGTGCCTGCGCAGGGTCGGTCTGAGTTGGGTCGGTCTGAGTTGGGTCGGTCTGAGTTGGGTCGGCCTGAGCCGGAGGCTCTGGAGGCTGCGGAGCTGCCATCTGGGAGGCGGCGTCCGCGCTATCAGCGGCGCTTGGCCCTCCTTCTTTCAGCGGCGGCGATGCTCCTGGCTGGCTTCCTACTCTTTGCCCGGGGGACACCGGATCCCCAGGAGCTCGGACGGAGCGAGGCCGCTTGGAGCTACGCGTTCGCCGAGCCTGGGGATCGTCTCAGCCTCTCGGGTGGCGAGGTGCCGCTGATGGCTCCCAGCGAGCTTTCTTTGCCGGCCGCTGTCCAGTGGTTGGGTCGCAGCATGGTGCTGCAGGGTCCCTTCCAGGTGGAGCTATCTGGGCAGGGGCGTGCCGAGCTACTTGGGAAGTCGAAGCTCCAGCTTCAGCAGGGGAGCCTAGTGCTGCGGAGCGAGAAAGAGCGGCAGCTCAGTTGTGCGCTTGGCTCTGCCTTCTCGCTGGAGAGCTTTGCTGGGGATCTCGCGGTGCTGGTGGAGACCGTGCACGCGCCGGAGCAGGACGGCTTCTTGCTCGAAGTCCCGCTTCAGCGGGTGAGCTTGCGGGTGCTTGCCGGACATGCCGTTGTGCGCAGCCCAGAAGCTGAGGCTCCCTTGCGTCTTGAGCTTGGGGAGATCCTTCTTGCCGAGCCACTGCAGCCGCTGCGTGTGCTTGAGCGGCAGGAACCTCGCGGGCTGGCGCCGGCCGACATGGCTCGCGGGGACTCCTCGGGTGGTGCCCTGCTAGTGCGCGGATTCGTTCGTTCTCTCGATCAGGGACCGCTGCCCGGAGCCACGATCGAGCTCCAGGTCGGTGGGAGGAAGCTCCAGGCAAAGAGCGACCAGCGCGGTGCCTACCAGCTGCAAATGCCCCTGCCTTCGCGGGTCGATGCACCGGGTTTACTCGTTGCGGCGGCTGAGGGCCTCCGGCCAGAGCTGCGCACGGCTCGCGCCTTGCTTGGGCAGGTGCAGGGGCCGGAGACTTTGCGACGGGATTTGGTTCTGAGCCCTTCGCGTGCCCTGCAGGTTCGGCTCGTGAGTTCGGAGTCGGTGCCCATTGCGGCAGCGCAGGCGACGCTCCTGCGTCGGGACGTCTTGCTGGGACGAGTTACGCGGCTGGCTGAGGCGGAGTCCCGGGCCGATGGACGTTTTGAGTTGCCGGATCTACCCGATCTCGAAGAGGGAGAGGAGCTGGCCTTACTCATTGAGGGCAAGGGGCAGCCACTTTTCGTTGCCTACGAGTTAGAGCCGGATGCGGCCACGGGTGTGCTTGAGTTGCGAGCGCCAGAACTGCGCGAAGTGTCGGTTCCGCTGCAGGATCCGGCGAGCCGGGTGGCCTGGATCGAGCGTCGGCCACGCGGCCCCTTGGCCCGGTTTGTTATGCGCCTCGAGCGCCACGAGTTGGCGGCCGGCCAGCACGAATTCCGTTTACTTGCTGCGCGTGGTCAGGAGTTCGCGCAGTGGGAGGATGCGGGTAGTGGCGCGCCAAGCCGCCTGCAGCTACGTGGAGTGGATTTCGAGGGGCGGCGCACAGTTGCCCTGTCTCGAGAGCGACTTCGCGTTGTCGGAACACAGAGCGGTCCCCTGATGGCCAAACGCTATCGCCTGGTGCGCCGTGTTGACGGTGCCGTGATTGCTGAGGGCACGGTTGGCGCCAATGGTGCCCTCGATCTTGACCTGCCGACCTCACGATCGGAGCTCGCCTTGGCGCTTGAGGGCGTGGATGGCTGGGTTTTCCATGAGCTGCCGGCGGGCGGGATTGCTGCGCGTTACCGGATCGGTGACGCCGGGCCGGCTCAGCCCAGCCTCGATCCGAGGCTTGTGGCGCAGCAACGTCTGGCGACCGGCTCGGGCGAGGGGCGTTATGGCCAGGCGCCGGATATCTTCGAGCAACGCGGTCGCGGCCGGGTTTCGGGGCTTCGCCGACTCGAGCTGCAGCTTGGCGAAGGCGGAGTCTCGGTTCGCGGGGTTAAGCTCTTCGCTCGCATCGGCAATGGAGCACCGTTTTTGGCCGGTTGGAGTGATTACGATGGCCGTATCGTCCTGCCCAGTCTGCCGGCAACGGGGACTCTGGATCTGCTCGCCATCGACTCCGAGGGTGGAGCCCTGCGCGCCGGGCGTGAGCGGCTGCAGCTGCGGGACGTCGAAACTGGGGTGTACGCGCTCGATCTCGCACCCGTACGTGCGGGGCTGCGAGGCGAGTTCCGTGGCGAGTCCCTGCATTCCCTGGCGTTTCCGGCCGTGGTCGAGGCCGAGCTGCTGGATGGAGGCTTCCGCGGGATGCGCTTGCGCGCTGCGGTGGATATCTCCGGGCAGTTCCGTTTGCCGCTGGTGCCACAGGGGCGGCTGCAGATCCGGCTAGCTGGCTCGGATTTGCGGCGCGAGTTCGGCCCACGGGCGCGGGTGCTGCGCTTCGAATAGCGAGCTGGCCACGGCACGGACTCCGGGGTTAGCTATGAGTTGCGAGGCCTCTTTGATGGCCTCGCGCTGTCGAGGAGGCGACTCAGGCGCTCTGTTTGTCTCCCTCCGGTGGCACTTAACGGCCGGCAAAAAGACAAAGCAAAGCCCGGAGCCCGAAGGTCTTATCCTGCGGGCTCCGGGCATTGCTATTTCTTACTGCCCTGCAGCTGCTTTGCTTCGTCATCGCTGGTGAAGTCACTGTGGCACTGAGCCTTCTTGCCATCTTTTGCGCCGACGACCTTTCGGGTCTTCGATGCCAGGCGATGGATCTCCTCAGGGCTGAGCACGCCTCGGGCTTTTAGCATCTCCCGCTGCTCTGGTGTCAGTGCCGCACTGAGCTTGGCGCGCTTGGTCTTGTACTCCTCGTCCATGCCCGAGGCGAAGATCTGGATTTCCTTGCTGATGCGCACCGAGCACCAGTCGTGCCCGCACATCGCACAGAAATCCGTATCCACGTCGAGGTCTTCATCGTGCATCGCTCGTGCGTAGTCGGGGTCGAACGAAAGCTCGAAGTGCTTCTGCCAGTTGAGTGCGGCGCGAGCCTTCGTTAGCTCGTCGTCTTGATCACGGCTCCCGGGGATGCCTAGGGCGACATCGGCCGCATGCGCAGCGATCTTGTAGGCAACGCAGCCCTGCTTGACGTCGTCCTTCTTGGGGAGACCGAGGTGCTCCTTTGGGGTGACGTAGCAGAGCATGGCGGCGCCATGGTAGGCGGCGGCTGTCGCGCCAATCGCGCTGGTGATGTGGTCGTAGCCGGGGAAGATGTCGGTGACCAGAGGGCCGAGCACGTAGAAGGGCGCGCCGTGGCAGAGTTGGCGCTGCAGCTTCATGTTGTATTCGATTTGGTCGAAGGGCACGTGCCCAGGGCCTTCGATCATGACCTGTACACCTTTGGCCCAGGCACGTTCTGTTAGCTCGGCGAGGGTTTCGAGCTCGGCAAGCTGGGCCCGGTCGCTGGCGTCTGCGAGGCCGCCGGGACGCAGGCCATCACCGATCGAGAAGGTGACATCATATTTGCGCATCAGGTCGCAGATATCGTCCCAGATCTCGTACATCAGGTTTTCGCGATCATGGTGGATCATCCATTTCGCGAGCAGTGAGCCGCCGCGCGAGACGATGCCGATCAGGCGATCCTTGACGAAGGGCAGGTGCGCCTTGCGTACGCCGGCGTGGATGGTGAAGTAATCCACGCCTTGCTGGGCTTGCTTTTCGAGACTCTCCAGGACGGTTTCTCGGTCGAGATCCTCGATTTTTTTGTCGATGATCATCGCGTAGATCGGGACGGTTCCGATGGGCACCGTGCTGTTTTCGATGATCGCGCGGCGGGTCATGTCGAGGTCGCCGCCGGTGGAGAGGTCCATTACCGTGTCGGCGCCCCAGCGCTCGGCCCAGCGCAGCTTCTCGACCTCTTCCTGAAGTTCACTGCTGATCGGGGAAGCTCCCATGTTGGCGTTGACCTTGGTGGTCGCGGCACGGCCGATAGCCATTGGGCTTAGCTTGAACTTGCGGTGCACGACGTTGGCCGGGATCACCATGCGGCCAGCGGCGACTTCATCACGCACCTGTTCCGGGCTCAGGTGAGCTTCACGCTCGGCGACCCGCTTCATCTCGGGGGTAATCACGCCATGGCGTGCAAACTCAAGCTGGGTTACGCACTCTTCGAGTGGCCTTGGGTTTGGGTTGAAATCCCATGCTGTTTTCTCCGAAGCCGCTGGCATGCCGGGGCTGTCCGGAGAGCTGAAGCTCAGGGCGGAGCCGATCTGAGGGGCGTTCGCGAAGCTCCCGGGATTGGTGCCATTCCTCTGGCTTGAGGGATTGGCGGCGCCGCGAAGCGGGAGGTCATAGTTCGGCTGGTCATGAGTGGTCATGGGGTGAGCCTCGTGGTGATAGCAGCGAATGGCCATTTGCAATGTGGGCTGGCCCGGCATCGAGTCGGCGCCTCTGCGCTCCGCGGTGAGCCGCGTGCGTGACAGGGGCCTCGCTTCCCTACGCCGGTGCGAACCGGATCAGGTTCGGCGGGTACCTCTCAGCGGGAGCCCAGCTGGCCGGTGAAATCGTGTCACGAGTGCTGGGGCGCTGGATTTGGCGCCCCATTGGCAGCAGAGCATGCAGCCCTGCCAGCGTGAGACTTCTTCAACCGCCCGCTAAGGGCTTCCGCGCCCCGAGCGAACGGCGAAAACCATAGCACGAGCGACCGTGAGTTTCCTGGAGCCTTCCGCTCCGGTCGCTATGGATCGAGAAAGGGCCCGGGCTCGTCTCTATGGAGACGGGCCCGGGCCCGGGCCCTCCTTTCAGCCGCCCTTGCTATCGGTAATTGCTACCGGTGCTAGGTGCTGGCGGCCTGATAATGAGTAGGTCTGATCAGTTCTGAATCAGCGCTTGGCCGAGATTGCTGGTCACGAGGCCAAGCTTGTTGGCTTTGAGGTCGAGGACCACTGCCTGCTGCAGCCAGCTCATACCGATCAGGCTGGGGACTGCCGGAATCGTGAAGGTCGAGCTGGCGACATTGTTCTTCGCGACGCCACTCGAGGTCTGCAGGATGTCGGTATAGAGCGTGCAGCCGGGCATGCCGACGGGGCTAAGGTTCACCGACTGCTTCGTTGCGCCGAGCAGGAAGAAGGCGATGTTGGGCGTGTTGTCGACCGAGACCGTGAAGGGCTCGCCGAGCTGCGGGACGGTGCCCATCAAAGAGACCTTGCCGAGCGAGGAGCTGCATGCGGTGCCACTGATGTCGAAGGCGCCTTTGCGCAGCAGGAAGGCGTCAATCTTGTAGCCGTATTTGCCGCCTGCTGCTGTGTTGCCGAAACGGAAGCGGATGCGACTATCTTTCTTCGTAATCTTGAAGGAGATGTTCGGGGTGAGGCCCCATTTCCCTGCGATCTTCTTCTGCTGGTCTTTTGTCCAAGTGGTTGTTTGGAAGCCACCACCTGTCGTGCGCCACACAAATTGGAGCACGCACGCCACGCTCGTTGAGACTGGCACGCGGGAGGCTCGCCCCCACGATCTCACGGAACTCAGTCAA
>PDWJ01000680.1_pt1 | contig 47961 bp, 39 predicted proteins | sample 1430881 | NCBI WGS metagenome assembly PDWJ01 (sample SAMN01162460, study PRJNA174530) | Oral metagenome, whole genome shotgun sequencing project. | biome: Marine environment; feature: Marine mammal; material: Swab sample of the gingival sulcus; isolation source: swab sample of gingival sulcus...
ACCCAGGGACAGTGACCAACACTGAGGCGGGCAGCCCCGCCATGGCCGCGACCAAACCACCCCACACATGACCGCCCGTGACGTGGGAGTGGCGGGCCTTCCTGGGTTGTCCACCGGGTGTGAGATTTCCGCCTCGGAGTTCCTCGCTGTACCTGGAAGGGCTCTGGGTGCCTGGAAGGGCGGGCGAACGGGTGTCTACTCTGCTCGCCGTTGCTGGTCAACTGGATCCGCTGACCCCTTACGACGTTCGCGGAATGCCGTGCGGATACGGTCGAACAACCACCAGGCGAGGCCGAGTCCAATCGCCAGCAGCAGCAACGCGATCACGGCCGCCAGTATCGGGTTGGCCAGTGCTAGCAAGGTCACTCCGGTGACGCTGACGTCCTCTGCGGTACTGACCGCCATGTTGCTGGCGGGTTCGGGGGAGGTGTTCACCCCCAGTCGCAGGCCTGCTTTGACCAGGTGCGACAGCAAGGCCACCCCGCCGCCGACGGCGGCGAGCATGGCCTGCTCCATCGACCCGGCGTCGCCGGCGATCAGCAGTGCCAGCGCCGTGCCGATGGCCGGCCGGATGACGGTGTGGATCGAGTCCCATGTGGAGTCGATATAGGGCAGCTTGTCCGCGGCCATGTCAACCACACAGAGCACCGCGGCCACCAACAGCACATCGGTACGGGCCAGCGCATCGGGCAGGATCTCGAGATGGCCGAACCGGTCAGTCAGGCCCAGGATCATGACGACAAGGTAGGCGTTGATGCCACTGGCCCACCCGGTGGTGAACACCCATGGAAGCAGTTCGGTCATGAGGTCTCCTTCGCCCGGTACCCGGGTTGTTTGTGTGTCTCGTCATCACAAGCATCCCGGATAGGCAACGCCTGCGCACGAGCGCGGATTCCCGGCGATTCATCAGTGCTCGCCTCGGCGAAGTGGGTCTGCTGAAGCCGCGAACCATCGACAACGGTTACAGCGCAGATTATCTGGCTGCCCAGGTTGCAGCGTGATAGGCCGATGTTGCGGAGATCGAGATCAGATCTACCAGTGAAAGCTATCTCAGCACCGAGGCGGCATCACGCTGCGTCATGGTTTTCAATGGCTCTTACGGCCTCGGCAAGATGGGGACGCTTTTTGGACCTATGAGGTGCAAAAAGCGTCCCCATCTTTGGCCGGGACCGTCAGCTGGGTTACGTCCCCTACCGACAGTGATAGAGAGATGTGAGGTATGGGCGTGCGGGCGCCGTTTCAGCACGACAACCGGCATTACGGCCGTATCGCGCCACTGCAATCGCCACCGTCGTCGCTGCCACCGGCAGCGGGGGCACGGAACGTGGCTACATCTGTTCCGGTGCTTGAACCCCCAGTAGATCCAGACCGGTCACCAGCACCCGCATCGTCAAGGCGGACAAGCTGAGCCGGGATTCCCGCACGTCACCGGCAGCCTTCAGCACCGGGCAGTTCTCGTAGAACGTCGAGAACGCCGTGGCCACCTCGTACAGGTAGTTGCACAGCTTGTGCGGTGCCGACTCCTCGGCAACCGTCGTCACGACGTCGCCGAAACTCGCCAGCAACAGGGCCAGGTCGCGTTCGGCCGACTCGGTCACCGTGATGGTGCGAGCCGCCTCCGGGTCTTCGCCAGCCCGGCGGAACATCGACCTGATCCGGGCCACCGCATACTGCAGGTACGGGCCGGTGTTACCGGTCAGCGCCAGCATCCGGTCGAAGTCGAAGGTGTAGCCGGAGTCGTGAGCCACTGACAGGTCGGCATACTTGACCGCGCCGATGCCGATCTGCGCAGCAATGATTTGCGCCTGCTGTTCAGGCAGTTCGGGGCGCAGCTGGGCCAGTACCGCACCGGCCCGCTCGATCGCCCCGGTCAACAGATCCATCAGCTTGACCGAATCGCCGCTGCGGGTTTTCAGCATCTTGTTGTCCGCGCCCAGTACACTGCCGATCTGCACATGCTCGACCTCGACATCCGCAGGAAGCCAACCGGCTTCGCGGGCGGTAGCGAACACCATCTGCAGGTGTAGTGCCTGGGTGGCGCCCACCACGTACAGGATCCGGTCTGCGCCCAGTTTTGATACCCGGTGCCGGATCGTGGCCAGATCCGTTGTCGCGTAACCATATCCGCCGTCGGACTTACGTACGATCATCGCCATCGGCTGGTCGTCCCGACCGGTGAAACCGGCCGGGAAAGCACACAGCGCGCCCTCGCTGATCCGGGCCAGCCCGGCTGCTTCCAGTTCTGCGCACACCTGGGGAAGGTCCGGGTTGTAGGTGCTTTCGCCAGCCAAGTCGGCGTCGGTCAGGGTCACGCCGAGGGTGGAATAGATCCGGTTGAAGTACACCCTGGAGCTGGCCAGCAGGTCCTCCCACAACGCCAGCGTGCGCGCGTCACCGGCCTGCAATGCCACTACCCGGTTGCGGGAGCGTTCGGCGAACGCGGGGTCGGAGTCGAACTTCGACCTGGCCTGCTGATAGAACGTGTTCGGATCCGTCTGAAGCAGTTTCGCCTGTTCGGAGTCATCGCCGACATCCAGTAGGTGTTCGATGAGCATCCCGAACGGGGTGCCCCAGTCGCCGATGTGGTTCTGCCGGATCACGGTATGCCCCAGGGTCTGCAGGATCCGTGCCAGCGCATCCCCGACGATTGTCGTGCGCAGGTGTCCGACGTGCATTTCCTTGGCCACGTTGGGTGCCGAGTAGTCGATGACGATGCGCTGGCTGCCCGGTGCGGGGAGGCCGGTTCGGGGGTCGGCAGCTTGCTCGCTCGCGTTCGTGGACACCCATTGCGCGCTCGCGGTGAGGTTGATGAACCCCGGCCCGCTGACCTCGACCGCGTCGCAGACATCAGCGAGATCCAGGTGCTCCATGATTGCGGCGGCTACCTCCCGCGGCGGGCGGCCCAGCCGCTTGGCCAGTGCGAGTGGGGCGTTGATCTGGACGTCGGCGAACTTGGAATCTCGGATCACCGGATCGGCATCGGCGAACTCGGGGCCGAACGCAGTTGCTATCGCGGACTGGACCCGGGGGATGAGGACGGCGGTCAGGCTTGGCACCGCACAAGCCTACCCAGCCGGCCGATGGTGCTGATATCGGATCTGGCCGGCCGGGGAGTCGTGGCCGGTCCGCCGGTGCTCGTGGTGGGGTACCGCCAGCGACAAAGTGTCGGTGGCGGCAGAGAGTATGGGATCGGCTCGATGGGCGGGCCACGACTCACCCGAACGGGTGAGCGGAACGGATCCTGAGGCGTCTCTTGACGAACTGTCAGACCTTGGACGTACTCTGGATTTAGGTTCGGACACCTGTTCGAGGCGTCGAACAGGTGGACGAACCGCATGTGGCTGGCGAGCTGCGTGTGAGGGCACTGGACGCGAGTGCGCCGGCCGGTGGGGTGGAGTCGCGATCCACATCGCCGGCAGGTGCGGTCCAGGTGGGACGATCTCGACCCCGTCCCCCTGGCCGCACCACCCCCGGGTCGAGATCAACCAACGTGTGATCCCGGGAAGGGTGGGAAGCAAACGATGCGTCGATGCGACGAGCCGATCGAGGTGTGGACGGCCGCTCATACCGGTATGGGCCAGCAGGACGAACCCCCGGAGCGGTTCCTGTGGCGCGGCCGGTCCTACCTGGTTCAGGAGGTGCTGACCTCTTGGCGGGAGCGGCAGCCGTGGTGGACCCAGCAGGCGGTTGAAGCCGTGCACGGTGCGCAGCCATGCAGCGAGTCGCAGCACGCTGTGGCCGTCGACCGGTTGACGGTGCTTGCCGATGGGTCTGAGCGGCAGGTGTGGCGGGTGCGGGCCAGCTCCGGGCGGCTCGCGGTGGTCGGGGTCTACGACCTGGCCATGATCCCCGGTGCGTCCGCCCGCGGTGAGTGGCGGCTGCTGCAGATCCGCGACTGACCTATCACGTTCATAAATTTCTTGTGCGACAGCCGAATCGAAGGAGAACTGCGATGACCGCCATAACTCTCGCCGCGCGTGATGTGCTGCGCCCGCCTGGGGTGCCGGGCACGGCACTGGAACTCATTGACCGTGCTCGGCACGGGCTACGCGAAGCCGTCGATACCGCCGACCAGGACGACCGGTACGTGCTGGCGCACCTGTCGGCCTTGCGGTCGGCAGCCGCCGTCCTGGCCGTGCGTGGCCGGCCCACCCGCCGAGGGAGCGGGCGGCTCAACGTGTGGGTGGTGCTGCCGAAGATCGCGCCCGAACTGGGGGAGTGGGCCGCCTACTTCGCGGCCGGGGCCGCTCGCCGTCAGGCGATCGAGGCCGGCCGGTCCGGGGTGGTCAGCACCCGCGACGCCGACGACTTGGTGCGGGCGGCCACCGACTTTCTCGATGTGGTCAGCACCGAGCTGGGTGTCCTACCTATCCGGTGAGCACTGTCTTATTGGGTGAGCGCTGGCTATTCGGTGAGTACTGTGGAGAAGTTCACGCACTTGCACGTGGCCTCGGGGTATTCCTTGCGCTACGGGGCGTCCAGCCCGGCCGACCTGGTCCAACAGGCGTCCGATGCGGGAATGAACGCCCTGGCTCTGACCGACCGGGACGGGCTGTACGGGGCGGTGAAATTCGTGGCTGCCGCTACCCGGGCCGGCCTCAGCCCGATCCTCGGGGTAGACCTGGCGGTCGAACCGACCGGGCTGATCGCCGGGCTGCCCGGCTGGGCCGACCCGTCGGTCGCAGCGGCGGCCAGCCTGGCGCGCGCCACCCCGGTCCGTGGGGGTGCGGTGGCCGATCGCCGGCTGGCCCGGATCACCGTGCTGGCGCACGGGACTTCCTGCGCGGCAACCGATGCGGGCCACAACGGATGGCCCGCATTGTGCCGGCTGGTCACCGCTACCCATGCCCGTGGTGAACGTGGCACCCCGGTGGCGAGCCCGGCAGACATTGCCGAGCACGCGATGACTCCCGGGGGGAGTACCGCAGATCCGGGCCAGCTGACGGTCCTGCTCGGACCGGACTCCGAGTTCGGCAGGGCGGTACTGGCGCATCGCGACGACCTCGCCCAGGCTGTCCTCGCGCAGTGGTACGGCCTGTTGCCGCTGGGATCGGTCGTCGTAGAGATCGTCTGCCACGGCGGGCCCAGTCATACCCCGGCCAGCACCGCTCACGCCGCCCGGATGCTCGGCCTGGCCCGGCAAGCCGGCATCCCCACGGTGCTGACCAACGCGGTTCGTTACGCTCGCCGCGACGGTGCGGTCACCGTCGACGTTCTGGACGCGGTTCGCCGCCTGGTCCCGTTGCACCAGCGGCACCTGGACCGCACCACCGCTGCCGGGTTCCTCGCCGACACCCCGTCCATGATCCGGGTCGCTGACGCCGTGGCCCGTGCAGCCGGTGCCGGCCTGGACACCGCCACCGACCTCCTGCGCGAAACCGCCAGGGTGGCCCGACGATGCCGGCTCGACCCCAGCGAAGACCTCGGCATCGGCCAGGTTCACCTGCCCGAACCGGACCTGGTCACCGGTGGGCTGGCCCACACCCACACCGAGGCGGACGCCGTACTGCGGGCTCGCTGTCAGGCTCGCGTCGCCACCCGGTACCCGTACGCCGGCGACACCGCCGTCCGGGCGGTGCAAGACCGCCTGGACAACGAATTGCGCATCGTCACCACCCTCGGCTACGCCACCTATTTCCTCACCGTCGCCGAAGTGTGCGACCTCATCCGGGACCGCGGCGCCAGGGTCGCCGCCCGCGGCTCCGGGGCCGGCAGCCTGATCACCTACCTGCTCGGCATCTCCGGAATCGACCCCATCGCCCATGACCTGCTCATGGAACGGTTCTGCCATCCGCTGCGAGCCGAGCTGCCGGACATCGACATCGACGTCGAATCCGAGCGGCGCACCACCATCTACCAATGGATCATCGACCGGTTCGGCACCGACCGGGTCAGCTGTGTGTCGATGATGGACACCTACCGCATCCGCCACGCCGTCCGCGACGTCGGTGCCGCGCTCGGGCTACCGCCGGGTGAGATCAGCGCCATCGCTGCCGCCTTCCCGCACATCCGGGCCCGGGACGTGCGCAACGCGCTCGCCGAACTGCCCGAACTGGCCCACAGCGGCCTGGCCGTGAACGGCAGGCCCACCCCGCGGCTGGAGCTGTTGTTCGACTTGGTCGAACGCCTCGACGCACTACCCAGGCACATTGCGCTGCACCCGTGCGGGGTACTGCTGTCTAACGCCCAACTGGGAGACCGCACCCCGATCGAACGCAGCTTCGACGGGTTCCCGATGAGCCAGTTCGACAAGGACGACGTGGAAGTGCTCGGCCTGCTCAAGCTCGACGTTCTTGGCATCCGCATGCAATCGGCTATGGCTTACGCCGTCACCGAAGTCGCTCGGGTGGAACAGGTTCCAGCACCGGACATCGACTCGATTCCGCTCGATGACGAGCCGACGCTCCGGCTGATCCGTTCTACCCACACCTTGGGTTGCTTTCAGATCGAGTCACCGGGACAACGAGAACTGATCGGCAAGTTCGGCCCGCAAGACTTCGCTGACCTGGCCATCGACATCTCCCTGTTCCGGCCCGGCCCGGTGAAAACCGACATGATCGCCCCGTTCCTGCGGGCCCGACAGGGCTGGGACACACCGCAATACCTGCATCCCAGCCTGGAGCCGGTATTGGCCGAAACCCACGGCGTCGTCGTCTTCCACGAACAGGTACTGCGGATCTTCGACACCGTCACCGGCTGCGGGCTACCGCGGGCCGACGAACTACGCCGGCAGATGGGTTCGCCCGACGCCCACGACCGGATCGAGGCATGGTTCACCGAGGCAGCCGCCGCCCGCGGCTACTCACCTGCGGATACGGCCCGCATCTGGGCGGTGCTCAAGGGTTTCGCATCCTTCGGATTCTGCAAAGCCCACGCCGCCGCTTTCGCGCTACCCACCTACCAGTCCGCCTGGTTGAAGGCTCACCACCCGGCCGCGTTCTTCGCCGGGGTGCTCACCCACGACCCCGGCATGTACCCGAAGCGGCTCATCCTGGACGACGCCCGCAACCTCGGCGTCACCGTCTTGGGCCTGGACGTCAACGCATCGGAGGCCACCTACCGGGTGGAGAAGGTTCCCACCACGTACCAGGACACCGACGGCGCAGCGTATTTCGCCGAAGCGCAGCCGGCGGAGCCGGAACCCGAGCCGCACTGGGGCACCAACTGGAACACCGGCTCCGCCGACGGCGAGACCGGTGGGCCGGGTGCCGGGTTGCAGCCGGGTGCCGGGGTTCAGCCGGGTGCCGGGGTTCAGCCGGGTGCCGGATTACGGTTGGACGCCTGGATCCCCGACGCCCGTGGCTACGGCATCCGCATCGCGCTCACCGACGTCAAAGGCATCAGCGACGCCGAGGTCGCCCGCATCCTCAGTGGACGTCCGTTCCACAGCCTCGCCGACCTGTGGCACCGGGCCAGGCCGTCCCGGCCGATCGCCGAACGACTCGTCCTGGCCGGTGGGCTGGACAGCCTCTACGGCGTCGGTGCCACCAGTCCGGTTCCCGGCCGGCACCGGCTCACCCGGCGTGACCTGCTGCTGCACCTAGCCGACCTGGACACCTGGTCGGCGGCGACCGCCCGGGCAAACCGCGCGGGGCACGGCCGGACCCGGCCGGGCGCGGCCGGAGCCGGCAAGACCTCCGGCGCTGCCCCGGGCCAGGACCTCGGGCCGGTGGGACAACTGCTGTTGGACCTAGGGGACGCCCCCGACCACATCGAACCCAGCGGGTTGCCCGAGCTGACCCCGGCCGAACGGGTCGCCGCTGAACTGGAGATCCTCGGCCTGGATGTCAGCGCCCACATCATGCAGCACTACCGGCCCCTGTTCGCCGAACTCGGCATAACCCGGGCCAGGGACGTGCTCGCCCGCCGCAACCGGCAGGAGATCCTCGTCGCCGGGGTCAAGGTCGCCACCCAGACACCACCGGTACGGTCCGGGCGCCGGGTGGTGTTCCTTACCGTGGACGACTCCACCGGGCCGGTCGACGCCACCTTCTTCGAGGACGTCCAGGGGCCGTACGCGCATGTGGTGTTCGGGTCTTGGCTGTTGTTGGTGCGCGGGCAGGTGCGCCGTACCGGGCCACGGGGAGTCTCGCTGCGGGCCACCGGGGCCTGGGAACTCGGCAGCATCTGGCATGCCTGGTGCGACGGTGGCACCGACGCGGTGCTGGACCTCCTGCACGCAGACCGGGTGATGCCAGCCGGAGCCCTGGCACCTGCCCGGACCGTCGCCGACGGCCGTGACGACGGCCCCTTCGGCGCGATGGTCGACCCGGCCGCCGCCGTGGAAGCCAACCGGGCCACGGCCAACCGGGCTCGCCGGCGGGTACTGGTGCACGCCAGCGGGTATCGACAATCCCCGTACGCCGACATCCGCCCCCAGGGCGAGGACGTGCGCACATCCCGGAAACTGTGGCATGCCAGCCCCGGCAGCAGTGGGCGGTGACCTAGGGTGGCAGTGTGCTCGAACCCCTCACTCCCGTCACCGCAGCTGGCTCCGACAATGCCCGGTCCACCGCGCTCGAACGCCAGATCGACCTGCTCGTGCAGTCCTGCCAGGACGCCGTACGGCAGGCAGGTGACGCCGGTCAGGCCGGCGCGGTCCGGTTACGCGTGGTCGACCTCGGTGGGGGCACCGGGAGCCAGGCCGCAGGGCTGGCCAAGCAGGGGCACCACGTCACCGTCGTCGACCCCAGCCCGAACGCGCTGGCAGCGGTCTCCCGGCGGGCCGCCGAAGCCGGCCTGGACACCCTGCACGCCGAACAGGGCGACGCGGAGAACCTGGCCGACCTGCTGGGCATCGGCACCGTCGACCTGGTGCTCTGCCACAACGTCCTCGAAGTGGTCGATGACCCGGTGGTCGCCCTGGGCAGCGTGCGCCAGGTGTTGCGCGCGGACGCCCCGGTCACCACAGCACCAGGTCCGGCACCGCCCACCGGGGCGGCATCGTCGTCCTCGCCCGCGACACCCCCGCCGGTTAGCGGCCGGCTCAGTCTGCTGGTGGCCAACCGCAACGCAGCGATCGTGGCCAGGGTCGCCCGTGGAAACCTGCGGCAAGCCCACCAAATGGCTACCGACCCCTCCGGCAGCTGGGGCGCAGACGACCCGCTACGGCGGCGGTTTACCCCACTGGAGATGGCCGAACTGTTGGCCAAGACCGGTTTCGCCCAACGCAGCGTGCGCGGCATCCACACCCTCAGCGACCTGGCCCCGTACAACCCGGCCAGCGAGGACAGCCCCGACCCCGCCCTGCTGGAAGCCCTCGACGCATACGCCGCCAGCGAACCCGCTTTGCTGGACATCTCGCCCACCCTGCTTATCGACGCCGTGCCCATCCGCCCGTAGCACCCGGCGGGGCGGAGCGGTGGGGTAGAAGAGCGGCGGGTGGAACGGAGTAGGAATGAGCCGAAACCAGCTGAACCGCGGCGACACTCGCGCCGAGACCGCCGGGCTGACCGGCGACGACACCGGCTGCACCATCCTGCACGTCGACATGGACGCGTTCTACGCCTCCGTCGAACTCATCGACCGCCCGCATCTGCGCGACCAACCCGTCATCGTCGGTGCCTGTGCCGGCCGCGGGGTCGTGCTGGCCGCCAACTACGCTGCCCGGGCCTTCGGGGTGCACTCCGCGATGCCGATGACCAGGGCCCGCCGGCTGTGCCCACGCGCACACGTCATCAGCCCCGACCACCGCCGCTACTCGGCGGTCTCCGCCGGGGTCATGCGCATTTTCCACAGCATCACCCCGCAGGTGGAAGCACTCAGCCTCGACGAAGCCTTCCTCGATGTCTCCGGCGCGCTGCGGCGGCTGGGCCCACCCACCAGGATCGCCACGATGATCCGTGAACAGGTCGCCGCCGAGCAACGCATCACTTGCTCGGTCGGAGTGGCCGCCAGCAAGTTCGTGGCCAAACTCGCCTCCTCCCGTTGCAAACCCGACGGGCTCTTAGTCGTCCCGGCCGACCAGGTCATCGACTACCTGCACCCGTTGCCGGCCACCGCACTGTGGGGAGTCGGGGACAAAACCGCGGCCCAACTGGACCGGCTCGGCCTGCGCACCGTCGGCGACATTGCTCATCTGCCGCTGGACACCCTCACCCGCGCCCTGGGCAACGCCACCGGCCGGCACCTGTACGAGCTGGCCTGGGGCCGCGACCCGCGCCAGGTCACCACCACCCAGGCCGAGAAATCCATCGGTGCCGAGGAGACCTTCGGCACCGATGTCGATGACCCGGCCGTGGTTCTCCGCGAGGTCCTGCGGCTGGCGAACAAGACCGCCCGCCGGGCACGCAAGGCCGGACTGTGCGGACGCACCGTGGTGTTGAAGGTCCGGTTCGGTGACTTCACCACCATCACCAGATCCAAGACCCTGCCCGAGGCCACCGACACCGGCCACCAGATCTACCAGGCCGCCCGTGGCCTGTGGGACGCCCTGCACCTGCAACGCGCCCGCATCCGGCTGGTCGGGATACGCATCGAAGGGCTCACCCCCGTCGGTCAGCAACCCCGGCAACTGGTCCTCGGTGAACGGGCCATCGGATGGCGGGAAGCAGAACAAGCCACCGACCGCGCTGCGCGCCGCTTCGGACCCGGCAGCGTCACCGCGGCCAACCTGCTAGCCGGGCCAGGTACCTGAACACGCACACCACGCGTGCCTGGAAACGCCCGTGAGGAGCACAAAAAGGTGACGATTCCGGCCCCATCCGTGTGTCTCGGGAACCCACGATGTCACTTGTGCGTCAGGACTTACCGGGTACGGGTTTCGGTCCGGGCCGATGCCACTTATTCTGGTGACACCTATAGGCAATCACCGGCAGCCAGCTAGCGAAGCACCGGTGATCGGCGGGTCCATACATACTCGCCAACAACGGAGCGGAGGAGGCCACAGTGCCGCTGTCGGATCATGAGCAGCGCCTGCTGTCCGAGATGGAGCAACGGCTCCTCGACGATGATCCGCGTTTCGCCACAGCGATGCGCGGGGCGAGTTCCGGTGGCCGCTCCAGGCAGCGGCTCATCCTCGGCGGTGCCCTCGTCGCCGTCGGGCTTCTGATCATGCTCGCGTCCTTGTACAACCAGTTCATTCTCGGGGCCGTCGTCGGCTTCGCGGTCATGCTCGGCGGGGCCAGCTGGGCGCTCGCTGCACCGAAGAAGCCCGCCGGTCCCGAAGGCGTCGTCGGTCCAGGAGGTGCCGTCAAGCCGCGGGCTGTCAAAACTGAACGGGCCAAGGGTGGGGCGGGCACCTTCATGCAGCGGATGGAAAGCCGCTGGGAGAAGCGCCGCGAAGAGGGCGACCGCTGAGGCGATTCGCTCGTGCGCGCAGTGCCGCGCGCCCCGGCCGGTTCGATCACCTAACGCCGGCTCGATCACCCGGCACCAACACCTAGATCACCTAACGCCACCACCCACTCGGCCACCAGCTGGCAACTATCTGCTGCCACGTGCTCCGTTCGGCTGCCACCTCGGCCACCACGGTCTCCACGTCCTTGCGCGCCCGGTCCCGATCCCGGAGCGTCGTCGCGGTTCCCGCCCGCGGGCGCGGGGCATAGCGTGCTGCGGTGATCGCCTCTGCTCGCCTGGCCACCGCCGAGCGGGCTCCGGTGGTGCGGACCTCGTCGCGCAGGTGATCCGCTCGGGCCTGCACCGTGGCCGATGATGCCCACCGCACCCCGAGATCTCCCACCCGGTCCTGCAGGTCCGTCCATGCCACCTCGGCCACCGTTGCCGATGTCGCCGCCCCGGCCCAGCGCCGGCGCCGCCGCACCGTCACCACGAGCCTGGGCACCCCTGCCACGATGCCCACGACGACGACCGCCAGCAGCACCCACCGCCACCGGCCAGACCTCGCATCCGCGTCTGCCTGCCGGCCGGCCTGGTCCGGCGGCTGTTGCTGCGCCGCTGCCGGCGTCGGGTCGGCCTGCTGGGCCTGCGGCGTCGGCTGGGCTGTCGGCGTCGCTCCGGCTGACGGCTCGGTGCCCGGCGGTGCGACACCCGATCGGGCCCCTGGCGTGGGCTCGAACCGAACCCACCCTGCGTCGCGCAGGTACAGCTCCGGCCACGCGTGGGCGTCCCGCTCGCTCACCTCCCACACTTCGACCTGCTGCCCGTCCGTGCTCTCTTGCCCGCCGACCCGCTCGCCGGGCAGCACCCCCACAGCGACCCGGGCCGGGATACCCAACGTGCGGGCCATCACGGTCATCGCCGTCGCATAGTGCACGCAGTACCCGCTGCGCCGGCTCAGGAAGTCCTGCATCGCCGATGGGCCGGTCTGCTGCGGAACGTCCAAGGTGTAGGTGAAACCGCCGCTGGTGCGGAAGAAGGACTGCAACCGCTGCGCCTGCTGCAGCGGGGTGCCCTGACCGGCCACTGCGACCGCCTGGTCGGCCAGCGCCTGGGAGCCGTCCGGCACCGCCAGCCAGCGAGGGTCGACATCGTCGAACGGGGCGGAGCCGAAGCTGCCGTCGGGCACCGGCTGATAGTGGCGTACCGAATATGAGGTGTCCTCGCCGGTCGGTTCGTCGGAACGCACGGAGGCCGTCAGCGGCTCATAGGACCAGCCGGCGATCCGCACCACGTGCGCCGGTGCCGGGTACGGCAGCGACCGTTGCCGCAGGCCGGTGATCTCCACCACGGTCTCCACCGGTTCCGCGCCGGCCGGGTGCTTCTGGTCCAGCCGCAACGTCGCTTCTGGCTCGCCGGCCGCCGCCTCCTGCCCCACCACCTGCCAGGTATCGGTATCGAAAGCGTCGACGGTGAACACCCGCATCGGTTGCGGGTCGGGTGCCGATGTGCTGTACCGCAGCAGCGAGGTGTCCGAGCGGCTGGTCAGGTCCCGGTGCAGGTCCAGGTCCGGACTCAAGGCGGTGGAGGACCCGCCGAGTCTGCCGCCGCCGGGGTCGCGTAGCCGTTGCACCAGCCCGCCACTGAGCCCGGGCAGGCTGGTGGAGACCACCAATGCCGTGACCACGGCAGCCGACCCGATCCCCAGCGCCCGCCACGGTGGTACCCCCGGACCGTGGTCCACCCGCCGGCCCCGGTCTGCCAACCAGTCGTCGGCGCCCAACAGCAGCAGTACCACCAGCCCGGCTGCCGCCGCCAGGAAGTGCGGCAACGGAAGCCCGTCGTGCAAGGTCGACGCCGGCACGGCGAACATCGCCAACAGCGGTAGCGCAGCGCCCGCGGGATGCCCGGTGGCCGTCCCGGCCGCGTCGGCCAACAACCACAACACCACCAGGCTCACCGTCATCACCATCAGCAGGGCCGGTTCCGCCGGCACCGGGGCGACGGCCACGTTGGCCTGCTGCAACCCGGCCTGCCAGCGCTCGACGAAGCCTGCCAGCCACTGCCGGGTCGGGATCACCAGCAGCGCCCCGGACGAGTTCGTCGCGGTCGCGGTCAGACCGCCGATCAACGTCAGCCCCGCGGTCACGGTGCCCACGGCCGGTTCGGCGGCCGGCCACCAGCGCTTGGCCACCATGTCGGCTGCCGCCGCCGTGACCGCGGCCAGGAGGATCAGGCACAGCACGCTCACCCACCAGGACGATGTGGCGGTCAACGGCCACCAGGTCACCGACACCAGGATCGCGGCCAGCGCGACACCCGCTCGATTGGCCAGCATCAGGCTCCGCTCCCGGCAGCGGTTGCCCCCATCGTGCGGCCGCCCGCCCGGGTGACGGCGTCCCGCCACGCCTGTGCCACGCTCACGTGGTAACCCACCGGCACGGTCAGCCAGCCGTAGCTCTCCAGCGTTGTCAGCGTCCGGGCGAAGTCCGCGCCGGCGCCTGCTCGCCGCCCGGAACCCCACTGACCGGTGTCCAAGCACCACGCGGTGGACCGCTGCGCCAGGTGTCCCAGACCCGCGAGCGTGTCCAGCGCTGCCCCGGATACCTCGCCCAGGAATGCCAAGACCGCACCCTGGTCGCCACGATGGCCCAGGTCAGTGTGCCGCACCGCATCGGCCAGCGCGTCCGGCCCACCGGCCTGCGCGCTCGCCAGCGCCAGCAGCTGCTCGTCCAGCCCGGTCACGTCACCACCCGGCAGGGCGAGCCGGACCCGGTAGTCCAGGCCGGCCAGGTGTACGCATGCGGATGCGGCGGCGCTCAGCGCCCATTCCAGCGAGGAGGTCAACCCGCGGCCGGCGTGCGCACCGGCCCGCAGATCCACCACGATGCTGGCTCGCCGGTGCAGCGGTTGCTCGTCGGTGCGCACCATCAGTTCGCCGTGCCGGGCGCTGCTGCGCCAGTGCACCCGGCGCAGCTCGTCGCCGTGTCGGTATTCCCGCACCGACAGGTCGTGCTCGCCTGCGGCCGCGGTCATGCCGACGCTGGCTTCGCCGACCCCCATCGCGTGGGTCGTTCCCACCTCCGCATCCAGGTCGATCACCTGCGGATAGACGATCAGTTCGTCGGCGTCCCCGAACGTCCGGGTGGACACCACCATCCGAAAGGGATCGGCTAGACCGGCATCCAGTGGCCCCACCAGCCAGCGGCCCCGGGCCTGGGTCCGGATCGAGTAGGTGACCGCCCGGGTCCCACCCCGCGCCAGCCGGCCGATGCTGAATGGCGGAGCCGGGCTCAGCGGCGGTACGGTGCGGTCCCTGGCCAGCCAGGGCCCCGATCCACCGATGTCTCGCAAGCCGTTGCCCCACCGGGCTATCTCCAACCGCACCGTGACGGTGTGCCCGGGCTGCACCCTGGCCGGGGACACCTGCCGGCGCACCCGTAGCCGGGCGGGCAGCAGCGCCGTCACCGGCCAAGCCAGCACCGCCAAGGCCAGCACCAGCACCGACAGCCGCACCAGGTCACGTTGGCCGAGCGCCAACCCGCACACCAGCACACTCAGCCCGGCCGCCGCGAACGCGCGGCCGCGCAGGGTCAGCTGGGTACGGGGGTGCCGCCACCGCCCCGACCCGGACATCAGTAGCGCCCGGGGCGGGAGAAGCCGACAGGTTGGCGGGCCACCGCCTCGTCGATCACGGCGGGCGCGGCCTGCCCCTCCCGTAGCGCTTGCACGGACAACAACAACCGATGCGCCAGCACCGGCCGGGCCAGCGCCTGTACGTCATCGGGCCACACGTGGTCCCGCCCGCACATGGCGGCCCTGGCCTGGGCCGCCCGGAGCAGATGCAGGCTGGCCCGGGGGCTCGCGCCCAACCGCACGTGCGGGTGCTCGCGAGTGCTGCGGGTCAGCCCGATGATGTAGCGGCTGACCTCCTCGGCGACGTAGACGTGACGAACCGCGGTGATTGCCTGTCGCAACGTCTGCCGGTCACAGACCGGGCCCAGATCCTGCAACGGATCGCGACCGTGCCGGTCGCGTAGCATACTCAATTCGGCGTCGTCGCAGGGATAGCCCAGCGAAAGGCGCATCAGGAACCGGTCGCGCTGTGCCTCGGGCAGCGGATAGGTACCGTCCATCTCCACCGGGTTCTGGGTAGCGATGAGCATGAACGGATCGGCCAGCGCGTAGGTGACCCCGTCTACGGTCACCTGCCCCTCCGCCAGGCACTCCAGCACTGCGGACTGGGTTTTGGGAGAGGCCCGGTTGATTTCGTCGCCCAACAGCACGGTGGTGAACACCGGACCCGGCTTGAACTCGAACTCCCGGGTGCTCTGGTTGTAGATGCTGACCCCGGTGATGTCACTGGGCAACAGGTCGGGGGTGAACTGTACCCGTCGCGTGTCACCGCCGACGGCCTTTGCCAATGCCTTGGCCAGCACGGTCTTGCCCACCCCCGGCACGTCCTCGATCAGGAGATGCCCCTGCGCCAGCAACACCATGACTGCGCAATCGATGACCTCTTGTTTGCCTGAGATCACCGACCCGATAGCCGTCCTCAGCTGCTCCGCAAGCTCCACCACCTGAACCCCGCCCACCACCGGCGCTTCGGCCACCTGTTCCTCCCTCACGTTCTTGTTCGCAGCACTGACGGTACGTCAGGTCGGTGGGTCTCGTCCGCAGCCCTCCAGGGTTCATTGGATGAGCCGAATGGGCTCAGGGCGCGAAATGGTGACGAAGTGGAGCAAAGTGGAGTAACGTGGGGAGCACCGGCGCGCACGGGATACCGGACAAACCCCCGTGGCCCGCACTGCAGAGGGGAGTGGTGGCCATGTTTCTGGGCACGCACTCGCCTCGACTGGACGACAAGGGACGGCTGATCCTGCCCTCGAAGTTCAGGGACCAGCTGGCCGCCGGCCTGGTGGTCACCCGCGGACAGGAACGCTGCCTGGTGGTGTATCCGCTCGCGGAGTTCGAACGCATCCATGAGCAAGCCCGACAAGCCCCGACGACCAACAAAGGAGTGCGCGACTACCTACGCATGCTGCTGTCCGGCGCATCGGACGAGATCCCGGACAAGCAGGGCCGGATCACGCTGCCCGCCCACCTGCGCGACTATGCCGGGCTGCAGCGGGATCTCGCAGTGATCGGCGCCGGTTCCCGAGTGGAAATCTGGGACGCCGGCACCTGGGCCGCCTATCTCAGTGAGCAGGAGTCCCAGTTCGCCGACACGGCCGAAGAGATCATTCCCGGATTGTTCTAGCCATCGACACCCCCGCCCTAGTCCCAGCAGCCGCACGATGCCGCGCGGCCTCTGCCCGCCAGGGCCGATCTGGCGTACCTTCCCCGGCGCCAGGCCGGCTCTCGCGGGGGGAGACCACGTGGCATCGAGCCCGTCCGAAGGCGTATCGCATGCACGAGCAGGTTCCGGCGCACGTCCCGGTCATGCTCGACCGGTGTGTGCAGTTGCTCGAGCCTGCACTGCTGCGCCCGGACGCTGTGCTGGTCGATGCGACGGTGGGCCTGGGCGGGCACACACACGCGCTGCTGTCCCGGTTGCCGCAGCTGCGGGTGATCGGCCTGGACCGTGATCCGGCGGCGTTGCGCTCGGCCAGCCACCGGCTGCAGCCGTTCGCCGGCCGGGTCACGCTGGTGCACGCCGTCTTCGACGAGTTGGGCGAGGTGCTGGACCGGCTCGGTTACCCGCAGGTATGCGGCCTGCTGTTCGACCTGGGGGTGTCCTCGATGCAGCTGGACGAAGCCGGCCGTGGTTTCGCCTACTCCCGTTGCGCCCCACTGGACATGCGGATGGACAACACGGCGGGCCACACCGCGGCGCAGGTGCTGAACACCTATTCCCAGGCCGAACTGACCAGTGTGCTTCGCCGGTACGGACAGGAACGATTCGCCCCGGCGATCGCCAGGGCCGTCGTACGCCGCCGGGCACAGGCACCACTGCACAGCAGCGACGAACTGGTCGAGCTCGTCCGCTCGGCCATTCCGGCCCCGGCCCGCCGAACCGGCGGCAACCCGGCCAAACGCACCTTCCAAGCCCTGCGGATCGAGGTCAACGACGAGCTGGGCGCACTGGCACGGGTGCTGCCCCAGATCGTCTCCCGGTTGGCCCCCGGCGGCCGGGTGGTGCTGCTGTCGTACCACTCCGGCGAGGACACCGCGGTGAAACGGGCGCTGCGCCAAGCCAGCACCTCCACCGCGCCGCCCGGCCTGCCGGTCGAGCTGCCCGAGCACGCACCACCGCTGCGGTTGCTGGTCCGTGGCGCCGAGCAGGCCGATGCCGGGCAGGTCCGGGCCAATCCCCGGGCCCAGTCGGTGCGGCTGCGGGCGGCCGAACGGGTGAGTGGGACGGGCCAGGACCGACACGCCGGCGCCGGTTGCGGGCACTTCATAACCACACACGACACCATGTCCGCCACGACTACGAGGAGTGACGATTGAGCACAGCAGTCGCGCATCGTCCGCCGCGGGCCGCTCGTGGCAGCTCTGTCGCGCCGGCCCGGATCGCCCGGGCGGTCCGCCCGCATCTGGAGGTGCTGGCCTCACCGGTGGTGTCCACGGCTCGCATCCCGTTCTGGGTTGCCTGCATCGGCGTGCTCGTGTTCGGTCTGGCCAGCCTGCTCGGACTCAACATCGCGTTGTCTCGCGGGTCCTACGAAATCTATGCCAAACAGCAGGAGCAGACCCGGCTGACGGAGGCCGAGCAACAACTGACCGAGGAACTGGAGGTTGCCTCCTCGCCGGCAAGAGTGGCTTCGCGAGCCAGGTCGCTGGGCATGATTCAGAGCTCGACACCGGTGTTCATCCGGTTGTCCGACGGCTCGGTGGTCGGCGAGGGTGTGCCGGCCAATGGCGAATCGGCCGTCCCCATCGCCGACATCCCGACTGCGCGGGACCCGGATGTCGGGGACGCGCTCGCGCAGCGGGTCAGCGCGGCCACCGCTTTGCAGCAGCAGCGAGCCATGGAGCGGGAGGTCACCAGCATCACCGCGGTGCCCGCCTCGCAACCGCAGCCCCGTGCCGCGGCGAGTGCGCAGAACCCACCGCCGGGCCCGGCCGGGGACGACCAGGCAGCCACGGACGACCAAGCGGCCAGGCAAAGCCAGGCGGCCGGGGAAGGACAGGTAGCCGGGCAAGGACAGACGGCCAGGCAAGACCAGGCGGCCGGGGAGGGCCAGGAGGCTGAGGAAGACGAAGCAGCCGAGGAAAACGAGTCAGCCGAGGAGGACGAGGCGTCCGGGCAGGCTGCCCAGCGGCCGCAGACCGAAACCGATGCGGCGCGCCCGGCGAGTCCGGCGCAACACTCGGACTCCGTTGGTTCACAATCGGATAACGGTGACACGGATACGCAGCAGGCCAGGGCGACCGGGGTTGCTGAAGGAGACGGCGCCCGGCCGGCGCCGTAGGGCAGCAGGATCCGTGAGCGCCCGCCGTGCTTCGCGGACCGCCGAACCGGCCCACCGGACCGCACCCAGACAGCACCCGTACCCGGCCGCAGCACAGCCGGACGGGACCGACCCGAACCGTCGTCGAGCACATCGTGGAGGCGCCCGGACATGAGCGGATCGACGCTCGCGCCGCCGCGGGCGGACCGGGGCCAGCAGGCCCCGGCGCGGCGGCGCACCAGCAAGAGCGCCTTGCGTGCCCTGTACAACCGCAGAGCCAGGGCCATGGTCACCGTCGTCCTGTTCGTGCTCAGCCTGCTGGCCGCCAGGCTGGTGCAGGTGCAAGGCCTGGATGCCGCCGACCTGGCCACCCAGGCGCAGAGCCGGCGGTTGATCACCGTGCCGGTGCTGGCCGAACGCGGGGAGATCCTGGATACCAACGGGGTGCGGTTGGCCGCCAGCGTCGAACGACGCACCGTGGTGGTGGACCAAACCCTGGTCCCCGAGTACTCCCGAACCGTCAACGGCCAGCAGCGCAGCGGTGTCGACGCGGCGGTGACCGACGTGGCCATCGCGCTCGGCATCTCCCAGCAGCAGGCCCGCGAGGCCCTGGTCGGGGATCGCCGGTTTGCCTACGTGGCCAAGAACGTCGCCCCGCAGCGTTGGCGGGCGGTCCAGCAGCTCGGCGTGCCCGGCATGTACAGCCACCTCACCTCCGGGCGCACCTACCCGGCCGGTGCCGTCGCGGGCAACGTGCTCGGCTTCGTGGGGGCGCCCCCCACGGAGGCCGAGCAAGGGGTCGGGCAGGCCGGCGTCGAACTGCAGTTCCAGGATCATCTGGCCGGCACCAACGGCAGCCTGCTCTACGAGCGTGGCCGCCGCGGGCAGATGATCCCCACCGGGCTGACCGACGAAACCGGCGCCGTCGACGGCGCCGACGTGCGGCTGACCATCGACCGGGACCTGCAGTGGTACGCCCAACAGGCCATCACCGAGCAGGTGGGCAAGGTGAACGCCGAGTGGGGTGCCGTCGTCGTGGTCGACCCGAAGACCGGAGACCTGTTGGCGCTGGCCGAATCCCCGTCGGTCAACCCGAACAGCCCCGGCAGCGTGAACGCCGATAACCGGGGCTCGCGGGCACTGAGTTCGGTGTTCGAGCCCGGCTCCACGGCCAAGCTGATCACCGCGTCCGCCGCCCTGGAGGAGGGCATCGTCAAACCGCTGGACGAATTCGTGGTGGCCGACCGGTACCACGCTCCGAACGCGGAGGTGTTCCGGGACAGCCACGACCACGCTCCGGAGCAGCTCACCTACGCCGGCATCCTGGCCAAGTCCTCCAACACCGGCACCCTGCAGGTCGGCGCCAAACTGGACCGGCAGACCCGCTACGACTACCTCACCGCCTTCGGGCTCGGCCAGCCCACCGGGCTGAACTTCCCCGGGGAAAGCCGCGGCATCGTGCACCCGGCCAAGGACTGGGACGGGCGCACCAAGTACGCGGTCATGTTCGGTCAGGGCATGTCCGGCACCGCCGTACAGGCGGTGATGCCGTTCGCCGCCATCGCCAACGGCGGGGTGCGGATGCGGCCGCGGCTGATCGCCTCGACCACCGACGCCGACGGTGAAAAGACCGAGACCCCGGTACGGCAGGCGCAACGGGTGGTGAGCGGGAAAACTGCGGACCAGGTCAGGCAGATCCTGACCGGCGCGATCGCCGAGGGCACCGGACAGCGGGCCCAGGTTCCCGGCTTCCAGGTGGCCGGCAAGACCGGCACCGCACAGGCCCCGTACCAGGGCGGGTACTCCGGTTACACCGCATCGTTCATCGGGATGGCCCCGGCCAAGAATCCGGAGTTGGTGGTGGGCGTCATCGTCCAGCGGCCCAAGAACGGCTACTCCGGCGGAGTAGTGAGCGCACCGGTGTTCGCCGATGTCATGTCGTTCGCCCTCAAGCAGCGCGGCGTGCACCCGGGCGCCGACCAGTACCAGCCGCTGCCCCTGGAATACTAGGCCGACGATGCCAGCCATGCGTTTGCGGGAGATCGCGGCCCGCGCCGGAGCCCGGCCGGTCGATTCCCACCGGGACACCGACGTCGTAGTCACCGGGGTCAGCCTGGACAGCCGCCGGGTCAGTCCCGGTGACCTGTATGCGGCGCTGCCCGGCGCGCACGCTCACGGAGCCCGCTTCGCCGCGGCCGCGGTCCACGCAGGCGCGGTCGCCGTGCTCACCGACCCGGCCGGCCACGCGTCGGTCGCCGCCCTGCGCCCGGCGCTGCCGGTGCCGGTTCTGGCGGTCGAGGACCCCCGCGCCGTGCTCGGCCACCTCAGCGCGGCCGTTTACGGCGAACCGGCGCGACGGCTGAACACCGTGGCCGTCACCGGCACCAACGGAAAAACCACGACCAGTTACCTGCTGGAGGGTGCGCTGCGGTGGCTCGGGCGCCGCGCCGGGCTGATCGGCACCGTCGGCGTGCGGATCGCCGGCCAGCTTCGGCCCAGTGTGCACACCACCCCGGAATCACCTGATCTGCAACGGCTTCTAGCCGACATGGTGGACCACCAGGTGGACACGGTGGCGATGGAGGTTTCCAGCCACGCGCTCGCGCTGCACCGGGTGGACGGCATCGTGTTCACCCTCGCCGGATTCACCAACCTCAGCCAGGATCATCTGGACTTCCACCCGGACATGGACGACTACTTCGCCGTCAAGGCGTCCCTGTTCACCGCTGACCGGGCCCGGCACGGGGTGGTCGTGGTCGACGACGAGTACGGGCGGCGGTTGGCGGCGACCGCCGGGATTCCGCTGACTACCATCGCCGCCACGGTGCCGTCTGCGGGCGGGCCTCCCGCCGGGAGTGGCGCGCACTGGCAAGTCACCGACGCGACGCCACACACCGACGGCAGCATCGCCGTCACCGCGGCCGGGCCGGACGGTTCGGTGCACCAGCTGACCTGCCCGCTGCCCGGGTCGTTCAACGTGGCCAACCTCATGCTCGCGTTCGTCCTGTTGACCAAGCTGGGAGTGCCCGCCGCCGACGCGGCCACCGCACTCGCGCAGGTCGAGGGGGTTCCCGGCCGGATGCAACGGGTCGTGGGCCGGGCCTGCACCACGCCGGGCGACCAGCCACTGGCTGTCGTCGACTTCGCCCACACCCCCGACGCGCTGGCGGCCGCGTTGACCGCGCTGCGGCCGGCCACCCCGGGCCGGCTCGTCGTCGTCTTCGGCGCAGGCGGGGACCGCGACCCAGGAAAGCGGGCCGGCATGGGCCGGGTGGCCGCCGAACACGCCGACGTGGTCGTCGTGACCGACGACAACCCACGCACCGAGGACCCGGCCACGATCCGGGCCGCGGTCCTGGCCGGTGCCCGTTCGGCGGGCACGGATGCCGTGATCGAGGAGGTGCCCGGGCGGGCACGGGCCATCGAGGTGGCTTTGTCCGAGGTGAACGGACCCGCCGACACCGTTATTGTCGCGGGGAAGGGACATGAGCAAACTCAGACGTTCGCCTGGGGGGCGGAGCCTTTCGACGACTCCGAGGTGTTGTCGCGGTTGTTGCGGCAGCGAACTGAACAGAAGGGGCAACGGTCGTGGTGCCACTGAGTGTGCTTGCAGTGGCGCACGCGACCGGGGGCAGCCTGCGTGCCGATGCCCCGGACGTACTGATCGACGGCGGCGTGCACACCGACTCCCGGTTGTGCGGCCCGGGATCGCTGTTCGTGGCCAGGACCGGGGAGTCCGCCGACGGGCACGACTACGTGGCTACGGCGGCCGCCGCCGGGGCGGTGGCCGCCCTCGTACAACACCCGGTCAACGTGCCCGCGGGAACGCCGGACCTCGTCCAGATTCAGGTACCGGACACCGAGGTGGCGTTCGGCCAGGTGGCCAGGGCGGTCATCGACGCCGCTCACCCCGGCCTTCGGGTGGTCGCCGTCACCGGCTCCTCCGGCAAGACCTCCACCAAGGACCTGCTGGCCCACGTGTTCACCGGCTGGGCTCCCACCGTCGCGGCACCGGAGTCCTACAACTCCGAGATCGGGGTGCCACTGACCGTCTGCCAGATCACCGGACAGACCCGGGTCCTGGTCGCCGAGATGGGCGCCCGAGGCGCCGGGCACCTGACCTATCTGACCGGGATCTGCCCGCCGGACGTGGCCGTCGTGCTCAACGTCGGCCACGCGCACGCGGGCGAGTTCGGCGGACTGGACGCCGTCGAGCAGGCCAAGGGCGAGCTGGTCGAGGCGCTGTCCGCGGACGGGGTGGCGGTGCTGAACCTGGACGACGACCGGGTGGCCCGGATGCGCTCGCGCACCGTGGGCCGCATCCTCGGGGTCAGCGCGGGCACCCAACCCGCAGCGGCGCCGCACCGGGCCGGCGCCCCCCACCCGCACGCCCCCCATCCGGACGCCGACATCATCGCCACCGGCATCAGCCTGGACGATCAGGGCCGGGCCTCGTTCACCCTGGCCTGGGCTGGCACCGGCGAGGCCCACCCGGTGCGGCTGCGCCTACGCGGCGCCCACCACGTCGGCAATGCACTGGCCGCCGCGGCCGCCGCTCACGCCCTGGGCATGCCGACGGCAGACATCGCCGGCCGGCTGAGCACCGCCGAGCCGGCCAGCCGGTGGCGGATGGAGGTGACCGAGCGGGCCGACGGCGTGCGGATCGTCAACGACGCCTACAACGCCAATCCGGACTCGATGGCCGCCGCGTTGCACGCGCTGGCGGCCATGTCGGCCGGCCGCCGCTCGTGGGCGGTGCTCGGCACCATGCTGGAGCTGGGGGACCAGTCGGCGCAGTTGCACGCCCAAGTGGGGAAGTTGGCAGCCCGGCTGGGCATCGACCGGATCCTGGCCGTCGGCGCCGGCGCGATCGCCGGCGGGGCACGCTCGGCCGGGCACACCGGAACCCGGCAAGTAGCGGACGCGGACGCGGCGTTCGCCGTGCTCGGCGAGCAGCTGGCCTCCGGTGACGTGGTCCTGTTCAAGTCCAGCCGGGACAGCGGGCTTCGATGGCTGGGCGAACGTGTCGCCGGCGCCGCACCGTCATCGGCCGGCGAGCACGCTGCGCTTTCCGGTCAGGGGACTCTCATACCCGGTGAGGGGACTCTGGTACCCGGGCAGGGGACTCTGGCATGAGGGCGATGCTGATCGCGGCCGCGGTCTCGTTGCTGCTGTCCCTGTTCGGCACACCGCTGTACATCCGGTTCCTGGTGCGCCGCGGCTACGGCCAGTTCGTCCGCGACGACGGCCCTACCTCCCACCACACCAAGCGCGGCACCCCGACGATGGGTGGGGCGGTCATCATCGCCGCCGTGCTGGCCGGGTACGCGATCGCCCACATCGCGACCACCAGTGGACCGACCGTGTCCGGGCTCCTCGTCCTGTTCTTGATGTCCGGGCTGGGGCTGGTGGGCTGGCTGGACGACTTCATCAAGATCTCCAAGCAACGCAGCCTCGGCCTACGGTCCCGGCAGAAACTGCTCGGGCAGACCGGTGTGGCCATCGTGTTCGCGGTGCTGGCGTTGCAATTCCCCAACGACCGGTTCCGCGCGCCCGCCTCCACCGCGATCTCGGCGATCCGGGACACTCCGATCGACCTGGCCTTCGCCGGCCCGGTGGTCGGTGCCGTCCTGTTCGTGCTGTGGGCGATGCTGATGATCGCGGCCACCTCCAACGGGGTGAACCTCACCGACGGGCTGGACGGGCTGGCCACCGGCGCATCGACCATGGTCGCCGGCTCCTACGTGCTGATCGGTATCTGGCAGTCCAACCAGTCCTGCCAGCGCATCGCCCAGGCCGGGCCGCAGTGCTACGAGGTCCGCGACCCGCGCGACCTCGCCGTGGTGGCGGCGGCCCTGATGGGCGCCTGCTTCGGGTTCCTGTGGTGGAACGCCGCCCCGGCCAAGATCTTCATGGGCGACACCGGGTCGCTGGCACTGGGCGGCGCGCTGGCCGGGCTGGCGATCACCTCCCGCACCGAACTGCTGCTCATCGTGCTCGGTGGCCTGTTCGTGCTGATCACCTTGTCGGTGGTGATTCAGGTGGCCTCGTTCAAGACCACCGGCAAACGGGTGTTCCGGATGGCTCCGCTGCAGCACCACTTCGAACTGGCCGGGTGGGCCGAAGTCACCATCGTTATCCGGTTCTGGATCATTGCCGGGTTGTTCGCCGCCCTCGGGTTGGGCGTGTTCTATGCGGAATGGGTGGTGGGTCAATGAACCGGGTGCGCAATCTCACCCATGCCGACGCGGACTGGGCGGGCCTGCGCGCGGTGGTCACCGGCGTGTCGGTTTCCGGTACCGCCGCCGCCACCGCGTTGCTGCGCCGCGGCGCGCACGTGCACGTCGTCGACGGTTCCGACGCCGAACCGCAGCAAGCGGCCGCCGGCGCGCTGCGTGAGCAGGGCGCGTCCGTCGTGTTGGGCGAACAAGCGGCCACGCGGTTGCCGGGCCCGCCTCCGGACCTGGTGGTCACCTCACCGGGCTGGCGTCCCGACCAGCCGCTGCTCAGCGCGGCGATGGCCGCCGGGGTACCGGTGTGGAGCGAGGTGGAGCTGGCCTGGCGGCTGCGTCGTATTTGCGAGCCCACCCGGTGGCTGACGTTGACCGGCACCAACGGCAAGACCACCACCGTCGGCATGGTCGAGGCGATCGCCACCGCCGCCGGGTTGCGCGCGGCCGCGGTCGGCAACGTCGGCACCCCGGTGGTGCAAGCCGTGACCGAAGCCGAGCCCTACGACATCCTCGCCGTGGAGTTGTCCAGCTTCCAGTTGCACTGGACCCACTCGCTGTCCCCCCTGGCCAGTGCCTGCCTGAACCTGGCCCCGGATCACCTGGACTGGCACGGGTCGATGCAGGCCTACACGCAGGCCAAGGCCAAGGTCTACCGCGGTACCCAGGCCGCGTGCGTCTACAACGGGGCCGACCCGGCCACGGAGCAGATGGTGCGGGCCGCCGACGTGCTGGACGGGGCCCGGGCCGTGGGATTCACCCTCGGTGTTCCCGGGCCGTCGATGCTCGGCGTGGTCGACGACGTGCTGGCCGACCGGGCGTTCCTGGCCGAACGCGGCTCCACCGCAGTCGAACTGGCGACCGTGGCCGACCTGGCCGGACCAGACGGGTCGCCACCCGCCCCGCACAACCTTGCCAATGCGCTGGCGGCGGCGGCGCTGACCCGGGCGGCGGGCATCCCGCCTGCCGCAGTGCGCGAGGGCCTGCGTGGTTTCACCCCCGCCGGGCACCGGCTGGCGGTGGTGGCCCACAACGGCGACGTGGCCTGGGTCGACGACTCCAAGGCCACCAACGCGCACGCCGCCGATGCGTCGCTGTCGGCCTACCCGTCCGTGGTGTGGGTGGCCGGCGGGCTGGCCAAAGGTGCCCGGTTCGAGAAGTTGGTGGCCGCCCACGCCCACCGGCTGCGCGGCGTCGTGCTGATCGGGGTGGATCAACGCCCGCTCGCCGAGGCACTGGCCCGACACGCCCCGGATGTGCCGGTGCTGGCGGTGGCCGGCACCGACACTGGTGCCATGACCCCGCTTCAGCCTGCCCGGACCGTCATGTCGGCGGCCGTGCAGCGTGCTGCTCGGCTGGCCCGGCCCGGTGACACTGTGCTGTTGGCCCCGGCGTGCGCTTCGATGGATCAGTTCCGCAGCTACGCCCACCGCGGCGAGGAGTTCGCGGCCGCGGTGCGCGAGCAGATGAACGGACATCGCCCGGGCGGCATCGGTCGGGCCGGGCTTCAGCAGAGCTGGGCGGACTAGCCGTGGCCGTCACCGAACGGCCGCGCGGGACCGGCCAGACGCGATCCACTGCCCGCCCGGTGCCCGCGCAGCGTTTGCCACTGGTACCGGAGGCGGTGGCCGATTGGGTCGCCAGCCGTACCACCGCGTTCGGTACGCCCGCCGGGTCCTACTACGTGCTCATCGGCGCCACCCTGGCGCTGACGGTATTCGGACTCGTGATGGTGCTGTCCAGCTCGTCGGTGAACGCCATGGACGCGAGCGGTTCCCCGTTCTCGGTGTTCGTGCGCCAGGTGCTGTTCGCCCTGGTCGGGCTCCCGCTCATGTGGCTGCTGTCCCGGGTACCGGTGCGGGTGTTGCGCCGATTCGCCTGGCCGGCGTTGCTGGCCGGACTGGCCACCCAGCTGCTGGTGTTCACCCCGCTGGGGCACGAGGTCAACGGCAACCTGAACTGGATCAGGATCGGTGGGTTCAACGCTCAGCCCTCCGAGGCGGTCAAGCTGGCGCTGGTGCTGTGGGTGGCCGGTGTACTGGCCACCAAGGGCCGGCTGGTCCAGCAGTGGCAGCACGCCCTGATGCCGGTCGGCCTGGGTGGTGGCGTTGCGCTGGCGCTGGTGCTGCTCGGCCACGACGTCGGCACCGCGGCGGTGATCATGCTCGTCCTCGGCGCCATGCTGTTCGTCGCCGGCGCCCCGCTGAGGCTGTTCGTCGTCGGCGGGCTGGGTGCTTTCGCTGCCGCGGTTCCGCTGGTGTTGTCCAGCGCCAGCCGCAGCAGCCGGGTCACCGCGTGGCTGAGCGGTGAGTGCGAGGACTACGCGGGGGTCTGCTTCCAGGCCATTCACGGCAAGTATGCCCTGGCCTCCGGCGGGATTACCGGGCTGGGGCTGGGTGCCAGCCGGGAGAAGTGGTCCTACCTGCCGGAGGAGGACAACGATTTCATCTTTGCCATCATCGGCGAGGAACTCGGGCTGATCGGCACGTTCCTGTTGCTGGCCTTCTTCGCCGCCATCGCCCTGGCCATGCTGCGTATCATCCGCCGGCACAACGACCCCTTCGTCAAGATCGCCACGGCCGGCATCCTGGCTTGGATCGTCGGGCAGGCAATCGTCAACATCGCTGTCGTGGTGGGAGTGCTCCCGGTGCTCGGTATCCCGCTGCCGCTGGTATCCCGTGGCGGGTCGGCACTGGTGGCCTGCTTGGCTGCGCTCGGCGTCGTGCTCGGGTTCGCCCGCCAGGAACCGGGTGCCGCAGACGTCCTGTCCACCCGGCCCACCATGCTGTCGCGGCTCGCAGTCCTCGGCACCGGCGGGCCACGACGTAGCCGGAGGCGGCCATGAGCCTGTCCGTCGTACTGGCCGGTGGTGGCTCCGCCGGTCACGTGAGTCCACTCCTGGCCGCAGCCGACGCTCTGGTGCGGGCCGATCCGGATACCCGGATCACCGTGCTGGGCACCAGCGAAGGACTCGAATCCAGGCTGGTGCCGGCCCGCGGCTACCAGTTGCGCACCATCGCCAAGGTGCCGATGCCGCGCCGCCTCGGCGCCGACCTGATCCGGTTACCCGGGCGGCTCGCCGGTGCGGTCCGCGCCACCGGTGACGTGCTGGCCGAGGTGCAGGCCGACGTCGTCGCCGGGATGGGCGGCTACGTCAGCCCGCCCGCCTACCTGGCCGCCCGGCGGGCCGGGCTGCCGATCGTGGTGCACGAGCAGAACGCGCGCGCCGGCATCGCCAACCGGCTCGGTGCCCGGCTGACCCGCCACGTCGCCACCGCGTTCGACGGCACCGGGTTGCCGCACGCCACCCGGATCGGGATGCCGCTGCGGCGAGAGATCACCACCCTGGACCGGGCTGGGCAGCGGGCCGCCGCCAGAGCCGAGTTGGGACTGGCCGCGGATGCCCCCGTGCTCCTGGTCACCGGTGGGTCGCTGGGGGCACAGCACATCAACGAGGCGATGGCCCAGGTGCTGGCAGACATCGTTGCCGATCCGTGGCTGCAGGTGCTGCACATCACCGGCACCGACAAGGCGCAACCGGTGCGCCAGGCGGTGGCGGCGGCCGGTGCCGCTGACCGGTACCACGTGGTCGAGTACCTGGACCGGATGGAGTTGGCCTACGCCGCAGCGGACTTGGTGTTGTGCCGGGCCGGGGCCAGCACCGTGTGCGAGTTGGAGGTGGTCGGCCTGCCGGCGGTGTACGTGCCGCTGCCCATCGGTAACGGCGAGCAGCGGTTGAACGCCCAGGCGCTGGTCGATGCCGGCGGTGGGCTGCTGATCGACGACGCCGACCTGGACGGGGCCCGGGTGCGCACCGAGGTGTTCGGGCTGCTCGGCGACTCCGACCGGTTGCGGGCCATGTCCGCCGCGGCGGCCGGACACGGCATTGCCGACGCCGACGATCGGCTGGCCCGGATGGTTCTTTCCGCCGTGGCGCAACGCGATCCGGCTGGTGAGCGTCGATGACGACATCGTTGCCGTTCCGGGTGGGGCCGAAGGGTTTCGACCTGTCCGGTCCGTTGCCCCGGCTGGCAGAACTGGGCCACGTGCATTTCCTGGGCATCGGCGGCATCGGCATGTCCGGTATCGCGCGCATCATGCTGCAGCGTGGTGTCGAGGTCAGCGGCAGCGACGCCGCAGCGGTACCGGCACTGGAGGAGCTGGCGGCCTGGGGAGCCCGGGTCGGGGTGGGGTTCGACCCGGGGCGGCTATCCGGGGTGGACACCGTGGTCTGTTCGTCCGCGGTGCGCCCGGGCAACCCGGAACTGCGGGCCGCCCGCGACGCCGGACTGCGAGTCCTGCACCGCTCGCAGGCGCTGGCCGTGCTCATGGCGAACCGGCGCGCAGTGGCGGTCACCGGCACCAATGGCAAGACCACCACCACGGCGATGCTGACCGAGGTATTGCGGCACGCCGGCATGGACCCGTCGTTCGCCATCGGCGGGCAGCTGATCTCGGCGAACACCAACGGTTGGAACGGTTCTGGGGACACTTTCGTCGCCGAGGCGGACGAATCCGATGCATCGTTCCTGGTGTACCGCCCGCAGCTGGCGATTCTCACCAACGCGCAGGCCGACCATCTGGATCACTACGGAACCTCAGCCGGTGTCGCGGCCGCATTCGCCGCATTCGTCGACTCCTTGGGTGCGCAGGGTGTCCTGGTCGGCTGTCTGGACGACCCCGGTGCCGCGCGCTTGGTCCGGGACCGGGCGGCGGCCGGACTCGCGGCCGTGGGGTACGGCCGGGCCGGCTCCGGCACCGGTTCCTCGCAGCCTTCGGAGTCCTCGGATGCCGACCCGGCTGTCGCCTTTGTGCGGATCGTCGACGAGCAGTTCGATTCCGGGACGACCGCATTCACCTTGCGAGGCGACTTCGGCGAGCAGCCGGTCACGTTGGCCGTCCCGGGCCGGCACAACGTGGACAACGCCACGGGCGCGTTCTGCGCTGCCCTGCAGCTGGGGGTGTCTCCGGCGCAGGCCGTGGCCGGCCTGGCGGCGTTCACCGGTACCCGGCGCCGGTTCGAGGTTCGTGGCCGGGCTGGCGGGGTCAGCGTCGTCGACGACTACGCACACAATCCCCCCAAGGTGGCGGCGGCGGTGGCTACCGCACGGCAGTCCGTCGGCGACGGCGGGCGGGTGGTCGCGGTATTCCAGCCGCACTTGTACAGCCGCACCCGGGACTTCGCCCACCAGTTCGGGCAGGCACTGAGCGCGGCGGATCTGGTAGCGGTGACCGAGGTGTACCCGGCGCGCGAAGACCCGATCCCCGGTGTCAGCGGTCGACTGGTCGCGGACCACGTGGGCGCACCGGTCACCTGGCTGCCGCAGGTGGGCCATGTCCCCGGCTGGGTGCGCTCGGTGACGCACCCGGGAGACTTGGTGCTGCTCATCGGTGCGGGTGACATCACCGCCCAGGCGCCGTGCATCCTGCAGGCTTTGGGCGGGCAACCGCAGGCCGGGCAACCGCAGGAGCAGCATCCGCAGCCCGGGCCGGCATCGCAGGGCAGCGGGGGATGAGCCGGCCGCCGGTCGTGCCCCGCCGCCGCTCCTCCGCGGACCGGCGGGCTGACTCCCGGCCGGGCGGATCGCAGCCGGCGGTCACGCCTGCGGACGGTGCGCCCGCTCCCGGGCCGTCCACCCGGGCGGGTACCCGCAGGCGCACAGCCGAAAGCGGCGCCGGCCGGCGTGCCACGAGTCGGACTGCGGCGAAGACCGCTGGCCGCGGATCGGCGGGCGGGCGGTCGCGGGGCGGCCGCCGGTCCGCCGGGTCCTCGGCCGGGACGGTCACATCGCTGGCTCGCCGCCGGTCCTGGCTGCGGCTGCCGTCGTGGCGGGCTGTGCTCGGGACGGTGCTGATGACCGGCCTTGTGGCTTGGTTGGGGTGGCTGATCGGATTCTCCCCGGTGCTGGCCGTCAAGTCGATCACGGTCTACGGCACCGACCGGCAGAACCCGGCCGCGGTCCAGGACCTGCTCGGCTCGGAACTGGACAAGCCGTTGGCCCGGGTCGACCTCGACCGGATCCGGCAACGGGTACAGACCTTGCCGGCGGTCAAGACCGCCGATGTGGTGCGCACCCTGCCGAACACGCTGGAGATCAGGGTGGTGGAACGGGTGCCGTTGGCGGCCGTGGAACAGGGCGACCGGTTTGCGTTGCTGGATGCGGACGGGGTGCGGCTGGCCGAGGAACCAAAGGCGCCCGCTGAACTGCCGCTGATCACCGCGTCGACACTGGCCGAGGGGCAGAAACCCGTTGCGGCGGTGCTGGACTCGTTGCAGGAAATGCCGCCGGAGCTGCGTCGTCAAATCGGGCGGGGCGAGGCCGAGACCCAGGACAGCGTCCAGTTCACCCTGGCTTCCGGCTCCACCGTGGTGTGGGGCAGTAGTGAGGAGTCCGCTCGCAAGGCAGAGGTGCTTGCAGCATTGGTGCAGCGGGAAGCCTCGGTCTATGACGTGAGTGCCCCGCGTACGCCGGTCACTCGCTGAAACACCCGGTGGTGTCCGTGCGCCATCGCTGCGGCCTGGGTTGGTGTTTGCGGGCCGGTGCACGCGCAAGCCGGCAACCGCTGTGTCCCGGGCGCCGGTAGACACCGCAACGACACTCAATGTGGTTTGAGACTACTGTGTGTGCTCGCTGGGACCGATCAGGCGACACCGTCCACCACTCGCCCGACACGCCGCGGAATCCGTTGCACGCGAATCCCGTGGCGCATAACGTCCTGATATCGCACATTTGTCATAACTGTAACCCTCTACCTCAGGGTTAACTCGTACAGCAGGAGGCAACGCCGTGGCAGCACCGCAGAACTACCTGGCGGTCATCAAGGTGGTCGGCATTGGCGGCGGTGGCGTCAATGCGGTCAACCGGATGATCGAGGTCGGGTTGAAAGGCGTCGAGTTCATCGCCGTCAACACCGATGCGCAAGCTCTGCTCATGAGCGACGCCGACGTCAAGCTCGACGTCGGCCGCGATCTCACCCGCGGGCTGGGCGCTGGCGCCGACCCCGAGGTCGGCAAGAAAGCCGCCGAGGATCACGCCGAAGAGATCGAGGAGGTCCTCAAGGGCGCCGACATGGTCTTCGTCACCGCAGGCGAGGGCGGCGGCACCGGCACCGGTGGTGCGCCCGTGGTGGCGCGTATCGCCCGTTCGCTGGGGGCGCTCACCATCGGCGTGGTCACCCGGCCGTTCACGTTCGAGGGGCGGCGCCGGGCCACCCAGGCCGAGTCGGGGATCGACGTGCTGCGCGAGGAAGTCGACACCCTCATCATCATTCCCAACGACCGGCTGTTGTCGATCAGCGACCGGCAGGTCTCCGTCATGGACGCCTTCAAGGCCGCCGACCAGGTACTGCTGTCCGGTGTGCAAGGCATCTCCGACCTCATCACCACCCCGGGCCTGGTCAACGTCGACTTCGCAGACGTGAAGTCGGTCATGCAAGGCGCCGGGTCGGCGCTGATGGGCATCGGCTCCGCCCGCGGCGAGGACCGCTCCGTGCAGGCCGCCGAGATGGCCATCTCCTCGCCGCTGCTGGAGGCCAGCATCGACGGCGCTCACGGCGTCCTGCTCAGCTTCCAGGGCGGTTCCGACTTGGGCCTGTTCGAGATCAACGAGGCCGCACGGCTGGTACAGGAAGCCGCCCACCCGGAGGCCAACATCATCTTCGGCACCGTGATCGACGACTCGCTCGGCGACGAGGTACGGGTCACCGTCATCGCCGCTGGTTTCGACGGTGGTACCCCACAGAAGCGCCGTGACGAGCGCGCCATCGGCACCGTCACCGGGCGTGGGGACCGCTCGCAAACCGAGCGCGCGCAGCCGGAGCCCGTCCACGCCGAGCCTGCCCACGCCACCCAGTCCAGTCGCAGCTTCGACGAGCAGACCTTCGAACCCAGCCGCGAGCCGGTCGTACCGCGTGCGCAGGCCGGATACCCGATGGACGGCGCCGCAGCGGCGCACTTCGACGCGGACCCGGTGCCCGGCCCGGCCGACACCGGTCAGCCCGGCGCCGACCAGCCCGAGTTCGGCTCCGAGGACGCCGCGCCGGTCATTCCACAGGCCGGTGTCGACCGGCTGGCCGAACACGGCACCCGCATCGACCTGCGCGAACCACAACCCGAGCAGATTGACGTGCGCCGGTCGGTCCCGGTAACGGTCCCGCAGGTCGTCGACGAGGAACCGCGCCGCGGTCCCCGGTCGATCTCGGTGGACGACGACGACCTGGACGTGCCCGACTTCCTCAAGTGAGCACGACCAGCCGGTCCCACCCGTGGCTGGTCGAACACCGGGTGGGCCGGCGTACCGTGCTCGCGCTGACCAGCCGCGGCAACGACGTCGCCGACCCGCTCGGCACCTTCAACCTGGCCACCCACGTGGCCGACGACGAGGGCGCCGTGCGGCAGCGGCGCGCCGAGGCCGCCACCGTCCTCGGGATCGCGCCGGACCACCTGCTGTTCCTGGACCAGGTGCACGGCAATACCGTCGTGCAGGCCACCGACCCCTGGGACAGCCCACCGCAGGCCGACGCGGCGGTCACCGCCACCCCAGGTATCCACCTGGCCGTGCTGGTGGCGGACTGCGTCCCGGTGCTGCTGGCCGACGATGAACACGGCATCGCCGGGGTCGCCCATGCCGGACGCCGCGGGGTGGAATCCGGTGTGGTGACCGCCTGCGTGGCCGCCATGCGGGATCTGGGCGCCCGGCAACTGCACGCCCTGATCGGGCCCGGCATCTGCGGGTCCTGCTACGAGGTCCCCGGCCAGGTGCGCGCCGATGTGACACGGCAGGTCCCGGCCACCTTCGCGCGCACCCGCGCCGGCACGCCATCTCTGGACCTGCCCGCGGGGGTGCGGACTCAATTGGCTGATCTCGGCGTCGCGGCTCAGCACATCGGTACCTGCACCATGGAGGACCCACAGTGGTACTCCCACCGTCGCCAGCACGGCCGCGCCGGCCGGTTCGCCGGGATCGCCGGGGTGCTTGCCCGGGATCGCCGGGCATGACCGGCCCCGCCCGGCAGGGTGCGCGCACCCGAGATCGGCACATCCGAGATCAGCACATCCAGGATCAGCGCAGCGGGGATCCACGCACCGAAGAACTGTCCGCGAACCTGCGAACCGTGCACGAGCGGATCGAGGCGGCGTGCGATGCAGGTGGGCGAGATCCGGCCGCAATCACCCTCGTCGTGGTCACCAAGACCTTCCCGGCGGCCGACGTACTGCGGTTGCGGTCGCTGGGGGTGGCCGACATCGGGGAGAACCGTGATCAGGAGGCGGCAGCCAAGCGAGCCGAGGTGCAGCGGGCTGGTGTGTGCCGCGCCGGGAGCCACCCGGCCGTCGACCCTCCGGCTATCGACCAGCCTCTTCTTGGCGCGCCGCCGGTGGGCCGTGGCCAGGAGGCCGAATCGCAGGACGGCCCGGCGTTGCGCTGGCACGCCATCGGGCACATCCAGCGTAACAAAGCCAAATCGGTCGTCCGGTGGGCGGATGTGGTGCACACCGTGGACTCGATCCGGCTGGCGGACGCGCTCACCAAGGCGGTCGCCGCAGCGGCGCGAGCCGATCCGCTGCGTTGCCTGATCCAGGTCTCGCTCGACGGTGACCCGGCGCGCGGCGGCATCCCGGCCGGCCAGATGCTGCAGCTGGCCGACCACCTGGCCGACTGCCCGGGCCTGCAGTTGGGCGGGGTGATGGCCGTGGCACCACGAGGGGCCGACCCGGATCGTGCGTTCGCAGCGCTGGCTCGGCAATCGGCCCGTTTGCAGGAGTCTCACCGAGCTGCGACGGACATCTCAGCCGGAATGAGTGGCGACCTCGATGCTGCGGTGCGTCACGGGTCCACCTGCCTGCGTGTCGGTGGGGCAATCCTCGGAAACCGGCCGCTCAACCCGTAGATTGACTGGCGTCAGCGGGTGTCAGGCGACCCCGGTTTCGACAGCGGCTAAGGAGCAGGTCATGACAGGGGCGCTGCGTAAGACCATGGTGTACTTCGGTCTGGCAGAAGAGGACGACGAGTTCGCCGATCCCTACCGGGACACCCCCGTGTCCGAGGAGAACACCGGCGCGCCGGCCGCGCGTGACCATAACCGTGCTGTCGCGGCCGCCGATGCCCCGGACGGCCGTGCCGACAAGGAGCCCACGGCCAAGGAACGATCGGCGGTAACCACCATGCGGCGAGAACGTCCGGCACCGACGTTGGTCCGCGACCAGCCTGCCGGGGAGATCTCCCGCATCGTGACGATCCATCCGCGCACCTACAACGATGCCAAGACCATCGGCGAGGCCTACCGGGACGGGGTTCCGGTCATCATGAACCTGTCCGACATGAGCGAGGCCGACGCCAAGCGGCTGGTGGACTTCTCGGCTGGACTGGTGTTCGGCCTGCGCGGTTCCATCGAACGGGTGACCGGCAAGGTCTTCCTGCTCAGCCCCAGCAACGTCGAAGTTGCTGAACAGGGGAGCACCAGCGCCGCTAATTCGCCACAATCGGGCTTCTTCAATCAGAGTTGACCCGTGAACATTCTGTGGACGCTTCTGTACTGGATCACCTTCCTGTTCTTCTTGCTGATGCTTGGCCGGCTCGTGCTCAGCCTGGTGCAGAGCTTCTCACCACGGTGGAGCCCGCAGGGGCCGGTGTTGGTGCTGGCCGAATTCATCTACTCGCTGACCGATCCGCCACTGAAGGCCGTTGGGCGATTTGTCCCACCATTACGGATCGGTAACATCGCTCTGGACCTCGCCTTCCTAATTGTGATCCTTGTCACGAGTACGTTGATGCAGATCTTCCGTGGGCTGGCCGAGGGCGGGTAGTCGCAACCCACTGTGAGTGCCTGGTTGCGCACCGCCGACAATGAGGTCCATGCCCGGGTGGCGAAACAAGGAATCTCTGCCGCTGAAAGCGTGACGAGGCGCCAAGTGGGATACGGTGGCGTCGAATATCCACGACTCTGGTAGGACCGCAGCCGCGTCGCCTCATCCCGTTGGCGGATCTGCGGAATGACCAGACGAGCAACCGAGGTGACACCCGATGCCATTGACGCCGGACGAAGTCAACGCGCGGACGTTCCAGCCCACCAAGTTCCGGGAGGGCTACGATCAGGCCGAGGTCGATGACTTCCTCGATGAGGTGGTCGTCGAACTCCGCCGTCTCAACGCTGAGAACGACGAGCTGCGCGAGAAACTGTCCATCTGCGAGAAGCGGGCCGCCGAACTGAGCCGGGCCAGCTCTTCCAGCGCCCCCAAGCAGACCGACCGTGCCTCCGTGGCCGAGCTTCGTCCGGCCGCCGAGCCGGTGGCCGCCCCGGCACCGGCTCCCGCTCCGACGCCCACTCCCTCCCCGGTCCCCACGCCCGCTCCCACTCCGGCTGCGGCGAAGGTCGCCGATACTGCCGTCGGCACGGCTCCAGCCTCCGGTACGAGCGGGGTCCAGGAAGCGGCCGGGATGCTGGCCCTGGCCCAACGGCTGCACGACGAGCATGTGCGGACCGGTGAGCGTGAGCGCGACCGGCTTGTCGGTGAGGCCAAGGCTCATTCCGACCGGCTCGTCGGCGAGGCCGAGAAGAAGAAGAACGAGACCCTCAGCGCACTTGAGCGTGAGCGCACCGGCCTGGAGCGCCGCATCGATCAGCTACGGGAGTTCGAGCGCGACTACCGCAGCAACCTCAAGTCCTACCTGGAATCGCAGATGCAAGAGTTGGACGCCCAGCAGAGCCTGCTGCCGGGACGGCCCCCACACGAGGCGGCCGCAGCGCACGCCTGATTCGGGCTGCACGGTTCCCACCCGAAGGCCCCGTCCGTAGGATTCGTTCTGCCGGCGGGGCCCGTCGGGTTGGCCAACTGGGTCTGTCCGGCCTATCCTCTCGCCCACAGGTACCCAGTCCGAGGGAGGGTCGCGATGACGTCGAAGCGTGCTGCGTCCACCTCGTCGTCGGCGAAGGTGCCCGCCTGCCGCAAAGGCACGAAGTCTGCGGCCAAGAAAGGCGCGGCCGAGGAGTCCGTTGCGGCTACGACCGCGGGTCGGAAAGCAGCAGGCAAGCAAGCCGCGGGCAAGAAGAAGGAAGCCGCGGGTAAGAAGGCTGCGGGCAAGGAAACCCAGGCATCCCGTGCCGTGTCCGCCGAGGGCAGCGCCGCCCCAGGCGTAAAGGCGAGCAAATCAGCCAAGAAGCCCGCTGCGAAACGGGCGCGAAAGCCCCTCTCGACCGGGTCGGGGTCGAAAGCGAGCACACCGACAGTGGCCAAGAGCTCCCCCAAGAGCCCGGCGGCGAAGCGGACCACGGCATCAGGGACCACGTCGGCGGCCGAAGCCACGCCGAACCGCGCTGCCGAGGACCCGTGGACCGACGCGGAGCTGGCCGGCATCCGTCAGCAACTGGCTGCGGATATCGAGGCTCTCAACGCCGAGATCACCCAGGCCGCAGAGCATCTTGATCAGCTCGAGGTGGGTCCGGCGGGTACCTCGGGTGACGACCCGGTCGACAGCGGTGCCCGCGCCTACGACCGGGAGAACGAACTCAGCCTGGTCCGCAACGCCAGGCAGATGATCCAGCAGTGTGAGGAAGCCGTGGCCCGCCTGGACGACGGCAGCTACGGCACCTGCGCCTCATGCGGAGAGCCGATTCCCAAGCTGCGATTGCAGGCGTTTCCGCGTGCCAGCTTGTGCATTGCTTGCAAACAACGTTCCGAACGGCACTGATCCGACGACGTGAGCACCCAACACCCTGACCGGCCTGGCCTGGCTGCTGTGCTCGGTATCGCCGTCGTGGTGGTGGTGGCCGACCAGCTCAGTAAGGCGTGGGCGTTGTCGGCATTGGCCAGCGGGCATGTGGTGCCGTTGTTGTCCCGGTTCCTGCAGCTGCGGCTGGTGCACAATCCCGGGGCGGCGTTTTCGCTCGGCGAGCGGTTGACCTGGGTGATCACCACGGCCGCGGTTGTGGTGTGCATCGCGTTGCTGGTGCTGGCCCGGCGGGGCTTGTCCGGGTGGTGGTGGGCGGTCACCATCGGGTGCCTGCTCGGCGGCGCGGTCGGCAACCTCATCGACCGCCTGATCCGCCCGCCCGCGATCGGGCGCGGGCACGTGGTGGACTTCATCGACTACAACGGATTCTTCGTCGGCAACATCGCCGACATCGCGATCGTGGGGGCGGCGGCCGTCCTCATCGTGTTGTCACAGCGCGATGTGCCGATGCACCCACCAGCGCCCGCGCAGGAAGGGTAGCGGGTGAGCGAGCGATTGCTGCCAGTGCCCGGCGGGCTGTCCGGTGAACGGGTCGACACCGGGCTGTCCCGGTTGCTCGGGCTGTCCCGTACCGCGGTAGCGGAGCTGGCGGCCGACGGCAGCATCAGCATGGACGGCCGCGTTGTCGGCAAGTCCGACCGGCTCGTCGGCGAGGCCATGCTGCAGATCACGATGCCGGACCGGCCGCAGGCCAGCCCGCGGAGCGCCGAGCCGGTGCCGGGGTTAGGGGTGGTGTATGAGGATGCCGATGTCGTCGTCGTCGACAAACCGGTCGGGGTGGCCGCTCACCCGAGCCCCGGGTGGTCCGGTCCTACGGTGACCGGTGGGCTGGCCGCGGCTGGTGTGCAGGTGGCCACCTCCGGGGCGGCGGAGCGGCAGGGCATCGTGCACCGGCTGGACGTGGGCACCTCCGGCCTGATGATCGTGGCCAAGTCGGAGGTCGCCTATTCGGTGCTGAAGCAGGCGTTCCGGGACCGGACGGTCCGCAAGGTGTATCACGCGCTGGTCCAAGGCCTGCCCGACCCGGTGCGCGGCACCGTCGACGCGCCTATCGGCCGGCACCCGTCAGGGGACGGGCGGTGGGCGGTGACATCCGCCGGGAAACACTCGGTCACCCACTACGAGGTGCTGGAGGCATTCCGCGGCGCGTCGCTGTGCGAGGTGACGCTGGAGACCGGGCGCACCCATCAGATCCGGGTGCATTTCTCCGCCTTGCATCATCCGTGTGCCGGCGACCTCAGCTACGGCGCCGACCCGGCCCTGGCCACGAGGCTGGGGCTGGCCCGGCAGTGGCTGCACGCCCGCGAACTTGGCCTGGCGCACCCGACCAGTGGGGAACCGATGGTGTGGCGCAGCGAGTACCCGCAGGATCTGGCGCGGGCGCTGCGGCGGGTACAGCAGACGGCGTAGCGGTCTTGGCCAGGGCCGGTGTGTGCCAGAACGCCCACAAAGGTGCTCAGGGCGTGTCTGCCAATGATCTCAGGGGGTGCCTGCCAGTGTTCTTGACAAGGGCGAGATGACGCTGCGTCAGTACTCTCCCGCCTCATCCGTCGCACCGGCAATATGGGGACGCTTTTGGTACCTCATAGGTCCAAAAAGCGTCCCTATCTTTCGTCGCGGTACTCAAACCACCGGCGAACCTGACCCACAGTAACGGTGTGCGGTGAGATCGCCCCGTCAACCGGGCTGAAAGGGCAGTGTGGGCGATCCGCGCAGCGACCTGTGGGCAACCAGGAGCGGTGGCGAGCCGGCAACGGGCAGCGAGGGGCAGCACCCAACGGGTGGGCGGCCGACCATGCGGCAGCAGGTCCGGTTTGTCAGTGGTCGTACGGCGGTGCCGGGCCATCTGAGGCCACCCAGGACTGTCCTCGGGTTCGCTGAGTGCCTATTCGGGGACGTCGCCCGCCACGGAGGCGTTCCAGTCCTTCTTGATCTGCCGCCACTGCTCATCGGTCATGGTGCGCCGCCAGTACCCGGACACCGACAGGTCGGCCTTGGGTAGGCCGCGTTCGGCCAGCAGGTGGCGGCGGACCTCGCGGATCTCGCCCGCCTCACCGTGGACGAAGGCATGGACCCGGCCTGGTGGCCAGTCGAGGTCTCGGACGGCCTCGACCAGTAGACGTGCGTCGCTGGGGTCGCCGCGCCGGTGCAGCCAGCGTATGTCGGTGGGCGCGGGGGACGGCAGCGGCAGTTCATGCTCGGCGGAGTCGCACACAGCGATGACGACGCTGTGGCTGTGTGCGGGGACGGCTTCCAAGGCGGCCGCAGTGGCCGGTAGCGCGGACTCGTCCGCGACGAACAGGTGCCAGTCGGCGCTCGGATCGGGCCGGTAGGCACCGTTGGCGCCGGTGATCATCACCCGGTCGCCCGGTCGTGCCGTCACCGCCCACGGGCCGGCTACCCCCTGATCGCCGTGCACGACGACGTCCACGGTCAGCTCGTGCCGTTGCCCGTCCCAGCGACGCACCGTGTAATGCCGATGGTGCGGCCACCGCTGTTGCGGGTGCAACGCTCGTACCTGTTCGACATCGAACGGGGCCTGATAGGGGGCGCCGGCCGGTGGTAGCCAGAACACGAAGTAGGCATCGGTCACCTCGGGGGTGCTCCAGCCGGCCATGCCCTCGCCGCCGAGGACCAGCCGCACCATGGCCGAGGTCAGGTTCTCGCGGTGCAGAACCGTCGCGCAGGACAACTGTTTGTGCGGCGGCATTCGCACTCCTTTCCGGCTCGCGGACCGTGCAACCGATCACGGCCCCGCGAGGAATTCGCCGAGTCTGACTCGCCGACTCTGATCGATCAAGTCTGAGGCGCCAAGCCTAGTCCAGTGGTGCAGTGCTCAAGGCGGCCGGCGCTCTGCGTGGGGATCCCGTGGTGGTTCGGGCCGCCGGCATCGTCGGCACGAGTGCGCTCAGATGGCCGGCATCTGGTTCACGCGCCGGTGGGCCGGGTCCAGCCGGGTGGTCCAACCGAGAGCGTCCAGGTGTTCCAGCAGCGGGACAACAACGCGCCGGTTGCTGTTCAGTCTCTGCCGGGCCTGGCTGACGGTGAACGGTTGCGGGAGTCCGGCGAGTCCGGCTATCGCCCGCGCGGGGGAGTCCGGTGCCAGCACCACCGGGCCTGGCAGGAGCAGGATTCGCCCCACTGACTCGGCTGCGGCCAGGTGCTTGGCGGTCAGTCCGGCCTCCTTCAGCCTGGTCAGAGTCGGTGCTGCGCATGGGTCTTCGGCCAGCTCCGCCAGGATGCCCGCCAGGTGTTCGCCGGGCTCGCCCAGGTCCGGCTCGCTGTCGGTGGCCCGTAGCCGGCCGCGTGCATGGCTCAGGCCGAGTTGTTCAGCCAGCAGAATCGTCGCCTGCCGGGTGGGGATTCCGGCGGCGGATTGAGCCGTGTCAACCGGCAACGCAGGGTCGAGGGGATCCGATTGCCGGCGTGCGGCCAGTGCTGCGGTGATCGCCGCTCGCCATTGATCCAGCACCAGGGTGCGCACGAAGTGCCGGTCCAGCACCTCGATAGCGTTGCGGGTCAAGGACTGTGCGGATGCCCGGTCCGGGTCGTAGCCGAGTGTGGCGGCGTCCTGGAACGACAGGACGCCGCGCCGGAGGACCTCGTCCATCAGGGTGGTCGAGCCCGCTTGGGCGTTCAATTGAGCTGCTCGCGCCGCCGGTTGCCCGCGGCGGGTGAACTCCGGTGGCGCGGCGTCGAGCACTTCGACCGCCCACAGCGGTGCCGGTTCTCGGTCGTTCACGCGGCCGCCCGGGTCCCGCAGAATCGCTCTGTCGGCGGCGGCCACCGGTAGTGGCCAGGTCAACCGGAGCCGGGCGAGTCCGGCGCTCAACAGCCGGACGTGAACCGGCACCGCGGCGGTGCCCAGATGCAGAGTTGCCTGGGCCGGTGGGCTCGCCGCAGTGGGCCGGGTCGCGCCGGTGTGTGTGTCGACCAGCCGTAGTCGTACGTCGAGCACGTCGCTGAGCCGCCACTGGCCGGGCCGGATCAGTGCGTCACCTCGGCGTACCTGGTCCAGCGCCACCCCCCGCAGGTTGACCGCCACCCGCGCCGGTGCCGTGACAGTCTCGGCGGGCTTGCCGAGCCGGTGCAGTGCACGTACCGGAACCTGCTCCAGCAGAGCTGTTCTGCCGGCCAGGTTCACGATTTCGCCGCTGCGCAGTTCGCCTGCGGCCAAGGTACCGGTGAGTACGGTGCCCGCCCCGGTGAGGGTGAACGCCCGGTCCCCCCACAGCCTCAGCCGGGTGTCCGTGCCGGCCGGTGCCGGCATGGCGCGGCACAGTTGCACCAGGTGGGTACGCAGCCGGTCCATCCCGGCACCGGTCACCGCCGAAACCGCACACGATCCGATGCGCTGCAAGCGTGTTCCGGCTAGATGCTCGCGGGCCTGGGCAAGCGCGGGTTCCGGGTCGGCCAGGTCGGAGCGAGTGACCACCAACAGCCCGTTGCCGATGCCGAGCGCGTCGACGGCGGCCAGGTGTTCGCCGGACTGGGCCTGCCAGCCCTCGTCGGCGGCCACGACGAACAGCACCGCGGCGGCCGGCCCGAGCCCGGCCAGAGTGGTACCGATGAACCGCCGGTGCCCGGGTACATCCACAAACGCGACGTCGCCTGCCCCAGGCAAGGTGGTCCACACGAACCCCAGCCCGATGCTCAGCCCGCGGTCCTTCTCCTGCTGCCACCGGTCCGGCTGCATCCCGGTCAAGCACTCGACCAGTGTCGACTTGCCGTGGTCCACGTGCCCGGCGGTGGCGATCACCTGCATCTGGGACCCGGCCGATCCGTTTCGGCGGCAAGCAGTTTCGCGACCCGCGCGACCACGGCGGCATCGGCGTGATGCGGGATGCAGCGCAGGTCCAGCAGGCACCGGCCGGCATCGGTGCGGGTCAGGATCGCCGGTGACCCGGTCCGTAGCGGACGGGCCAGTTCCGCCGGTAACGCCAGGGCCCAGCCCGGCAGCGGGTGGCACGGTGCACCGCCGCCGCCGACCCGCCCGACGGCCGGCAGCACCGCCGCTTCGTCGAGCCCGAGCGTGCGCGCCATCGTCACGGTGCGCTCCCGTAACTGGTCCGGGTCGGTACGCAACGCCGCGACGACCGGTGGGGCCGGGCCACGCACGGTGGCTTCCACGGCGGCCAGGGTCAGTTTGTCCACCCGCAGCGCCCTGGCCAGCGGGTGCCGGCGCAGCCGTCGCACCACGTCGGCCTTTCCGAGCAGGATGCCGGCCTGTGGGCCACCCAGCAGCTTGTCGCCGCTGGCGGTCACCAGGTGCGCTCCGCCGGCCAGCGTGCTGGCCGCGTCAGGTTCGTCCGGCAGCATCGGCTCCGGGTGCAGCAGGCCGCTGCCGATGTCGCTGATCAGTGGCAAACCCTCCGGCAGTGACGCGGCGAGCTCGGCCACGTCCACCCGGCCGGTGAACCCGTCGGTGACGAAGTTGCTGGGGTGCACTTTCAGCACTGCGGCGGTGTCCGGGGTGATCGCGGTCAGGTAGTCGCCCAGATTGGTGCGGTTGGTGGTGCCCACCTCGCGCAGCCGCGCCCCGGTGGAGGTGATGAGGTCGGGCAGCCGGAACCCGTCGCCGATCTCGACCAGCTCGCCGCGGCTGACGATGATCTGGCGGCCGGCCGCCAGCGCGGTACAGGCCAGCACCAGCGCCGCCGCCCCGTTGTTGACCACGAGTGCGTCCTGGGCGTGCGGAACCGCTTGCCGCAGCGCCTCGATCGCGCCGCGGCCCCTGAGCGCCCGCTGTCCGGTGTCCAGGTCGAACTCCACGTCGACGTAACCGGTGGCCGCCCCCACTGCCCGCCAGGCTGCCCGGCTCAGCGGGGCCCGGCCGATGTTGGTGTGCACGATGACCCCGGTGCCGTTCAGCACCGGGGTGAGACTGCTGCCGGAGCGCTCCACCAACCGGTTCACCGTGGCCAGCGCGACCTGGCGGACCTGGTCCGGGCCGATGCGCCCGGCGCGGGCGTCACGCGCCGCGTCGACGATGATCCGTTTGACCTGTGCGGTGCCCAAGGTGGCCACGCCGGTGCCGAAATCGGCGTCGTTCAGCAGTGCGTCGGTGCGCGGGATGGCACGCCGCGGGTCGGTCATGTTCTCGTCCCAGGCATGGTCTCCTCCCCGGTGGGTGGCGGAGGTGGACGGGAATCGAACCCGCCTGCGACGGGTGCCGCCGCACGCCGGTGTTGAAGACCGGGAGGACCACCAGGTACCCACACACCTCCGTGGCCCAGCGTAGACAGTACGGTGGCGCAATGACGACTACGACCGAATCGCCGCGGTTGACTGAAGTCGTAGCTGGGGGAGGGTGCGCCTGCAAGATCCCTGCCGCTCAGTTGGAGACGCTGGTGGCCGGCCTGGCCGGGCAGGAGCATCCAGAGCTGCTGGTGGGCCTCAACGACGGTGACGACGCGGCCGCCGTGCGGTTGCCGGGTGACTTCGGATGGGGGGTGGGTGAGCCTGGTGTGAGTCAGCCTGGCGTCAGTGTGCACGGTGGCCTGGCGATCGTGTCGACGGCGGACTTCTTCACCCCCGTGGTCGACGACCCCTACGACTGGGGCCGGATCGCGGCCGCGAACGCGTTGTCGGACGTGTACGCCATGGGCGCGCGGCCGATCCTGGCCATCAACCTGCTGGCCTGGCCGGTGGACCGGCTGGACCCGCAGCTGATTCCGGAGGTGCTGCGAGGTGGGCTGGATGTGGCTACCCAGGCCTGCTGCCCGGTGGCCGGCGGGCACAGCATCACCGCGCCGGAACCGCTGTACGGGATGGCGGTCACCGGCCACGCGCCGGCGGACCGGCTGCTGCGTATCGATGCGGCGCAGCCCGGCCTGCCGCTGAGCCTCACCAAACCGCTCGGGGTCGGTGTGCTGAACAACCGGCACAAGCGAACCGGTGTGGTATTCGCCGAGGCGGTCGAGTCGATGGTGACGCTGAACGACACCGCGGCGCAGGCGGCGGTCGCGGCCGGGGTACAAGCGTGCACTGATGTCACCGGGTTCGGGCTGCTGGGGCACCTGTACAAGATGTGCCGGGCGTCCGGGGTGAGCGCGGTGGTCGATGTGGCCGCAGTGCCGGTGTTCGATGCGGCCCGGCGCTCGCTGGCGGAAGGGTTCGTTCCGGGGGGCACGCGACGCAACCTGGACTGGGTGCGCGAGCACCTGGACGTCGGCCCCGGCGTCGGTGAGGCGGACCTGTTGTTGCTGGCGGACGCGCAGACCAGCGGTGGGCTGCTGGTGGTCGGAGAAGTACCAGGGTCGCCGGTCATCGGGTACACCGAGCCGATGGGGGAGCGCGCGATCCGGGTGCGGTAGTTGGCTGGCTACGAAGACGAGAGCTTCGAATGGCTCGGATGTCCTCTCGTACTGATGCAGGTCCGCGACGACTCTGTACGGCTGGACAACTGGTCGCGCTATGTCGAGCGTGAATTGGGGCTGTGTGTCCGAAAGCGGGCACTCTTCTGGGCAGGAGCATCGACCGGTGATCGCTCTGCCGAATGAGTTCACGCGTGCAGTCGGCACGGTGCAGTCCGCGGGGTCACATGTGGTGAAGGGTTTGCTGGTCCTCGAACCAGCGGAGTGCATGGTTCAGGCTTGACAGACCGTAGTCCAGGGTCGCTCGTTGGTACAGCGCGACCTCTTGCAGTTGCTCGGGGACGTCCTCCGAGGCGATCTTTGCCTCCAGGGCCTTGAACCTGCGGAGCTCGGATTCGAGCCGTTGGGAGATCGCGGTGAGCACGAGGGCTCGGTCTTCGCGATCGACGAAGCCCAGGAAGTACAGCCGCGAAAGTGCCTCGGTTTCCACGTCACCCTTGATGTCGTCGGTCATCCACTCCAGGAACTTGCGCCGACCGGCGGCGGTGATCACGTACTCCTTGCGGCCACGAGGACCGGGTGGCCCGTCGGCGGCTTTGATCGCCCCCTCCTCGGCGAGGCCGTCAAGTGCGCGTTTGATGCTGCCTGAGCTGGCTGCGTAGAAGAGAGAGACCCCGGACTCGAACGCCTTGATGAGGTCGTACAGGCTCATTCGAGAGATGTGCAGGAACCCCAGGATCACGTAGGCCATGGGCACGACCTTACCGTGCTGCCTCATAGACATGTATGGTAGACATGTCTATGAGCAATATTGTGCACTGCTGGACACGGAACTCGGCGATTCGCGGGCCACGGGCGTGCGGGCCCGCCGTGGTTAAGGGACCGGAGTGCTGACGAAGATCGGCCGGCACGCCACCCCGCAGTGACCGGGCGGTGTGAGATGGGGTTTGAGGTGGCATGGCTCTGATCGAGATCCAGGACGTGACCAAGACATTCACCGCGAGAAAGGCCGTGACGGTCGCCAACGACGGGGTCTGCCTGAGCGTTGAGGCAGGCACCGTTGTCGGCCTGTTCGGCCACAACGGGGCGGGCAAGACGACGATCGTCAACCAGTTGTTGGGCCTGTTGCAGCCCGACTCGGGATCGATCGTGGTCGCGGGGGAGGACGTCGTTGCCAACCGCAACCGCGGCCGATACTTGTGCTCCGTCCAGCCCCAGGCCAGGACACCGTTGGGTGAGCTCACGCCGCGGGCGGTGACCCGGACGATGGGCCGGTTGCGAGGCGCCTCCCATAGGCAGGTGGACGACCGCATGGATCAGCTGTTCGATCGCCTCGACATCGCCAGATGGGCCGACGTGCCGGGAAACAAACTGTCCGGTGGCGTGCTGCGCCTCACCGGGTTCTGCATGGCGGCAGTCCAGCCGGGCAAGGCGGTCGTCCTCGACGAGCCGACCAACGACGTCGATCCGGTACGTCGCCGTCGTCTGTGGGGTGCTATCCGTGACCTCACCCTCGATGGAACCGCCGTGCTCCTGGTGACGCACAGCATCGGTGAGGCCGAGAGCGCAGTGGATGGGGTGGTGATCCTCAACGAGGGCAGGGTCGTGATTCAGGGTGACGCGAAGCGCGTCAGGGCCGAGACCGTCGGAAACCGGATGAAGCTTGCGGCGGCGATGCGGCCGGGCGTGACCCACTGTCGGCGTCCCCGGTGGGTCTCGGAATGGGACGTCATCGACGGGCGGCTCAGGTGCGCCTTCGACGGCGCGCAGGCGGTCGAGGCGATCCGTTGGGCCAAGGAACAGCACCAGCGCGGGGTCATCGACGACTATTCGATCCGCGAGATGACTCTGGAGGACACCTACATCGAGTTACTGGGCAGGACGGAAGCGGGCGTCGATGTCTGACGGGAACTTCGGGCTCGTTGCCGGGTTACAGGCACGCAAGTACGGCGGTTACCTCGTCGTCTTCGGCGTGATCATGATCATCGTCGCGCTGGGTGTGGTCATCGGTTTCTCCTTCCTGCTGTCCTCGCCGAACAGCGGGCAGATGCTCTATCTGGCGACCGGTGCGCCCACGATCGTCCTCATCATGACGGCGTTGGTGACCGTCCCGATGCAGAACGCCGGGGCGAAACTTGCCGGCTACACCGACTTCATCAAGTCCCTCCCGTGCAGTCGAAGGCAGTTCCTGCTGGCCGAGGTACTCATTTGGGCGGCCGTGACCGTGCCTGCCATCGTCGTCTCAGTGTTCGTGGCGCACCTGCTGTTCCACCCCGGATTCTCCGTGTCCTGGACGATCATCCCGGCGTACCTGCTCATGGTGGCGTCGTGTTTCGGCATCGGGTACGGCTACTCGTTCGTCCTGCCAGCCGAACCCGCCATGGCCCTATCCCAGGTCATCGCCTTTACCGCGCTGATGTTCTCGCCCATCAACTTCCCGATTGAACGGCTACCCGACTGGCTGCAATCCCTGCACCTAGCGCTGCCGCTCTACCACATGGCCGAGGTCATGCGCGCGTCCCTCGCGAACGAGACGTTCCACGCCGAACCGATCAGCTACGTCGTGCTCGTTGTCTGGGCGGTACTGGGATTCCTCGGGGCGATCCGCTTCCTCGAGCGCGCCTGAACGCGGCGACTGTCGCCGTCGGCAGCGCCGCGATAGCCACCGCAGTGAGTCATGCTGCAAACAAGGCCAGCCGGCCACTGGGGTGTGCGCTGTCCGCGGGAAGCAACGGGCGTTTGCGGAACACCGGGTGCGGCCATGGCCTGCCGGGAGCAGTGGCGCACCGTGGCGTGTTTCCTCCGACCCTTGGTGGCAGCTCTGGCGATGACGGCCTCCTCGCCCGGCAGGTCTCGTCACGCCCCATCGCCGCCCGGCATACACTCGGATCACGGCCGGCCCGCCCGGGCTCTTCCCCTTGGCCGCCACCTGTCCGATGTTGGGAGAGTCGCCCACCCATGGCCGCATCCGGTGAGTCGTTCGCGCACCTGCACTGCCACACCGAGTACTCCA